>ERZ1370068.6081-contig-5082_pt1 | contig 180511 bp, 198 predicted proteins | sample MGYA00561227_ERZ1370068 | MGnify/ENA primary metagenome ERZ1370068 (study PRJEB38410, sample SAMEA6850437) | metagenome | study: Metagenomic assessment of the ecological functions of the soil: analysis of the soil microbiota associated with the...
ATTACGTATTGCTGAATCCTGACCGAGACAGCGCAGCGCCATTCGGCAGAACATCGAGCAGTGGAGCGACCGAAGCAAGGTAATCGAGGCTGCGATTTGGTCCGGAGAACGGCACCGTCACATACCGCCGAAATTCGGAGGATGCTTGGGCACACAGGGGTTGATTCGGCAGCGCGCGGCGAGGAGGCTCTGGTGAGGGCGGTAACGCTCGACGCGCTCTCGACTTCGCTCGCGCCCAATCAGACGGTCGACTACCTCGTCGACATCGAAGGTGGCGAGCGTGAGCTGTTCAGGGCAGGTGGGCGCTGGGAGTGAGCGGTGCGCGTCTTGAAGGTGAAGTCCACGAGCCATACTCAGTGAGCTTAAATTTTACGCTGATCTCCAGCCGGCTCGGGTTTCCGGCGTCGCTCGACGAAGGTCACTGGGCGACTGTCGTGGCACGGCAACGCGCGCGCAGCTGGCGAGGAAGTGTCCTGAACAGCGACACGCTGCGATGCGACACTACGATGCCGGTGAGCGCGACCGCGTATCGCGACGCCCAGACGAGGCTGTTTTCGCCTCGACCCCCTCGGAGTTGCGCGATCGGCTGGTCGCCGAGGCCGCTGCCGACTTCGGCGAGGGTCGGGTTGCGGCGGGAATTGCCGCATTAGAACGACTGCGACCCAGCGACCGTCGACGAGATGACCTCGACGGGACAGACGCGTTTCTGCGGCGGATTGCAGGGAACCGTCGGATTGTCGCGACCACCAAACATGCGCGGCGGCCACTGGAGAACGAGGTCGTGATCGCGTACGGAAGTTTCCCCGCACTCATACGAGAACGTCGTCGTAAACAACCCGATTCGGCGTCACGTCGGCGACTTTCGGCGATCTGGCCGCACGACACTTTCGAGTTCGACGAACGATGGTCAGGCATCTCCGCTATTGCGATCATCAATGATGCCCGTCGTCGATCGACGTGACGCTGTCCTGTGTCAACTCGCCGCCGCGCGTGCGCCGCTCGATCGCGTGTTCCAGCAGCCGGCGCTAGCGGGGAGGACACGGCAATCCCCGCGTTGACGCAGCCAGGTCGGCTGCCTGCGCAGCCATCTTTTTCGGCCTCTGAGGGCCTTGGCCATTACCCTCGAAACACACGAGCACGCGCTCGTGCTCGAAAGACGACTTCTGCTTCACCTCCGGATCTCGAGACCCACCTGACGACCTGGCGGCGTCTTCACAAGGCGGCGCTACGACTACGTCGTTCGCCTCGCGGCGACGAGCATGGAAGGGTGTCGCTCCGCGCGACGATCTCGACTTCCGAATCTCACCAGCCGGTGACGAATACCGGCGGTTATCTCGTTTCGGGCGCGCACGTCGAACGCCTCGTCGCGATCCAAGAGGAAGCGCGTTGGAGCGGCTCATTGCCACAGGAGATACATCTCTGCTTCTCGGCAGATCGCTACTGGGCCCTTCTACAGAATCGAGGGACGCTTCCTCGCCCCTCCGGCGCAAGATCGGGTACCAGGCCGAGCTTCAGCGACATCGAACGGCGCGTTACTCGTTACTTGATTGAGCGTTTGGCAGTGACGGCTGCGCCGGATGCTGAACTACGATCACCGCACGACGGAAGCGCAGCGGCTGGTTTCTCGCCGACTCGGATCGAGACGCGACTGAACCTCTTGCGGCCAGAGCCCGCGCGGTTCCCGCCTGTTCGCAGTACTCGGCACCTGGATGGAAGCCGACATCGTGGAAGCGACGGTCGCAAAGTGTGCATTAGGGCTGCGAGCGTGTCCCACCTGGTCGACAACGGCAGTCGACGAGACCGTCGACCGGGCCTGTTCGGCGGGTACGATCCTGGCCCGCCGCTTTGTCACGGCGCGCGCTACGACGAGGACCTTCGCCCGCAGATGAAGGCGTCGTCGCCGAAATCTCCGCCGGGAGGACGACGATCACATCTGGTGGCTGTTTCTCGACGCGGATGAGTTTCCACATTTGTCCGGAGCGGCTGGACGATCGAGGGCTATCTCCAGATCTCGATGCGAAGTTCAGGATCGTCGGCGCGGTTCTTCGACCACTACCCGTCCGATCTCGCCGCATTACGTCTCTGGGCCGGCATCCGCTGGACTTCCAGCCGCTCTTGCCACGAGGTCTCGCTACCGATGTGCGAGTCCGGCCACAGGAAGCATCCCCTTTCAGCGCTACGAATCGCGGTGGGAGGTCGATCGAATGCGGCCCCGGCGTTATCACGCGCGCTGCGCCGAGGCGCTCTACGAGCCGGCGCAGCCAGGATCTTCCTCCACCATTTTCCGTTCCGCGAGGAGGCCCGCACGCGACGCCGACTCGAGATGATGTGGACGGCTGGGGAAGAAGGCGAGACGCGGGCGATCGAAGCTCGCGACTCTGCATGCTCATCCGCTTTCGCTGCTCGACGCGGTCTACGGACGACGCTGGTCGGAGGTCGCGAACTATCTGGCTTTCGATCTGATCGGCAAGGTGTCGCGACCGAGCCCGACCCGTTTTTGGGGGTCGACGTGGCTCCCTGGGATGCGCACGTCTTCCGAAGCACCTGGCGCGTGCGCCGGTGGTACGGCGAAGGAGCGGACGCGACACACCAGGACTCGCAGATCGCGGCGAAGCCTCGACGGGCTCTTGCCTTCTGCCGCGACGGCTCCGCCTCATGGTCTACAGGAGGAGCTGGATCTGTGGCTCGAGGACGGACGAACGGCGAGGTTCTTCTGGCGTGACGACGCAGCTGCAACGACGCCGGAGCTCGATCGACTTTGAACTTGCCGGCCGACTTCCGGCGTTCGGCTCGCACTGCCGCCGTCCCTGAGCAGATCGAACTGCGGCTTGTGGACGTCCTGGGTGGCGCCGACGCTGTGTTTGGCAGCACGGCTGGAGCCACGCGGACTACGGTCGTGGCGAGTCGAGCCGATCGCCCTTTCCAGGGCATGCAGATCGAGGACGTCCTCGACGGCCAACGCCGAATGGACGCGCTCGCCGACGGTTGGCAGTTGCAGGCTCGTTCGGCCGTATTACGTCTGCCGTCGCCTTCAAGTCGCTGCTCCCGGCGTTGGGGTTCGACGGCGTGTCCACCGGGGCTCCGCTGGCTCACGCTCGAGCTCGAACACGTGCGCGAGGCAAACGCTGAACTCGACCTGTTCGATCTGACCGTCAGGCGGTTGCGTGTCTTCTCCGCCGCCGAGGCCGAGCCTGTTCGGCTCCTCTCCACGCGACGGTTGGAAGACCGCCACTACCAGCCGGTCGGGATCCTGACGCACCACATCGAAGCCTCGCCGACGACGCCTGGCAGCTCACGAGCGGATCGTGCGGCTTGTCAGCTCGCATCGGGCGGCTATCACCTCGCCCGCCCAGACTCGCTCTTCCCGGCTGCAAACGCCACCACTCCATTCGCGGCCGCAGGGCGGAGGACGTCACCGTCGTCGTGACGAGCTGCGGACGACACGACCTCCTCCGACGCAATACCCTGACAGCTTCTTCACGCACAACACGTTCCCTCGTGCACGAGTTGGTCGTCATGGAGGACGGGGACGCGTGCCCCCGCGACCTTCGCCGCGAATACCGCGACCGGCACGTCAGATGGCAGTCGACAGGCCGTCAGATCGGTCAGATAGACGCGGTCGACCGGAGCAGCTGGCCGGAGAGGTAGCGACGGAGTTCGTCTTCCACTGCGAGGACGACTGGGAGTTCAGCGCCGGCGGATTCCTCGAGCGGTCGTTTTCCGTCCTGGATTCCAACCCCGGAGTGCTCCACGTCGGACTGCGCGCCCCGACCGACCTGAACGGTCACCCGGTCACGCGTCACGTTTTCGACGCCGACGGAGTTCCGTACCGCCTTCTCGAGCACTCGTGGCACGCAGGCGACTGGGGGAATGTGGCACGGGATTCTCCTTCAATCCGGGCCTTCCGGCGACTGCGCGACTATCGCCTGCTCGATCCTTCTCTTCCCTCGATCCCACCGGCGCCATGAGGTCGTTCGAAGTGGAACGGAAGGCATCGGAGAGGCTGAACCAGGTTCCTCGTCGCCGCCGTCCTCGGGGACAACGGCGGACTCGGCTACGTCCGTCATCTGGGCCTCGACGCGCCACATCACACAGCGGGAGCGGGCCGCCTACGCGTCTAGCCCGTCGGCCTAGCCAGCGGAGCGTCGTGCGACTGCCCTCTCAGTCTCGGCGCTCTACTTCTGACCGCGATCTCGGTCCTGACGTGCCGAACCACCGCTGGAACTCGTGGACGAGATCGATCTCGAGCGCATAGGTCGCATCGCTTCCGGCGGAGCCTCGACGAACACGGGCACGATCGTCGAACCCTCGGGGGACAACAGCTCCGGAGAGTCGTCCGGGCCGTCTCATTCGCGGACGTCCCATCGCTGCGGAGCCAACGGCATCCAAGGCGGATCAGCGGCGCGCGCTCCTCGAAGCCGGGCCAGGTCTCGGTTCCAAAATTCGTCACCCGGCGGATCGCGCCGTTGCTCGCGCGGTTGCATCGTCATGCGCAGCCTCTTCTCCTCGATGGAGCTCGACGCGCGCCTGATATGCACTTGGCAGCGAGCGGCGGGCCCATTGACTCGACTCTGCGCGCGTCACGAGCGGAAGGTCACGCAGCGCCCGCGACGCCGCGACCGGTTTCGATGACCGCTTCGATCGCTTCCCGATCGCGTCGAGGCACGAGAGCCGGCGGCTGGTCGCATATCGTTCAGGGAGGTAGAACTGAGCGAGCAGACGGTCGGCTCCGGAGTGCGTTTCGGCGGCAACGCGAGGTAGCGGGCGACCTTGAGCTCGCGCGCGCTCATCATTGAGAACGCCGTCGAGGTGGTAGATCGGCAGCTCGACATAGCGCGCGGGCAACGCCGGCTCGGCCCCGGAGTGACACAAGCCTGGAAACCAGAGGTCCGAGTCGTTGCGGACAAGTCGGTTGTGGTAGTCCGGCGACCACGGCCACTGTCGAGCCATCGATCCGGAGATGGCGCCAAAGGCGCCGCGTCGGCAGATGAAACGCGGACGTCGGATTCGCGGATGAGCGAGGGCAGCTCATCCACGAGCTCAGGCGAGACGACTTCGTCGCCGTCCAGGCGGAGAATCCAGTCGCCACTGCAGAGGCCGTGGAGCCACGCTAGCGAGCCCACGCTCGAGGTAGCCCGGAAATTCGAATCGGACGAGCCGGTCGGCGATTGCAGATCGACGATGCTCTTCGCATCGACGGTCGCGTCGACCGCAACGACGATCTCGTCCGCGATCTTCCGCGGTAGCGGCGCGTGCCGCCACCCTGCTTGGCGGGTCATTCGTCGCGCAGCAGACCGAGAGGCGCGTCACTGCGCGCCCTCGCCCCAAGGCATTGCCGGGTTGATCTTTACGGCTGGCGGCCGAGTGTCACCTAGACACGAGGTCGGCGGTAGCGAAGGCTCGGGCACGAACTGCAACTCCTCCGGTATGCGCACGCTACCGGGATTCACGCTGGCTGGATCCGGGACGCCTGTTGACGATATAGGACAGATCATCGACGAGGATGACGAACCGGGTACGAGGTCGACGGCCACCAGCACGAGCCTCGCAGCCGATTCCCATATATAGTCGGTTCGGATGACTGATCTCGACGAACTGCGGGCGGTCTGGGGAGACAGAGGGCGGACGACCCGCTGTTTGCGGTGCTGACTGTCCTGAAAGGCGAAGGACGACCAGCAGCCTTGGGGCGAAGAGGACTCTTCACCACCGGCTGTGAGGCGATCGCGCATGTCCTCGACTGTACGCGCCAAGCTGATCTAGAAGTGGGACTGGCAACGGCTCGACTTTCGGCTGCGGCGTTGGGCGCCTTTCTCGGGCGCTCGCGGAGTACTTCGGAAAACGTCGTCGGTGTCGATATCTCATCCGCCATGCTCGCCGAAGCACGACGTCTGAACGCCGGCCGTTCGATCGAGTTCGTGCTCAATATCCGGCCGACCTCTCAGTGTTCGCGGACGCGGGCTTCGACTTCGTGCTGCTCCTGCTCGTCCTCCAGCACATGGAACCACGGTACGGCGAGGCGTACACTCCGGGAGTTTTGTCGCCTTTTCCCACGCGGTGTGGCTGCATTCCAAGCTCCAGGCGAACCTCCCCTCATCGGCGAACCAGCTCAAGGTGCCGGGGCAGCCGGAGATGCACGCAATCGCGCCTGACCGTGTCGCTGAGATCGTTGCAAACGTCCGGGAAGCGCATCGTGGCATCGCTGCCGAATGGCTGGGCGGGTCCGAGCTGGTCAAGCTTCCTTCATCGTCGCACATGATCCGAGCTCATGCTGATATCCAACTGACCTGAAATCTCGATCGTCGACGACCATGAACTTGGTTGCCGACGTCTTATTTGTTCAGACTGGTCCTCGGTCCGGGTCAGCTTGGTAGTTAGTGAATCGTATGACGTCGGTTTGGAGCCCGTGACTGACGTCCTCAGGGGAGACGGACGGCAGGGCGCGGAGACCAGGCGGAAGCCGGGGGCCGACGTGGCCAGGCGGGCGACTATCAGCTCGACCGCCTCGCGATCGCACCGGTGACCGGACACGCTCGCGTCTGGCGTTATTCTCCCGCTCGCGCGTTACGCGTCTCCGCGGAAGGCAGTGGATGGCTCATTACGCTCGTCCGACGCGCCGTGCTGCGTCTGGTGTTTCGGCGCTCGACGTAGATTTGGCGCGTCAGGCCGACGAAGCGCCTTCCGTGCAGACTCCAGGTTCGGCTGGAGCAGCTCGAGGGAGTTCGGGCGCGGCGTCGTCGAGTAAGGAGTGGTCGAGGAGCGTGCTCTGGAGCGTCGAGGCGGCCGCGCGCGAACGCTGGCGCTGCGCGTCGAGGAACTGCGGGGGTCGAGCAATATCTGACGAGCGTGGGTCGGGCGCGCTCAACGAGGTGGTTGAGCGCGGACCTGCTCGGTTCGATCGTCGACGACGAGGAACGACGCCGCGAGGAACGATCCGCGCGTCGAGGGGCCGCGAAACCGCCAGAAGCACCCTGGCGTCAAGCATCGCGGCGTTCGGTCGGCGGATGGAGTCGTGATGAGCGCCGATGCTTCGACAAACGAGGCCGCGGCCGTGAAGCCCGGGAACTGGATCACGCATGTCGAGGCGCTAGCGAGGACAAACGCGGAAATCAACGACCATGCCGCTCGCTTGACGGCGCTCTCGCGAACCTCGACAACGACCACGCCGCTCGAATCGACCAGATTCAGGCCACTCACGGCGAAGCGGGGAGAGTAGGGGCGGCGTTCGAACAGCGGGCGAATCACCTCGATGCTGCTCACGAACCTGGACAACCGGCTCAACGCTCGAATCGGCGACGTCCAGGCTGCTTGAGTGCATCGCGATTTAAAAGCCAGCCGGGACTCGCAACCATCTCGAGGCGCTGGAGGCGAGCAAAAAAGGAGCATGCCGCGCAGCTCGACCGATCTCCCAGCATCTGGGCGCTCGAAGAAGCCAAGCTGGCGCTGGTCGAGCTCCCACGACTCGAGAATCGTGCCTGTCAGGCAGCGAACAAACGAGCTGACCTGATCGAGCGCGTTTCGGAGCAGGTGACGGCAATGCTCGAGCTCGAGCAGGCCGTTCAGGCGATGCGCTGCGGCGGCAACGCAGCTCGACGACACGCGGCACACGCTGAACAGGACGTCGCAACGGCTCGACGAGATCGACGTCCTCCGGAGCGAAATCCGCGCACTCGACAGCCGGGCAAGCCGAGTTGAGGTGCTCGTAGAGCCGCTGCGCCTGGGAATCGAAGACACAGGTGCGGCTCTGCAGGAAAACGTCACCTGTTTCGACGAGCAAATCGCGGCACTCTCGCGAGAGTCGGCGCCGCGCGAGTTTCCTCGATGTACGCCGCTAACGCCGCCCGGATCGGACCGCCTCGGCAGAGAGCAGCGCCGCGCTTCGCTGTCGCGCCGACGGCTCCAGGGGTTCCCCGACCAGCCGGCATCCTTCCAGGGAGCTCGTCGACCTCGCCGAGCGCTTCGATCGGTTCCGCACCGAGCGGCAGCGTTTGCCCACGTCGCCACGATCTTGCCCAGTCGTTCGCAGGAGGACAGGCGAGCAAGACCTACCGCAGGTGACTCACCTCGAAACAGACGCGCGGAGGCGACGCTGAGACGCGGGACGTTTCGGCGGAGACGCCGTCCCCATTCCGCGGGCCTGTTCACGGCTGCACGATCATCGCGAGGAACTACCTCGCCTACGCGCGCGTGCTCGCGGAGTCGTTCCTGACAATCATCCGGGCGCGCATGTTCACCGTCCTGATCGTCGCAGACGACATCGATCAGCCTACGCGCGGCGGCGAGTGCTTCGAAGTCCTCTCCGCCTTCGACATCGGGATCGATCGAGACGAGGTGCGACGGATGGGGATGATCTACGGCGTCACAGAGTTCGCGACCGCAGTGAAGCCGTGGCCTCCTGACGCTCCTCGGCCGCGGCTGGGACGCGGTTGCATATCTCGACCCCGACATCGAGTTCTTCGAGCCGATCGACGATCTCTTCGATCTCGCGCGGGATCACGGAATCGTTCTGATCCCGCACATGATGGAACCGCTCAGCCCACGCATCACCGAGCCCGTAAGTCGAGATATTGATGGTGATGCTCGCAGGTGCTCACAACCTCGGCTTCATCGCCCGGCGCCGGCCTGACGAGTTTCTCGACTGGTGGTGCGAGCGCCTGAGCGCGAGTGCCTCATCGCCCCCGAGCGCGCGCTTTGTCGACCAGCGGTGGATCGACCTCGTCCCCGGACTCTTTCGAACCCATATCGTGCGCGACGCGATCTTCGTCAGTCGACGTCGCCTACTGGAACCTCCAGCGCCGATCAGTCACCTGGGATGGTAACGCCACCCGTCGACGGGAAACCGCTTCGGATTCTTCCGGCACTGGCAGCGGCTTCGACCCGAACAAGGCATGGCTGCTCAGCAAGTTCCAGGGACCGAAGCCTGCCGTCATCCTGGCAGCGACCGCCCCGACCTCCGGCGGCTCTGCCTGAATACCGGGACAGGGTGTTAGAGGGCGGCTTCGCCGAAGTGATCGCCTTCCGTACGGCTGAACGCGCTTTGCCCGGCGTCGCCGGTGAACGATCGAATCTCGCCGCCATCGTGAGGCGCTCGCCCGCGCCGAAGACGTGGACGACCCGCGCCCAGATGAGGAGCCGCCCATTCCCTTCGATCCCGAGCGGCATTCGAGCTTTGTGGCGTGGCTCGATTCGCCGACCTTATCACCCGGTCGCGCCGGGGCCGACGCCCCGCTACTTCGAAGCGCTTTGGCAAGAGCGTCCGACCTCCAAGCAGCATTCCCGAACCCACGCTGGAACGACAACGAGGCCTTCTGTCGCTGGATCATCACGCAAGGACGCCATGAGGGACGAAAACCCCGTTCGAGCTCGTACCACGTCCGGAGAGGCCTGGAGCCGTCCGCACAAGCAGGGTCGCCGCACCTCGAGCAGGAGTCAACGTCGTTGGCTACTTCCGAACCGAAATGAGTCCGGCGTCGGCGAGCACGGGCGCCGGATCCTGAAGGCGTCGAGGCGGCGGGGATTCCCTCTACGCTCACTCTTCGCGGCATGCACAGTCGGCGCAACCACCCCCTTCGAGGAAGCATCTCTCGGCGTCTGTACTCGATGAACGTCGTCTGTGTCAACGCCGACGAGGTTCTCTACTTTCGCCACGACGTCGGCCCCAGCCTTCGAGGGCCGCTACACCGCAGGCTTCTGGGCCTGGGAGCTCCGTCCTTCCGGAGATGTTCCACCAGGCCTTCACGACAGTCGACGAGGTTCGTCGAAGCGACTTCGTCAGAGACGCCATCGCAGCCCACACCGAGAAACCTGTCCTCACGGTGCCGTTGCCGGTCGGGATTCCGCAGCTCCGTCCCGGCGTTTCGGTTCCGTTCGGCGACACCTCTTCCGGTTTCTGTTCCTCTTCGACTTCCTCAGCTTCGCCGAACGCAAGAACCCGCTCGGGCTCATCGAGGCTTTCTCCCGGGCGTTCCGACCGGGCGAAGGGCCGACCCTCCTCATCAAGACGATCAACGGCAACCGTGCTCGAAGAGCCAGAACGACTGCGCCACTGGCAGCAGCGCGACCGGACATCCGGGTCGTCGACAGTTACCTCACCCTGGAGGAGCGCGAGGCGCTGATCGGCAACCGCGGACTGCTACGTCTCGCTCCACCGCGCCGAGGATTCGGGTTCACGATGGCGGAGGCTATGGCGGCAGGTGTTCCCATCGATTGGCACCGCCTACAGCGGCAATCTTGCTTTCATGAACAATGAGAACAGCTATCTCGTTCCGTTTTCGATGGGGACAGTCCCGGCCGGCCTTGGGCCGTACCCCGCCGGTGCGGGAGTGGGCTGAGCCCGATCTCGATGCCGCTGCAACACTGATGCGGCACGTCGTCGAAAGTCCGGACGACGCAAGGGCTCGTGCGGAGCGAGCGTCAGCCGAAGTTGCCGAGCGGCACTCCCCCGGGCGAAGATGGGTATTCATCGCGAGCCGGGATGGCCGCGGCCGGGAATGACTCGCGAGGCTGAGCTAGCTCCTGCCGAGATCGGCTGAACGTCGCAGCAGGATGGCGCGATCCAGGTATCACCTCGACGTAGCGGCGGGCGCCGAGCCCTTCTTCGCCGAGCTAGCCGCAGGACATCTAATCGGCTCGAGCCGTTGCTCGTGGACCGGCTGACCTTCAACCGCAGCGAAGCTGCCATTCAGAACGAGCAACTCGACATGGTGCGCGAGGGCTACCTTCAAAGTGCCGTCAGCTTTTCCGATATGGCCGATCGCTGCGACGAGTCATACTGCATGTCTCACCGATACTTCTATCGCTTCCAGGGGCGGGAGGAGTATAAGCAACGGCGCTCCTCAGCCGCGCATACGCCCTCGCCGCGATCTATTTCCTTCGGAGCGGCGGGTCGCGGTGACCCTCTATCCCCACACGATCACTGCGGAGATACTTCACGATTTCGACACCATGCGAGCCGGGGATAGCTAAACCCGCCCCAGCGTCGAACCCGAGCGAAGGTGCGCACCGCAGTCGTGGGCTATCCACATCCCATGCACGTCCTCTGGAACGAGCTGCCGGCGATGGCATGCGCGGCGTCATCCGGGCTGGTCGAAAAGCTGACTTGGCCGTCACGCACGAGCCGTCTTGGTCCCACGACGGAGCTCTTTTTCCGAAATCGCGCATCGTGTGCGTCCGCTTGGCTACGACCAGATACCGATCATCAACCGGGATCAAAGGAATGCTGGTCGGCCTGGGCACGTGGACTATCACCCGCGCGGTTCAGGACAGGGTGCGGCGGGTCGCCATGCGACACGCTGGCGGGGCCACACTCGCGGCACGTGATCGCTTTCAGGCCTCTCACGGCCCGATCTTCTGGCTTCGGTCAAGCTGCCGAAACGCACGTGCCTGCACCCAGTCGGAGGTGTTGGCACGCCTGATCGGCTCGCTGAAGGAGGTATACCCCCCACGCCGGGTTCATCCTGAACGGCGTGTGCTTCCCGTGGGACTACGAGCGGAACTCGAACTACCTACCGTGGTTTCGCGATGTGATCGAACGAGCCAGCATCCTGTCCCGACAGCTCATTGATGAAGTACTTGGTCGATTGGGTCAGGAGGTTCGAGCAGTTCGGACCGTCACGGACGCGTCGGCGTGCGAGGAGATTGCCTGGGGCGAAGCTGGAACCTTTCTACTTCGTCATGGTGGAACCATGCAACACAAGATCGGCTGACGCACGACATACCCGGATATCCATTCCAATAGCGAGTTTCTCGCGAGCTTCCAGCTGATGCCGCCCCCTCTTTGAGAGCGGGCCGCCTGCGCTACTTTCCTCGCCGGGTCTGACGATCGATGACGACACCGCGCCAACTACACGCCGATCGAGATCGCGCGGAAGGATCGAAACTACTTCTTTCACCTCGATCGACGACGTCGTGCGCGAGGTCGTCGAGGCGTTCCAGGCATCGCAGGATCGCCGTTGATGCGGCCCTAAGTCTCGGAGACGACCCATCCTGTCCCTGCCGACGCGGGCGCCAAAGGTCTTGGACATAGATCGCTGGCGCGGAGGGCGGATCCCTCGACGATCCGGAGCGAGGGCTGGCGCCGGGGTACATCCGTACGGTTGCCTCCTCATCTGCCGCCACTGCCGTGTCATCGCCAGGATGCCCTATCCTGGGACTACCTCGCGCGTGGTCGTATTGCTTCAGTGTTCCCTCGCGCCGGAGAATTGTGTGAGATCGCAGTCGTGATGGTCGGCGCTCGGGCTGCTGAGAGCGAACTTCAGGGTACGTACACGGACATCAGTCAGCTCCTCCGCGGCGCGTTGCCGCTGTGGACATAGGACGCGTGATAGTTCGCCAAGACTCGGTCGAGTTCTTGCTCGCGGACACGACCCTGATCGAGCCACACAGCGGTGACGCACTGGCTGCGGGAGGAGATCGTCGCCGTGGCTGGCCGGGACGACGATGCCGGCGGACGACATGAACCTCGCGGAGCCGTCTCGTCGGCGCGACTGCGCGAACTCTGCGTCTGCGGTTCCGGAGACCCTCGTCGGGCAGCAGGATGTCCGGTCGCAGGGAGGTCAGAACCGGAGGAAGCGAAGGGCGGGCCTGCATCCCGGTCGAATACGAGTAGACGGGAGTGGTCGATCCGGGCGGCCGAGCCCGCTGAATCGCGTCATTCGTCGTCGATCCGCCTCCGCATGGCCGCTGGCGTCTCGCCGAGCTGAACGCCGAGACTCACGATGTTGTCGCGACCCGTCGCCTCCTGGTCGAGGCCCTCCCCGCGCCGCCGAGGAGCGCGAGCACCCGGCCGTGAACCTGGACGCTGCCGCTCGTCGGCGGCAGCACGCCAGCCATGATCGCGAGCAGCGTCGACTTGCCTGCTCCGTTGGCGCCCACGAGCCGAGCCGCGTGCCGTCGGGCACTTCGAGGTCGATGCCGCTGAGGGCGTCGATCGTCACGGAGTGGGGCCGCCTTGCGGCGAATGGTCTCGACGACGCGGCGGCTTGATGCTGTAGTCGAGGACCGAGGCAGCTCGTACTGGGCGCAGAACATTTCCGAGGCCGGATGTGGCCATCACGCCACCCAGTACGGGAGCCGGGAACGGGCGCGTGTGAATACAGCCAGCCCGAGAGCGACATTGATCACCGTCACGACTGCGGTGCCGACGTAGTACGACAGTCGCAACGGCTCGCCGAGTCAGGGGCGTGCGGAACGCCAGGATCAGGTACGTGAAGGGATCCATGGAAGAGCAGGACGTTCTGGATACTCGAGCTCAGGCTGTCGAGGTGGTAGAAGACCGGGCAGAAGAAGATGGCCACGCCGAGGATGGAGTTGATAAACGGCTGCAGTCGCGGAACCGGGCCACGGCGATCCCGAGCCACAGCCGAGCGAACAGCCCGTTCGCCGCGATGACCACCACGACCGGGAACGCGATCGCGGATCTTCGGGGTGAGCTGGCACGAATCCGATCACCAGGAACACGAGATAGATCACCATGTTGTGGCCGAAGTTGATGAACTCGACGCCGACGTCCCGCAACACGAGGTTGCTCAGCGGCTGACGCGTGCTCTTCAGGGTGCTCGAGCCGGCGACGAAGCACCACTGCCCGCGCCCGGCGCTCGTGAGGCCGACTGAGCAGGCTGAGAGGCTATGTATCCGAGCCCGACATAGGGCAGCGAAGGTCCTGAGGTCGGTGTTCAGCAAGTTGCCCGAAGACGATGCTGATGCCGCCGACGAAGGATCACCATTTGCAGCGTCAACCACCACGGTCCGAACACTGGTCCGTCCGGTAGCGATTCTTCTCACGTTCTCGACTGAGAGGTGGCTCCAGCTCCGCCAGCGTCGGAGACCTCTCTCAATGTCGCTGACGGCCGCCTGCAGCTGCACGCGCTAGCTTGGCGTCGAGCTTTAGGCGCGTAGCCCCGTCCAGGTGTCTCGCGATCTCCGAGCCCATCAGCGTGACCGCCTTCGACAGTGCGTGCCGGAAGCGCCGCTGAAGCGCTCCGTGGTCCGGCGACGCCAACCTGCGGCAGCCCCTCAGGATGCCTGGAACCTCTCGACGGCCGACTGCGTAGCGGGCCCGTAGTCCCCATCCTGCGCGACCCTGCCGAAAATCCCAAGTGCCGCAAGCGCCCGTTGCAGGATCCTCCACCTGCGGGCCCGCATCGCCCGGCGCGAGCTGTCTCGAGGTTTGGCACTCGAGAGGAGTCGCGCGCGTGGCCTGGGATCGTCGGTTCCTCAACGGTCGGCGATCGCGGTCGGAAACCGTCGCCGTAGCGGGGTTCGTCGGTGTCGCCACAGATCGGCGTCCGCGCCCCGCCGCTGCCGAAGAGCGCCGGGCCACGCGAGGGTCGGCGAAGCCGAGGACGAGTCCGGATCGCGGCCAGCGATGATCGCCGCCTGCTGTTCGCCGTAGGCCTGCCGCCGTCGGGGACGACCTTCCAGCGACCCGCGGCGTTGGAGCGCGCCCCCGTCCGGCCGGCGGCACGCGTCGAAGGCCGGACCCGCGGAATGCGAGGCGCGCGCGACCGCGCTCCTCGTCAGGTGTTCGCGCGCCGACTCTGTCCGCCTTGCCGGCCGCCGTCCACGCGGCGGCGACCTCGGCAGCGCACTGGCGCGCTTGCTCGCGCGAACAGGCTGCGTGTCGTCGTCGCCGCGAGCGCCTGCAGCTGCGCGCGTAGACGTCTGCCGGGACATCGTACCATCGCTCGCCCGGCGACGACCACGTCCGGCGAGACGTCGACGGCCAGCGGCATGCGACACGCTTCAGGCGCATTCGCGTCCATGCCCACGCACCAGTGACCTGGTCCGGCAGGCGCGCCGGCCGCCAGCCGGCGCCGCGCCCGCCGCCATGCCAATCGCGTGGAGAGCAGGCGCGCCGCGATCAACGCGGCGAGGACGAGCACGACCAGCACGATCGCCGCGACCACGTAGAACCAGATCGGCCGTGACGCAGTGCTGCCGAACCGGGGCCAGCGATGGGACTCGGGTTGCCGGCTTCGCGGCTGGCTTCGAGTCTGGCGAGGTGTCTGAGGCTTCGGTGGCGTGGCCTCGCCGGCGTTCGTGCCCGGGCGTCTCGTGACGTTGGGTCGGCGTTCGAGCCGAGCGGGTCGGTCCGACGCGGGCTTGATCCCGGGTACTGCCGGCCTTGTGCGACCAGCGCAGGGTCCCTCGGATCCTTCGTGCGCCTGCAGAAGTACGGCTCCGGTAGCGGCCATGCCGGCGAGCAGCGACAAGAAGAACGAGCGCGATGCCTCGCCGCGGCGGCGCGGTCCAGTTGCGGCGCGAGCGTTCGATCCAGCCGAGCGTGAGCGCCGCGCACACCGCGGCCGCGACGGCCACGATCCGAACCTCGCCGGCTGCGCCGAGATGCGAGCGCCGCGACCACCACGACCGGCGACTCCGGCGAGAAAGAGCGCGGGCCAGCGCGAGTGTGCGAGGACGACGGCGATCACCGTCCACCCGGCTGCGAAGGCTGTCGAGCGGGCGGCGGGCCCGTTGGCCGTGCCGGTCCAGATGTTCGCGAGCTCCGCCCAGCCCGAGCACAAAGGCTCCGACGACGCCAATCGCCATCCCCGACATCCGGCGCGCGGCAAGTGAGCGTACGCGACGCAACGCCGCACCGGCGACGCAGGAAGCACGAACAAGCCCATCGCCCACGTCGTGACCGCGCCGGCATAGGTCACGGCTGCGACGGGCACGTGACGGTCGACCGCGAGCTGCTGTCCGCGAGTCACTGCGCTGCCACCAGATCCTCGGCGCCGACGACGTCGAGCACGCGTAGAACCCTGCAGCGGCTCTTGCCGCTCCAGACGCGACGCGGACGATCGTCAGCGAGGACGTGATCGCCGCGACCGTGCGCATCGCCCCCACGACGTCGCGGGCTGGCGTGCCTGTGATCAGCATCACGCAGGCGGCAATGCGTCCGCCGGACGAGCGGTGCCATCTCCTCCGGCGCCGTGTCGACCGGCGCCACTGCGCTCGCCGCCGCGAACGCATCCAGGAACACGTCCCGTCGCGCCAGCGGCATGCCGTGGTCACCGAAGCGCCGCGCGACGTCGTGACCGCGTACAGCTGCGCGGCTCGGTCTGCGTGAGCGACCGCGAAGGAGGCCGCCACTTCGACCGCTGCCTCGAACCGCTCTGGCGATCCAGCTTGCTGCCGAACTGGTCGTCGGAGGAATACGCCGACGCGTCTGTGTCGAGCACGATCAGCGTGTGGTTCGGAGCTCCCGAGACCTGCTGCTTTACGACGAGCTTCCCGGCTCTCGCGGACGAGCGCCAATGCACGGTGCGTGGCTCGTCGCCGAGCGCATAGTCGCGGCGCGAAGAAGTGCTCGTCGCCGCTGCGGCGGCCTGGCGAACTCGGACTCTTGCTGCTGGAGTGCCGGCAACGCCGACCGCCGAACCGCGGACCGTCCGCGGGTGGACGGTGAGCACGCCGCCCTCCGATCGAGGCGGTCACGCGCCGCACGATCGACCACGGGTCCCCGTGCACGACCGCGTAGGGTCCGATCGGACGCTCGCCGCGCACCGAGGTGTCGACGGGCAGACGAAGCGTGAGGTCACCACCCGTTCCAGCACCTGATCAGCGGCCGACGTTGCGACCGGTGCGGACGGCGATCCCTCGACGATCCGGAGCCAGCGCCGGCGGCGGGAAGGTGCAGCTTCATCCGCACGGTTGCCTCCTGCCCGCGCACGACTCGCAGCGCCGCCTGGTCATAGCCAGCTGCACCGCGCGGTGAGGCCAGCGACGACCAGGACGAGAACGGACGAGAACGACCGCGGCGGCGCCCAGCGCGGTGAGCTCTGGCCAGCCGGTGAACCAGCCCGACACGGCCAGAGCGCACCCGCCGGCGAGGAGGCCTGCGGCGCGAAGCGTCACCGGTGCTGGTCGGTCGGCGGTGCAGGCACGGACGCGATGGCCTCCCGCGACCGCCTCGGCTGCGGTCCACCCGACGCTTCGAACGACGGCGACATCAGGATGACGGTGGGCGAGCACCGGCTCCGGCGAGTCTGCACGTCGCCGGGCACGACGTAGGGACGTCCGTCGGAGCGCCGCGTAGACGCGACTGGTACGCAGCAGCCCAGGGCGCCGCGCGGGCTTGCGCCCGAGCCGGAGTTGCGGCATCTGCCGCGTGTGGCTGGCGAGCCGGACCATGTAGTCGAAGACCGCGGGCGCCACGTGGATGCTTCTGGCCGCCCGGACAAGGCTCGCGATCTCGTCTGGCTCGCTCACCTGCCGCACGTCGTCGACTCCGGCGCCGGAATGCTCGCCGACGAGCACCCGCACTTCCGCCTCGTGGTCCGGGTACCCGACTCGGGTCTTCACGAGGAACCGGTCGAGCTGTGCCTCCGGCGAGCGGGTACGTGCCCTCCATGCTCGATCGGGTTCTGCGTCGCCATCACGAGGAACGGCCGCGGCAGCGGTGGGTCGGCCGTCGACCGTGACCTGCCGCTCCTCCATCACCTCGAGCAGCGCCGACTGCGTGCGTCGGCGAGGCGCGGTTGATCTCGTCGGCGAGGACGACGTTGGCGAACACCGGGCCCGGATGGAAGACGAACTCGCTCGCGTCCTGGTGGAAGACCGATGACGCCGGTGACGTCGCCCGGCAGCAGATCCGGCGTGAACTGGATCCGCTGCCACGGCGTCCCGAGCGCGCCTGCGAGGCTGCGCGCGAAGCGACGTCTTCCCGACGCCCGGGACGTCCTCCAGCAGCAGGTGGCCCTCGGCGAGCAGGCAGACGAGCGCCAGGTCGACCACCTCCGGCCTTGCCCTGGATGAAGCCGTTGACCGCGGTCGCGATCCGGCTGGCCGCCTCCTGGAACTCGGCTGCGCCGGCGTTCGGACAGCGGAGGCGCGACTCGCCGGGAGTGCCTCCAGATCTGGCCACGCCCTCGCTCATCCCGCCAGGCTTCCGCGTCGCCACCGGGGCCGCCGGCACGACCGGAGATTCGGTCACCCGCTCGGCGACTCCGACCGCGTCTCGAACGCCTCGAGGTACGCACGGCCGAACCGCGCGTCTGGCTCGAGATGCGCCCCCTCGGCCCACTCGTTCCAGGCGTTGACGAACAGGAGCGAGGCTGCAGTCTCCGCCCACGGCGCGTGGCAGTGGCCGCCGCGAGCAAGCCACCGCCGGAACGACAGCGGATTGGCGCCGTGGAAGACGTAGCGCGGAATCGCCCGCGTCGCGGCGTGTTGTCCCAACCCGGCATCACGCCCGGATGCACGCGCAGCCACACGCGGGCCGGTCGTTGCGGGATCGGCGCTGTCGACTGCAGCGTCGTAGGAGTACATATCGCCCTTGAATGCTCGTGGGGTAGTCCCGCGCGCCAGGTTCCCGACCGAGTCGGAGCCCGATGCCGGCCAGCGGAGGGAACCGCACGAGGCCGTCGATGACGTTCTCGATGCCGTCGCGCGCAGCCCCTCGAAGTGCCGTGAATGGACGCACAGCGAGGACGTGCAGGCGCGCCGAGGCCGTCGCTCCTGCGCACGCTCCTTCCACCGTGCGATCGCCGCAGCGGCGTTGTCGATATGCCCGATGCGGTAGAGGACGAGCAGCGGCCGCCCGTCGACGGTGATGTAGCGCGAGATCGCCGAGCGCGGGACGGATGTCGTCGTAGAACCGGTCGGCCCAGTCTTCGCTGTAGCGCTGGGCGATGAGCACCTCGGAGTCGTGGCCGTCCACCGTCGCGTCCAGTTCTCGTTCGCCCAGCAGATCGCAAACGGGAAGTCGATCGTCGGGTCTTCGAGGAGGTTGCGCAGCGGCCGTGTCGAGGAGCGGTCGTCCGTCGAACCAGTAGTAGTGCATCACGAACCCGTCGACGCCGTACTCGGCCGCCAGCGCGGCACTGGCGTGCGCATCACGTCGGGATCCGACAGGTCATAGCGTCCGAGCTCGCCGGGCTCGACCGGCTGCGGGTGATCCGTCATAGAGCGGGCGGGCTCGTTCGACGTTCGACCCAGTCGGTGAAACCGGCTCCCCACCAGCGCGTCGTTCTCCGGGATCTGGTGGAACTGTGGCAGGTAGAAGGCGAGCACCTTCCGGTCGCCGGGCTCGGCCTTCCGCCGCGCACGGCGCAGCCGGCGACGGGACATCGTCAGCTCTCGACAAGCATCGAGACCGGACGCTCTGCGCGGCCACGCCGACGAAGCGCTCGAGCGCGTGCGCGGTCGACCCGTCGACGTGGCCTCCGCCTCAGGCTCGAAGTGCTCATGCCGAGCTCGAGGTCGGCGAGCTCGGCGGAGCACCCACGGCCGCGCCCAGTACATCGAGCCGGCGGGGTAGCGCAGCAGGTCGGGATCGAAGGCGAACGGAATTCGCGCGCGCCAGCGCCTCGACCAGAACGGTCGGTTCGAGCCCCACGTCTCCGCACCGCTGGAGGCTGCCCGTTCGGCACGACGAGGCCCCACGGAATCGTCGCGGCGCAGCAGCTCGATGATCCGGCGGATGCCCTCCGGCGACGGCATCAGGCCGTCGAGCAGCGCGACCCGCCAGGCGTCCCCGTCGATGCCGGTGCGGGCTCCGCTTGGTGTGCACCTTGAGAATGGCGTCGTAGCCGTCGAAGCCTTGGCCCGTGCCAGCTCGACGAGCGGGCCCGAGATCGCGCCCGACGGTTCCGGAACCCGGTGGACGATCGCATGCGGGAGCCGCTCGGCGATCTGCGGACTCGAGCACCTCGGTGCGGCCTTCGACCAGCGAGACGACGAGGTCGTACGGCTCCGGAATTCGCGACGAGGCGGTCTTCGATGTCGAACCAGACCTCCGGGTAATAGACGTGCGCGACCACGAGCACGCGGGCGTCCGGACCGCGCGCCGTGCAAGCCGAAGCCGCGGCTGGCGATCCAGGGTTCGCCGAGCTGCTGGGTGGGCGCAGCAGCGGACTGCGCAGCCGTCACGAGCGCCACCCGGCGGCCGGCACGTCCGGGCGGGAAGAGCCCGGCGGTGCACAAACGGTTCCGGCTCCGGTCGAGCGGGCAAGCTGCTCAGGCAGCCCGGCGGATCCGGCGGCGGGTCGAGGCCGACGCTGGGCTGCGACGCACTTCGCAGCGGCGCAGTCATCGCGCCACGAGGACGAGTTCAGCAAGCCCGGCCATCTGGCGGCGGTACTCGTCAGTGGTCGCCTCCAGATGGGCAATCGGACGAGCAGAGCCTCGTTCTCCTCCCGCAACGTCTCGAGGAGGTCGTCCAAGATCCCCGCACCACCTCGGACACTCTATCCGGATAAATCGCAGTCTGAACAGATATTCGGGCGCCACATCTCGACTGCGCCTCGTGCCGAAACGGCACGTCGGGCTGCTAACGTCGGGCCGGTGAGAGGGGTCGCCGCCATCGCCGTGGGGCTCTGCGTCGCGCTCGTAGCAGCCAACGCCGGCGGGCGACCGGGAGCCGCCACGTCGTCTGCAGGGCCACGGATACAGCAGCTCGGCGTGAGGCCGGCCGGTCAGTTGCAGACCGCGTTCTTCCCCAGCTCGCTGGCGCCGACAGCGAGTCTCGGCCGAGCATTCGCGCGAATGCAAGCTGCTGGAGCCGGTGCCGTCAGGATTACGGCACCGTGGAGATGGATTGCTCCCGGAGGATCGCAGAAACCGAGTAGCTTCCACGCGACAGATCCAGCGGATCCGCTGTATCGCTGGGGGCGCTCGATGACGTGATCCGTGCTGCGATTGCAAACGAGCTACAGCCGATCGTAGTGCTGGCTCGATGCTCCCTGAGTGGGGTGAGGTGCGGCAGGCGGTCCGCGCCGCGGTACCGCGGCAGCCGGACTCCCGGCGAGCTCGCAGCGGTTTGCGACCGCCGCTGCTCGCCGTGTACAGCGGAGCCTTTGAGGGTCTTCCGCGTGTCCGGTACTGGCAGATCTGGAACGAGCCGAACCTGCTCTGTTTCTCAGCCCGCAGGTCGCGGGCGGGCGGCTCGTTTCCCGCTAAGAACTACCGCGCGATGGTCAACGCCGTCACTCCGGCGATCCACGCAGTTCATCGTGACAACGTCGGCGATCGCCGGTGGCACGGCTCCGTTCGGCTCGGCACGGGTGGTCTTCCCGCAGACGCCGCCGCTCGGAGTTCCGCGCGCGAGCCGCGTTTGGCACGCGCGGCCGCGTGCACCCCACAGCCAAGTGCAGCGCACGCACGCGGTTCGAGCGTCTGGGCGCACCACCCTACACCCGCCGGCAATCCCTCCCACCATGCACCGGGACGTGACAACATCTCGATCCCTGACCTGCCGCAGGTGCAGCGCCTGCTGGGTGCGTCGTGGGCCGCTCACCACATCGTCGCAGCGCGGCGGATCACCGTTGTGGGTGACCGAGTTCAGCTGGGACACGAAGCCGCCCGACCCGAAGGCCGTACCGGAGCGCCTGCAGGCGCGGTGGGTGTCGAGGGGCTCTACCGGATGTGGAGCGTCGGTGTATCTGTCGTCACATGGTTCCAGCTGCAGGACGACCCGATGTCCGAGAGCGAGCTTCCAGTCAGGTTGTACTTCGTGAGCGGCCGCGCAAAACCCGCGTTGCGAGCCTTCCGCTTCCCGTTCGTGGCGCTTCCTGCGAGTAAGCGGCGTATCGATTTGGGGGCGAACGCGGACGAGCAAGCGCGCGTCTGTCGTCGTCCAGCAGACGCTCGGTGGCCGCTGGAAGCGCGTAGCGAGGCTCACGGCGAACCGCTACGGCATCTTCCGCGCGCGTCTTCACTTGCCGTGTCGCGCGGTCGGCTTCGCGCGCGCTCGCCGCCGGCGACACCTCGCTGCCCTTCGCCGTCAAGGCGCCGCCGGACTACCCGCTCCACGACCCCTTCGGCAGGTAGGCAGCGCGTAGGCTCTCAGGATGCTTCCGCATGAAGCGGAGGATGCTTCGCCAGTGCCACAGTGTCCGCCGCGTCAGGAAGCGACGGTCGGTGACGGCCTGGTGGTGGTGCACGACGACGGCATGTCAGGCTGTAGCCTCACACGCAATGCTCGAAGGCAAGCGCGTGGCGGTCGTCGTCCCCGCGCACGACGAGGAGCAAGCCGATCGGCGCGACGGTCCGCGGCATCCCGGAGTTCGTCGACCGCATCTACGTCGTCGACGACCGCTCGACGGACGGCACTGGTCGCGGCGGTCGGGCCCAGGCAGATCCGCGCGTGGAGCTGATCGAACGCGAGACGCAACCTCTCCGGCGTCGGCGGGGCCGAACCCGTCCGTGGCTCGGGACTGCTCGGCCGTGGCGTGATCGCGCTGAGGCGATCGGCGGCACGATTATGCTCCGGAGCCCGCGAGTGCGGAGGACATCGCTTCAGAGTGGAGCTGCCGCTCGACGGCGCCGAGCGGATAGCGGTCGGCTTCAGGACTCGCGTTCTGGCCACTCGCACTGACGAGCGTGCCTACCGCAGATCCTTCGTTCGACTCCATGTCGAACCACATCGCGAACAGCGTGAACTGCGAACCGAAGATCAGGAGCAGCGCGACGAGCACGACGGTGCCGGCCGAGACGGCGTTGCCCTCGATCCGCAGCACGACCTCCAGGATCCCGAGCGCAAGCCCGAGCAAGGTCATCACGAAACCGAAGATGTAGAAGAACACGAGCGGGTGGAAGTCGCGGATCACGTACTTCGTCCGCAGCCGCCAGAAGAAGCCCTTCAGCAGCAGCCAGGAGATCGTCGGCACGACCTTCCGCGAGGCGGATCCCGGAGCGCTCGCCGACGCCGTAGATCGGGCGCGACGGCACATCGCGGACGCGCGCGTTCCACACGTTCAGGTGGACGAGCATGTCGTTCGGGAACCCGTAGCGCTTGTAGAGCTTGTCGAGATCGAGCAGCTCGAGATACTCGAGCGAGACGGCTGTGAAGCCGGACTGCGAGTCGGCGATGTGCCAGTAGCCCGAGGCGATCTTCGTCAGCATCGACAGGACCGCGTTGCCGAGGTAGCGGTAGCGGGGGATCAGCTGCCAGGCCTGGCCGGTGAAGAGGCGGTTCGCCTTCGCGTAGTCGAGCTCGCCTCGCGCGACCGGCTCGGCGAGATGCCGGAGGTCCTCCGGGGTCCATCTGGTTGTCGGCGGCCATCACGGCGGTGACGTCGATCCGCTCCTCGAGCGCCGCCTTGTAGCCGGTGACGATCGCCGCACCGACGCCCTGGTTCCGCTCGTGCTCGATCACCCGAACCCGCGGATCGGGCAGCGCTCGCGCCCGCTCGACCGTTGCGTCCTTGGAGCGGTCGTCGACGATGAAGATCCGGTCGACGAAATCGGGCACGCCTTCGACCGTCGGGCCGAGCAGCTGCTCCTCGTTGTACGCGGGGATGACGACCGCGACCCGCTTGCCGTCGAGCACGGCTTGAAGTTACACAGAGGTTCGGCGGACGACCCTGGCCGCAGGCTCCCAGAGCAGCGCCGCCAGGATGCCGAGCAAGAGGCCGATCAGGGCGCCGACGAGCACCGAGTTGCGACGGCTGCGTGCGGTCGTCTTCGTTGCCCGGGCGGGCGTGATCACCTGGCTCTGCTCGACCGTCTGGGCGAGGTGAGCAGCTGCTCGTTCTGTGTCTGGTCGGCGATCACCTGGCGCTGCTCCTGCACCGCAAGGCCGATCTGGTTCGCGAACAGCAATCGCTCGGTGGTCGAGAGGCCGCCGTTGCTCTGAACGGCCGCCTGCAGCGACTTGATGCGGGCGTTCGTGCTCTCGAGCTCGGTCCGATCGGCCGCGATCAGCCGCTTCAGCGTCTGGATCTTCCTGGCGACGTAGACGCCGGAGACCTGGTGGACGGAGATGTTGGCGAGCGCGTCGGCGGCGCGGGCAATCTTCGCGGGCTTCTTGCCGGTGACGACGATGTTGACGAGGGGGTTCTGGCCGACCCGGCCCAACGCAGCTGCGACGCCGGCTACGGCCTGAGTCGAGACATGCCCGCGCAGCGAGCCGTTGGCGAGCCCGGCCCGCTGCTCGGCGACGTGCTGCCAGAACGGCGAGAGGACGACCTGCTTCACCGTCGAGGGATTGGTGGCGAGGCTCTGGATCTGGCCCGTGCCGGTCGGGTTCAAGGGCTGGCCGAGGTAAATGGTCGACTTGGCCTGGTACACCTGGTGCCCGCCGAGCGAGAGCAGGTAGCCGATCGCGATCCCGGCCACGAGCCCCACGAGCGGCAGCCACCAGCGCGTGATCAGCGCGTCCCAGTACCGCCCGAGCTCGAGCTCCTCCTCCAGCGTCCACGTCGGGCTGAGGCCGTTCGCGCGGCACGCGCACTTGAGTCTCCGGCCCCATGCTTGCGGCGACTTTAGCTGGACGGCTTCCCAGGCTGACGGATCAACGCGTAGAGCTTCGAGTAGCCGATGATGTAGAGACGGCTTTTCGAGGCCACCGCGGCCGCGTACTGCCCGTCAGGTAGCTCCAGACCAGCTTGCCGTTGCGCGCATTCAGCCCGAAGGTGCGGCCCGACAGCGTCGAGAAGTAGACGACCCCGTCGATCACGCTCGCCGAGCCGGAGATCTTGGCACCCGCGTGGAATCGCCAGCGGATGTCCCCGGTCGCGGCGTCGAACGAGTAGAAGTAGCCGTCGTAGGAGCCGACCAGGACGTTCCCGCGCCAGACCGCAGCAGAGCTGTAGATGAAGTCGCCGGTCCCGTTCGACCAGCGCAGCTTCCCGGTCGTGGCGCCGAAGGAGTACATCTTCCCGTCGGTCGCGCCGATGTAGACCCGGCCGTAGGCGACCGCGGCATTGGCGTAGAACGTGCCGGTGCGGCCGATCCGCGGCTGCGAGGACGCGCGCCAGATCTGCTTGCCCGTGTGCAGGTCGAGCGCGTAGACGTGAGTGTCGTAGGCGCCGAAGTAGACGCGGTTTCCCGACTGGGAGATCGCACCCTTGACAAGCCCCCGGCCTTGAAGTGCCAGCGCAGGTTCCCCGACGCTGCCGTGAACGCGTAGATGTCGTGCGACCAGTCGCCGACGATCACCATGCCGTCCGCGAACGAGCGGCGAGCTCTCGCTGGGGCCGATCGTCCGCTGCCAGCGAATCCGGCCGGTCTCGGCGTCGAAGGCGATCACCTTCCCGTCCACCCGTGCGAGGCGTTGCAGGGCGGCTTGTTCAGGAGCGAGACGAAGACGAGATGGTTGCCGACAGCCGGCGAGGCCGCCGAGCAGCGATGGGTGCGGTATTTCCAGAGGACCTTTGCCGCTCTGCTGGTGCAGGGCGAAAACGGTGCCGGAGTTGTTGACGATGTAGATCCGGCTGTAGGCGATCACCGGCGGGAACTCGAGCAGCGCGTGCGCGCGGAAGGTCCAAACGGGCGCCCGTCTGAACGGGGGTGCACCTTGAAACCGAGCGGAGCCCGCAGGCGCGCGGCGTCGAAGCCGTACATCGGCCATATGACCCCACCGGCTCCTTCGCCGCCTTCGGCTCCGTCTGGACGAACTCGACCGAGGACGAGCCCCGGATGTCGCGTCCCTGGTGCTTACGGTAGAAAAGCCCGCGCCGCCGAGAGCGACGAGAAAGACCACCAGGCCTGCCGCCGAGTACTTGACGCGTTTGCTCATCGGCGACGATGCTCAACAGCGTAAAGCCTCGAGGAAGCCGTGTAGGAGAAGCTTGCCCCCGTTACCGGAGACCGCCACGTACTGGCCGTCGCGGAAGCGGAACACTCGCCGGCCTGTACGCGCTTTCAGGCCGAAGATGCCGTTGCGAAGGTTGCTGAAGTAGACGATGTCCCCGACGACCGCCGGTGAGCCCGAGATCGGCGCCCCGCTCCCGAAGCTCCACAGCACCCGGCCGCTCGCCGCCGAGACGCAGTAGAGCAGGCCGTTGTGCGAGCCGAAGTAGACGCGGCCGCCCCAGACCGCAGGCGACGAGTAGACGTACGCGCCGGTGTGCACCGTCCAGAGCCTCCGGCCGCTGGTGGAGAAGGCGTTCATCGTGTCGCCGTCGGACGAGGGGACGAAAACGCGGCCGCCCGAAACCGCCGGCGTGCCGTAGATGCGGCCGTTGACGGAGGCCGACCAGCGTCGCCGACCAGTGCGCGCGGACGAGCGCGAGCAGACGCCCGCCGTAGTCGCCGATGTAGATCGTGCCGCCGCGCCGCGCGGCGCTCGACGTGATCTTGTAGCCCGAGCGGTAGACCCAGCGCACGCGGTGCGTGGCCAGGTCGAGCGCGTAGACGTTCCCGTTCCACGATCCGAAGAAGTCGAGTCCGTGCCAGACGAGGGTGACGACTCGATCGGCGCGCCGATGTTGCGGTGCCAGAGCAGCCTGCCGTTGCGGCGGTTGAACACCCAGACGTGCCCGTCCATGCCGTGGACGACGAGGCTGATCCCCGACCACGGCCGGCGAGGACGCCAGCTTCCCGTGCGGGATGTCGAAGCGCCAGGCGAGCGTCCCGTTTGCCATCGACAGCCCGCGGACGCTGCCCCAGGCATTGCCGATGTAGGCCACGCCGTCGGTGACGACCGCGGGGAACTCGAGCAGGCCCCAAGCGGCCTGCTCCAGACCACCCGCAAGGGCGGCCGCACGTGGATCGACGGCTGCGTCTGCGTCCTTGCATCGTTCGCTCCGAAGAGCGTCCACTGGAGCGAGCGCCGGAAGATCCGGACCCCTGCGAGGGGACGCTTGCGGACGTTGACGTGGAGGTTGCGGCCGTTGTACCCCTTTGCCGAGATACGCACCGGCAGCAGGCGCCGGTGGCGCGGGCGGAGGATGGCGACGCCGTGACGGTTCGTGCGTGCGGCGACACGGCCGAGCCGGACGCGCGCACGGGCGACCGGGCGGCCCAGATCGCCGTCGAAGACGACGATCTTGACGCCTCGCGGGACCTGCGGGGCCTGCACGGCCTTGTGCACCGGAGGCGGCCGCATCGCTGCGTGACGGGTCGTCTCGCCACAGCCTGCGGCGAGTGCGGCAGGCACGGCAACGAGCAGAATCGCTATCGGAAAGCGGCGGCGGGCGACGCGATCACGGTAGCGAGTCGCCCGGTCGGGCGCGCTCTTGAACCAGCTCGGCGTAGAGGGCCTCGTGCTGCTGGGCCGCGGCCTCCCAGGTCAGCGCCTCACGCGCGCGAACGGCGCCCCGAACCGCCTCGTCACGGCGCCCGTCGTCGCCGAGCAGGCGGATGCACGCGGCCGCGAGCGCCTCGACGTCCTCGGGCGGAACGACCTCGCCGGCGCCGAACTCCTCCACCGTCTCTCCGAGGCTGCCCACGTCGGAGGCGACGATCGGCAGGCCGTGGCCGACCGCCAGCGCGAGGATGCCCGAGGCATCCACGCGCCGCCGGTAGGGCAGTACGACGACGGATGCGTCCGCAGAGCACGTCCTCCCACCTCGCCGTCCGGCAGGTAGCCGAGACGCCAGTCGACCCGCCCACCCACGCCGAGCTCGCCCGCGAGCTTCTGCAGCGGCTCGACGGGATCGAGCGGATCGCCGGCGACGACCAGCCGCACGTCCGGGCGATCGCGCGCCACGAGTGGAAGCGCGCGGAGCAGCAGATCGACGCCCTTGTAGGTGCGGATCAGGCCGAGGAAGAGGAGCGTCTGCCCCGGCCGGCCGCCGTCGCGGACGGGTCCCGCGCTCTCGAAGACGGGATGAGGAATCCGCGCGATCCGCGTGCGTGGCACGCCGAGCTCCGCGAGCTCGTCGGCCCCGCGCCGCGAATGGACAACGACGCGGTCGACGGCCTCGAGCACTCGCAGCAACGCCTCTCGCCGCCTGGAGAGCATGCCGGCGAGGTCGTGCGCCGTGAAGACGACCGGCCGTTCGGCCCCGACAGCACGCAACCAGCGCAGATCGGTCTCCGGCCGGACGAGCCACTGCACGTGGACGACGTCCGGCGCGAGGCGCTCGAGCCGCCGGCGGACGCGCCACATGGTCGGGCCGTATTCGACGGCTTTCAGCGGCAGCCGCGCCCGAGAGCGAGGAGCCCGTCGGAAGAGCGCCGAACCGAGCGGAAAGAAAAGCTCTTCGCGCAGGTAACCAACCGGTTCCGCCACCTCGCCGAAGCGAAATGCTGCGGTCAGGAGCGTGACTTCGTGGCCGCGTGCGGCGACGCTGCGGCGAGCCGGTGGTCGTACGGCGGCGTGTACGCTCCTGCATCGATGAGTGCCACGCGCACCGGCCGATGGTAGCCCGCGCAATCAAGCGGATCGCCGACCCGATCCTGGCCTTCTTCCTGCTGCTTCTGTTCTCGCCGGTGCTGCTGGCGATCGCGGTCTGGATCCTCCTGGACACCGGCAGACCGGTGCTCTACACGCAGGTGCGGGCCGGCAAGGACGCGAGGCCGTTCCGGATGCTCAAGTTCCGGACGATGGTTCGGGACGCGGTCGAGCGCGGCCGGGCCGAGGGGCTGAGCGAGGACCCGTACGGCATCGTCGCGAACGACCCGCGAATCACCAGCAGCGGGCGGTTTCTCCGCCGCACGAGCCTCGACGAGCTGCCGCAGCTCGTCCACGTCCTCCTGGGCCAGATGAGCCTGGTCGGTCCGCGGCCCGACCTCGTCGAGCAGGTGGCGAACTACGACGAGCAGGACCGCCGGCGGCTCGAGGTACGGCCCGGGATCACCGGCTGGTCGCAGGTGCAGGGGCGGGACGAGATCCCCTGGCCGGAGCGCTTCGAGCAGGACGCCTGGTACGTCGAGAACTGGTCACTGGGGCTCGATCTCAAGATCCTCTTGCGGACGCTGACGCAGCCCTTCCGCGAGGAGCCGGTTCCCGTCGAGGACACGATGAACATCGAGCGCGCCCGGCGCGCCTCGTCAGCCCCGCGCCCGTGACCTCGAGCTCAACGGGGACGGCGGCCCTCGTCGAGGTGGCGGCGGAGCAGTGGGATCCGCTGCTGGAACGGATCGGCTGCGGCGACGCCTACCTGCTCCGCGGCTACGTCGAGAGCGCCCGTTTGCTCGAGCGCGGGAGGCCGCTGCTCCTCCACCTCTCGGAGGACGGCGGCGACGTCGTCTTCGCGCTGATCCTCGCGAGATCGACGGCGAGCCGGGCCGGCTGGACGCGATCACCCCTACGGCTACGGCGGGCCGGTCGCCGTGGCCCCGAGCCGCCGGTCGAGCACTTCTACGAGCTCTACGAGAGCTGGTGCCGCTCGGCGGGCGTCGTCTCCACCTTCATCCGCTTTCATCCGCTGTTCGCGAACCAGCGGCAGGCGCCTGCCGGCGTCCACGTCGAGCGGCTCGCCGACACGATCGCCTGGTCGCTCGACCCCGAGCTCGACCTGTTCGCGGGCCTGCACCCGAAGCACCGCAACAAGGTGCGCAAGGCGAAGGCGGCAGGCCTCGAAATCGCCGTGCACGGAGTCACCGCCGAGCCTGTCCGAGTTCGCGGCGCTCTACGACGCGACGATGAGCCGGCTCGGCGCCGACGAGTTCTACTTCTTCCCCGCGGACTACTGGCAGGCGCTCGCCGACGGCCTGGGCGAGCGGATCGTGCTCGTCGAGGCTCGCTTCGGCGACGAGCTCGCGGCGGCGGCGCTCTGCTTCGCGACCTCACCCTGGCTGCACTACCACGTCTCCGGTACGAGCGAACGAGGCCGCGAGGCGGCGGCGGCGAACCTCGTCCTCTTCGAGGCGGCGCGCTGGGGACAGAAGCAGGGGCTCGAGCAGTTCCACCTCGGCGGCGGAGCGGGCGGGCGCGAGGACACGCTCTTCCACTTCAAGCGGCGCTTCTACCCCGACGGCCGGCGCGAGGCGAGCGTGGGCAAGCTCGTCCACGACGCCGAGGCCTACCGCAGCCCTGAGCGGACTGCCCGAGCGTGCGGCTCGACGGCTACTTCCCGGCGTACCGCGACGGCTAGAATCGCCGCCCGCCCCATGCGGATCCTCTACATCGACTCGAAATTCAGGCCGAGGCGTCCTCGCACGCCCGCGTCTACCACTTCGCGCAGCGGCTGCTGCGAGCGCGGGCACGAGGTGACGATCATCGGGCGGGACTCAGGGCGGATGGAGCTCGAAGGCCAGCGGCGCCAGGGGCATGGTCACACGCGGCCGGCTCGACGGCCTCGGGTCGTCCTGCTCAAGGTTCCCCTACGCGCAGTCGTTTTCGAAGCGGATGCGCATGGTCTCCTACGGCGGCTTCACGCTCGGCGCAGGGCCTGCTCGCAGCGACCGCAGGCCCGGCCGACGTCGTCTTTGCCTCCCTCGAGGCCCGCTCACGATCGGGATCTCCGGTGTGCTTCGCCTCGCGCCTGCGACGGACTCCGTTCGTGTTCGAGCTCCAGGATCTCTGGCCGGCGGTGCCGATCGGCATGGGCTTCCTGACGGGGCGGACCGAGATCAGAGCGGCCGAGGCGCTCGAGCGGAGCCTCTACCGGGCGGCACGGCGGATCGTCGTCTGCAGCGCAGAAGTGCGCGACGTGCTCGTCGAACGCGGGATTCCCGCCCGGAAGATCGTCCTGATCCCGAACGTGAGCGATGTCGAGCATTTCAGCCCCGAGATCGCGGATCGCTCGTTCCGGGAGCGGCACGGCCTCGACGGCAAGCTCCTGGCCGGTCTACGCGGGCGCGATGGGCGTCACGAACGGGATCGACCAGCTCGTCGACGCGGCCGTCGCGCTGCGCGAGGTCGGCGAGGACGGCGTCGCGATCGTGGCGGCCGGAAACGGGACGGAGAAGGACCGGATCGAGCAGCGCGTCGCCGAGCTCGGGCTCGAGAACATGATCGTCCTCCCCGACATCCCGCGAGACGAGATCCCGCTGCTCGTGGGCGCGGCCGACGTGACGCTCACGGCCTTCGCGCCTATCCGATCCTCCAGACGAACTCGCCGAACAAGTTCTTCGACTCGCTGGCGGCAGGAAGCCCCGATCGTGAACCTCGACGGCTGGCTGCACCGGCTCGTCGAGGAGAACCAAGTCGGCGTCTACGTCCCGCCCGGCGACGGCAAGGCGCTCGCCGAAACGCTCACCGATCTGGCCGGAAAGCCCGAGCTCGTCCGGAGCTGGGCCGTAACGCCCGCGCGCTGGCGGAGCGGGAATTCGCGCGCGACCTGCTCGCCGATCGGCTCGCCGACGCGTGCTCGAGGACGTCGTCGCCGGCTCCAGCCGCACCTCGTCACCGGCGAGCGTGAGCCAATCGCGGCCGGCGGTCGTCTACGGCCTGCTCTGGGCCGGCCTCTCGCTCGCGCGGGCACTCGGCCGCGCCGGTGTCCGCGTGACCGGCATCGCCTCCGACCCGAACGACTTCGGCCTGCGCTCCCGCTACCTCGCCGAGAGGCACCTGACCACGCGAGGAGGACGACGAGCGCACGCTCTCGCTCCTGCGCGACGCGGCCGGCGCCGGGCGCCCGATCCTCTTTCCGGGCGAGACGAGAACGTCCACTTCGTCGTGCGGCGCTGGGACGAGGTGCGAGAGCTGGCTGACATGCCCCTGCCGGACGACGTCGAGACCGTTCTGAGCCTGCGGCGCAGGACCGCCTCCGCGTCGAGGCCGAGCGGGTCGGGCTCTCGATTCCGGCCACGGCTTCACCAAAGGACGAGACCGAGGCTGCGGAACCTCGACTTCCGCCCCGTACCTGATCAAGGCCGTCACCGGGCAGGAGTTCGCGTACGCCTTCGGCCACAAGGTCTTCGTCGCCGACGACGCCGACTCGGCGGCGAACTTCTGGCGTCAGGCCGGCGAGCGCGGGTTCGAGACGGTCGTGCAGGAGCTGATCCCGAATGCATACGAGCGGATCTACTCGCTGTTCAGCTACATCGGCCGCGACGGGCGCCCGCTCAGCCAACGTGGTCGGACGCAAGGTGCGCCAGGGGCCGCTCCGCTTCGGGACGAGCGCAATCTTCCTCGTCCAGCCCGAGCCGCGTGTGCTCGAGCTCGGCCTGCGCCTGCTGGAGTCCGTCGGCTACCGCGGCTTCGCGCAGGTCGAGTTCGCCTACGACGAGCGCGACGACGAGTTCAAGCTGCTCGAGGTGAACACCCGGCCGCCGATGTGGGCCGGCGTCGCCATGAGCCGCTACTTCGACATCGCGCGGATCGCCTACGACGACCTCTCGGGCCGCCCGCCGCGGGCGCCGCGGACATTCACCGACGAGGTCGCGTGGGTCTACTTCGCCAAGGACGCCTGGGTCGGGGTGCAGATGATGCGCGCGTGAGCTGTCGCCCCGGGCCTTCGTCGCGCCGTATCTGCGCCGCCGCAAGGTCGCCTCGACGCTCGCCGTCGACGATCCGCTGCCGGCGGTCGCGTCGCTCAGGTACCTGCGCTCGAAGCTCGCCTGACTTCTTCGTAGACGGCGAGCGTCAGATCCGTCGTCCGCTGCCAGGAGAAGTGCTCCCGTACCCGCTCCCTCCCCGCCGCGCCCAGGCGGCGCCGCAGCTCCTCGTCGTCGAGCAGCCGCTGCAGGGCCGCGCGCAGCGCGCCGACGTCGCCGGGCTGGACGAGGAGTCCCGTCTCCTCGTCGACGACGAGATCGAGGAGACCTCCGACCGCAGCGGCGACGACCGGCCGACCATGCGCCATCGCCTCGGCGCAGACAACACCGAAGCCCTCCCGGTGTGAGGGAACGGCGACCACCGCGGCGCGCTCGTAGAAACCGCCGAGCTCGTCGTGCGCGATGAACCCCAGCGCCCCCGGAACCTCGGCGCGTAGCGGTCCGTCGCCGGCGATCGTCAGCTTCATCCCGTCCGCGGCGGCGAGCAGGTCGAGGATCCCTTTCTCGCGCGAGAGCCGGCCGGCATAAAGCACCTCGGGTGGGCTCGCCTCCGGGCCGACCTCAGCGGGGACATCGACACCGCTCCCGATCCACACGCACCTCGCCGGCACCGAGCTCCTTCGCTGCGTCGGCGAGCGAGTTCGAGGCGCAGACGGTCATGCGCGCCCGGCGCAGGATCTGCCGCGCCAGCTTCGGCGCCCGCCGGGCGAGCTCGACGTCCGTCCCCCAGAGCTGGACGACGAACGGCCGGCCGAGCGTCATCGCGATCCCGCCGAGCGGGAGCCAGTGCGCGTGGACGAGGTCAGCGTCGCGCGCGGCACGGCGCGCGGCTTGCCGGAACCCTCCGAGCATCAGCGGCAACAGGAGCGCCCGGGCCGGGTTCCGGCGCAGGTTGCCGACGACGCCCGACCCGTAGGCGATCCCGTAGTGGCGGACCGTGGCGGGCGAGACGACCTCGACCTCGATTCCGCGCTCGCGAACGTGCTCGACGGCGTCGGCGACGAAGCGGCCGGCGGTGTCGCCCGGCGTCCGCGGATAGGAGCTCGTGAGGACCGCGACCTTCACACGAACTGCCTGCAGCCGCCGCCCGAAGACGACGGGCAGGGCGATCACCAGCAGGATGAACCCGTAGAAGAAGAACGCCGTCATCGTCAGATAGAAGGCGTTTGCGGCCATCGTTCCCACGAGCGCCGCCGTCAGCCCCCAGGAGACCGGCCGCAGACGCGCGGCAGTCGGATCGTGGGCCACGGCGAGCGCGCGCCCGATCGCGCGGGCGGCGCGCAGGCGGCGGAACATGTACCAGAGGAAGACGGCGAACAGCGCCGTGCCGACGAACCCGGTCTCCACCAGCAGTGAGACGTAGAACGAGTGCGGCCCCCAGTTCGTCTTGCCGGTGACGAACTGGTAGTAGACCGAGAAGTTGTTGAAGCCGAGCCCGAAGAGCGGGTGCATGTGGAGCACCTGCGGGATGAAGTCGTAGACCTGGAAGTGCGCGGTCGTCGAACGCCCGCCGCGCTGCAGCCGCGAGGCGATCACCGTGTTGAAGAAATGCGGGCGGCGATGGATCTCGTAGGCGACCAGCGCGGCGACGAGCGCCAGCGGTACGAGCATCGCCCGTGAGATCAGCAGCCGCCGATACGGGATCAGCAGCACCAGAAAGCCGGCGGCGAGCCCGAGCAGTCCGCTGCGGGAGAGCGTCGCCAGCTCGACGGCGAGCAGTCCGGCGATCAGCAGGGCGAGCGGAACGCGCAGCCGGTGCTTGGGCTCGAGCCGGAGGTAGAGCGGTCCGAGCACGAGCAGCGGCACGATCAGCTGGATGCCGAGGTGATTCGGATCTGGGGTCAGTCCGTCGATGCGGTAGACGTTCGAGCCTCCGACCGCGCCGTAGATGTTGATCTGGGTCGAATGGCCGGTGATCGGCTGGATCAACGTCGCATCGAGGTTGCGACCGGCCTGCGCCGCCGCGAGCTGGACGACCCCGTAGGCGGCGTTCGGCGGCGACCCCGAGGCAGAACCAGGCGAGCATTCGCCAGTAGACGCGCTCGCTCGAGCGGAAGAGATAGTCGACCGCGGCGACGAGGAAGGCGAAGTGGAGCACGAACTTGCCCATCCCTTTGCCGAACTGCGTCAGGCCCTGAGTCGTCTCCAGGTTGTAGAAGCCGACCAGGTAGACGAGCAGGAAGGCGGCGAAGAAGGCCAGCACGATCCCGGACGTCCGCGGCAGCGAGCCGTCGCGGCGGCCGAGCCGGCGCAGGGCGTAGGCGCCGACGAAGAGGATCGAGAGCACCTCGGTGAGGGCGATCTTCCCGGCGACGTTCCAGAAGATCTTCTCGAAGCTCATCGTGAAGACGGCCGCGAAGAGCAGAAAATCGGTGACGCGGCGGGAAGGCATCAGGCAGTCTGGAGGATCAGCTCGGAAAGCTCCTCGACGCGCCTGCGCCGGGAGATGCGGTCACGAAGCTCAGGCCTGAGCGGCGTCCCGTTCAGCTGCCCGGCTCGCCAGCGGGCCTCGAGCCCGAGCAGCGCCTCACGGATCGCAGCACTGTCGTCGGGCGGGACGACCACGCCGGCATCCGCCTCCCGGATCAGGTTCGCCGCGGCGCCGTCCGTCGGCACGGCGGCGAGGATCGGCCGCTCGGCGGCGAGGTACTCGAAGATCTTCCCCGGCAGCACCGGCGTCCCCGCTCCCCCGCCTGCGGCAGCAGCAGGAGCAGCGCCTCGGAGTCGCGCTGGTAGGCGAGCGAGCGGCGGCGAGAGCCGAACGGCAACAGCTCGAGCCGGTCGCCGAGCTCGAGCGTTTCGGCCCACTCGCGGTCGCGTGTCGTCAGGTCGCCGACGAAGCGGGCGACCGCGCTCTCGAGCCCCGACTCCTTCAGGGCGGTCAGGAACGGCCGCGGGTTTCGCTTGCCGAAGAAGCTCCCCGTGTGCGTGATCCGGAAGCGGTCGCCGGGGTGGTAGTCCAGTCCCTCGAAGTCGTCGTAGTCGGCCCCGTTCGGGATCACGGTGATGCCGGCCTTCGGCTCGTAGGCGCGAATCTCCTCGGCGATCCCTTCCCAGGCGGTCACGATTGCGTCCGCCTGCGAGGCGACGAGTTTCGCGATCACGCGCTGGACGTTCTCTTTCATACGCGCCGGCAGCCGCTCGACCGGATGGTCGGCGTCCGCGACCAGCGGGTCGCGCAGGTCGGCGACCCACTTGACCCCGGTGGCCTTCTTCACCGCCGCGCCGATCAGATTGATCGAGTTCGGCGGCGACGTGGTCAGGACGACGTCGATGTTCTCCGCCCGGACGATCCGGATCGCGGCCGTGATCGCGTTCGGCGCCCAGGTCACGGAGATGTCGGGAACGAGCGCGCGGCGGAAAAGGGCGCCGGCCTGGTAGCGAAGCCGGTCGGCTCCCTCGAGTGCGTAGAGCTCTTCCGAAGGGATCCGGCCGCGAGGGCCGTGGTAGCGGACGCGATGCACCCAGGCCTGCGTCGGCGGCGTCGCCTCGTCGTCGCGGTGCACCCACTTCGGGTCGTCGGGTGTGAGCACGTGCGTCTCGATGCCGAAGCTCGGCAGATGCGTCGCGAACTTCAACGGGCGCTGCACACCGCCTCCGCCGGCGGGCGGAAAGTACATCGTCACGAGGAGAACCTTCATCGGAGCCGGTAGAGAACGTACCGCCGGTCCGCGTAAACGCGCGGCAGGTCTAGCGTCAACCGGTGGCGCTTGAGGTCGACGATGATCCACCGCGCCCCGTAAGAGCGCGGGATCGCGAGGTCGCCGCCGTGGGCGTAGAAGCGGTAGGCGTCGCGCAGGCGCTGCTTGGGCCGGTTCTTCTTCGTCACCGCGACATGCCCGTACGGGGCGTCGGCGAGATAGACGGGCGCGTAAGCGGCGAGCAGGTAGCCGGTCTCGGGATCCGCGAAGAGGACGTCCTTCGGCTTCGCGTCCGCGCGGAAGGCCTTGATCAGGCCCCGGGTGAGGGCGCCGGAGCCGCTGCCGACGCGGTTCCAGTGCGAGAAGCCGTGGACGGCAACCGGGATTGCGAACACCGCGACTGCGACCGCAGCGAGGCCGTGGCGATGGAGGTGTACACCTACATCACTTCTCTTTCTGAAGCGTCGGACCGCGCCGATCAGCAGCGCAACCAGCCCACCGACGAGCGCGAACCAGGTCGGCCAGGCGGGCGTCGTCCCGTGGAAGCGGTAGCCGAAGTCGCCGGGATACGCATGCTCGAGGACGATTCCGGCGGCGAGCGCAAGCGGGATCGTGAAGACGCCGAAGAACCCGGCGAGCACCGATGCGCCCCCTGCGACGGCGTACGGATACGGGAAGAAGCCGACCAGGCGGCGAGCCTGTGAGATCGAGACGGCGTCCGCGAAGCGCGGGAAGACGAACGGCACGAGCGTGAGCGCGAAGATCGCGAGCGAGCCGCCGAGCACCCAGGCGGCCCAGCGCCGCGTACGCGCAAAGTAGGCAAGCGGCACGCAGAGCAGGGCGGCGACGGCGACGGCCCCGCTGCGGGTGAAGAGCCGCGCGGCGACGTGATAGTGGTCGAAGTTGCCCGTCAGCTGGCCGGGGTACTGGGCGAACGCGCGCCGGACCTCCTGCCCGGAGGGATTGTGGACGGTCGTCGCCTCCACGACCGGCCGGAGCCAGGCGAGCGCGATCCCGGTCGGGATCGCCAGCGCGGCGATCCCCGTCAGCGCCGGCGCAAGCTCGCCCCGGACGAGCAGCGCCCTCGCGATCGCGAAGCCGACCAGCGGAACGCCGACGAAGAGCGCATACGTCGGATGGACGAGCGCGAGAGTTCCCGCAGCGGCCGCCGTCGACAGGAGCAGCGCGCCCGACGGCTTCCGGACGTGGGCGAAGAAGAGCGCCAGCAGCCCCGGCACGAGCAGCTGCCGAGAGACGGTCGCCGGTAGCGCGAGCGACGTGAACGAGCCGCCGTGTCCCGCCGCGATCCCGGTCAGCGAGATCTGCGCGACCACGACCGCAACTCCCGCCCAGGCGGAGCGGAAGAGCGCCCTTCCCGCCTCGTAGAAGAGCGCGAACGAGAGCGGCGCCAGCACGGTCGGCCCATTCCGCCCGACCGCGATCGGATCGACGTCCGCGAGCCGAGCCATCAGGGCCAGGAATCCGTGCCAGAGCGGAAAGGCGTAGCCGGGATGCAGGCTCCCGTCCTTGAACTCGCCGACGTTCTGGAGCGAGAGCGAGCCGAAGACCTCGAGCTTGCGGACGCGGGCGAGGTGGAAGAACGCGTCGCCGTCGAGCACCGCCACGAACCAGAGCGCGATCCCGAACGCGATCCCCGCGCCGATCACCGCCAGCTCGAGTCCGGTCCAGCTTGTGACCTAGATCATTTGCCCGCAGGGCCAACGGCAGCGCCACCAGCGCGACGGCTCCCAGCAGCGCCAGCGTCAGCCAGAGCGAGCTGTGGACGGCGAAGGTGATCGCGAGCGCGAAGAGCAGCGCGGCGAGCGACCACGCAACCGCGGGCGCGAGGCCGCGCACGCGAAGCGCACGGGAGATCAGCGCGCCGGGATCAGGAGGCAGGCGGTCGCTGCTCCGAGCCGCAGACCGAGGCCGATTCCCTCAGCCGGAAGCAGGCGCGCCAGAGCAAGCGCCGGCACGGCCAGCAGGACGAGCGGTAGTCGCCTCACCGCGAACGAAGCAGTGAGCCCGCGTTGCCCGAGGAGAGCCACCGCGCAGCCTCGCGATAGCTCCGGCGACGCTCGCCGCGGAAGAGCAGCAGCCGCAGCCTCACCCCGGCGAGCAGCAGCCGCCGGGCCCGTTCCGCCTCGCGTGTGCCGCGGTGCTTGGCGAGGAAGCGAAGATGCCCGCGCACGTTCTCGGCGAACAGGCCGCCGCCGTGCGAGGCGCCCCCGACGTGCATGGCCTCGGCGCCGGGGAAGAAGAAGACACGCCAACCCGCCTGGCGGAACCGGTAGCACCAGTCGGTCTCCTCGCTGAACATGAAGAAGTCCTCGTCGAACAACCCGACCTCGTCCGCGGCGTCGCGGCGGACGAGCAGGCAGGCGCCGAAGAGCCAGTCGACCTCGCGCACCTCGTCGTGGTCGAAGCCGCCCTCGTAGAAGGAGTTCAGGGCCCGCGACCGCGGCGCCAGCTTGCGCAGGAACAGGTACTCGGTCGCGAGCCGCCAGAGAGTCGGAAACGCGCGCGCCGAGCGCTGCAGCGACCCGTCGGGATTGAGCAGACGCGGTCCGACGACCGCCGCGTCCGGATGCTGATCCGCAAACCCGGCGAGCTGCTCGGCCGCCGTCGCCGACCAGCCAGGCATCCGAGTTCAGCAGCAGGAAGTACCGGCCGGAGGCAAGCCGCATCCCAGCGTTGTTGCCGCCGCCCATGCCGAGGTTCTCCTCCTCGATCACGTGTGCCTCGGGAAACCGCCGCCGAACGAGCTCAACCGTCCCGTCGGTCGACCCGTGGTCGACCACGATCGTCTCGTAATCGCGCACGCTCTCGAGGCAGCGCTCGATCCACTGCGATGAGTTGTAAGTCACCACGACAACAGAAACGTCTGCCGTAGCCACCCTCAGATCTCCCGAGCGAAGCGATGGGACAAACTAGTCCGCGCGAGGCATCGCTTGCGATGCCGTGTAAGAGGGCGCGCGATTCACTCGCGCGCCCGTTAACAGTGCGCAGCATTTTTCGCGGCGAGTCAAACATCGGGTTGCTGAAGTGGAGCACGCCGGGCGCCGCGGAGGCTCTCCCAAACGAGGATCCCGAGCCCCGGCAGCGCGAGCGCGATCGTGACGAAGAAGAAGAGGAACCCGGTCGCAAAGGCCTTGTCCGCGCTGACGCCGAGATTGCTGAGGAAGCTGACGAAGAACGTCTCGCGCACCGCCAGCCCGTTGACGGTGAACGGCACGAGCAGGACGAGGAAGAGGAGCGGGCCCATCACGTAGTACGGCCGCGGAGAGAGGTCGACGCCGACGGCCTTCCCCGTCAGCCAGATCGCGAGCACCCGCACCGCTTGCACCACCAGCGTCAGCGCGAAGACCCAGACGAGCAACGGGACGTTGCCGCGGTAGGCGTGAATCCCCTCGTAGACGGCGCGCACCGGCCGCTCGACGCGAAGGAACCGCAGCAGCGGCACCGTCCGCGCCAGCAAAGGCCGCAGGCGGTGCGAGAACAGCAGCACGGCGAGCACGATCAGTCGCGACGACGAAGGCGCCCTCGACCCAGAGATAGGCGCCGACGTCGTAGTGGCCGATCGCAAGCGCGAAGCCCACGGCCGCGAGCGTCAGCGTCGCTGCCCCGCCGAGGGCCCGCTCGAGCAGAACCGAGGCGGCGACCGTGCCGCCGTTGCCCGGGTGGCGGCGGGAGGTCTCGTAGATCCGAACGGCGTCGCCCCCGACCGCCGTCGGCAGCACCTGGCCGCCGGTGTAAGCGACGAAGTAGGCGCGGACGAGCCAGCCGAGCCGGTCGTGGATCCCCTTCGCGGCGAGCAGCCGCTGCCAGCGCCAGGCCATCGGCCAGACCGAGAACACAATGATCGCGACCGCGGCTGCGAAGTACGCGAAGTTCGCGTGCACGAGCACGTGCACGGTCTGGCTGACGTCGATCTTCCAGAAGATGTAGGCGGCGCAGAGACCAGTGACGACGAGCGTCCCGGCGAGCCGGATCAGGCGCCGTTTCACCGGCTCAGCGTAACGACGGCGCCTGCGCGCGCACCGGAGTGGCTACGCGGCGACAGGGCGAACCGCGGCGACGACCGCGGGTGCCGGCAGGCGCGCGTTCAGCGCCTCGATCACCGCCACCGGATGAAATCGCTCGTTCGCCCGCCCGAAGGCCGCGACCCGCAGCTCCCATAGCCGCTCGCGGTCGGCGGCGAGCCTCCGCAGCTCGGCCGCGAGCGCGCTCGCGTCGCCGGCCGGTACATAAACCGCCGCGTTCCCGAGCTCCTGCCGCTGCGGCGCCGTGTCGGAGGTGACGATCGCCGTGCCGGCGGCAGCTCCTGAAAGGCCTTGTTCGGGACGACGCGCAGCGCCTTTGGGCCGGTTCCGAAGATCCCGAGGCAGACGTCGTGGCAGGCGACGAGGTACGGAAGGTACTCCGGCTCGACCCAGTCGACCCATTCGACGTTCGCGGCACTCGCGACCGCGCGAGTTTCCTCGTAGTCCTGTCCGCGACCGACGATCGTGAAGGCGAACCGCTCATCGTCGGCGAGCAGCCGCAGCGCCTCGCCGAATCACAGGCGCCCTTGCAGCGGCGTGAAGCTGCCGAAGAACACGACCCGAACGCGTTCGCTCGCGTGCTGAACCGGTGGGTAAAACCAGTCGCTCGGGGCGCCGACCGGAACGACGACGGCACGGCCGCGCGCTGCCGCGCACACGCGTTCCTGGTGCTCGGCCGTGTCGACGCAGGGAAGTGAGCGGCGTGGACGGCGGCACGGTCGAGCCAATCCAGCACCCGGACGAGCCAGCGGGAGGAGACGCGCCGATCAAGCGCTGTGTCGCGGGCCGAGACGAGATGGTCGAGCGCCACCGGCGTGCGAGGCCAGAGCAGGCGCGCGAGATGCACGTCGAAGTGGCCCATGTAGCCGACGACGACCAGGTCGACGCCGCGGCAACGCCGCGAACGGGCGATCAGGCGGATCCAGGTGGACGCAAGCTTTGCGGCGAGCAGCGGCACAAGCCACGGCCGGCGGAGCATCTTGACGCGCGCGGCGGTGTCCAGCCGAAGGGGGACGTTGCACTCGAGCACCTCGTCGCCGAGTGCGGCGAAGCCCTTCCTGCAGGACGCGAACGCGCGGGTAGCGGCGGGCGTCGTAGGTGCCGAAGAACAGCACGCGCCGGGCCGTCCGCCTCGTGCGAGGCGCCGGAATCGCGACCGCGGGTGCATGGCTGATCGCCATGCAAGAGGAATCGTCCGATCAGGCGCCCGACTTGAGCGCCAGAAGTGGGGCAGTTAGGCGGCTTGCGGCCGCCGCAGGAGCTCGTCGAGCGCGATCTCCTCGCCGAGTGCCCCTTTCAGGGCCAGGTCGTTCAGGTCGACACCGGTTGCGGCGCGCGCCAGCTCGACCTCGGCCGGGCTGCCCAGACGGGCCGCCAGCTCGATCACCTGAGGGCCGCGCGCGAGTGATCCGGATCCGCGTCGAGGTCGGTCCCTCGCGAATGCCGAGAACACGACGCGGCGCGTTCCGCCAGCGCGGCGACCCCGGCCGGACCGGACAAGGCGTGGAACTCGCCGGCCAGGCTGAACGCCTGGACGGTCACCTCGGACAATCTCCAAGCCACGCGTCGTTGGGCACGCCGGCCTCTTCGAAGCGCTCCCGCTGCTTCAGCCACGAGGAGGCCAGTGCCGCCGTCTTGGGGTCGAGCGGGTGCGGCAGCGCCAGCCTGTGCGCAATGCGGGCGGCGATCCCCACCGACCAGTCGTTGGCCGGCGAGATCACTCCGTCGATGTGCTCCGCTTCGGCGAGGCGGTGCAGCGACGGCTCGTCCTCGAAGGAGATCAGCGCGCGGCGGTCGGCGAGCCGAAAGCCCGGAGCCGCGGAATCGCGGTCGACCGCCACGACCACCAGCCCTCGCTGCCGGGCGGCCTTCAGCAACCCGAGCTGCTGGCGCCCGGCACCGAGAACGAGCAGGCGACGGTTCGGCTCCACTCGCGGCATTGTCACGACCGCACGGGACGGTGCCGCACTAGCTTGCACCCTCGAATGCGGGCTCCGGCGCTTCCGCCTCGCGTCTCCGACCCGGGATTGCCAAGGCGGCCAGCGCGCCGACGCCGACGAGGCCGGCGCCGACCCAGACGGCAGGCCGCAACCCGTCGACGAAGTGCTGCGGGGCGCCGTAGCCGCCGTAGTGAGCGAAGATCGAGGCCAGCACTGCGACGCCAAAGACGCCGCCGAGCTCGCGAATCGCGTTGTTGGCGCCGGAGGCCTGGCCTCCTCGACGGGGCGCACGGAGCTCAGCACGACGTTCGCGACCGGCGCGAAGAAGAGCGCCATGCCGATTCCGGAGAGGAAGAACGGCGCGACGACGTCTGAGTACGGCATCGTCGGCGACGAGACGGTCGCGATCCACGCGAGTCCGATCGCCTGCAGCGCCAGCCCGCCGCCATCAGCCGCTGGCCGCCGATCCGGTCCGACCACGCGCCGGCGATCGGGGCGATGAAGATCGGCATCGCCGTCCACGGCAGGATCCGCAGGCCCGCCTGCAGCGGCGAGTAGCCCTGCACGGTCTGGAAGAACTGGATCAGCAGGAAGATCGAGCCGAACATCCCGAAGAACATGAACAGCGAGGAGACGTTCGTGAGCGCGAAGGTTCGGTTGCGGAAGAAGCGCATCGGCAGCATGGGCGCCGGAGCGCGAAGCTCCCAGAGCACGAACAGCGCGAGCACGATCGCGCCTGCAACGAGCGAGCCGACGATCTCGGGCGAGCTCCAGCCGACCGAGTTGCCGCGCACGAGGCCCCAGACGATTCCCAGGAGGCCGGCGCTCGCGAGCCCAAGTCCAGGCAGGTCGAGGCGGTCGGCGGGGCCGTGCGATTCGCGCAGGCGGAAGAACGCCAGCGGCGCGAGCACGAGCCCGATCGGGACGTTGAGCCAGAAGATCCACTGCCAGGAGAGCCCCTCGACGATCGCGCCGCCGACGAGCGGGCCGATCGCCACCGCGAGACCGCCGATCCCGCCCCAGGCGCCGAGCGCGAGACCGCGCCTCTCCCGCGGAACCGCCGCCGAGAGGAGCGTGAGCGTCAGCGGCGTCACGATCGCGCCGCCGACTCCTGCAGCGCCCGTGCTAGATCGAGCCCGGTCGCCGTGGTCGACATCGCCGCGACCGCAGAGCCGACTGTGAAGACGCCGATCCCGATCGAGAACATCAGCCGCCGGCCGTAGCGGTCGCCGAGCGCGGCACCCGTGAGGAGCAGCACGGCGAAGGTCAACGTGTAGGCGTTGACCGTCCACTCGAGCTGCGTCAGCGACGCATGCAGGTTCCGCCGGATCACCGGCAGGGCGCTCGTCACGACGAGGTTGTCGAGGGTGACCATGAACAGCGCGACCGAGGTGATCGCGAACGTCCACAGCGTGTTGCTCCGGCTCTCCATCGCTCCTCCTTGTTCCTGAGTACTCACTTACTATGCTCCGAAAAAAGGTCACTTCGTCTTCACTCCGGCGACCAGCCGCGCGGCCCAGGGCTCTTCGAGATTCTGGAGTCCCATCGAGGCGATCACGTTCAGCAGCATTCCGGTCGCGAAGAACCGGCCGACGGCCTCGGCGGCAGGCCGGAGACTCGTTCCGCATACGCGACGAGATCTCCGTAGCCGTGGCGGACGACCTCCCGGATCTCGTCGTCCTCGCAGGCTGCGTACGCCTGCATCTGCGAGCGCAGGAACGTCCGGTCCGGGAGCAGCTCGTCGACGTATGCCTTACCCATCGCCTCGAGGGCCTCCTCGCCTCGCTTGCCCTCGGCCGCACGCTGAAAGCGCTCGAGCGTCTGGCGGAAGCAGCGGCTGACCACCGCCTTGAAGAGCTCCTTCTTCGTTCCGAAGAGGCGAAAGACGTACGGCTGGGAGATGCCGGCCTTGGCCGCGATCGCCTCGGTCGAGGCGCCGTCGAGGCCGCGCGCAGCGAAACTCCTCGAGTGCGGCCTCGAGCACGGCCTCGCGCCGTTCTTCGGCCGATTTGCGCTGAGCGGTAACCGCCATGTCGAGTAAGTTACTACTTACTTACTAGGCTTGTCAAGGCTTCGGCGACGCGATCGAGGTCGCTTTCGCTCAGGCGCGTGTGGAAGGGGAGCGCGACGGCGCGCTCGAAGACCCGGGACGCCCCCGGGAACTCGCCCTGATCCCGGTAGGCGGCGAGCCGGTGGAGCGCGTAAGTGCCGACCTGCGCCTCGATGCCCTGTTCGCGGAGGGCCGCGATCTTGTCCGCGGCGCCGTCGACCTGGATCACGTAGGCCTGCCAGCCGTGGACGTCTCCCTCGTCGGCCGACGGCGTCTCGACGAATGTCACGGAGGCGCTCGGTGTAGCCGGCGGCGATCCGGGGTCGCGGGCCTCGAGCAGCTCGCCGAGCCGCGGCGAGCTGCGGAATCCCGACCGCGCAGAGGATGTCGGAGAGCCGGTAGTTCAGTCCGGCGTGCGCGATCTCGAAGCCGCCGCGCGGCTCGATCCCGTGGTGGCGCATGCGGCGGATCGCGTCCGCGAGCTCGGCGTCGTCGGTCGTCACGGCGCCGCCCTCGCCCGTGGTGACGATCTTGCGCGGGTGAAACGAGAGGCAGGCGAGTGCGCCGAGGCTGCCGCACGGCCGGCCCCGGCGCTTGCGCGCCGAGCGCGCCCGCGGCGTCCTCGAGCACGGGCACATCCTCCGGGAGCTGCTCGATCCGCGCCGGCCGGCCGAAGAGATCGACGGCCACGATCGCCTTCGTCCGTGGCGCCGGGCTCGAGCTTCTGCGGGTCGAGGTTCATCGTCTCGGGGTCGACGTCGACGAGCACGGGCTTCGCGCCGACGAACGCGACGACGTTCGCGGTCGACGGGAAGGTGTAGGCCGGCACGAGCACCTCGTCGCCGGGGCCGATCCCGAGCGCGAGCACCGCGAGGTGGAGCGCCGCAGTTCCGGACGAGACGACGACCGCGTGCTCGGTGCCGCAGGCCGCCGCGAGCCCGCGCTCGAACTCCTCGACCTTCGGGCCCATCGTCAGCTGGCCGCTCTCGAGCACCTCGGCGACGGCCTCCGCCTCGGCGGCGCCGACGTCGGGCCAGGCGAGCCGGATCAGCTCAGTACCGGCGTCTGTTCTCTGTACCACGCGATCGTCCGCGCCAGGCCCTCGTCGAGGTCGACCTTCGCCTCGAACCCGAGCACCTCGCGCGCCTTCTCGACGTTCGGGATCCGCAGCTCGACGTCCGCGTAGTGGAGCGGCTGGAAGACGATCTCGCCCGGTGCGCCGGTCAGCCGCTTCACCCGCTGGGCGAGGTCGAAGATCGTCACCGCCGAGCGGGCGTTGCCGACGTTGAACGTCTGACCGACGGCCTCGTCGCGCTCGAGGCAGAGCAACAGCGAGTCGACCATGTCGTCGACGTAGCACCAGGCGCGGATCTGCGAGCCGTCGCCGTGGATCGTCAGGTCGCGCCCGCGAGCGCGGCCTCGATGAAGGCGCGGATCGCGCCGCCGCCGATCTGACCCGGGCCGAAGACGTTGAACGGGCGGACGGTGACGACCGGGATCCCGAGCTCCGTCGCGATAGGCGTGCGACATGTGCTCGCCGGCAAGCTTCGAGACCGCGTACGTCCAGCGCGCCTCGCCGACCGATCCGATCGTCGAGACATGGCCCTCGGCAACGTTGATACGCGTGCGTGCCGAAGACCTCGCTGGTCGAGATCTCGACCAGCCGCTCGACGCGTGTCCGCGCGTCGCGAGCGCCGCCTCGAGCACGTTGTAGGTGCCGATCACGTTCACGCGCATCGTCCGCACCGGGCTCTCGCGGACGGTGTCGACGCCGGCGATCGCGGCGCAGGTGGACGATGTGCGTGGCGCCCGCGGCGGCCTCGCGAACGGCATCCGCGTCGAGGACGTCGGCTTCGATGAAGGTCAGGTTCGGGTGCTCCGCCAGCTCGCTCCCGGACATCGCATCGCGGTGCAGATTGTCGAGCGCGATCACCTCGTTGTCCTCGACGAGGCGTCGCGCCAGCGTCGAGCCGATGAAGCCCGCCCCGCCGGTCAAGAGGATGCGCTTTCCGGTCAGCGCCACGGCGGCGAGTCTAGCGGTGCGAACCTCCTGCTCTTCGACGGTTAGCATCGTCCGCGTTTGAAGGGACTGTTCTCTTCGTCGGCGCGGGCCGGCACCAGCGGCGCGCGATCCGGCGGGCGCGTGAGCTCGGCCTGCGCGTGGTCGCGGTCGACCGCAACCCCGAGGCTCTGGGACTCGGGGAGGCCGATCTCTTCGAGGTCGTCGACTTCATGGACGTCGCGGCGGTCACCGAGGTCGGGCGGCGTCATTCGGTCGACGGCGTTCTCACCGTCTCCGCCGACCGCGCGGTGCCGGTGGTCGCCGCGGTCGCGGAGGCGCTCGGGCTGCCGGGGATCGGCACCGAGACCGCTCACCTGATGACCCACAAGGTCGCGATGCGGCGCCGGCTGGCCGACGCGGGCGTGCCGCAGCCGCGGTTCGCGGCCGCGCGCTCGCTGCACGAGGCGTACGCGGCCGTCGAGACCGTCGGCTTCCCGGCTGTGCTGAAGCCGGCCGACTCTGGCGGCCAGCGCGGGGTCTTCAGGCTCGACTCGATCGACGATCTCGAGGCTCATCTGCACACGGCGCTGGCCGAGTCGCCGACCGAGGAGGCGATCATCGAGAGCTACCACGAGGGATCGAGCTGAACGGCCTCGCGATCGCCCGCGGCGGCCACGTGACGCCGCTGACGCTGTCGGATCGCCTGCGCCCGCCCGGGATCGGCTTCGGCGTCGGCTGGATCCACGTCTACCCGTCGCGGCTCTTCGCGGATCCGATCGCGGAAGCCGAGCAGGCCGCGGTCTCGGCGGTGCACGCGCTCGGGCTTCGCGACGGGATCGCCTTCCCGCAGCTGATCGTCGGCGAGACGACCACGCCTACGCTCGTCGAGTGCGCGGCGCGGATCCCGGGCGGTCAGATGGCCGACCTCGCGCTCCATGCCGTCGGCGTCGACCTGGTCGAGATCGCGCTGCGGCAGGCGCTCGGCGATCGAGGTGCCGGACGAGCTCGTGACGCCGCGGTTCCAGAAGCCGCTCGCGATCAGGTTCCTGACGGCGCAGCCCGGGCCGCTGCCCACCGGCAAGGTCACGAGCGTCGGCCCGCTCGACAAGGTGCTGGCGTTTCCCGGCGTCGTCCAGGCGGACGTCTTTCTGGAGGTCGGCGAGACGATCCGGCCCGTGCGCCTCGACGGCGATCGTCGCGGCTACGTGATCGCGGTCGGCGACACCAACATCGAGGCGCTCGAGCGAGCCGAGGCGGCGGCGACGCTGCTCGGACGTGGAGGTCGAGTGAGCAGATGAAGTGCGCGTTCGACCTCGCGCACTACGGCGAGTTGCTCGCAGCGCGGCCAGTCGGGCGGCTATCGGTTCGCTTTCTTCGACCGCGAGCCGTGGCGCCCGGCGATTTGCTGCTGCGGCACGACGTCGACCTCTCGCTCGACGCCGCGCTCACGCTGGCCGAGCTCGAGGCCGAAGCCGGCGCGCAGGCGACCTACTTCCTGATGACGCAGAGCGTCTTCTACAACCTCGCCTCGCCCGAGGGGGAGCATGCCCTCGGGCGCCTGCGCGAGCTCGGGCACGGCGTCGGCCTGCACGCCGTCTACCCGCGGCTCGACCTCGACGACCGCTTCGATCCCGTCGTCGCGTGGCACAACCCCGACCCGGAGTTCATGCGCGAGCCACTGGACGGCGCCGTCAACGTGATGCAGCCGGGGTGCTTCGATCCCGACCACTACCGGTCGGACTCAAACCAGCACTGGCGAAGCGGCTGCCCGCACGAGGAGCTCGCCGCCGGCAGCGTTCGAGTGGCTGCAGCTGCTCACGCATCCCGAGATCTGGGCCTACCCGGGCGAGACGATGCGGGAGACGATGCTGGCGATGCTCGAGGCCGAGCGCGGCCGCGATCTCGAGCGCCTGGCCGACGACCGGATCGACCTGTCACGTGAGGGCGCTGCACGGTTCTGCTCACGGCCTCGGGCGTGCCGGGGATCGGCGGCGCTGATCCGCGCGCTGCGAGAAAACGGCGAGCGCGAGCTTCGTCTCGTCGGCACGGACATGTCCGAGCTGGCGATCGGCCGACACCTCTGCGATGCCTTTCACGTCGTCCCGGCCGGCGGCGACCCGGGCTTCGTGGACGCGACTCGTCGAGATCTGCGACCGCGAGCGCGTCGACGCGGTGCTCCCGCAGTCCTCCTACGAGCTGCTAAGCACTCGCCGAGAGCAAGGAACGCTTCGGCGAGGCCACGGTGCTCGTCGCGAGCACCGAAGCGGTGCGGCGGTCGAACGACAAGGCCGAGACCTACGCGCTGCTCGACGCGATCGGCGTCCGCGGGCTCGGCCTGGCGCCGCGTCGCCGGCGCGGCCGAGGTCGCCGAGCGGCGGCGCGCGAGCTCGGCTACCCGGACGAGGACGTCGCCGCTTCAAGCCGCTCTTCTCGTCCGGCTCGCGCGGCTTCCGCATCGCTCTCGGCGGCCGCGGATCGCCGCCGCCAGCTGCTCGAGAACCGTCCAGGCGTCGCGGAGGCGCTGCGACTCGAAGAGCTCGTCGAGCTGCTCGGCGACGACAGACCGAGGCTGCTCGTGATGGAGCTCGCGCGCGGCGGCGAGCGCACGATCGACGGGATCGCCGCGTGGCGGCCGGATCGTGCTCGGCCACCCGAAGACGCGCGAGGCGATGCGGGCCGGTCTCGCCATGTACTTCCAGACGCTCTGGACGACCCGGAGCTGATGGACGTCGCCGCCAGGATCGTCGCGGGAGCTCGAGATCGACCACTTCTTCAACATCCAGCTCGTCGGCGAGTCACGTGATCGAGATCAACCCGCGGATCTCGACGATCGTCTACCAGGAGGATCTGAACCTCCCTACCTCGGCGTCAAGCACGCGCTCGGCGAGATCGGCGATGACGAGCTCGCCGCCGTATGCCACGCGCCCGCGCTCACGGCCGAACGGCGCTGCGCTACGTTCGACCAGGTCGAGTGGGACAGCTGAGAGTCGTCCACTGCCCCGTGAACTTCGCCGGCATCGGCTGGACGAACCGTGCAGGCGCTACGCCGGAAAGGGCGTCGACGCGCGGCTCGTCGTCTTCACCACCGCAGGCTGCCCACCCGAGGCCGACGAGGACACTCGACCTGCCGCGGGGGCCTGTCGGCGTCGAGCAGCCCGCGCAGTGTCGTGCGCTCGCACGACCTGCTGCCGCAGCACCGACGTCTTCCACTTCTACTTCGGGCTGACGCTCGTCCCGAAGTCGCATCCAGTTCCCGATCCTGCAGGCGGCCGCGCAAGAAGTCCGTCTTCCACTACCTCGGCTCGGACATCCGCGGCAAGACGCCCGACGAGCTCGCGTACGGCACGCCGCGCCGACGCCCAGATCGTCGGCTCCTACGACGCTGACCCGCTGGGTACCCGAGGCCGAGGTCGATCCCGCCCGGCCTCGACCTCGCGCGATCGACGCCGGCGCCGCCGTCGCGACGCGAGCGGCCGGTCGTCGTCGCACGCACCGCTCCGCGCCGGCGCAAAGGGCACCGAGCACGTGATCGCGGCCTGCGCAGGAGCTCGTCGTCGAGCTCGACGATCGTCGAGGACGTCCGCCACGACGAGGCGCGAGCACGCTACGCGCGCGCGGACATCGTCGTCGACCAGCTGAACGCCGGCTGGTACGGCGCTCTTCGCGATCGAGGCGATGGCGCTCGGCAAGCCGGTCGTCACCTTCCTCCACGACGAGGCCGTCGCGCGCACGGCGGAGGCCTTCGGCATCGAGCGTGCCGATCGTGCGCGCGACGAAGGAGACGCTCGCCGACGACCTGCGACCGCTGCTCGAGTCGCCGAGGAGCGCCGACGGCGCGATCGGAGCCGCAGAGTCGCGCCTACGTCGAGCGCGTCCACGACGTCGACCGGATCGCCGACCGCCTGCTCGACATCTACTCTCGCCTCTAGAACCTGTGCTCGCGCAGCAGATCAAGCGCCTCGGCACGCAGTCCGCGATCTACGGGCTCGGCGGGCTCGTCTCGCGGATCCTCGCGGTGCTGCTGCTGCCGCTCTACACGAGCTACCTCGGCACGGCGGACTTCGGCAGCGTCGAGACGCTCGTCGCGCTGCACGGCCGTGCTCGTCGATCGCTGCTGCGACTCGGGATCTCGAGCGCGTTCTTCCGCTTCTACTTCGACTCGACCGACGCCGCGCACAGGCTGCTCGTCGTGCGCACGTCGTTCTGGTTCACGATGGCGATGGCGACGCTCGGGCTCGTCGCCGGCGTGCTGTCCTCGCGCAGCCGATCGCGCACGTGCTCGCGGCTCGGGCGACGACCGCGTGGCTCGTCCGCGCCGGCGTTCGTCGGGCTCTGGGCGCAGATGAACTACGAGCAGCTGACGTCGCTCTTCCGCGTCGAGGAGCGGCTCGGTCGCGTTCGTCCGTCGCGAGCGTCGCGAACGTGCTGATCACGGTCGGCGCGACCGTCGCTGCTCGTCGTCGTGCTTCGACCAGGGCGCCGATCGGGCGTGATCGTCGGCAACTTCATCGGGACGCTCGCCGTCTACTTCGTGCTGCTCGGCTACCGCCGCTACCAGCTCGGGCTCGCAGTTCGACCGGACGCTGCTTCCGCGCAGATGAACCGCTTCGGGATGCCGCTCGTCCCGCCGCGCTGCGCGCTCTGGGCGATCAACTTCATCGACCGCCTCTTCATCGCGCACGTTCAAGGGCCAGGCCGAGGTCGGCGTCTACTCGATCGCGCGTGCGGATCGCCTCGGCGATGGTGCTCCTGCTGACGGCGTTCCGGCTGGCGTGGCCGGCGTTCGCGTACTCGATCGAGGACGACGCGAGGCGAGGCGCACCTACGCGTTCGTGCTCACGTACCTCGCTGTTCATCACCTGCTGGGTCGTCGCTAGGCGCTCGGCTCTGCTCGCGCCGTGGATCGTGCGGATCCTGGCCGCACGAGCCGCGCGTTCTACGCGCGGCGCGCGCGTGGTCGGACTGCTCGCGTTCAGCCGCCGCGCCTGGGGCGCCTACACGGTCGTCGCGATCGGGATCGGCCGGGCTCGCGCGCACGCAGTTCAACTGGGTCGTCTCCGGGCTGCGGCGGCCGTCATCAACGTCGCGCTCTGCTTCGCGCTGCATTCGCCCGTACGGGATGATCGGCGCCGCGATCGCGACGGCCGCCTCGATGGCGGCGCGATGTTCGGGCTGATGGCGATTCACGCCCAGCGCGTCTACCCGGTGCCGTATCAGTGGCGGCGCGCGTTGCGATCGTGGGCGGCTCCGCGATCACGATCGCAGCGCTCGGGCGGTCGCTCCACCTGCCCCTGGCGCCGTCTCTCGTTCTCGATGCTCGCTCTGCCCGCTCATCCTGCTTCCGCTCGGCTTCTACCACCCTGCGGAGCGGCGGCGACTGCGGGCTGTGGCGTTGCGCTCGTGGCCGCGGCTCGCTGACGCGCTCCCGGGCGAGCGCGACTGCCCGCCAGCGATAGCCAACCGCGATAGCCGCCCCAGGCCATCGGGTCCTCGAAGAACGCGTTGTAGAAGAGCTAGTGGACTCGATCGCGGCGAGGACGACCGCCGAGGATCAGCGAAACGCGGCCCGCGAAGCTCGCCGTGAAGCCCCGGAAGGCGAGCAGGAAGGCGGCGATCAGGAGCCGGGCGAAGAGCGCCAGCCCGGACGATGCCGGTCCCGGCTGCGACCGTGACCGGGGTGTCGTGGGAGGCGGCCGCCTTCGGCTCCTTCCGCTTTCAGCCCCGTCCGGGCCGCGTAGGCCTCTTGAAGCCCCCGATCCCGACGCCCTGTACCGGGTGGTGCGCCTGCGATCGCGAGCCCCGTTCTGACTCGAGCTTGAAGCGCCCTCCCGAGGCGCTGTTCAGCGAGTGATGGCGCACGCTGGCATCGCCAGCGCGGCGACGAGCACGACAACGGCAATCACCCCGAGCAGCGCGAGCGTCTTTCGCCCCCAGGCCGACCAGGCGATGATCCCGACGCCGACGACGAGCGCGGCGAAGCTCGACTGCGAGAACGAGAAGACGAGCCCGATCCAGAGATCGACGATCGCGACGCCGCGGCGGCCGACCACACCCGGCGCGCCGCGCCGTAGAGCACGACCAGGACGAGGCTGGCGAGGATCGCGACGACGAGGAAGCGGCCGTAGATCGACGGGTCCCAGAAGACGGAGTTGACGCGGTAGAACCGGGCGCGTACGCGTTCCCGACCAGCACCTTCGGGTTCCAGAAGACGTCGCGGGTCTCGTACTGGGTAGATGCCGACGATCGCGAAGACGACCGCCATCCGCGCCAACAGGACTCAGCGTCGCTCCAGAGCCATTCGCGCCGCCAGGCGAGTCGCGCGAGCGCGACGGCGAGCAGCGCGAACGGCAGGTAGAAGGCGAGTAGCTCGATCGCCCCCTGCCGCAGGTCTTGCGACCACGCAAGGCTCGGAGGCCGCTCCAGAGCACGAAGGCCGAGAGGGGCAGCGTCAGCGGACCGAGCCTCCCGCGCACGGTCGTCGCCTTTGACGAGCTGCCAGGCGAGACGCGACCGCAGCCGCCGCGACGACGCCGTACATCGGCACGAGCAGGCTCGCCTGGCGTCGAGCCGACCGTGACCTGGACTCGCGCCGGCACGCAGGCGAGCGCCGCGAGCGCGAGCAGCCAGGGCCAGCGCAGGAGCAGGTAAGCGGCCGCCGCGGCCAGTGACCACGCCGGCAAGGGCGGCGGCCGCGAGCAATGGGCGGTGGCCGTGAGGAGCAAGGTAGGCGAGCGCGACGCAGCCGAGCGCCCAGGCCACCAGGCCGGCGAGTCGCAGCTCTCGGCGCGAGGCGATGAAGACCGTCGCGAGGCCTGCCGCCGCGACGGGCCCGCCGGCGCGGGCAAGCTCCGCGATCACGGGCTCACCACGACCAGGGCGACGCCTTGTGACCGCGCTCCGAAACGACGAGCTGGTAGCGCCCAGGGGCTCCGGCGCCAAGCGAGAGGCGACGGGTACGGACGCGCCCGTGCCGCGGCCCGATCCGCCAGTAGTAGAAGCGGGCGTCCGTGGAGACCCGCACGTTGATCGTGCCCCCGGCCCGCGCCCGGATCACGTTTCGGCCCAGCTCGATGTAGCGGATCTGAACCCTGAAGGTCGGCGTTCGCGGTCCCGGGTTCCCGGCCTGCGTCGATCGACCGCAGCCAGAGCCGGTAGACGCCCGGCTTCGAGGGCATCCCGTTCCGCTTGCCCCACTTCAGCGAGTGCGCGCTGAACGACTTCACGCTGGACGACCTTTCGCCCGTTCGCGTAGAGCACCGCGCGCGCCGGTTCGCTCGTGTGGAAGAAGACGGTGAGGTAGTCGTCGATGGCATCGTCCGTCGGGCGAGACGACCTTGAGGCTCGTGCGCGTCAGCGAGATGTGCGGAGCCTTGGTGTCGACCGACGATCGGGTTCGGCAGCAGGATCGTCCGGTGCTCGCCGGCGAGGTGGACGCGCGGCCTGTAGATGCCGTCCGGGACCGGAGAGCCGGAGTCGTCACGCCCGTTCCAAGTCAGCTGCTGTGGGCCTGACGCACGTGATGCGACGGAACGAGGGCTCGGACGACGTGGTCGTTGCCATCAACGATCGCGACCGACAGATCATCGGCTTTGCGCACGCGAAAGTCGATGTGCACCCTGCCGCCCGGAAGCGGCGCGAGACGACCTTCCGACGCGCGTCGCGAAGATCGGGCTGCGCTCGAGCTTCAGCCGCTCGGTGACGGCGAAGGCCGCGGCCGAGCCGCCGAGTAGCCCGACGACGAGCACGACCGGCAGGAAACGCGCCAAAGTGCGGCGAGTTTAGATGCCGGTTTGTTAACGCACAGTGGAATGTCTGTCACGGGAGCCTGCTGCTCGAGGCGACGCCGTTCCGTCAGCTCGCGCGCGCCCCATGCGGTCAAGGCGAGCGCACGAGAGAGCTGAGCCCCACCCAGCAGAATCCAGTTCGATCCCGGCGGATCGATCAGCTTGAGTGCCGCTGAGGACGAGCACGCCGGCGAGCCCAAGCCGAAGGCCCTCCTCCGGCAGCTTGAGCGTCAGGTTGCTCGTCAGGAGCACGCCCGGGATCGAGCCGAGCAGCAGCCAGGACATCGCGTGCAGGTCGACATTGCCGGCAACCAGGTGGCCGACCCCGGCGACCCAGAGCAACGCGGCTGCGTGGAAGATGTCCGTGCCGACGATCTTCGGAGATCGTCAGCGGGCACGCTGTAGCACCATCACCAGGCCGGAAAGATTGCCGCTAGCCGCCACCGAAGTCAGGCTACTCGACGACGAAGCCGAAGACTGCGCCGATCGTGAAGGCGATCCAGCGGTCGCCTGGCGCGTGAGGATGAAGGGCGCGTCATCTGGCTGCATGCCGAGCTTGATCAGCGTCTTCGCCACGAGGCCGATCCCGCCGAGCACAAGAGCCGCGCCGATCGCATAGGCCTCGACGCGACTGCACGCGCCGTCCCCGTACGTCTTGGTCAAGGGTACAGCCAGGTCGCGAGCTGCGCCACGCCGAGCAGAGGGACATCGGGCCCGAGCCGAGGAACATCCAGAACACGAGCCGAGCGTGCACCGTGCCACGAGCCTTCCGGTGCCCGTGACGGCGCCGAAGGACTTGAAGATCGCCCGTGGAGGATGTCCGATGCCGACGGCATGGGTGCGGCTGGAACCCGAACAGAGATCACGGCGGATCGGCGCTCAGGAGCGAGCCGCCGCTCTCATCTCCGGTCGGGACACGGCGGGGCCTGCCGATCAAGCCCAGAAACCGAGCTGAGCGCATTGAACTGCCAGGTCGTTGCCAGCTTCCGCCTCCTGGCGCAAAGCGCCCAGCAGCCGGCTGTCGCTGCAGTGTTCAAGTCTGCTCGAATGAGAGTACACGTCGATGCGATACTTTCTGGGCGACGCTGAGATTCGGCGGGCGGCATGTCGCCGGCTTTGCAAGCAGCTCCCGCACCTTTGTGCCCGAGAGGAAGACGTGGTCGTCGCCTGCCCGTGCGGACAGGTCTTCGGGGTCGCCATCTGACCCGCAGACCTTGCACCAGAAGGCGTGCTCGAAGAACATCGGCTCGATGTCGAGCTCGTGCGGCTCGAACTCGTCGAAGATCAGCTGCGCGTCGTAGGTGCCGTAGTAGTCGCCGACGCCGGCGTGGTCGCGGCCGACGATGAAGTGCGAGCAGCCGTAGTTCTTGCGGCAGATCGCGTGCCAGATCGCCTCGCGCGGGCCCGCGTAGCGCATCGCGGCCGGGAAGGCCGAGAGGACGACGCGGCCCTGCGGGTAGTAGTTCGTCGAGCAGGACCGGTAGCACTCGACGCGCGTCGTCGCGGGCACGTCGTCCGACTTCGTGTCGCCGACGAGCGGGTGGATCAGGAGGCCGTCGACGGTCTCGAGCGCGCCCTTGGTCAGGTACTCGTGGGCGCGGTGGATCGGGTTGCGGGTCTGGAAGCCGACGACCCGCTTCCAGCCGCGCTCGGCGAAGCGCCGCGCGCGTCTCCGCCGGGTCGAGTGCGAGCTGCGGGAAGGCCGGCTGCGCGCGTTCGAAGACGGTCACCTTGCCGGCGAGGTAGAGCGGCTTCTGCGCGTAGAGCCGCGCGACGCCCGGATGCGCCTCGTCGGTAGTGCGAAACGCGTTCCGCGCCTCGCGCTCCTTGTCGTATCTCGTAGGTCTCGTCCACCTCGAGGACGGCGAACGGCTTGCCGGCCTCGTCGGTGAGCGTGCACCTCGTCGCCCTGGGGCTCGTGGTCGACGGCGCAGACAGACGGGCAGCGCCCACGGAGTCCCCTTGGCGAGGCGCATGTCTTCGACGCACGCGCTCGTAGTCGTCTCGGCCCATGAAGCCCTCGAGCGGCGAGAAGCGCGCCGGACGCGAGCATGTCCAGGTCGGAGAGCTCGCGCGAGGTCAGCGCGATCTGCTCGAGGCTGTCGACGTTGTCCGGCCTCGGCCCGGTGCGGTCGACCAGGTAGCCGCCGTGCGGAGCGATCAGGTGCTGCTTCTGCGGCGACCTCGGTCATGCCGCCACCTCGGCGGGAACCAGTCCGAGCTCCTCGAGCTTCGCGAGGACGAGCGCAGCGCTCTCCTCCGGCTCGTGGAGCCTCGGTGTCGACCGACGAGCTCGGGTTCGACGGCTCCTCGTACGGGTCTGAGACGCCCGTGAACTCCTGGATCTCGCCCTTGAACGCCTTCTCGTAGAGGCCCTTGACGTCGCGCTCGGCGCAGGCGTCGACCGACGCCTTGACGTAGACCTCGACGAAGGTTCCGACCGGCTCGATCCAGTCCCGCGCCTTCTGGCGAGTCTCCTCGTACGGCGAGATCGCCGCGGCGATCACCGCTCCGCCCTGCCGCGTCAGGCGGGAGGCGACCCACCCCACGCGCTCGACGTGCGTGTCGCGGTCCTCTTCGAGAAGCCCGAGTCCCTTCGAGAGGTGGGTTCGGACCGTGTCCCCGTCGAGGTATTCGACGATGAGGCCGCGCCTGTCGAGCTCCGGACCGACGAGGTGCGCGATCGTCGTCTTGCCCGAGCCGGACAGACCGGTGAACCAGAGCGGTGAAGCCGCCGCGGCCGGACGTGCGTCGGTCTCCGGATGCTCGGCGGCGTAGATGTGGTCGGTCATTTGTCTCCTTGATGTGCGTGTGTCGACGTGGAATGCCGCATTCCGAGCTTGTCCGAGCCGGCCCAGCGGCCGGCGCGCTCTTCTTCGTCGGGCGAAATCGGCCGCGTGCACGGGATGCAGCCGATCGAGCGGTAGCCGGACGTCGTGCAGCGGGTTGTACGGGATCTCGTTGACGTGGATGTAGGCCCAGACGCGCTTCTCGTCCCAGTCTGCGAGCGGGTGGAACTTCCAGACGTCATAGCGGTCCGACCACTGCAGCTTCGGCGTCGTCGCTCGGCTCGGCGACTGGTCGCGGCGGATGCCGGCGATCCAGCGCGTCATACGGTTCGAGCGCCTCCAGCAGCGGCTCGACCTTGCGGATGTGGCAGCAGCGGTCCGGGTCGCGCTCCCAGAGGTTCGGGCCCTCGCGCTTGTGCTGCTCGGCGACGGTGATCACCTGCGGGCTCAGGAGCTGAGCCCGTACCGCTCGACGAGCGCGGTCGCGCGTCTCGTAGCTCTCGCGGAAGAAGAGCTGCGTGTCGAGCTCGATCACGGGATATCGAGCCCGAGCTCGCGAGACCATGTGCACGAGCACCGACGACTGCTTCTGCCACGAGCACGTCAGGCAGAGCTTGTCGCCGAACTCCTCGTACGCCCAGCGAAGCACGTCCTCGGACGGACATCGCCTCGAAGTCGAGCTCAGGCAGCTAGGGTGCGGTCGCCACCGAGCAGCACCTCCTTCAGCGTGTCGCCGCGCAGACCCGAGCCGGAGCGTCTCGAGCGGGATCACCTCGTCGGGCGGGATGTTGCCGAGGTTGACGTTCGGGCCGAAGTCCTTCACGAACCAGGCCTGCGACGATCTTCGTCGGCGCCTCGAAGATGAGGTCGGAGACCGCGATCTCGTGGACGATCTCGTCGACGAGGCCGGTGCGCATCTCGCCGGTCGGGCGATAGATGCCCGGCTGTGCCGCCCTCGCGGCCCTCGGTGATCACCTTCAGCGCGCCGGCGGCGAGCTCTTCCTTGATCCACTGCGACCCACTGGTAGGGCGCGTAGACGACGTCGGCGTCCTTCGAGCCGACCTCGGAGAGCACGGTGAAGTCGCGCGCGAAGTCCGCGATCAGCTCGAGCTTGCGCTCGCGCGGGATCTCGATCGTTCCGTCGGAGATCTCGACGTGCGAGAAGCGCTGTTCGATCAGCCAGCCGCTTGAACTCGTCCAGCCGGCCGCGGGCGTAGACCGCCTCGAAGAGCGTGCCGCCGCACACCACCGGCGTCTCGAACGAGCGGTAGAGGGCGATCTTCTTCTCGAGGTTGTTCGGTGACGTAGCGACGTCCCCCAGCCGAGCTTGACGATGTCGACGAACTGCCCGCCGGTGTCGAACATGCCCTTCGATGTCGCGCAGGTTGAGGCCCTTGTCGATGACGTGGGTCAGGCCTTCCGTGCGCGGCTTGCCGGGGCGCTGGGGCAGGTCGAGGAAACCGTCGTTAAAGGCGGGCATAGAGCTCCTTCAGCTTCTCCTGGGCCGCGGACTGCACGTCGTGGTAGAGCGAGTTGCCATGGGCGTCGATGCCGACGGTCAGCGGCCCGAAATCCTTGACGCGGAACTTCCAGAGACACTCGGGCATCAGCTCCTCCCAGGCGACCTCCTCGATCTCCTCGATCTGGGTCGTCTCCAGCGCGGCCGCTCCGCCGACGATCGCGAAGTAGACCATCCCGAGCCTGCGCATCGGCTCGATCGCGTCGTCCGGGAAGCCGCCCTTGCCGCAGATCGCGCGGACGCCGTACTGCTCGCCCAGCGGCTCGGTGAAGCGGACCATGCGCGCCGGGTCGTCGTGCCGATGCAGACCTTCTCGTAGCGCCCGTCCTCGAGCTTGCGGACGCCGGGTGCCGTGTGGAGCAGGAAGCGCGCCGCGGAGGTCCATCGGCGGCTCGACGCCCTGGTCGAAGATCCGGATCTGCGTCCGGTCGCGGATGCCGATGATGTGCCCCTGAACGGTGACCTCGTCGCCGGCGCGGAGCTTGAGGATCTCGCGCTCGATCGGTGATCAGGAAGGTGACCTCGTGCGTCGCCATCAGAACTCGCGGTCGAAGTCGATGTCGCCGTCGGCCGAGATGTGCGCGCTGCGCGCGCCGCGCGGCCCAGCACTGGTAGTTGACGGCGACCGGGTTCAGGGTCATGTGCGTGTCCGCGTGCTCGATGTGGCACTGGAGAACGGTGACGTCGCCGCCGAGGCCCATCGGCCCGATTCCGGTCTCGTTCAGGAGGCCGTAGAGCTCGTCCTCGAGCTGAGCGACGATCGGGTCGCGGTTCGCGAGTGCCGACCGGGCGGGCGATCGCCTCCTTGGCGAGATACATCGCGTAGTCGGCCGAGCCGCCGATCCCGACGCCGACGATCCCCGGCGGGCAGGGCTTGCCGCCGGCGCCGACGATCGACTCGAGCACGAACTGCTTGATCCCCTTCACCCCGTCGGCGGGGACGCACATCTTCAGGAAGCTCATGTTCTCCGAGCCCGAGCCCTTCGGCACGCACTTGACGTCGAGGCCGTCCCAGTCGGCGATGAACTCCCAGTGGACGATCGGCAGCCGGTAGCCGGTGTTCGGGCCCGTGTTCTCGCGCGTGATCGTGTGGACGGCGTTCGAGCGCAGCGGATGCTCGACCGTCGCGCGCTCGGTGCCGTCGCTTCAGCGCCTCGTAGATTCGGCGTCGGATGCAGGGGAAGTGCTCGCCGACCCGGCACGTGTAGACAGCAATGCCGGTGTCCTGGCAGACGAGGTTCTGTGCTCGTCGTCCGCGATCCCGACGTTCTTCGATGGATCGTCGCCAGCACCCGCTGGCCCGGGACCGAGGTCTCACGCTTCTGCGCCTCCGCCAGAGCGTCGCGCAGGTCCTGGGGGATGTCCTTCAGCGCCCAGACGTAGAGGTGCGCCGCGGCGTCCTCGACTGCATGCTGGAGGTCAGTGGCGACGGCGCTCATCCGCGCGACCTTTCTCGCAGCGGCGCGCGCCGGGCGCCGGCCGAAGACGCGCACTCGAGCAGCGAGTTGCCCATCATCCGATTGCGCCCGTGCGTGCCACCGGCGATCTCGCCGCACGCGAAAACACCCTCGAGCGTCGTCTCGCCTTGCGTCGTCGATCACGAGCCGCCGTTCTGGTAGTGGAGCACCGGATAGGTCAGGATCGCCTCTGCAGAGGGTCGATGCCCGCGGCACGGTAGCGGCGCAGCATGTACGGCAGCGAGACGTCCGCGTCGGCCTCGGGAATCCGGGTCGTGTCGAGGTAGACGGCGGGCCGACCGTCGGGAGTCTCGACGCCACGCCCCGCTGCGACCTCGTCGAAGATCGCCTGCGAGACCGTCGTCGCGCGGGCCGAGCGGATCCGTGAACTCCTCGCGCGTCGGCGTTCAGGAGCGTCGCGCCGTACGCCCGTGTCGTCTCCGGGATCGAGTAGCCCTGCATGTTCGGCCGGCCAGGCGCCGCCGTTCGGGTGGTACTGAAGCGCGTCGAGGTCGCGGGACTCGGCGCCGAGGTCGAGCGCGATCTGCGTCACCTCACCGGTCGCTCCGGGGTGGTTGGTCGAAGCTCGCCTCGCTCCTCGGCCTCGCGGTAGCAGCGGCCTCCTGCCGCCAGCACGACCGCGCCGGCTTCGATCACGTGCTCGCCGCAATGCGCCCGCCAGCCGTCTCGCAGCCGGCTCGAGCGGGCTCAGCGGTGACTTTGTGAACGTCTTCACCGTCGAAGCCTCCACTGCGTCCCGCAGTGCGCCGCGGTGATCGCATGGCCGGTGCGATCGCCGACCTGGAGCAGTCTCTTGCGCGAAGCGCCGCCGCACTGCGCGAGCCGGTAGCCGCCGTTCTCGCGCGTGAACTGAACCCCGAGCTCTTCGAGCCAGTGGATCGCGCCCGGCGCCTCGCCTGTCAGCACCTCGACGAGCCGGCGGTCGGCGGTCTCGTGCGAGCTCTTCCAGACGTCCTCGGCGTGCTGCTCCGGGCGAGTCGTCGTCGCCGAAGGCGGCCTGGATCCCGCCCTGCGCCTTCGCCGAGTTGCAGGACTGCAGCGAGCCCTTGGCGGCGAGAGCGACGCTGGCGCCCGCGCGGTGCGCCGAGACGGCCGCGGCAAGGCCGGAGGCGCCGCTTCCGATCACAAGCACGTCGACACGACACGGGCGCAGCCATGGGCCAGGAGTCTACCACTCCTCTGTTAATCGCAGACATTAGTCCGGCTTATCGATAATCAAGACTTCGGGGCTGCGTGGCCGATGACCGGAAGATGACCCGCGGCCTGGGAATCGTCTCGCTCGTCGTCAGCCTCCGTGATCTCCCTGATGCTGTTCTCATCGCAGCTGACACGCGGCGGCTCGAAGCCCGCGAGCCCGAAGGAGAATCCGATCGTCCAGCAGGCGAGCTCCGTCGCCGCCGAAGCCGCGGCGGTGCAAGCCGAGCACGAGCTTGCCGCCTACCAGGCCGATCGCGGCACCTTCGTCGGCGCGACCGTCACCGACATCGCGGGCGTCACCGTCCTGCACGCGGAGCCGACCACGTTCTGCCTGCAGATCGCCTTCGGGCGGCGGCGTCCTCTACGACGCCGGGCCCGGCGGACGCCAGCCCGCAGCGCTCTAAGAAGAACACCGTTTCGGAGGGAACGACCGAGCAGCCTTTGCAGCCGGGGTGAGACGGACGCCCCGGCAAAGCCGGGACGTCTTCTGGTCGGCGTCGCAAGCGAGCGCCTCAGGACCGCACCACGACCGGTCGGACGTGGCCAGCTCGATCGCCTCGTCGAGCGTGAGGCTCGCCCCTCGCTCGAGCTCCTCCTCGAACCGGCCGGGCTCGAGGCTTCATGCGCGCCGCCTGCTGGTAGACGTCGATCCAGGGCTGGCGCTCGGGCGTCCGGGTCGTCCCGACCGACTCGAGGACGGCGTCGGCGGCCCCGAACAGCGCCGCCGCCCTCGCGCCCGTCGTCCACCGGCCGCGGCAATCCCGGCCGCGTCTCGAGGCACTCGGCGACGGCTCGGCGCGGCTCGTTCAGGCGCCGGACGATCGCCAAGGCTCTCCTCGACCAGTTCCTGGGCGCGCGCCCGAGGTCCGCCGCGGATCACGATCGCTGAGGCGAAGGAGCGAAGGCAGGCTGCGACGAGCTGGGGCGTTCCTCCGCCGGCGCGCAGCAGCTCGAGCGCCTCTTCGCACCGCGCGATCGCGGCCTCGACGTTGCCGAGCGCAAGCTCGATCGAGACCGAGATCACGCGCGACGGTCGCGCGCGTTGAAGGTCGAGCCGAGCTTGACTACGAGCCGTGCGCCCTCGTCGTAGAGGTCCCGCGCGCGGTCGAAGTCCTGGCGGAAGAAGGCGATGTTGCCGAGGTTCGTCAGCACCGCCATCCTGCCGCGCGTCGTCGTCGAGCCGCCGGGCGACCTCGAGGCTCTCCTCGAAGGCCTCGCTCAGCGCGCCTCGATGTCGCCGTCCTCCGCGGCGAGCACGTCCGAGGCCGTTCAGCGCCTTCGCTCTCGAGACGAGCGGCGCGTCCGGCGCCGCGGCCAGTGCAGCCTCGAGCGCCGCCCGGCCCTCGCTCAGGTCGGCGTGCAGCAGCCAGAGCCGCCGCAGGGCGCCGGCAAGCCGCAGCGCGGTCAATCCGTCGCCGCTCTCAGAGTGAAGGCGAGCGCAGCGCGGAAGTTGTCGCCTTCGGCATCCAGCCGGGCTGCCCAGACGTCCTGGCTCGGGCCATTGAGCTCCGGCTCTCCTTCCTCGGCGACGCCGGCGAAATACGCCGCGTGCCGAGTCCGCAGGTCGTCCTCTTCGCCGGCGGCCACGAGACGCTCGAGCGCGTATTCGCGGACGATCTGGAGCATCGCGAACCGCCGCACGTGCGAGCCCGTGTCGACGACCAAGCTCTTGTCGGCCAGCGAACCGAGCACGGGAAGCACCTCGGGTCCTGTCGCCGCCGCAGACGGCCTCGGCCGCCGCCAGCGTCCAGCCGCCGACGAAGACGGAGAGCCGCCCGAACAGCCGCCGCTCGGCGTCGTCGAGCAACTCGTAGCTGGAGTCGATCGCGGCGCGGAGCGTGCGGTGCCGATTCCGGCGCATCCTGGACGGCGGCGGGCAGCTCGAGCCGCTTGCCGAAGCGCGCAAGCAGCTCACCAGGGCTGAGAATTTTGACGCGAGCCGCGGCCAGCTCGATCGCGAGCGGCAGGGCGTCGAGCGCGGCGCAGAGGGCGACGACGTCGGCGACATTCTCCGCCGAGAGCTCGAAGTCGCGCTTCGCAGCCTGCGCGCGGGCCACGAAGAGCGCGACGGCAGGCGCGGCGCGTGCCGCCTCCTCGTCGTCCCCTTCCCGGGAAGCGCCAGCGGGCCGACCGGAAACTCGTGTTCGCCGGCCAAATGGAGGACGGCGCGGCTCGTGACGAGCACCTGCAGCTCGGGCGACGCCGAGAGCAGGCGGCCGAGCAGGGGCGCGGCCTCCGTCAGCTGCTCGAAGTTGTCGAGCACCAGTAGCGCGGCTCGTGCGCCAGGTGGTCGGCGAGCGCCTCCTCGACCGGCCGTCCACCGGCGCTGAGGTGAAGTGCGTTCGCGATCGTCGAGGCGACCAGGCCGGGATCTGAGAGATGCGAGAGATCGACGAAGACGGCGCTGCGGCGGTCATCGGACGCGAGCCGGCGTGCAACTTCGGTCGCGAGCCTCGTCTTGCCGATCCCGCCGGGCCCGGTCAGCGTCAGCAGACGCGCGCGTCCGGATTGCAGCAGATCCGCGGCCTCGGCCAGCTCGCGCTCGCGCCCGAGCAGCGGTGTCGGCGCTGGCGGGCAGCTCGACCCGACGCGCGCGGCGGCGCCCGCGGCCGCGAGGCTCTCGTCCTGTACGAGGATCGCCCGCTCGAGCGCCTGCAGCGCCGGCCCGGGCTCGATTCCTATCTCCTCGACCAGCATCTCGCGCGCGGCGCAGTACTCCGCGAGCGCATCCGACTGCCGGCCGTTCCGGTAGAGAGCCAGCATCAACTGCGCCCGAGCGCGTTCCCGCAACGGCTGGGCTGCGACAAAAGCCTGGAGCCGAGAGATCAACTGCTCGTGCCGGCCGAGAGCGAGCTCGGCGTCCGCGAGATCCTCGAACGTGCTCAGACGGAGATCCTCCAGCCGGGCGGCCTCGTGCGCGGCGAACTCCGGCATAGACGACGTCCACGAGCGCAGGTCCCCGCCAGAGAGCCTCCGCCTCGGACAGGAGCCGCGAGGCGAAGCTCGGCATCTTCGGCAAAGGGGCAGCGCGGCACTTCAGCAGCGAGCCGCTCGGAAGCGCCTGGTGTCGATCGTCTCTTCCGGCGCGTTCAGTTGATAGCCGGTCGGGGTGGTCGCGAGCACCGCGCCGCGATCGACGCCGACTTCGAGCACGTCGCGGAGCCCGGAGACGTGAACCTGCAGGGGCGTTCTTTTGCCCGCGCCGAGGCCGCTCGCCCCAGAGCGCGTCGATCAGGTGCTCGCGGGAAACCGAGCGGTTTGGCGCGAGCGCAAGCGCAAGGAGCACCTTGCGCTGATTGCCGCCCGCGACCGGAACGACGTGCGTTCCGCGCCGCACCTCGAGCGGGCCGAGAATCCGGTACTCGAGCCGCATTTCGCTTGTTCCGCCTCCTTCAGCCGAGCTCTTGGAACAGGTTTTCAGAAAGGCAGAGCCGGCGCCGCGCTCGCCACCGGGATGGAAACGGACGCCGCGGCAAAGCCGCGACGTCCTTCAGGTCGGCGTCGCAAGCGAGCGCCTTAAGCGGAGGCTTAAGCGGGTGGTGGGAACATCGCTGCGCCGTCAGTCAAGGAAGAGCCGCAGACCGTGAGAGGAGACCGCAGAAAGTGCCGACCGAAGGCGCACCCAGCGAAGAGCCCGGTTCCGGACGCGGAGCTTCTGTGGCGGAGAGGGCGCGCGCGCAAGCGGCCGGGAGCCAGTCACCCGGCACGCTCGTGCGTCAACCTATGGCTCTTGCCTGTGCCCCGAAATCGCCAGATCAAAGGAAGGAGGCCGGATGATCGCCTCGAGCGCATTTGACGGCCACTAGTCCGGCCTCACCAGACGGAACGTAGGAGTTCGGCGACCTCGGCAGAGTTCAGCTTGCCGGGGTTCGCCTTTGCTCCACCCCCGTTGCGACGCGGCGTTGCCCAGCTCGTCGAGGTCATCTTCCGGCACGCCGAGATCGCGCAGGCGCTCGAGTCCTCCGAGCAGCCCCAGCTCTTGCACCCGCCCGGCGGGATCGTCGGTTGCGAGGGCTGCCGCGAAGCGGCCGATCTCCTCGCCCGCAACCGGCTCGTTGAACCGCAGCGCAGCAGGGAGGCAGATCGCGTTCAGCGCGCCGTGCGGCAACCCATAGCGTCCGCCGACCGCCTGCGCCATCGCATGACCCAGGCCGAGCCCCGCGAGCCCGAGCGCATGCCCGGCGACATCGGCGCCCGCGAGCAGCTTCGTCCGGGCCTGCCGGTCATCGCCGAAGGCGGCCACCGCGGCAGCGCCTCGTTGATCGTCCTGGCGCCCTCGATCGCGAGCACGTCGGCCTCGGGACTCCGCCCTTTGACGTAGAGCGCCTCAGCGCAGTGCGCGAGCGCATTCATGGCGGTGCCGACCGTGACATCGAGCGGGAGCCCGAGACTCAGGTCGGGGTCATAGACGATGCCGGCGAGGTCCGCTCCCGACCCGCCGCCCTGCATCCGGCCGCTCCGGGTCGCGGATCCCGAAGTTCGTGGCCCATTCGGCGCCCGCGTACGTGGTCGGCACCGAGACAACCGGTAGACCGGTTGCGACGCGGAGATCGACCTTCGCAAGATCGATCGCACTGCCGCCGCCGACCGCCAACAGCCCGTCGGCGCCCTCGGCAGCCGCGGCAATCTCGTCGATCCGGTGGCTCGGCACCTCGGTCCAACGTCCCACCGCGGGCGGCAGGTCGAGCTCCGACCAGCGCTCGCTCGCGATCAGGAAGGCCGCTCTGATCCCCAGCTCCGTCAGGAGCCTGGGGAGCTCTGAAGGCCCCAACGAACGATCACGCCGCGAGCTTCGTCCGCGCGAAGTCGACGAACGCCTCGGCTGCGCGTGTCGGCGAGCGTCCGGCCGGTCGCACGAGCGAGATCTCACGGACGGGCTCATGACCCTTGACGCGGGCCGCGGCCAGCGTGCCCGCCGCGAGCTCGGCCTCGACGCCCGAGCGCGAGATGAAGGTGACGCCGAAGCCGGCGGCTACCGCGCTCTTCACGGACTCCTGCAGCCCGAGCTCGAGCCGGACATCGAGATCCGCGCAGGCGCACGGCGGCCTCCGCGTAGCTCGTCCTCGATTACCTGGCGCACGCCGGCGCCTTCCTGCATCAGGATCGAGGTGCTCGCCCCGGAGCTCGTCGAGCGTCACCTGCCTGCCCGCGAAGGCGTGGCCGGGAGGGACGACGAGAGATCACCTCGTCGCGGAAGAAAGGCTCGAAAACAACGCCGCGGTAGCGCGGCGCGGCGCCGACTGATCCCGAGCTCGAGCTCGCGTTCGGCCACCTGCTCGATCACGCGGTTGGTGTCGGAAATCGAGAGCGCAACGCTCAGCTCGGGGTTCGCGCGCTGGAACTCGCCGAGCAGCACCGGGACGACCGTGCCACCAGGCCCGGTCGAAGCGCCGAGCGCGAGCTCGCCGCGCAGCACGTCGTCGTCGCCCGCGAGCTCGTCGAGCAACTGCCCCTCGAGCGCGAGCATCCGCTGCGCGGCCCGGTAGGAGGCGCTGTCCCGCCTCGGTCGGTTCGACCCGCCGGCCCGAGCGATCGAGCAGCTTCGTCCTGAGCCGCTTCTCGAGCGAGCGAATCCTGAAGGCTGACGGCCGGCTGGGTCACCCCAGCCGCTCCGCGGCCTGCGAGAAGCTCTTGCGGTCGACGACTTCGCAGAAGGCGGAAAGCTGACGCGTATCCATAAGCGTTCATTATGAAGGAGGGCGCAACGATTGCGGCTCAGGCGGCTGCGAGCGCGGCGAGGACATCCTCGCCGTAGCGCTCGAGCTTCGTCGGGCCGACGCCCGGCACGGCTGCGAGCTCGAGGCGTTTGCGGCCCTCGCTCGGCGATTTGCTCGAGCGTGGAGTTGTGGAAGACGACGTACGCCGGTACCTCGTCGGCCTTCGCTCGCTCGAGGCGCCACTGTTTCAGCGTGCGGAAGGCTGGCGGTAGCTCCTCCTCCGAGCGGCGCGGCGCCGCCTCTCGCCGCGTCTCGACCCCGAGCTCGGCGAGGAAGCGGCTCGGCCGGCGCGTCCACGTCAAAGGCGAGATGCTTGCGGGCCCTAGTGATGCCGACGTAGAGCAGCCGCCGCTCCTCCGCGATCGTCTTGTCGTCGCCGAGCGCCTGTTTGCACGGGAGCTCGCGCTCCTCGATCCGAGGGCAGGAAGACCGCGTCCCATTCGAGCCCCTTCGCGCGGTGCAGCGTCAGCAGGTGGACGCCTCCCTGGGCGCCGTGGTCGAAGCGCTCGCGGAGCCAGGCGATCCAGGCCCCAATGTCGCGGGTGCCGTCGTCGAACTCCTCGGCGAGGACGATCAGGCGCGCTAGGTCGCTCTGCCGCGTCAGCTCGCGCTCTCCCAGGTCCGGAGGCGGCGTCTCCTCCCAGCCGTGCTCGAGGGCGAGGCGCCGGACTTCGTGCGCGACCGAGCGTGACGTCGAGCCGCCGAGCGCCTTGAGCAGCTGACGAGCGGCGTCGCGCGTCAGCAGCGCCGCACCCTGGAACGGAGTCTCCGCGTCGCTGAAGGCCTCCTCGAAGTCGACCGAGCGAGCGTTCAGGCGGATCAGCACGGCCATCTCCTCGAGGGGCGTGCGGCGGCGTGGAGCTCGCGGACGCGCTCGACGACGAACTGCGCTTCGGCGTCGCCGCTGTCGAACCCGCGGAGCTCGGCTCGGGGCCCGGCCCATGCGTCTCTCGCAGCTGCTTCTCGGCGCCGCCGAGCCGCGGGACGAGCCGGTTGGCAAGACCGAGCACCTGTGGCGTCGAGCGGTAATTGGCCTCGAGCCGAACGACGGTCGCGTTCGGGAAGTGCTGCGGCAGCGCCAGCAGGTACTCGGGAGTCGCGCCCGTGAAGCGCGTAGATCGACTGGTAGTCGTCGCCGACGCGCACAGAGCTCGTCGCGGTCGCCGAGCCAGAGCTCGAGCAGCGTCTGCTGCAGCAGGTTGACGTCCTGGTACTCGTCGACCGTAAAGGCGTGATAGCGGTCGTGCAACTGCGCGAGCGCCTCGGCTCGTCCTCGAGCAGCTTGATCGCCAGCCCGAGCAGATCTTCGAAGTCGAGCGCGCCGGAAGCCTCCTTGCGCCGCTCGTACTCGCGGAAGACGCGCGCCATCAGGTCGTCCGGGATCGGCGGCTCGTGGCCGTTCAGACCGCGGCGGTAGGTCTCGGGCGTCAGCCGCCGGTTCTTTGCCCACTCGACCTCGGTCGCGAGATCGACCGCGGGCCGGAACTTGTACGGCATCGGCAGGGTGTTGCCGATCTGCCGAAGCATCAGAGCTTTGGAGGCGAGGATCCGCCCGGGCGGCTCGCCGCGGAACCAGCGCAGCTGGGCGAACGCGGCCGAATGAAACGTCCGGCGCGCGGACGCCGCCGGCGCCTAGCTGTTCCAAGCGGCTCCGCATCTCGCGCGCTGCCTTGTCCGTGAAGGTGACGGCAAGGATCTGGTCGGCTGAGAAAGCACCCATGGCGACCTGGTTTGCGATCCGCCGCGTGATCGTCGTCGTCTTGCCTGAGCCCGCACCCGCCAGGATGCAGACGGGACCGCGCACCGTCTCGACGGCACGCCGCTGTTCGGGGTTCAACCCCTCGAAGATCGCCGCATCGTCCACCGGGCCACCCTAGCCCCGCCGCGTGACGGCGCTGTGGGCGGATCTGCTTCAGAAGCGCGCTATTTCTTCGCTGCCGGCGATTCCAAGATGTCCTGCTGCTCGACGATCGCGCGCGCCACGTCGACGAGCCGCAGATTCCGCTCTCGCGCCGCGAGCTGCGAGCCGTCGGAACGCATCGGGCTCGGGGAGAGCAAGAGCCTTCATCAGCAGGCCTTTGGCGCGCTCGATGATCTTTCGCTCCTCGAGCGCCTGCTTCGTCTGGGCCACCTCGGCCTGCAGCTCCTCGAGCTCGGCGTGGCGAGCCGCGGCGAGCGAAATCGCAGCCTCGAGCTCCCGCGTGTCGACCGGCTTCGTCAGGTACGCGCCGGCGCCTGTCGCGACCGATCGCTCGATCAGGCCGCGATCGTCGATCCCCGTGATCACGACGACAGGGCGGCCCAGGCCGCGTGCGGTGAGCTCCGGCCGCGGCCGCGAGGCCGTCGAGCTCCGGCATCTCGATGTCGAAGAGGTAGAGATCGGGTCCGAGTTGCCATCGCTTCGGCGACCGCCTGTTCCCCGTCGCCGACTGGGCCGAGCGGCTCGTGGCCGAGCGAGCGGACTCGCTCGGCGAGCGCGAGAGCGATCACCGGATCGTCCTCCGCGATCAGGATGCGCATCAGAAGACGAGCTCCGCGCGCGTCCCGCCGCCGCTTCGCTCGCCGAGCTCGAACGAGCCGCCGAGGCCTTCTTCGGCCATCCGCCGCACCGAGCTGCAGGCCGAGGCCGTTGCTGCTGCCGGGGTGCGCCGCGCCCGCGTCCTCGACGCGCAAACGGGTCCGCGAACCCGCCTTTGAGGCTAACGAGCAAAGGCGGAGAGCCGTGCTGAACCGCGTTCGTCACGAGCTCGTTGGCTACAAGCCCCAGTCGTTGGGCGGACGAAGCGTCGAGGGTCACGGGCTCGGCGTCGAGAACGAGAGGCACATCGACGTCCTCCACGATCTGCGAGAGAAGCTGGTCGGCGCGAACGTGTTCTCAGGCGTCTCGCTCAGCAGGCGATGCACTGCCGCGAGCGAGCGGATCCGTGACGCGGTCAGATCGAACGGAAGCCCGGCGGTACCGTCGGGCCGTCCGAGCAAGAGCAAGTCCGCGGCGGTCTGGAGGCTGTTCTTGACCCTGTGCTCTGCCTCGGTGAGGAGCGTTCGCTCCCGTTCCGCGCGCGCCGCGGCTTCCGCACCCGCCGCGGCTTCGCGGCGCAGCGCCCGCGCAACCACGAGCGTCCCGCCGACGACCGCAGCCAGAATGGCGAGCCGCATTGCGGTCGCCCCAAGCGGCAATGACACGACGACCGTGACGAGCACGCAGGCCACGACGGTCGTCGCGAGCCACAGAACGCGTCGACGCCCCACCTGGACGACCGCGACGAAGGGAACCGCAAGGAAGAGAAGCAGCGAGAAGGACGAGCCGCCGACGCCGACGAGCAGCACGACGAAGCCGATCAGGGAGCCGGACCAGACGTCGAGTAGGGCGGAGCCGCGCCCCTTGGCGAGCCACTCCCGCCAGGGGACGCGCATCGCGGCGAGGTTGCCCGCCGCAGCCGCGGCCGCAAGTGCGAGCAAGAGCCAGCGATGGTCCGCATCGGCTCCAACGGCGATGCCGACGACGATGGACACGAGCGCCGCCCAGCCCAGCCACCAACCGACTCGGAGCGCGGAAACGCGAAAGTCGAGCTCGAGCCTCGCGGGCAGATTGTTCGCCGTCACCAAACCCTGGAGGTCGGTCCGCACAAGCCGATCAACGACGGTGACACGGAATCGTCTTCCCCTGACGCGGCCTTAACGCAAACGCAATAGAACGAACCGCCGCAGAGTCGGCCGCTGCTGCTACGGATCGACGAGCGGCACCCACGAAAGGTGCCGGCGAGGCCAAGGTCGCCTCTTTCCCACGCGGAGCCTCGAGGGCTCACGCGGAGTCCTACGGGAGAGGCGAGATGGCCCCAGACCCCAAGCTCAACGAACAACAAGCCGGCCCGACGCTGGCGCCGATCGTGTTCGCAATCGGCGTCGCCGTCATCTTGGTCGGCCTCGTCGTGAACCTCGAAGTGATCGCGCCGGCCGGCGTCGCGATCACCGTGCTGGCAGCCGTCGCGTGGATTCGCGGCAGCGGAAGACGATCACAGGCTCAGACCAAGACGCTCGAACCCGCGCCTGACGAGGGCGAGAGGTTCCCGCGCAGCCGTCTGCCTCGAGCGTGCGACCCTAGGCCTCGGCGGCCTGGTCGCCGCCGGCGTGGCGCTGCCCGCGATCGGCGCGGCGGTCCTGCCGGCGTTCGGCCACACCAAGGCGCGGGCGATCGACCTCGGGCCGATCGGCGCGTTCCGCAGGGCCAGTTCGTGATCGCCACGTTCCTGTCCGACCCTCAGGCCGGTGAGATCTCTCGCCGGGCGGCATTCGTCCGGAACAACGGCTTCGTCGGCAAGTCGCCGAGCTTCACGATCATGTCGAGCCGCTGCACGCACGTCGGCTGTCCGACGCAGCCGAACGGACCGATCTTCGTCCAGAAGGAGGAGTTCCGGCGGACGAACGTCGGCGAGATCAAGGTCGTACCGACTCTGCCCGCGGGAGGCTTCGGCTGCCCCTGTCACGGCAGCCAGTTCGACACCGAGGGCAATCGCACGGCCGGGCCGGCGCCGCGGGCGCTCGATCGCTACCAGTTCTCGGTTCGCAACGGGCGCCTCATCCTCGGCCCGATCTACAGCGTCAGCCGGGTCGACGGCGCAGGTGGACCGCGCGGATCCACAGCTTCAAACGCCTCGGCGACGGCGAGCCTGCGTCGGGGCCCGAGTCCCTCCTCTTACCCGCTCGACCCGATCTCGTGAGCGTGCTTCGAGCTCGAGATCAGCTGGGCGGCGACGGCGCGCGAGCGGCGCTCTCTGCAGTGGGCGCTCGTCGCCTGCGACCAGCGTCCGCGGCGTCTTTGTCACGGCGCGTGAAGACGTGCTCGCCGTGCTCTTCGACGGCGATCGATGGACCTTCGACTCCTTCATCCGAACGCTTCAACCAGACCTGACCATCTACAGAAAAGGAGCTCTCCAGTGAAACGTTTCTCTTCCGGCTGTTCGCCTTCGGATGGCCCTCGGCGCCGATCGGGGCGGCAGTCGTCCTCGCCGCCAACGCTTATGCGCGCGTCGCACGGCCGACTCGTTCGACGAATGCACCACCCGCCACTGCCGCGCCGGCGACCTCACCCGACCAGGTGATCCAGTGGAACCGAATCCTGCTCGGAATCCTCGTGACCCCCGGCGCCCAGCCGGCGACGATCCACCCGACCCGCAGCATGGCGATTCTGCACGCGGCGGTCTACGACGCCGTCAACGCGATCGCGAAGACGAACGCGCCCTACCTCGTCGACCTCGGGGCGCCGCGGCACGCCTCTGAACCGGCGGCCGCCGCGCGCCGCGGCACACGCGGTGCTCGTGCGGCTCTATCCCGCCCAAGCAGCCATCCTCGACGCCGACCTCGCCGGGTCGCTGTCTCAGGTTCCGGATGGTAAGGCGAAGGATCAGGGCATCAGGGTCGGCGAAGAAGCCGCCGCGGCAATCCTCACGCTGCGCGCCGGCGACGGCTCCGCAGCCACGCCGATCCCGTTCGTGCCGGGGCCGAATCCCGGCGACTACCAGCTCACGCCGCCCGCATTCGCGCAGCCGGTGTTCACGCACTGGCCCTTCGTGCAGCCGTTCGCGCTGCGGAGCGCCAACCAGTTCCGGCCCCCGCCGCCACCGGCGCTGACGAGCCCTCGTACACCGATTCATTCGACGAGGTGAAGTCGCTCGGCGCCGTGGGCAGCCTGACGCGCACGGCAGACCAGACCCAGATCGCCCGCTTCTGGGGGCTCCGATCCAGAACTACTGGAACGAGATCGCCCAGACGGCGGCGCTGGCACACGGACGACCCTGAGCAGAACGCGCGGCTCTTCGCGCTGCTCGACCTGTCGCTGGCCGACTCGGTGATCGCCTTCTACGACGCCAAGTACACGTACCACTTCTGGCGGCCGATCACCGCGATCCGGGCGGCGGACAACGACGGAAATCCGGCAACCGCCGCCGACCCGAACTGGACTCCGCTCGCCACGACCGCCCTGGACCCCTCCTACCCGGGCGCACACGCGGTCGTCAGCGCGGCAGGCGCAGATGTGCTGTCGAGGTTCTTCGGCAACGACGAGGACTTCGCAGTCACCTCCGAAGTCCTGCCGGGAGTCGAACGCACCTTCACGAGCTTCTCCGACGCGGCCGACGAGGCCAGCCCTCAGCCGCATCTACGCGGGGCAGCACTTCCGCTTCGACCAGGTAGCCGGCCAGCAGCTGGGCACGCAGATCGCCGACTACGTCACGAGCAACTTCCTCCTCCCACAGGGGCGGGACCACCGCTGAGTCCTGCCTCACCTCGGGCCCGCTTCCTTCCGGGAGCGGGCCCCCTGACTCCTCAAGGAGCCCTGAGCAAGTGAACGCTTACGAACTCACAATCCACGGTCTCGACGACGCAGTCTCGTTCGCGACTGCCCGCTGGGAGCTCTTCATCTTCCCGAAGTGCAGAGCCTGGCGCCTTGTTCGGCGAAGGATCGGTTCGTCGTCTTCTACGAGGGCGATTCCGCCGATCCGACCGCCTGGTGCCGGGCGCTCTGGCGGCCGGGCACCCGGCCACGCCGGTCGGGCCTGTCCTCCAGACGGGAGAGGCGGCATGAAGCGCCGGCTCTTCCTCGCTTCCCTCGTGCTGGCCCCTCGTGCTGCTCGCCCTGGGCGGCTGGGCCTTCGACGCGCTCCGGGGGCCAAATGACCCGCCGACCATCCTCAAATCCGAAGGAGGCCGATATGGCCGCCAAACAAGCAACGCAAGCTCGAGACGGCACGCGACGTCGTCATGCACATCGCTCGGATTGAGCTCGCCTCGATCACGGCGGCGAGCAAGTTCTTCGCCGGCTGGGCTGTGTCCGCCGACCGGTACGTGCAGGCCGTCAACGGCGAGATCCGTGCCCGACTCCAGGGAGAGACGGAGTCGAACGAGCTGGCCTCCCATCTCGCAGCGGCCAGCAACGAGCACCTTCACGAGCTGACGGCTCTCCCCAACGTCGCGGTGCGCCACTTCAACCGGGAGCTTGCGGCAGCGAACCACAAGAAGAGCAGCACATGAAGCAACAGTCGACCGTGTCTCGCCAAAAGCTTCTGCCTAAATCGCTCCGGAGAATGTGTCGCACGCCGCCGGGCGGCCGTTCTCGTACCCGCGCGAGAACCAGCGGCGGCGCTGCTCCGACGAGCCGTGCGTCCACGTTTCCTTGTTGACCTGGCCCTGCGTTTGCTCCTGGATCCGGTCGTCGCCGATCGCGCTGGCGGCATCCAGGCCCTGGTTGATGTCCGCCTGCGTCAACTGCTCGATCAGGCCGGTCTCGACCGCATGCGCTCCCCAGACCCCGGCGTAGCAGTCGGCCTGAAGCTCGGAGCGCACGGCGCGACTCTCCGGCCCCTGCCGGTCGTTCCCGATCCGCGCGAGCACGCCGAGCTGGTCCTGGACGTGATGCCCGTACTCGTGCGCGAGCACATAGGCCTGCGTGAACGGCGCGCTCCCGACGCCGAAGCGCGACTGGAGCTCGTCGAAGAAGCCGAGGTCGATGTAGACGAGCTGGTCGTTCGGGCAGTAGAAGGGGCCGACCTGCGAGCTGGCGAAGCCGCACCCCGTCTGCACTTGGTCGGTGAAGAAGACGGTGTCGACGTACCTGTACTGCCGGCCGCTGCGCTGGAAGACGCCGTCCCAGAACTTCTGGACGCTGTTGACGACGGCGACGATGCGGCAGTCCTCCCGCTTGTTCGCATCCTCGCCGGTCCGGCATGCCGTAGGAGATGTCCGCGGGAGTGTCGCCGCGACCGACCTGCTGATCCTCGAGCGGACCGAGCTGACCGAGACCGCCGCCGCCTGAGAGCAACGTGACCAGCAGGTAGATGACGAGCGCCGCGGCGCCGAGACCGCCTCCACCCAGGACAACGCCGCCGCGGCCGAAGCTTCGCCCGCGCAGATCTGTGACCTGACCGGGATCGAGAGGAGCGCCTCTGCGGAATCGCATCAGGCCTCCTTACCGCTCCGTGCCGCGCATTACTCCTGGGGCGGCGTCAGTGCAGTGTGTCCTCGAGAACCGCGCCTGATCGCGCACGACCGCGTAGCGCGGGTCGCGTGACATCGCCGCGCAGGCGCGAGACGGCGTTGAGCGTCTCCCCGGCTTCGACCAGGCGCTCGAGCTCGCCCAGCTCGTCCTGCAGCCAGGCGGGGTCGACGACCGGCCCGCTGACGCGGCGGATCTTCGCGGTGGGCGGTGGCCACGACTTTCTCGTTCTCGCCCCAGAGCTCTTCGTGCAGCTTCTCGCCGGGGCGCGCGCCGACGAAGTCGATCCCGATCTCGGCCGGATCCTTGCCGGAGAGGCGGATCATCTGCTCGGCGAGGCTCGACGATCTTCACCGGCTCGCCCATGTCGAGGACGAAGACGTGTCCTCGCCGCCGATCGCGCCGGACTGGATCACGAGCGACGCCGCCTCGGGAATCGTCATGAAGAAGCGCGTCATCTCAGGGTGCGTGACCGTGAGCGGGCCGCCCTTCTCGATCTGGCGGCGGAAGATCGGAATCACGCTGCCCGACGAGCCGAGCACGTTGCCGAAGCGAACGGCGACGAACCGCGTCGCGATGTCCTCGCGGGCACCGTAGGCCTCGACGACCCACTCGCAGACGGCCTTCGACTGGCCCATCACCGTCTTCGGGTTGACAGCCTTGTCGGTCGAGACGAGCACGAAGCGGTGCGCGCCGTGCTCGACAGCGCGCATCGGCGACGACCTTCGTCGCGAGCGCGTTGTTTCGAACAGACTCGAGCGGGTTGGCCTCCATCAGCGGCACGTGCTTGTAGGCGGCGGCGTGGAAGACGACGCTGGGCTCGTAGCGCTCGAAGACCTGCCGAATCTTCGTCGCGGTTGCCGACGTCGGCGAGCACAGGGACGGCGGCGGAGAAACCGCGCTCGTCAACGAGCTCGCGCTCGATCTCGAACAGCGCCGTCTCGCCCAGCTCGACGCAGGATCAGGCGCTGCGGGCCGAGCCGGGTCAGCTGGCGGCAGAGCTCCGGAGCCGATCGAGCCACCCGCGCCAGTCACAAGCACGGTCTTGCCCTCGACGTAGGGCGCCGCGGGAGTCGAGGTCGACGTCGACGGGGTCGCGGCCGAGCACGTCCTCAACCTGAACGGGCGGATCTGGACGGCGAGGTCGATCTCCCCGAGATCAGCTCGTGCAGGCCCGGCAGCGTCTTGACGGGCACGCCCAGCTCGCGCGTCGTCGTCACGACCGCGCGGCGGAACTCACCCGAGGCCGATGGGACCGCAATCAGGATCTCGTCCGGCTTGTTGTCACGCAGCAGGTGCGGCAGGTCGGCGGTCGTGCCGAGCACGCGGACGCCGTGGATGCGGATGTTCTTCTTGCGCGGGTCGTCGTCGACGAGGCCGATCGGCGTGTAGCCGAGCTGCGGGTTGCGGTGCATCTCGCGGATCGTGTCGCGCGCCGCTTCGCCGGCTCCGATGACGAGGACCTCCTTACCGCGCGCGACGAGGCGGCCCGGCGTCGGCCGTTCGAACACCGACCGCGCGAGCAGCCGCGAGCCGGCGATGAACGCGAGCAGCAGCAGCCAGTCCATCACCGCGATCGAGCGCGGAAGGCGGACATCGGCCACAGGCGAGGCGAAGTAGACAGTCACGTCGGCGACGAGCGAGGCGACCGTGACGCCGCGCGCCGCGCTCCACATGTCGCGGGTGGACACATACCGCCACCAGCGGTCGTAGAAGCCGAAGAGGATGAAGACGAGCAGCTTGATCCCGACGACGATCAGCAGTGTCCGCTTGAAGAGCGTGTCGTAATACGGCGGAACGCCGTGGTCGAAGCGCAGCTCGAACGCCAGCCACCACGCCGTCGCGACCAGCAAACCATCGGCAACCAGCTGCCAGATGCGGTGGCGGTTGATCGGGATCACGAGGCCGCCGCTCCCACGGTCGAAGCTTCGGACGACGCTGACGACGCGCTCCTGAATCTCGGCCGGAATACCCGCCCACATCGGCAGTGCCAGGTTCTCGCGCGAGGCCTTCTCGGTCTCGGGCAGGAAACCCTCCTCGTGGCCGAAGTGCTTCAGCGCGGGCTGCAGGTGCGTCGGGGTCACGTAGTAGGAGGCGTTTGCGATCTCGGCCGCGGACAGCGCCTCGGCGAGCCGCGCACGCTCGGGCGTTCGGACGACGTACATGTGGTAGACGTGGCCGGGCCTCGTCCTCGGGCAGCTCGCAGAACTCGCCGAGCCCAAGCTCGGCGTAGCGCGCCGCTGCTTCGCGCCGCGCGCGGTTCCAGCCGTCGAGCTCGCCGAGGAAGAGCCGCAGAGCGGCGGCCTGAAGCTCGTCGAGCCGCGAGTTCGTGCCCACGTACGTGAAGGTCTTCTTGTCGCGCGAGCCGTGGAACCTGAGCATCCGCACGCGCTCCGCCAGTTCCTCGTCGGTCGCGGCGACAAGGCCGCCGTCGCCGAGGGCGAACAGGTTCTTGGTCGGGAAGAAGCTGAAGGTCGAGGCGACGCCGGTCGTCGCCACTCCCTGCGCACCGAACGCCTGCGCGGCGTCCTCGATGATCGGGATGCCGAGCGACGTCAGCGCCGCGAGGTCGGCCGGGCGGCCGAACAGGTGCACCGGCATGATCGCCCGCGTCCGCTCGGTCACCTTCGCGGCCACGTCCTCGGGGTCGACGTTCAGCGAGACCGGGTCGATGTCGGCGAAAACCGGCGTCGCGCCGGTTCGCATGATCGCCTCCGCCGTCGCGTAGAACGTGAACGAGGGGCAGATCACCTCGTCGCCGGCGCCGATCTCCAGCGCGTCGAGGACGAGCACGAGCGCGTCCGTACCGTTGGCGACGCCGACCGTCTTCGGCACGCCTAGGTAGGCGGCGGCTTCCTCCTCGAACGCCTGCACGTTCGGCCCCAGGATCAGGGTGCCCGACTCGAGCACCGCTTGGAACCGCTCGAGGATCTGCGGAATCAGGCGCTCGTACTGCGCCCGTACGTCAACGAGAGGACCGGCACCGCGAGCCAGTCTAGTCCACCAGGCTCAAGGAGCTACGAACGCTCGAACGAGCCTGGGCCGCCGACGAGCGCCAGCGGAGGATCAGCCAGACGACGAAGACGATCACGGCCGCAACGACGGCATATTCGACATAGGCGAAATCGTGATGGAAGCGTTCGTAGCTCGACCCGAGCGCCCAGCCCGCGCCGGCGATTGCGAAGCACCAGATGGCGGAGCCGAGGAAGGTGAGCACCGTGAAGCGACCGATCGGCATCCGCACGACCCCGGCGGGGATCGAGATGAAAGAGCGCACCACGGGTGTCAGCCGGCCGAGGAAGACGGCCCAATCGCCCCAGCGCTCGAACCAGCGGTCGGCTCGGTCGAGCTTCGCCCGGTCGAGGTGGAACCAGCGCCCGCGTTCCTCGAGCAGCGGTCGGCCTGCGTAGGCGCCGATCCCCCAGCCGACGAGCGAACTGATCGTGTAGCCGATCGTGCCTGCGAGCGACATCGCCACGTACGCCCAGAAGTGCGAGTCGATCTCGATCGCCGAAGAGAACGACGTGCTGGCCGGAGAAGGCACCGGCGGCAAGGGCGCCGGCGTAGAGCATCACCAGCTCGCTCGCCGCCGGAAAGACCGCGTCGACGGCCATCAGCACGAATACGGCATAGAGCCCGTGATCGCCGATCAGCGTCGTCACGGAGCTCGTCAGGGAGGCGAGCACCACGCAGTGTGGAGGCTAGCGGTGCGCCAGGAAAGCCTGCGTCAGGTCGGTCGGCCCGAACTGGTTCTGCGCGCTGACGCGGAGGACGTAGCGTCCGCCGTAGACGAGGTTCCCGCGCCGGTCGCGCCCGTCCCAGCGCACGCTGGCGGTGCCTGCCCTGATCTTCGCGCTCCCGAGCTTCCGGACGACCACGCCGTTCGTGCTCTCGACCCGCGTCGTCACCGTCGCCGAACGGGTGAGCTTGAAGGTGCCGAGCGTGAGCCGCCGGCCGGCTCGTACGCGCACCGTCTGCGGCACGCGAAGGTTGCCGAGCGTGTTGTTCACCCAGAACGGCTGGTCGGCGGACGACTGTCGGCCCAGATCGTCGACCGCCGTCACGAGCCAGTGCCAGCGGCCTTCAGCGTCGACCGTGCCGTCCGTTTTCGTTCCGGTCGAGGAGAACTTGTACGTACCGGGCGCCTGCGGCCCGCTCTGCGTGAAACGGGCGACGCCGTCGGCGCCGACGATCTTCGCGGTCACGGTCGAGGGCCGGACGATCTTGTAGCTGAGCTGCTCGCGGTCGCCGACGCCGTCGCCGTTGGGCGAGAGCACGGGCTCCGAGGGCGGTGGCGCGTAAACACCCGCGTAGGAGACGAGCAGGGCTTCCGAGATCGCGCGCTCCCCGCTCGGATCCGAAGGCCGGTTCAGCAACTCGCCGTCAAAGGCCATCGTCGTCGAGTTCCCCGGCTCCAGGCCCGAGCCGGTCACGCAGCCGAGCCGGACGAGCTGCTGCGCGAGCTCGTAGTTCGTCAGGCCGACGCTGTAGCCGACCTGTCCCCCGTCGACGGCGACCAGCACGATCGACCCGTCGCGGCGCTGGCCGACCGCCGAGCGCGCCAACCGCGGCGCCAGCACCGTTGCGGAGAAGTCCTCGAAGGCGCCGGAAGACGGCCTTGCTGTTGCGGACGAGCAACGGCCCGCCCCCGAGCGCGTCGATGTCGTCGGCCCAGCCGGAGCTGAGCACGTACCGGACGACCACGCGCGCCCCGGCGGCGCCTCGGCGTCGAGCTTCGAGCTGAGCCGCCCGTTGCCGAGAGAACCGCCCCGCCCGCCGGAATCGGCGTGTTGCCGCCCTGGGTGAACTGGACGACGTTGCCGCTCACGTCGCTTCCGGGCGTCACGGCCGGAAATGGGTAGATAACGGCCTCGGTGGCGCCGGCGGCGGGCGGCGTCGCATGGTCCCCAGACCGGCGTATAGAGCGTGATCCCACCCTTGTTCGCAGGCTCGTTCAAACCGGTCAGGGGCCGGCGCTGTCCGCGTCCCTGCCAGAACGCGTTCCAGGCCGCGTGGCGGATGTCGAGCGTTCCGTTCGGCTCGATCCCGATGCTCGAGCGCGCCGAGTTCGGAACCGAGTGCAGGACGCGGTTCTGCATCACGATGCCGTCCGGGCGGCCGTCAGCCGCGGTGAAGAAGTCGGCGTTGATGCCTCGCCACGGTCGCGGACGGCGAGGCCGCGCGCTCGATCCCGGTCAGGCGCTGCTTGCCGGAGATCGCGTTGTCTGAGAGCACCGGATGGCAGGTCCCACAGCCCTCCCGGCCGCGGCGCCACGAGCACGTGGACGACGACGGGCCCGTGGGGCGTGAACAAGAGCTGGCGCGAGTAGTTGAGGCCTGGGATCAGCGTCTGCGAGGACGCGTTCGCCGGCGCGGCGAAGACGCCCGCCAGCAACACTGCGATGATGACCCGGCGCAGCAAGAGTTGACCCCGCAGGAAGGTACCGCAATTCCATGACCGACAAGATTCCGGTGGCGAAGTTCGCCGTCCTGCTGGGAGCCGTAGTCGCGGTCACGGGGTGCAGCTCCGCGAAGCAACAGAGCGCGGCACCCACCACGGCGCGGGCGACGAAGCCGACGCCGCGACCTCAGGCTCCGGCGAGGCCGCGAATCGTCCGTCCGCACAACGGCGCCGTGCCGATCCTGATGTACCACGTCGTCGGCACGGCCCCGCCCGACGCGCCGTATCCCGCTCTCTATGTCAGCCGTAACGACTTCGCCAGGCAGCTCACGTGGCTCCGCGCCCACGGCTACCGCGCGGTCTCGCTGCGCCGTGTCTACGACTACTGGAAGCACGGCTACGCGCTGCCGCAAAAACCGGTCGTGCTGACGTTCGACGACGGCTACCGCGAGGACTTCACGAACGTGCGACCGCTGCTCGCTCGCCGCCACTGGCCCGGCGTGCTCAATCTTGCCGTCCGCAACCTGCTCGACGGCAAGCTGACCGTCCCCCAGATCCGGCTGATGATCCGCCAGGGCTGGGAGATCGACGCGCACACGATCAACCACCTCGACCTGACGACGCTCAGCTCGTCCGACCTCCGGCACGAGGTCGCCGGCTCACGAACGTGGATCCGGCGGCGCTTTCACGTCCCCGTCGCGTTCTTTTGCTACCCGTCGGGCCGCTATGACGCCCGCGTGGTCGCCGCCGTGCGCGCGGCCGGCTTCTTCGGCGCGACGATCGAGGGCTTCGGCCGCGCTTCGCCGCGGGACGGACTGCTGACGCTGCCCCGGATCCGGGTCGACGGCTCGGACGGTGTTTCGGGCCTGGCCGCGAAGCTCGGCGCCTACGGTTAGGTTTGTGGCGTGAGCAAGGCCGCGATCACCACTCGCACGGAGCTCGTCGAGGACCTGATGGCACGGTTTCCGCACATCCGCGCGCGAGGCGGTGCTGAAGGAGGATCTGTTGCGAACCGGCTTCGCCTTCGACGAGTCCGCGCTCACCGACAACCTCGAAGGCGAGGTCAAGCCGAAGTCGTACTTCATCTTCTCGTTCGACCAGAAGCCGTTGGCCGAGCTCGGCGAGGCGGCGAAGCGCCGGCCGCCCGAGGAGGTCGCGCTGACCGGCGGCCCCTACGGGTTGCGCCGGACGATCGTCTCCGTCCGGGTCAACCCGGCATCGCCGTACCGGATCTCGCGGCCAGGGCGGGCAGCTGACCCTCTCGCTCGAGGGCCGTGAGATCGCGGGCGTCGGCCTGCCGCCGATGCCCGAGTACTACCGCCACACGCTCGCGAACGGCAAGACCGGTGATGGAGACGGCGCCGACGATCCAGTGGGGCTACCTGATCTACCTGACCGTGCTGCGGCTCTGCCAGTACTTCGGCGCGCACGAGGAGTGCGGTTTCTGCGACATCAACCACAACTGGCGCCAGCACAAGAAGGAAGGCCGCCCGTACACGGGTGTCAAGCCCGTCGAGGACGTGCTCGAGGCGCTGACGATCATCGACCGCTACGACGACGCCAGGGCGAGCAAGGCGTACACGCTCACCGGCGGCTCGGTGACGAGCACGGTCGACGGCCTCGCCGAGGCCGACTTCTACGGCGCTACGCGCAGGCGATCGAGGAGCGCTTCCCGGAGCGCTGGATCGGCAAGGTCGTCGCGCAGGCGCTGCCGCGCGAGGGACGTCCAGCGTTACAAGGACTACGGGATCACGATCTACCACCCGAACTACGAGGTCTGGGACAAGCGGCTCTTCTCGCTGATCTCACCCGGCAAAGAGCGTTACGTCGGCCGAGAGGAGTGGCACCGGCGGATCTTCGACGCCGCCGAGGTCTTCGGCGCCCGCTACGTGATCCCGAACTTCGTCGCGGGCGTCGAGATGGCGAAGCCGTTCGGCTTCGAGACCGTCGATGAGGCGATCGCGAGCACGACCGAGGGGCTCGACTACTTCATGAGCCGCGGCATCACCCCGCGTTTCACGACCTGGTGCCCCGAGCCGACGACGCCGCTGGGACGCGACAACCCGGACGGCGCGCCGCTCGAGTACCACATCCGTCTGCTCGAGGCCTACCGGGACACGGCTGAGAAGCACGGCCTGAAGCCGCCGCCGGGCTACGGCGTCGCCGGCGCCGGGAACGCGGTCTTCTCCGGTCAGCTCCTTCATGGACGCGCTCCCGGCCGAGGAGGTGGTGCCGGCATGACTAGCCGGATCGGCGTCGACGAGGCGAGGGCGCTCTGGGAGGACGCGTCCGACGAGGAGCTGAAGCGCCTTGCCCAAGGCGTGCGCGCCCGCTGGCACCAGCCGGATCGCGCCACGTACATGGTGATGAGGATCATCAACTACACGAACGTCTGCGTCGCGCAGTGCGACTACTGCGCCTTCTACGTGCTCCCGAACCAGGACGGCGGCTACGTGCTCTCGCGCGAGGACGTGTTCGCGAAGATCGACGAGCTGGTCGGAGTTCGGCGGCGACCTCGTCGCCTTCAACGGCGGCTTCAACCCGCGGCTGCCGCTCGACTACTACTGCGACCTCTTCGCGTCGGTGCGCGAGCGCTACGGCGACCGGGTCGAGTTCTACGCGCTGACGATCGCCGAGTTCGTCTTCCTCGCCGACCGCGCGGGCCTGAGCTACGCCGACGCTGCCGCGCGCCTCCGCGACGCCGGCGTCCACTGGGTGACAGGCGGCGGCAGCGAGATCCTGACCGAGGACTTCCGGGCCCGGCACGCCAAGTGGAAGTACACGGTCGCCGACTACTTCGAGGCGCAGCGCGCGATCGTCGAGAGCGGGATGAAGACGACCGCGACGATGGTGATCGGCTTCGACGAGACGCTGGAGGAGCGCCTCGAGCACCTGCAGCGCGACGCGCGATTTCCAGGACGAGACCGGCGGCCTCTTCTCGTTCCTCTGCTGGACGTACAAGCCGTACGGAACGGCGTTCGGCGGCCGCGAGATCGTGGCGCGCGAGTACTGGCGGCACATCGCGCTCTCGCGGATCTTCCTCGACAACATCCCGCACATCCGCACGTCCGTTCTGACGCAGAACGAGGATGCGTTCCGCGCGCCTCGACTACGGCGCCGACGACTTCGACCTGCCGATCGAGGACGAGGTGACCCAGAAGGCCGGCGCGACGATCGACCTCGACCTCGAGGGCCTGCTCGCGATCCCGCGCGCGCTTGGCTACAGAGTCGAGTACCGCCGCGCCGAGCGGCCTGCCGCGCTTGCTTCGTAGGAGTTGCCGCTCGACCGAACCGGCAGGACAATCGAACCGTGGACGCTCCGATTCGCTATGCGAAGAGCGGCGACGTCAACATCGCCTATCAGGTCACGGGCGACGGGCCGTTCGACCTCGTTCTCGTCTCGGGATTCGTCTCACACCTCGACAACGACTGGGACCATCCCGCCTCTGCGCATCTACTCGAGCGGCTGAGCGCATTCGCTCGCCTGATCTCGATTCGACAAGCGGGGGACGGGCCTCTCCGATCGAACGGTCGGGCTCCCTGATCTGGAGACGCGGATGGATGACGTCCGGGCGGTGATGGACGCGGCCGAGAGCGAAACGGCCGCTTTGTTCGGGTACTCGGAGGGCGGCCCGATGTCCATGCTGTACGCGGCGACGTATCCGGAGCGGGTCAGGGCGCTCGTCCTGTACGGGACGTACGCCAAGCGGACGGATCCCGACCAGGACTACCCCTGGTGCGAGACCTGGAAGCAGCGCCAAAGCTACGCGGAAGCCGTCGAGCGCGAGTGGGGAGTCGAAGCGACATGACCCGGATGGCGCCGAGGGCGGACGAGAGCCTCGCGCGCTGGTGGATGGCGCGAGCCCGAGCGTCGGCCAGCCCTGCGGCGGCCCGCGCGCTCGTCCTGATGAACTCGCAGATCGACGTCCGCAACATTCTGGCGAGCATCCAGACAAAGACGCTGGTGCTCCACCGCCGCGACGACCGCGACTCGAAGATTGAAGAAGGCCGTTACGTCGCCGAGCACATCCCCGGCGCGAGATTCGTCGAGTTGCCCGGCGAGACACACGTTCCCTGGTGGGACTCGGACGACCTCGTCGACGAGGTGCAGGAGTTCCTAACCGGCGTCCGCCCGACGCGCCTCGAGAACCGCGTTCTCGCGACCGCGCTTATTCACGGACGTCGTCGACTCGACCGGCCAGGCGCAGACACTCGGCGACCGCGCTTGGGCGGAGTTGCTCAGCCGACACCACGATCTCGTGCGACAGGAGATCGAGCGTTACGCCGGTGAGGAGATCGACACCGCCGGCGATGGGCTTCTTCGCCCTCTTCGACGGACCGGCTCGCGCTGTTCGCTGCGCGGCGGGCGCCCGCGACGCGGTGCGGTCACTGGGATTGCAGATCCGCGCCGGTATCCACACAGGCGAGGTGGAGCGGCCGCCGGGCGGGGCGCCTCGCGGGATCGCCGTCCACGTCGGCGCCCGGGTCGCCGCTCAGTCGGCGCGGGCGAGATTCTCGTCACGTCGACGACGAGCGACCTCGTAGCCAGCTCGGGGCTCGAGTTCTCAGACCGTGGCGAGGTCGACCTGAAGGGAGTCGGCCCAAGACGCCTCTCACGCGGCGCGCACGTGACCAACAGCCCCCAGGGGGCGATCACGTCCAGCATCGCCACTTCTCCGCCGGACTCGACGAGGGTCGAGGTGACCGTCGGCTCCTCATCCGAGACCCTCGCGCCACTCGGGGTGGTCGACCCGCAGATCCAGAGTCCCGGAGCGACGTCGATCATCTGCACGGCAGTCACGAGGAAAGCGAAGCGCTGCGCCTACGCGATCGCAGGTGCCTGGACGAAGCGGAGCTCAGGCATCGCGTCGAGCTCGCCGACGTCACGGGCGAGCTCGAGGAACGTCAGCAGCCCAGCGCGTTCGCGCGGGCCGAAGCTGGTAGCGGAGCTTCTCGAAGTAGCGCGCGAGGAAGCCGGCCGGGTAGCCGTAGCGCTCGCTCGACTCGTGCGCGAGCTGCTCGGGCTCGGCGCGGGCGAGCCGGACCGAGGCGACGAGCGCGTCCTCCAGCTCGGACAACCCGGGCAGCGGCTCGTCGGGCGCGGCCCAGACGGCGAAGACCATCGGCAGGCCGGTTCGCTCGAGCCAGAGGCGGCCGAGGTCGTGGTGCGGGGTCGGATCCTCGAACGCCGACTTGAGCGCCGCGTCGCCGATCAGCAAGGTCGCCTCGGCCTCCTCGCCGAGCGGGACGTGCTCGGCCTCGGGCAGCAGCACCTTCGTCAGCACGACCGAGGTCGCGCTCTCAGGCGTGACCGCAACCGTCGCGGACCTGCTCGAGCGGCGTCCGCGAGACGAGCTGGATCGAGTCGACCGCTCCTTCGGAGCCGACGCAAAGCCGCGGCAGGATCCGCAGCCGATCGGCGTTGCGGGCGTACTCGATCGACGAGATCGGCGCCAGGTCGCAGCTCGCCGGCGAGCAGCGCGCGGTTGAGGTCGGTCGGGACGCCGACGGTAGCTCCTCCACCTCGGCGTCGAGCCGGTAGAAGACCGGCGCCATGTTCACGTAGCCGATGCGCCCCAGCCGGATCACGTACGCCTCGTCGACGACGGCGTAGGTCATCGCCTCGAGCTCGTCGCTGGTGGACCTCGCCGTTCAGGCACACGCGGGCCCGCTCGGCGTACTCGAGCGCAACCGTTCGCGAATCGGTCGAGCGCGCCCGTGGCCGCGACCCGGACGAGCGCGCCGTCGAGCGAGCCGCCAGCGAGCGCGCGTGGACGACAGGATCCTCCCGTGAGGCGAGCAGCAGCGGCAGCGTCGGCGTCCCCTCGCGCAGATCCGTGCCGGCGATCTTGCCGGTGTCGATTGTCTCGCCGGTGCAGTCCAGAATGTCGTCGGCGATCTGGAAGGCGATTCCGAGCGCCAGGCCGAACTCGGCCAGCTCGCGAGCCTCGTCCCTGCTCAAACCCGCGCCGAGCAGGCAGGCGGCCTCGAAGAGCTTGCCGGTCTTGAGCGCGCAGCGCTCGAGGTAGCTCTCGACGGACGTTTCCGGATCATGCGTCTGGGCGCGCTGGAGCGCCTCGCCCCGCGCGAGCGAGAGGCATGCCGAGGCGAGCGTCGAGACCGGCGCGCTTGTCGCCGGTCGCCGCGAGCTCGGCGAACGCGCGGGCGAACAGGTAGTCGCCCGCCGCACGCCGGGCCTGGACCGAAGCGAGCCCAGGCGGAGGCCCGGCCACGGCGGTAGCCCGCCCGGTCGATCAGGTCGTCGTGAACGAGCGTCGCCATATGCACGAGCTCGACGGCGACGCCGGCGACGTAGCGGCGGCTCGCGGTTGGGGGTCGCGGCGAGGAAGACGAGCAGCGGGCGCAGCCGCTTGCCGCCAGCCGCGAGCGCCTCCGCCCCGACCGTCGCCGCCAGCCCCGGATGCGCAGCTGACGGCGTCAGGCAGCCGCTGCTCGATCTCCTCCAGGTACTCGTCGAGCCCTTCGGTCTCGTGGATCGTCGTCAGCGCCCTCATGCTGCAACTCCAGTGTGCAGTGCGACGATCCCGCCGCCGAAGAGGCGGTAGTGCACCTGCTCGAATCCCGCGGTCTGCATCAGCTCTGCGAGCTCCTTCGGCTCCGGGAAACCGGCGGACGCTCGCGGGCAGATACGTGTACGCCGAACCGCCCGGCAGCAGTTTCCCGGCAAGAGGGACGAGACCGTCGAACCAAAGCTTGTAGAACGGACGCAGCAGCCCGCGCGGCCGGGTGATCTCGAGGATGCCGACGCGCCCGCCGGGCCGCGAGGACGCGCCGCAGCTCGCGCAGGCCGCCTTCCAGGTCTTCGAGGTTGCGGACGCCGAACCCAACCGTAGCGGCGTCGAACGAGCCGTCCTCGAACGGCAGCGCGAGCGCGTCGCCCTGAATCCACTCGACCTGGTCGGACTTCGCCCGCGCGCGTTCCAGCATCCGCTCGAGAAGTCGAGGCCAATGACCTTGCCGCCGGCTCGCTGCGCCGCGATCGCGAGATCGCCGGTCCCGCAGCAGGCGTCGAGCACCCGGTCGCCCGGCGAGACGACGGCGCGAGCCGTCTCCGCCCGCCAGCGCCGGTCGAGCCCGGCCGTCATCGCGCGGTTCATGACGTCGTAGACCGGCGCGATCCGGTCGAACATCGTCCGGACGGCGTCCGCCGCGAGCCTGCCGGTCTCGACGGTCACCTCAGTCCTGGCCCCAGCGGGCCGTTTCATGGTCGATACCGAGCTGGTCGAGGCACCGAGCGACGACGAAGTCGACGAGGCTCGTCGACCGTCGCCGCGCCGTGGTAGAAGCCCGGCGCCAGGAAGAGGCATCGTCGGCGCCGGCCTGTCGAGCGTCGAGCATGTTCTCGCAGGTGGATCTGCGAGAGCGGCGTCTCGCGCGGACAGAGCGATCGAGCTGGCGCTCCTCCTTCAGCGCGACCGAGGCGGCGCGGTGGATCAGGTTCGACATCGCGCCCGGAGGCGATCGTCCCCAGCGTCCCCATCGAGCACGGGCAGATCACGTAGGCGTCGACCTTCGCCGAGCCGCTCGCGTACGGCGCGTGCCAGTCGCGCTCGGCGTAGACGGTGACGCGCGTCCGCATCGGCTCGATCAGCCGCGCGAGCGATCTCGTCCTGCGGCGAGCCGCGACGTCGCGGTAGAGCTCGGTCGCGAGCACCTCGTAACCCGGCGCGCGAGGCGCAGAGGCCGACCTCGCAGTCCGATGCGGCGAGCGCCTCGACGAGGCGTGCCGCGTACGGGCGCCCCGACGCGCCCGTGATCCCGAGGAAGACGCGCAAGGCTCTATCTTGGCCCTTTGGAGGCCTCTAGGAAAATCGCGAGCTTGCGCAGGTTCGCATCGCCGAAATCCGCAAAGGACGGCATCGGCGAGCCCGTGTTCACACAGCTTGGGCATTTGAGGTGGGCGATCTGGAAGTGCGATGCCCTTGTTCTTCGACCCCTCGGCGCTCAGGTCGGGGGCGCCGAGGCTGCGAGCCAGCCGGCGCCGATGTAGGTGTGGCAGTTCAGGCAGCCGGAGGTCGCGAACAGCTTCGCGCCGGGAAGCGCCGCCGTCGGCGGTGCTCCGTCTTCGCCCAGTTCGGAACATCCGCCAGGAGCCTCGGCGCCGACGGCTCTTTCGCGGTTGCGCCCTTGTAGGTGAGGACGCCCATCGAAGCGCGACCAGCACCGCCGCCACGATCGCGATCGGACGCCGGATCAGCGCGCCGCTCCCGCCGCACGTCGATGAACGGGGATCGCCAGGGCCAGGATCAGGAGGATCGTGGGAATCCCGACCGTCCCGAGGATGACCGAGTTCGGCCACTTGAAGATCCGCAGCAGGTAGAAGAGGAAGTAGAAGTACCAGTCCGGCCGAGGCACGAAGCTCGTGGTGCCAGGGTCGCGCCTTCGCCGCCAGCGACGGGCCGAGTAGCGAGGTGTAGTGCCAGACGAAGCGCGAGCCCGACGATCACACACACGACGACGAGGCTCATCACCGTGTCGTGGAACATCGCGTAGGGGTAGAAGGGCTTCCCGTCTCGCTTGACGTCCTCGCTTGTAGCGCTTGTACGCGATCCGGCGTCTTCGACTCTGGCGGGAGGCCATCAGTGGCTCCTCCGGTGACGTTCTCGCGTTCCTCGGTCGCGAGTTGCAAGCGAGGGTAGGACGCGGGAGCGTCAATATCCGTAGATATTGGCGCGACTGAGGACACCGCCTCGCGCCGCAAATCGCGGGCGAGGACGCTCTGAATGTTGCCGGAGGAGCCACTCAGTCAGGCCTCTTGGTGACGCCGCGGGGGACGGGTTGACGAGCCCGGCGCCGCGGAACCGGCGGCGGTTCCGCACGCTCCCGGCCGGCCGCCTCGCTCGACCACGGCGGCGAGGTGACGCCGAGGCGCGACGACGAGGTAGAGGTGCAGCCCGATCAGCCCGAGGATCGCCCCGGGGATCAGCAGCATGTGCATCGAGTAGAAGCGCGCGAGCGTGTCGCCGCCGATCTCGGCGCCGCCGCGCAAGAAGCTGCGCGAGATACGGCCCGAGGAACGGCGCCGTCCCGTTGATGTTGATGCCGACGACCGTCGCCCAGTAGGCGGTCTGGTCGCACGGCAGCAGGTAGCCCGTGAAGCCCTCGAGCGAGGCGCCAGCGGCGAGCAGCAGCACGCCGACGATCCAGTTCAGCTCGCGCGGGTACTTGTAGGCGCCGAACAGGAAGACCCGCGCCATGTGGAGGAAGATCAGGATGATGAAGACGCTCGCGCCCCAGCTGGTGCATGCCGCGCACGAGCCAGCCGAGCGGTGACGTCGTTGGTGATGTGCTGGATCGGACTCGTACGCCGAGTCCGGGGTCCGGCTTGTAGTACATCGCCAGGATCACGCCGGTCGCCGACCTGGACGAGGAACGCGGTCAGCGTCGCCGAGCCGAGCGTGTGCCACCAGTTCGTGTCGCCGGGACACCTTGCGGAAGAGGAAGTAGCTGGATGCCGCCGATCGAGGCCGAACGCTCCTCCAGCCAGTCGAGCGGATAGAGCGCCGGCCCACGGCCAGCATCTGATCCTTGCGGCTTCGGTCTGCGCGGCCATCAGCGTCGGCGCCTGCAGCGGGTAGAGACCACTGCCTCGGGGCCGTCGACGTGCTGGCCCGGGCCTGTCGCGCCTGTACTTGTGGATCCTCGCCGACGCGCCCGCGCCCGACGACGTGGCTGACGCTGTAGGTCTTGCCGACCACGAGGTTGCCGTTGCGGATCGAGAACTCGTAGCGGTCGAGCGGCGCGAACGGGCGGGCCGGCGGTCCGATTGCCCTCCTGTGTCGTACTGGCCGCCGTGGCACGGGCAGCCGAAGCCGGCCGGCGGGCAGTACCGGGATCAGACTTACGTCACCGGCCTTCGTCGTCACTGCTCGACCTTCTGCTCGTCGAAGATCGGCCCGTTCGGCTGCACCGGGCAGCCGAGGTGGGCGCAGCGGTTCGAGAGCACGGTGAAGCTCGGGCACGTTCGTCGATGAAGCCGTTGTTGCGGATGTAGGCCGTGCGGCGAGAGATCTCGCCTTCGGCGGGATCGCGCAGGAAGGTCGTGACCACGAACTGGCCCTCCTTGAAGTTCGTCGATCGGCCCGAGGTCGATCTCGTCGTGGTGCTGGTGCTGAACACCGGCGCGATCGCGAAGCCGACGATCGGAACGGTGACGACGCCCGCCGATCACGGCGCCAAGGCCGAGCGTGGCGCCCTCGAGGAAGACGTTGCGCGGGAAGCGCTCGCCGGCTCGGGCCCGGCCATCCCGCTGGCGCCCGTGTCGCCGGTGGCGCAGTGGCGCCTCGCGAACGACTCGGGGCTGCGCTCAGCTGGCACGCGACGCGTCGCCGCGTGCCGATCGCGTGAGCGTCGCGCGACCCAGAGGAAGCCGAAGACGAGCGCGATCGACGGCGCCGACCGCGGCCGCGACGCCAGCTGACGACCAGGCCGACGAGGATGCAGACGATGCCGATCGCGAAGCCGATCGGCCACAGGCTCGGCGGCGGAAGGTGCGGCTTGCCTCGGCCCTGCTCGGGCTCCACCTCAGAGCGCCTCCCTTTCGCGCTCACCTGGCTGGATTCAATCGGCCGTCGCCTCATCGCGTCAACGACGTAACAGCTGCCGCAACGGCGCGCACTATGACGGATCGGCCGTTCGTCTGCGGTCGCGATCGACTCCGATGCCGTATTCCTCCCAGCGGCGGTCGACCAGCGCGCGGATCTCGTCGCTCATCTCGATCTCCTCCGGCCACGGCCGCGTGCCCTCGTCGGGCCCTTCGCGCGTCGCGTCGATGCCGAGCTTCCCGCCGAAGAACTGGAGCGTCGGCGCGTGGTCGAGGTGGTCGAGCGGGCCCTCGGCGAGCAGGACGTCGCGCTCCGGGTCGACGTTGGCGCCGACGTAGAAGAAGACCTCCTCGTAGTCGTGCACGTTCACGTGCTCGTCGACGACGACGACCGCCTTCGTCAGGCTGAGCATCCCGAGCCCCCAGATCGCGTGCATGACCTTCTGCGCGTGGCCGGGGAACGCCTTGCGGATCGAGACGATCACGCAGTTGTGGAACGCGCCGGCGACCGGCAGGTCGTAGTCGACGATCTCGGGCACGGTCATGCTGGATCGCGGGCAGGAAGATCCGCTCGGTCGCCTTGCCGAGCCAGGCGTCCTCGGCCGGCGGCTTGCCGACGACGATCGACGGGTAGATCGCGTCGCGCGCGCATCGTCATCGCGCGTGACGTGGAAGACCGGGAACGGCTCGGCCGCCGTGTAGTAGCCGGTGTGGTCGCCGAACGGGCCCTTCGGCGGCCAGCTCGTCCTTGCTCGACGTAGCCCTCGAGCACGATCTCGGCGTTCGCCGGCACCTCGAGGTCGACCGTCTTCGCCTTCACGAGCTCGACCGGCTCGCCGCGCAGGAAGCCGGCGAGCATGAGCTCGTCGATGTGCTTCGGCAGCGGCGCGCTCGCCGAGTACGTCGGTGACCGGGTCGAGCCCGAGCGCGACGGCGACCTCGATCCGCCCGTCGGTCGCGAGGTAGTCGGCGCGCCCGTCCTTGTGGATCTGCCAGTGCATCGCGGTCGAGCGCGCGGTCGAGCACCTGCATCCGGTACATGCCGACGTTGCGCGTGCCGGTGCGCGGGTCGCTGCGTGATCACGGCGGGCAGGCGTGATGAACGGCGCCGGCGTCGCCCGGCCAGCAGGTCTGGATCGGCAGCAGCGCCGAGATCGACGTCGTCGCCGCGTGAGCGACGATCTCCTGCGCAGGCGCCGCTGCGCACCGTCTTGCGGCAGCGAGTCGGCGATCGACTTCAGCTTCTTCGAGCCCGCGCACCTTGTCGACGAGGCCCTGCGGCGGCTGCATCTCGAGCACGTCCGCGAGCTTCGCGCGCGACGTCGTCGAGCCGCTCGACGCCGAACGCGAGGCACATGCGCCGCTCGGTGCCGAACTGGTTGATCAGCAGCGGGTGCTCGGAGCCCTTCGGGCTGCTCGAACAGCAGCGCCGGCCCGCCGGCCTTGACCGTGCGGTCGACGATCTCCGTGACCTCGAGGTGCGGGATCGACCTCGGCGGAGACGCGGACGAGCTCGCCTTCGCGCTCGAGGAGCGCGATCCAGGCACGCAGGTCGCTTGGCGGCGCCATCGGCGGTCAGTCTACGGAGAGGGCCCTCTCCCAATGTCTCGGCTGGAAAGCTGACGACCGCGTGCGCGGCCTAGCTCGAATTGCTCGGCGTCGCCCGGCTCGACACGCGACCGGTATGCGTCGCGCTCGCCCTCCCACTGCCCGACGAGGCCGCGTTCTTCCTCCCGCTCGAGCGCGCTCCCAGAAGATGCCGGCGCGCTCCGGTTCAGCCTGCGCGGCGGCGACAGCTGATAGCAACGCGAGCAAGTAGACGGTCATCTGCCGGTCGCCGATCTGCACGCCGAGCTTGAGACCTTCGCGTCCCCACCTTTCGGCTTCTTCCGCGCGGCCGAGGTTGAGGCACATCTCGCACGCGAAGTACAGATGAGTGAACCTGCCACCGCTTGAAACCGACCTCGGCGGCAAGGCCTGCGCTTTGCAGCGACAGCTCGAGCGCTTCCTCGTAGCGCTGCTCCTTTTGAGCGAGATCAGCGAGCACGCCGAGCGCCATCGCCTCGCCCGAGGAGAGCCGTGGTGCCTGTGAAGCGCGAGACCCTCATCCGACAACGCCCGCGCTCGAGCGTGATCCCCGGTTCGAGCGGCCTCGACCGCTTGGCGATGGAGCATGTGAGCCACACCAACCTCGTCGCCGAGCTCCCGGAACGCCTCCAGGCTCTGCTCGTGCAACTGCGTCCCGCGCTCGAAGTCACCCGTGATGAAGATCAAGCCACCCAAGGAGCGAAGTGCTCGCGCCTGGACGTCGAGCGGGAGCTTGCCGGCTGCCTCGACAAGATACGCGAGCCGGCGCGCGCCCTCTTGCGGGTCGTTGGCGACCCAAGGAGTCGAGGGCGAACATGATCCTCAGAGCGAAAACGAAGTCGCCGCTCTCGGCCGCCCAGTCGATCGCTGCGCGCAAGTTGTCCTGCTCTGGAAGCACGACCTCGAATCGCTGGCCGAGGTCGATTGTGTCGGTGTCGAGGTTGGCGGATTTTGCGAGGCTCAGAAAGAACTTCGCGTGGCGCCGGCGAAGGTCGTCTTCATCCCCGATTCTGCGGAGCCGTTCGCCTGCGAACTCGCGGATCGTCTCGAGCATCCAGAACCGATTCTCCTCGCGTACGCGAACGAGGCTCTTGTCCACGAGCGATTGCAGCTTGTCGATGTCGGCCTCGCAGACGGCCTCAGCCGCCTCGAGCGTCCAACCCCCGTTGAAGACCGCGAGCCGCGCAAACAGGCGTTGCTCGTCGGGATCGAGCAGGTCGAACGACCATTCGATCGTCGCACGGAGCGTCTGTTGCCGGACCTCGGCATCACGGCCCCCTTGAGCAGGTCGAGTCGTGCCCCGAGCCGGTTGAGGAGCTGTTCTGTCGAGAGAATCGTCGTCCGCGCCGCGGCAAGCTCGAGCGCCAGCGGCAGATCGTCGAGGCGGGCGCAGAGCTCATCGAGCGAGCCGTTGGACGTGAAGTCCGGCCGCACCGCCTGGGCGCGCGCAGCAAAGAGCGCACGCGCTTCCGAGCGATCGAGGACGGGACGGGATACACGTGCTCACCGTCCAATTGGAGCCGCTCGCGGCTCGTCACCGTCACGTCGAGGTTCGGGCATGTGGCCAGCAAGGCTGAAAGCTCCGCCGCCGCCCCGATTACATGCTCGAAGTTGTCGAGCAGAAGGAGCAATCTGCGGTCGCCCACGGCCTCGTCCAGCGAGCCTCCGCCCCAAGGGCTCGGGCGGCGGTCGCGAGAACGTCGTCCGGCTCGCGCACCGGTGCAAGCGGGACCCACCAAACACCCTGCGGGTAGTCGTCAGCCGCCTCGGCCGCTGCTTGCAGCGCCAGCCGCGTCTTGCCGCTTCCGCCCGCGCCGGTCAGGGTCAGCAGCCGGACATCCGAGCGCGCAAGCACGTCGCCGACCTCGCCGAGCTCACGCTCGCGGCCGAGGAACGGCGTCGCGGGCACGGGCAGGTTCGTCTGGTAGAGCGTCTTCAGCGGCGGGAACTCGCCGTCGCCGAGCTGGAAGATCCGTTCGGGCGCCGAGAGGTCGCTTCAGCCGATGCTCGCCGAGGGCGCGCAGCCCGTCCGAGCCGGCAAGGTCGAAGGTTGTCTGCGAGACCACGGTCTGCCCGCCGTGTCCCGCGGCCGCTATCCGGGCGGCGCGGTGGACGTCGATGCCGACGTAGCCCTCTTCGGTGACGAGCGGCTCGCCGGTGTGAAGGCCCATCCGCACCCGGATCGGCCCGGACGTCGAGCGCCGCTTGACCCTCCGCTGCCGCCGCAAGCGCGTCCTTGGCGCGGGCGAAGGCGACGAAGAAGGCATCGCCCTGCGTGTCGACCTCGACACCGCCGTGGCGGTCGAAGGCCTCCCGCAGCACGCGGCGATGCTCGGCCAGAGCGTCGGCGTAGTCGTCGCCGAGCTCGTGCAGCAGCCTCGTCGAGCCCTCGATGTCCGTGAACAGGAAGGTGACGGTGCCGGTCGGGAGCTCGTTCATCTGTCGAGAGCCAGCAACGCCTCGGACACTGCATCTTCCATGGACAGCAATCTGCCTTCCGCACGGAGAGCCTCGAGCCGGTCACTCGCCCAGGCGGGAGCGAAGGTCTTGCTCGACCTGGTCGCCCACCGCCTGCGCGTACGTCTCCAGCCTCCAGCGGAAGGTCGTCACACAAACGGTCTGCCTGACCGAGAAAATGCCCAGCCTGCTCGAGGTTGCCTCCCGCAATCGCAACGGCACCACAGCCCACAAGGCAGTAAGCGATGTTTTCCCTCCAGCGCAATTGAGCGCAAGCCGAGAGGGCTTCTCGAAATCGGCTAGGCGCGTTGCCGCTTCCGTCGCCCAACTCGGCGAACGCGAGGTCGCACAGGTTGTTGGCTCTGGCCCGCTGGAGACCATGCTTCTCCGAGATGGCCAGGGCGGATTCGAGTTCCTGACGGGCGCGGCCGTAGTCACCCTGATCCATCTCGAGCAACCCGAGGTTGTGCTGCGACGACTGCAAGCCCAACTCGTCGCCGAGCCGCTTGCGGATCGACTTTGCTTTGTTCGAGGAGAGCCCGCGCTTCGTCATAGCGTCCTTCTGCGGTCGCGAGGTTGCCAAGCAGTTGAATCGAGCTCCCGACACCGGCTTCGTCTCCGAGCGCGGCGGCCTGCCGTTTCTTCTCCTCTGCCAGCTGGCGAGCTGTCTCGAAATCGCCCTTCTTGAGGGCGATCATCGAGCCCCACTGCAGCGCCGGCTCGCGAATGTCGGCCGGTCCATCGGGATCGCTGCCGAGCGCCTCGCGAATGCGCTCGAGTCCCTCGGCCAGATGACCCTGGTGTTCCCAGAAATCCGCCAAGGAGGATAGCGAGCCGCAGCTCGAGCCTCGGATCGTCCAGACCCCGTGCGAACTCGAGGGCCGTGCGAAAGTTGTCGTGCTCTACCTCCAGGCACTCGAGCCACTCAGCTGCCTCACGGTCGACTTCTGATTTCTCGCTCCCCGCGAACTCAAGGAAGAAGTCGAGGTGGCGACGCCTGATCCGTTCAAGCTCCCCGCTCTCCTCGAGCCGCTCGAGCGCGAACTCACGGATGGTCTCCAGCATCCGAAACCGGTCCTCGCCCTGACGGACAAGGCTCTTCTCGACCAGGGAGGCGAGCGTGTCGAGATCTGCATCGCAGACCCGTTCGGCAGCACGGAGCGTGAAGCCGCCCGCGAAAACGGCGAGTCGGGAGAAAAGCCGCTGCTCGCTCTCGTCGAGTAGCTCGTAGCTCCACGCGATCGTGTTCCGAAGGGTGCGCTGCCGATCGGGAACATCGCGAGGTCACTCCGGTCAGCACGGGAAGCCGCCGGTCGAGCCGCTCGAGGAGGGCGTCGGGAGAGAGCACCTTTGCGCGAGCCGCAGCCAGCTCGATCGCAAGCGGCAGACCGTCCAGCCGGCGGCAGATCAGGGCCACGGTCGGGCCATCCCCGTTCAGGCGGAAATCCGGTTTGATCGCCTGCGCACGCTCGCTGAAGAGGGCGACGGCGTCGCGGTCGGCAAGCTCCGGGACCGGGTACTCCCGCTCGATCGAAACCCGCAGAGGCGCGCGGCTGGAGAGGATCGCCTTCACAGACGGGGCTTTGAGAATGAGATCGCTGACCTGCGGCGACGCATCCAGCACGTGCTCGAGGTTGTCGAGCACGAGCAGCAGCTTCGCGGTCCGCACGAAGGCCCCGAGAGCCTCCGCTGATGAGAGGCCGCCGGTCTCCTTCACGCCGAGGGCCTGAGCGATGGACAGGAGCACGAGCGACGGATCCGCGATCCCCGCCAGGCCCACGAAGAAAGCGCCGTCGCCGAAGTCGTCGAGCAGATCGGCGGCGGCCTGGAGAGCCAGCCGACTCTTGCCGGCACCGCCCGGACCGGTGAGGGTGAGGAGACGGACATCGGGACTTCGAAGGAGCTCGACGACCTCCGCCAGCTCGCGTTGGCGACCGATCAACGGCGTCGGCTGGGGCGGGAGGTTGGTCGGCCGGTTCTCGAGCGTTGCCAGCGGGGGAAGTCACGCTCGAGTCCGTCGCCGACGAGCTGGAAGATCCGTTGCGGCCTGCTCAGATCCTTGAGACCGTGCTCGCCGAGGTCACGCAGGACAAATTCCTCGGCGAGGTCGTTACTGACCAGCTCTCGCGTGGTCTGCGAGACGAGCACCTGGCCGCCATGCCCTGCGGCGGCAATCCGGGCACCGCGATGGATGTCCATTCCGACGTAGCCTTCGTCCGTCCGTAGCGGCTCGCCCTGTGTGGATGCCCATCCGCACTCGGATCGGCCCTGAGCGCAGGGCCCGCTGCGCTTCGGCCGCGGCGGAGATCGCGTCTCTCGCTCCGGGCGAACGCGATGAAGAACGCATCGCCCTGGGTATCGACCTCGACCCGCCGTGGGCGCGAGGACATCCGCAGCACGCGCCTGTGCTCGGCGAGCTCGTCGGCGTAGGCGTCGCCGAGCTCGTGCAGCAGCCGCGTCGAGCCCTCGATGTCGGTGAAGAGGAAGGTAACGGTGCCGGTCGGCAGCTCGCTCATCTGCTCGAAGGATGGCGCTGTTCAAAGGCCGTGCCAAGTGCGCTCTCTGCCAGCGACCACTGTGCGGGTAGTGCCGTCCGACCCGTTGGCTAGTCTGCCAACGTGAATGTTGTCAGCGAAGAGAACTGTGATCTTGGCGAGCTCTCCTTCGCCGAGCTCGAGGAGGAGCTGGCCGGGCTGGCCGCGCACATCTATGCCGGTGACCTTGCCGGTGGCTCGAGTTGGTCGCGGAGGTCGACCGGAGGAACAAGCTGGTCGGCTGTACCTGCGCGCAGTGGCTGGCCTGGCGCTGCGGGCTGACGCCGCGGACAGCGCGCGAGCACGTCCGGATCGCCCGCAGCCTGGGCGGGCTGCCCGGGATCAGGGCGGCCTTCGCGCGCGGGCAGCTCTCCTTCGCCAAGGTGCGGGCGCTGACCCGGGTCGCCGAGCCTGCGAACGAGGAGGCCTGCTCGAGCTGGCGCTCGAGCTGACGGCCGCGCAGCTCGAGCGGGCGCTGCGGGCCTACCGGCGGGTAACCACTGAAGAGGCGGCCGCCGTTCAAGAGGCCGCCTACCATCGACTGGTACTGGGACGACGACGGCTCGCTGGTCGTTCGCGGCCGGCTGGCCCCTGAGGACGGCGCCGTCCTCCTGCGAGGCGCTCGAGGCCGGGCCATGCGGCACTGCGCCCGCGCGGTTCCGCGGAACCGCGGCCGACGGGCGCCGAGGCACTCGCGGCGGTCGCCGAGCTTGCCCTCTCGGGACGGGATCAATCAGGCGGCGACCGACATCAGGTCGTCGTGCACGTCGACGAGGCGGCGCTCGCAGGCGCTGAGGGCGGCTGCGAGCTCGCCGAGGGGCCGGCGCTCGCGCCGGAAACCGCCCGGCGGCTTGCCTGCGATGCCACCGTGGTCGAGCTGAAGGAGCGTGACGGCGAGCCGCTCTCGGTCGGGCGGAAGACACGCTCGATTCCGTCCGCCTTGCGTCGAGCGCTCAAGCGCCGCGACCGCGGCTGCCGCTTCCCAGGCTGCGAGAACCATCGCTTCGTCGATGCCCACCACATCGAGCACTGGGCGCGGGGCGGCGAGACGAGCGTGGACAACCTCGTCCTGCTCTGCCGCAGGCACCACCAGCTCCTGCACGAAGGCGGCTACTTGGTCGAGCGGCTGCGGCCGGCAAGCTGCGCTTCCGCTACCCCTGGGAGAGCCGCTACCGGATGCGCCCCGGCCGCCTCCGGGCAGCCTCGACGGCCTGCTCGAGCGCAACAGGGAGGCTGCGCGGTCGGCGCCGACAGCGACCGCAGCGGCGCCGGCGATCGTATGGATCTCGACCCTGACCGTAAAGGCGCTGCTCGCTGCTTAGTGCGCGCGCCCGCGGCGGCGGCGTAGCCAGCGCGAGGTCTCACCTAGGGCGATCACGCCGATGAAGATCAGGCCGACGATCAGCATCGCCGTGATCACCTTCTTGCCTTCCTCGGCCGCGGTCGCGGCAAGGGGTGCGAGCGCGAGCAGCGTCATTCGAGCGCGACCCTAACGAAGTCTCCGGTCGTGCGCTGCAAGCGCCTGCTCGAGCGCGGGCCCGGCATGGGCCTCTGCAAGCTCGGTGAGCGGCCGAGCATCGCCTCGGACGCGCAGGGCCGTGCGCGCATCGTCGACCTCACCCGCACCGAGCAGCGTTGCGCTCGCGGCCCAGGCGGCGCCGTCGCCCGGCGCCGAGTCAGCGCGAAGCTGTGAGCAGAGGGAGATCAGCTCGGCCAGGTCCGCGACCGCCTCGACGCTCCCGACCTCTGCAATCCGAACAAGCCCATGCGCGTAGAGGTAGTCGCCGAGCAGGAGCGCCGTGTCTTCGTCGACAGGATCGAAGAGGCGTGGGTGCCCGTAATGGACGAGGTAGCCCTCATAGATCGTCTCGAGCCCGAGCGCGTAGCGCCCTCGCCGAGCGGCGAGAAGACCGGCTCGCGTTCGGGCTCCGGCCGCAAAGCATCGTGCCAGAGCGAGCTCTCTCGCTCTGCCTCGATCGTGATCGTCTCCCAGAGATCAACCGTCGAAGTCTGCAACCGCCTCCACCGTCCTCTCGATCTCCTCTTCGTCGTGTGCAGTGGAGATAAACAGAGCTTCGAACTGCGAGGGCGGGAAGTAGATCCCGCGCTCGAGCAGGTGGCGGAACAGAGCCGCGTAACGGTCGGTGTTCGCGGCCTGGGCGTCGGAGAGATTCCGCACCGGCGCCTTGCGCATGAACAGCGTCGCCATCGCGCCGACCCGCTGCACGGTTCCGTAGGGCGCCAGACCCGCCTCGAGCCGGGCACCGCTCCGCTCGAGCTGCTCGTAGTGATCTCCATCGCGAAGCCGCCGCAGCACCGAGAGCGCCGCGGCAGTCGCGAGCGGGTTTCCGCTCAGCGTGCCTGCCTGGTAGACGTGGCCGCTCGGGGCCAGCTGTTCCATCACGTCGCCGCGGCCCCGAACGCGGCCAGCGGCAGGCCGCCGCCGGCAATCTTGCCGAGCAGCGTCAGGTCGGGGATGACACCGAAGCGCTCCTGCGCCCCGCCGCGGGCGACTCTGAAACCGGTGATCACCTCGTCGAAGACGAGTAGCGCTTCGCTCGCGTCGCAGAGGTCTCGCAGCGCTTCGAGAAAGCCTGGTGCCGGTGGGACGACACCCATGTTCCCGGCCACCGGCTCGACGACGATCGCTGCGAGGCCCTCGCCCCAGCGCTCGCACAGCGGCGGCGGTCGCGTCGACGTCGTTGTACGGCACGACGATCGTGTCCTGCGCCGCCCCGCTCGTCACGCCCGGCGTTGCCGGGATCCCCAACGTCGCGAGGCCGGACCCGGAGTCCGGCGAGCAGCGCATCCGCATGGCCGTGGTAGCCGCCCGCGAACTTGAGGATCCGGTCGCGCCGTGTGGCGGCGCGAGCGAGCCGGACCGCGCTCATCGCCGCCTCGGTGCCGGAGGAGACGAGGCGCACCAGCTCCAGCGACGGAACCGCGTCGACCAGCTCCTCGGCGAGCTCGACCTCGCGCTCGGTCGACGCGCCGAAAGTCGTGCCCTCGCGCGCGGCCGCGACCACCGCATCGACCGTCTCCGGGTCGGCGTGGCCGAAGATCAGCGGTCCCACGACATCACCCAGTCGACGTAGCGGCGACCGGCCTCGTCCTCGATCCAGGCGCCCTCGCCGCGGCGGACGAAGAGCGGCTCGTCGAGCCCGACGGCGCGCATCGCGCGGACCGGGGAGTTGACTCCGCCGGGGATCACCTCGCGAGCCCGCCGCGCCAGGCTCGCTGTCACAGCCACTCGGCGAGCTCTTTCGTCCAGTACGAGACGATGAAGTCTGCGCCTGCACGCTTGATCGCGGTCAGCGACTCCAACGCGGCCTGGCGCTCGTCCAGCCAGCCCGACTGGGCCGCAGCCTTCAGCATCGCGTACTCGCCGGAGACGTTGTACGCGCCGACCGGGAGCTCGAAGCGCTCGCGCACGGCGCGCAGGACGTCGAGATACGGCAGCGCCGGCTTGACGATCAGCGCGTCGGCGCCTTCCTGGACATCGAGCTCGCACTCGCGCAGCGCCTCGCGGACGTTCGCGGGATCGAGCTGGTAGCCGCGCCGGTCTCCGAATGCGGGCGTCGACTCGGCCGCCTCGCGGAACGGCCCGTAGAAGGCCGAGGCGTACTTGGCGGCGTAGGAGACGATCGGGATCTGCTCGAAGCCGGAGTCGTCGAGCGCCACCCGGATCGCGCCGACGCGTCCGTCCATCATGTCGCTGGGGCAGACGGTGTCGGCGCCCGCCTCGGCGTGGCTGACGGCCGTGCGCGCGAGCAGCTCGACCGATGCGTCGTTGTCGATCTCGTCGCCGTGGACAACACCGCAGTGGCCGTGCGACGTGTATTCGCAGAGGCAGACGTCGGTCGCGAGCACGAGCTCGGGAAGCGGGCGCGCAGTTCCAGAAGCGCGCGCTGGACGATCCCGTCCTCGTCGTAGGCGCCCGAGCCCTCCTCGTCCTTCTCCTCGGGAATCCCGAAGAGCAAGCACCGCCGAGACGCCCAGCGCGACCAGCGTCTCCGCCTCGTCGACCAGCGCGTCGACCGAGCGCTGCCCGATACCCGGCAGGCCCTCGAGCGGGTGGACGACGCCCTCGCCGGGACAGACGAAGAGCGGCATCACGAAGTCGCCGAGATCGAGCCGCGTCTCGCGCACGAGGAGCGCAGGCGCGAGGTCCGGCGCAAACGCCTCAGCCGAGTCGCGGGAAACGTACTCATGCGCAACAATCTACGCGCCAAGAGGCCGAAGAGGACGCCTAGACCGACGAGCCAGAGCGCCTCGCGGCGCAGGCTCCGCCCGAGCTCGCGTCGCAGAGCGCGGCGCCGAAGAAGCGCACCGCAATTCACTGCTGAGCGGCCCGGGGGGCTTGATCTCTGTCGGGGGTTCGGGCGGTTCGACGTCGACCGGAACCGGCAGCGGCTCCCCGGCGGCCTCGGTCCAGCGCTCGAGCTCGATCCGTCCAGAGAAGAACTCCCAGATCGCGCGGAACGCCGCCAGCAGGGGCAGAGCGACAAGCACCCCCGGCAGCCCGTAGATCTCGCCGCCGGCAAGCAGGCCGAAGATGACGAGCAGCGGGTGCAGCCGCAGGGCGGATCCCATCACATTCGGAACCACGATGTGGCCCTCGATCTGGTGGATGACGAGGAAGAGGAGGGCGACCCAGAGAGCCGAGATCGGATGGACGACCAGCTCGTAGACGAACGGAGGTATCGCGCCGAGCCACGGCCCGAGATAAGGGGATCAGCTCCGTGAACGCAACCCAGGCGCCGAAGACGACCGCGTACTTCTCCATTCCGGGCGCGAGGCCGAGTAAACCAAGCAGATAGAGACCGATGCCGGCGCTCACCCCGATGATCAGCGACAGCAGCAGTTGGCCCTTGACGTAGCCAACGAGCGCCCGTTCGACTCGCACCAGCAAAGGCAGGGACCCCGTCGGCGGCGGAAAGCGGCGGTTGACCGCGGCCGACAGCCGCTCCATGTCGAGCAGCATGTAGATCGAGACGACAAGCACGAGCACAAGGCTGAACAGCAGCTTCACCGTCCCAATCGCGGCTCCCTCGACGAAGTTGATCGTCTGCGTCGTGTACTTCTGGACGTCCTTCGTGCGGATGTTGTTCACGAAGTCGTTGAGCTGCTTGCGGACCTTGATCCCGCCCAGCCTGTGCTGGTTCAGCCACACCTGAAGACGGTCGACATCCCGTTCTGCGTGGGTCTGCGGGGGTTGTCCGTGCTCGGTCGTAAAGTAGGAATCGACCCGATGTGAGGACGACCTCGTCTGATCGACGATCACCGACCCGAGCGCGATGCTCGCTGCGGCGACGAGGCCCGCGAACAGCAGATAGACGATTGCAACTCCCAGTCCGCGGGGTATCCAGAACCTCGTGACTCCTCGGACGAGCGGATTGAGCAGCAGCGAGATCAGTCCGGCGACGAGGAAGAGGAAGACGACGTGACGGACGGCCCCGCCACGGCCCAGATCAGCAGCAGGAGCAGCGGCAGCGTGACGAGGCTGGATCCAGCGTGGAATCTGGAGCTTCGGGGGCGACTGGGCCGCCATCGCGATGATGATACGGCGCGCGTCGTCCGGCTCCGCCCACCGGATTGGGACTGGTCTATCGCCGAGGATGGCAACCTCGCGATTGACAGTTACGAACTATGGGAGGAACCACAGGAAGTACCAAGGCTTCCGCTGTCACAAAGTCCGGCCGACCAAGGCTCCTTGCGGGTGGCGGAGCAACCCGTTAGCGTCCCGCCGATGCCCAGGGACAGAGGGCGCACGATCGCTGCGCGGCATCGCCGTGCTCACCATCAAGCTGTTCGCCGCCGCAGGCGTGGTGGCCGGCCTCGTCGTGCTCGCGATCGTCGCGCTGATCACCCTGCTCCTGACCGCTTTCGGGACCGGGAAACCGGCGGAGACACAGCACAGCAACGGGCCCGCGCCGGCGAACCGCTTGCTCCCGTCAGGCCCGCCGAGCCCTCAGGTGATCGCGCTCGAGGGAGCGCTGCGGATCCAGCTTCCGATCGCGCAGTCCCGGGTGACGGCGATCGGCTACCACGCGAGCGGCGACGGCGCGGTCGCGCTTCAACCGCTCGGCTCGCAGGCCAACCCCGGCACGCTGACCCGGTTCGCCAGGAGCGTGTTCGGCGGGGGTAGTCGAGGCATCCGCTGGTACCAGCTCAGCGGCGGGGAAGGCCCCGGAACCGCGGCACTCGACGTCGGTGCGGAGCCTGGCACCGACATCTATTCGCCGGTCGACGGCAGCGTCGTCGGGCTGACCCCATACATCCTCAACGGCCAGCGGTTCGGCTCCGAGATCGACATCCAGCCGACCGGAGCGCCGTCGTTCATCGTTGCGATCACGCACGTGAGGCCGGACCCGTCGCTGACGGTGGGATCGAGCATCGCCGCCGGCACGTCGAAGCTCGGCACCCTGCTGGACTTCTCGCACGTGGAGGAGCAGGCGCTCGCCCGCTACACGCAGGACGCCGGCAACCACGTCGAGATCGAAGTTCGCCCAGCTGCGGCTCTGTCGACGCCCTGAGGATTCTTTTATTGCGGACGTGTTCGGCGTCCCGGGGCGCCGGGCGGTCGAGGAACGCCTGCCGACCTTGCGCGAGGAGCTCGCGGCCGACTTCTGCGTCGTCAACGGTGAGAACGCTGCGGACGGCGCCGGGATCACTCCGCGGATCGCCGACCGCATCCTCACCGCCGGCGCCGATGTGATCACGCTCGGCAACCACGTCTGGCGACGGCCGGAGATCGGGCCGTACCTGGCCGACTCCGAGCGGGTGATCAGGCCGGCCAACGTCAGCGCGGGGTCACCAGGGCGGGGGCTGACCGTCGCTCCGGCCGCCGACGGAACTCCGGTGGCGGTGATCAATCTGCTCGGCCGGCTCTTCATCGATCCGGCGGTCGGCCCGTTCGAGGTCGTCGACGAGCTGGTCGACGAGGCTCGCAAGCGCGCGCAGGTGATCCTGATCGACTTTCACGCCGAGGCCACGAGCGAGAAGGTGGCCCTCCCGCGCTGGCTCGACGGCCGCGTCACGGCGGTGATCGGCACCCACACGCACGTGCAGACGAACGACGCTCGCGTCCTACCCGGCGGCACGGCTGCGATCAGCGACGCCGGCATGACCGGCCCACACGACTCCGTGATCGGTGTCCAGGCAGACCTCGCGATCGCGCGCATGCGCACCGGCATGCCCGTCCGCTTCAAGCCCGCCCAGGGCGGCGTCCGGATCGAGGGCGCCCTCGTCGAGTGCGGGGCGGACGGGCAGGGCTACGTCGTGCGAGCCGGTGCGCGTCGAGGCATAGCCAGGACGAGGACGAGCGCGACGAGGACGAGGTCGCGCGCGAAAACCAGCCAGGAGGCGATCGCGTCCTGGTCCAGTGCCAGACGCCAGTAGCGGTTCGGGAACCAGAGCTGCGTCAGCACGAGTGCCACGGCGAGCACGGCCGAGGCCGCGAGTCCGCGTCGCCCGCGGACGAGCGGGACGAGCGGCAGCAGCCAGATCAGAAACTGCGGCGAGGCACCTTGCCGAAGGCGATGAACGCCGCCACGCACGCCGCCGAGTAACGGACGAGCCGCTCCGGCGTCGCCGGCCCGCGCGCAAGGCCACCCATAACGCGATCACGACGAGCGCCTGGACGACACTCTGGATCGCGGCGAGCGTGTCCGCCAGCGAGCCGCCCTGGTTCTGGGAACCGTGGCTCAGGTTGAGTTTGACGGTCCAGAACCCGAGCTGGTGCGCAACGAGCAGGAAGCTCGAGCCCAGGCTCTCGATCTGGAGGGCCGGTCGGCCTGCCGGTGCAGGCTGTCCCAGACGCCGCCGGGCGAGAGCAAGACGAAGGGGAGAAAGATGATCGCGACGACGCCCGCGAAGATGGCCGCGCAGACGAGCGCCTCACGACGGCCGTAACGTCGCCACACGTAGACGAGGGCGGGCGGCACGACGACGACCGGGAAGATCTTCGCCGCGGCGGCGAGCCCGAGCACGCCGAGGCCGGTGCGTTTGCGCTCGGCGAGGACGGCCGCCAGACCCAGCACGAGCAACGCCGTCGGCCAGAGGTCGAAGCGCGTCAAGATCACTGTGCCGAGCGCGAGCGGCGCCAGCGCGATGAAAGCGAGGGCGGCAATAGTCCGTTCCGGCCCGGCGCGAAGGGCCGCGAGAGCAATCGCGGCGCCCGCGATTGCGAGCAGGCCGCAAAGCACCATCAACCGCTCGAAATTCCTCCGGTAAATCCCCGCGTCGTGCCGGTCTCCGATCGCGGGCAGCAGGAAGACGGGCAGCGCCGCCGGCGGATACTCGACGCTGAAATCGAGGTATGGCACTCGCACCTCGAGCATGGCCTCGCCGTAGCGTTGGTAGACCGGCGTATCGACAATCTGGCCGCGCCGATAGAAGCCGTGATGGAGCAGCGCCCAGGCGGCGCCGAAGACCGCCAGCGCGACAGAGCCCGGCCGCGAGTGCGACCCGGCGCTCAGCCGGCAGCGACCAGCGCTCTTCCGTCGTGCTCACGCGGTACCGGGGCCTCGGCGGGAACCGTCTCGCGCTCGGCAGTCAAGGCGACGAACGCGACGAACGGGAAGAACCAGGGCAGATAGAGGTAGAACCAGTGGGTCAGCACGAGCTCGAACCCGAGCAGCAGGGCTGCCGTCAGGGCCGCCAGCTGCCGCGCCGTCTTCCGTCTTGGCAAGAAGTAGACGGCGATCGCGCCGATCACCAGCAGCACCTGCAGGGCTCGCTGGACGAGATGCAGGTCCGGGTAGCCCGCGCCGTACTGCTTCCAGTCCCAGATCGAGAACGGCGAGTGCCGCCCGATCTGGAACTTGATCGTCCGGTCGTAGAAGACGTGCACGGCGTGGAGCGGGCTCGGCTCGAGGAGCAGCACCGAGAAGGCGGCCGCGGTTGCGAGCAGGAAACCGCCCAGAAAGACGAGCTTCTCGCGAGGGCGCGCAGAGCGTCCGGATAGGAGGCCCAGAGCGGCGCGACGAGAGCGGCGCGAACTTCGTCCAGCCGGCGAGCGCTGAGAACACACCGCGGGCGAACGAGGAGGTCACGAGCCAGAAGCCCCAGATGAGGAAGAGCGGCGGCAGCGCATCGTTCGTGTTCGAGCTCGAGACGTACTGGGTGAAAGGCCATGCAGCCCAGGCGAAGGCGAGGGTGACCGCGAGCCTCAAGCCGCCGAACCGTAGGCCGACCAGGGCGAGCCCGATCAGCGAAAGCACGTCGAAGGCGATCGACGCGGCATGGGCGGCGGGCAGGCTGTCCCACCTGCCGCTCCAGCCGAAGAGCAAGTACGCGGGCAGATATGCCTCGTAGGCGACCGGCCCGTACGTGTCTCCCTGCGGGTTGGCCGACTCGCAGCGCCCATTGGTCTGGATCCGGTCGCGGATCTCCCCGTCCTGGTCAGCCGGACCGCAGGCCTTGAGGCTGTCCTCGACGGGGAAGTTGCCGTAGGGAGCCTCACCTGCCGAGATCCGCTCGGCGCCCACGACGCCCGAGTAACCGACGTCGATGACGTTCGAGTTCTCGACGTTGGAGTCCGATCCTGAAGCCGATGAGAAAGACCGTCGCGGCGGCCAGCAGCCAGACCGGCCAGACCGGGCGCGCGGCCGGAACGGCGCGTCTGCGCCAGCCGCTCCAGATCATTCGCCCGAGCAGATAGACCAGCGGCGGATAGACGAGCGGCATCGCCGTGAAGACATGGCCCTTGTTGAAGTACCAGAGCGAAAAGCTGAACGAGAGAAGCGCCAACAGGTCGAGATTCCGCAACGAGAGCGGTCTGCGGAAATCGGCAAGCCCGATCAGGAAGGCGGCACAGAAGCCGAGCCAGATCGGCAGGCTGTTGATCTCCTTCCCCCCCAAAGGCCCCCGGATAGCCCCGCGCCATCTTCCAGGCGACCTGGGGGCCGGTCCAGGCCTCCGTGACGACGCCGGTCGAGTCCTGAACGCGTCCCGTCGCGACCTCGCCGACCTTGTCGATCGAGGTCCAGACCTTGATCGTCCAGTTCGCGAACTGCGCGCTGTAGGTCGCCTCGGTGGTGCGGGTCTTGGGCGGGTAGTGGCGCAGCCAGTTCGCGACCTTCGGGTTCGCGAGGAAGATCGCGGTCGCCCGCTTCTGGGTCAGGTTTGTCTTCGGCGCAGCCCCGGCGGCGGGAACGAGCAGCAGCGCGCAAAGAGCGGCGACTCCCAGCCGGCGCATGGAATCAGGGTAGTGGACGCACTACCTGGCGAACGACCAGAGCTTGTTGCCGATGAAGTTGAGCGGGGTCACGAGCACGATCGCGATCGCCTGGGCGGCAACCTTGTCCATGCCGAAGCGCGATCAGCGCGCTGAGGATCCCGAGGTTCGCGCCGTAAGCGACGACCGCCACGGTGAAGAAGCGGAGGCCCTGAAACCCGACGTGCCCGCGCTGGTCGCGGAACGTCCAGAGACGGTTCCAGAGGTAGTTGTTGGTGACGGCAACGAGGAAGGAGACGGTGGCGGCATAGATGTAGTGCCAGCCGGCCCCGCGCGAGGAGAGCCGTGTAGACGGCCAGGTTGACGGCGTAGCCCGTCGCGCCGACCGTGGCGAACTTCGCAAGCTGCATCCAGTTCGCGGGTCGGCGGAGCGCGCGAACCGCTCGGGCGCGCGCGGCGAGCTCGGCGGAAGGCCGCTCGGCCATCGGCGGGCGAGGCTATCAGCGCAGAACGGGATTACTCGCCGAAACCTTCCGCGCCCACGAGTGGGACGAAGCGGCACGGTACGGAATGGATGACCGCAGGGCCTTCCGGGCTCCTGACCGCCACCTCGAGCCGCTGGCCGCGAGCGCTGCCGACCGGAACGACGAGGCGGCCTCGCGGCTTCAGCTGCTCATAGAGCGTCTGCGGGAAACCGGGCGCCGCGGCGGCGACGGCGATTCCGTCGAAGGGCGCGAACTCGGGCAGGCCCAGCGTTCCGTCGCCGACATGGACGCTGGACGCGACCGTAGCCCGCCTCGCGCCAAGCGTTCTCGCGCCGCCTCGGCGAGCTCCGGGATCCGCTCGATCGTGTGCACCTCGGCGGCGAGCTCTGCGAGCACCGCCGCCTGGTAGCCGGAGCCGGTGCCGACGTCGAGCACGCGTTCGCTGCCGGTCAGCTGCAGTGCCTCGCAGATCCGCGCGACCATGTACGGCTGGGAGATCGTCTGGCCGCCGCTGATCGGCAGGGCAGGCGTCCTCGTAGGCGCGGCGCCGCTCGCGCTCGCCGACGAATTGCTCGCGGGGACGGCGGCCATCGCGCGGAGCACCCGCTCGTCGACGATGTCGCGCCCGCGGAGCTGCGCCTCGACCATGGAGCGGCGCCTTCGGGTCTGCGTCGTCCTCAGGCGGCATGCGCGCAGAGCCCTGGTGTACGCCGGAGGCTCGACGCCGAAATGCTCGAGCGCCCGCGGCGCCAGGTCGGTGATGCTCCGCAGCGCCGCGTCGAGTCCGACGCGTGAGGAACGGCACCTCGGAGTCGGCGGCCGCTAGGGCGCCGTGACTCCCACCGCCGAGATGGCTCCGGCCACGCAAGGTCGTCGAACTCGACGCCTTCGCTGGCCGAGACGATCAACTCGCCGGCGTTCGGATTGCGGAGCGCCGCCCACGCGCGCTCGAGCGCGTCGGGCTGGCGGCAGGACGCGTCAGGTCGCCGCTCGTCTCCCAGCCGCTCGCCGACGGGGCAAAGCGAAGCTCCTCTCCGGCGCGGCGCGCGACCGCTTCACCGTCTTCGAGGAAAAGCACCGCCTCCACGCCCGGCTCTGGCGTCGAGGCGCGCCGCCAGCTCGAGGGTCCTCGCGAGTCTTGTCCGTCCGGTAGAGCATCCCGGCGCGATTCGAGGCGGTCACGATTACGTGCGCGTCCGTGAAGCTCTCCTCAGCCGGAGCGCCCGGTCGATCCGCGTCTGGCCGTGGTCGGCGCAGACGATGACCGCGTAACGCTCGAGGAACTCGTCAGGCCCGCCCGCGGCCTCGACCAGGGCCCAGATCGCGGCGTCGCTTCGCTGCAAGGCCTCCTCTGAAGCCCCCGGGCCCGGCCACGTGCGAGGCGTAGTCGTAGTCCGGCAGGTAGTGGACGAGGAAGTCGAACCCGTCTCGCGTCACCAGCCAGCGGCCGACCGCGGCCGCGTAGGCGTCGACCGATCCGGCCGACCGTCCGGAACACCGCGAGCGGCGCCCCGGTCACGTCGGACTCGAACAGGTTGTAGAAGAAGAAGCGCTTCGGCCCGTAGGCCGGGCGGCGGGTGAACGCCGGTACTGCGGAAGCGTGGCGGTTGCGCGCCCGCGGTAGCAGGTGAAGTTGATCGCGGCGGTCGTCAGCCCGGCGTCCTCGAGCGCCTCGAAGACGGTCACCGCGCTCCGGCGCCGAGATGCTGCTCGTTCATGTTGAAGATCGCGTCGAGCAAGCGCCTGGCGCGTGCCCGGCGGCGCGCGACGGCCGCGAACGACGAGCCGTACTCGACGATCCGGCGCTCGCCGCGGTGGTACCAGACCAGGTGCGGGATCCGGTGGACGTCGGGATGGGCGCCGGTCGCGATCGACGACAGGCAGACCGGCGTCAGCGAGGGGAACGTCGAGATTCGCGCGCGCGTAGGTGCCGTTCGCGGCGAGGAACTGCAGCGCGGGCATCCGGTCGTCCTCGGCCGCGCCCTCGAACGCGGCCGGGGTGAGGCCGTCGATCACGATCAGGATCAGCTTCTTGGCCACTTCCAGCTGTCGCGGGCCAGCGTGCGCAGGCCCGCGTAGCGCTCGGGCTCGCGCGCGGCGGGCGCGCGCGGCCAGCGCCGGCAACGCGACCGCTTCGAGGTAGCCGAGAAGCGGATGAGCGCGAGCGCCGCAATCGCGAGCCCGGCCAGGCCGATCAGGATTCCCGTGCCGATAACGGTGCCGCCCCGGCGCAGGGTTCCGGCTGCGAGCGGACGCCGCCGAGCCCTCCGAGCACACCTCCGATCGCCCCGCCTAGCGCGTCCTTCCAGTCGCCGAGCGCGGAAGCCGACGGCGATCCCTCCCGCCGCGCCGATCAGGATCGCGAGCAGCGCGCCGGGTCGAGTTCTCGCGAGCCAGGCCGCGGCGATGACCGCGACGCCCGCGCCGATCCCCGCGGCGACGCCGATCCGGTACCACTCCCACATTCGGTCCAGCGTAGTCGCTGGAGTCCTGGCTACCCGCCGGCCTCGAGGCGGCGGATTACCGCGAGGCCGAACTCGGCCGCCCGCGCGCCGTCGACGACGCGGTGGTCGAAGGTGACCGCGATCGTGCCGGTCGGGCGGGCGACGATCTCGCCGTCCCGGACGACCGGCCGCTCGGCGACTCGGCCGATGCTGAGGATCCCGACCTCGGGGTAGTTGACGATCGGTGTCGTCGAACAGGCCGCCGAGCTTGCCGGCGCTCGTGACGGTGAACGTCGAGCCTCGCAGCTCCTCGGGCTTGAGCTTGCGGGCCCGCGCCGATCTCGGCGAGCCGTGCGACCTCCGTCCGCCAGCTCGTCGACGGAGCGCGAGTCGCAGTCGCGGACGACCGGGACGACGAGCCCCTGGTCGGTCTGCACGGCGACGCCGAGGTCGTAGCGGTCGAGGTAGACGATCTCGTCGCCCCTCGAGCCGAGCGTTCAGCTCGGGCACCTCCTGCAGCGCCTCGGGCCACGGCCTTGAGCGTCACGGGAACGAGCCGCTTCAGGATCGACGGCGCCGAAGTCGCACTCCTCGACCCACGTGACGGCCGGCACCTCGCGCGTGGGCCCGCGCCATGTGCTCGGCGATCAGCCTCCGGACTCCGCGCAGCGGCTCACGGCGTCCCTCCGGCGCGTGTCCCAGCGCCAGACCTGGAGACGCGGCCGCAGAGCGCACGTCTTCTTCGGTCACGCGGCCTTGCGGCCCGCTCCCGCCAGCGTTTCGAGGTCGACGCCGAGCTCCTGCGCCAGGCGGCGGACGAGCGGCGTCGCCCGGACGCGTCCCGGTGCCAGACCCGAGGACACCGGCTGGAGCGGCCGGCTGCTCTTCGGCCGGGGCCTCGCTCGCGTACGGCCGCAGTCGCTCCATCCTCGCCGATGACGACCAGCACCGTTCCGACTGGGACCGTCTCGCCCTCGGCGACGAGAGATCCGCGCGACCTGCCGGCGGCGGGCGAGGGATCTCGACCGTCGTCTTGTCCGTCTGGATCTCGACGAGCGGATCGTCCTCGCCGATCTCCTGGCCCTCCGCGACCAGCCAGCGCGCGATTTCTCCCTCAGTCAACCCTCGCCAAGGTCTGGGAGTTTGAACTCGTAAGCCACGGGCCCGGAATCTACCGCGGCGTTCCGACCCAGGCGTCGGGCGGGACGATCAGCACGCGGAGGCCTCCCCTCGACGCGCCAGAGCGAGACGGCCTGTTCGTCGCCGGCCAGCTCGGCCGCGGTCTCCGCGCGGCACGTAGCCGGCCTGCAGCGTCCGCTCCTCGTTCCAGATCGCGACCGCGTTCGGATCGTGCTCGTTCTCCGGGCTCGCGCACGAGCGCGAGCCGGCGGCCCGGATCGAACGAGGCGTCATCGACATTGCCGGGCCTAAAAGTCACGCCCGCGACCGGAACGACCCGGAGGCGCGGGTCCTCCCAGCGGACCGGCTCGCCGGTCGCCGCGTCCCGCAGGTAATAGCCGGCCCCGCCGCGCTCCAGCCAGAGCCTCAGGCGCTCGGGCACGCTCAGAACTCGAGCACGTCTTCGCGTGACCGCGCAGCCACGACCCGCTCGACGGACAGGCATGTACGCGTCCTCGATCTGCCAGTACGGATACGGGACGTCGTAGCCGGTGACCCTGATCACCGGTGCGCGCAGGTCGAGCATCGCCTTCTCGGCGAGAATCGCCGCCAGCTCGGCGCCGTAGCCGGCCGTGCGCGGCGCTTCCTGCACGATCACGACGCGCCCGGTCTTCGCCAGCCGACGGCGAGCAGCGCATCCTCGTCCAGCGGCTTCAGCGTGCGGATGTCGAGCACCTCGATCGAAGCCTCGCCCTCGAGCGCGTCCGCGGCCGCTTCGGCGACCGGCACCATCGAGCCGTAGGCGACGATCGTCGCGTCGTCCCCGACCGCGCCACACGAGCCTCGCCGAGCGGGACGACATGCTCACCCACCGGCACCTCGCCGCGCATCGTCCGGTAGTGGAGCTTCGGCTCGAGCACGATCACCGGATCGGGATCGCGGATCGCCGCCGCGAGCAGACCCTTCGCGTCCGCCGGCGTCGACGGGATCGCCACCTTCACCCCGGGCGTGTGCGCGTAGTACGCCTCTGGCGAATCGTCGTGCAGCTCCGGCGCGCGAACGCCGCCGCCGTACGGCATCCGCACGACCAGCGGGAACTCCATCCCGCCGCGCGTCCGCCAGCGGTAGCGGCCGACGTGCGTGATCAGCTGGTCGAGGCACGGGTACGAGAAGCGCGTCGTACTGCATCTCGCACACCGGCCGCCAGCCCGCCATGCAGAGACCGACCGCCGTGCCGAGGATCCCGCCTCCGGCGAGCGGCGTATCCACGCACCGGTCGGCGCCGAACTTGTCGCGTAGGCCCGCCGTCGCACGGAAGACCCCACCCGCGCGGCCGACGTCCTCGCCCATCACCAGCACCGAGTCGTCCCGCTCCGAGCTCGACGTGGAAGGCGTCGTTGATCGCCTCGACGAGCGTCAGCTCAGCCATCGAGCAGCTCCCGCAGCTCCGCGAGCTCGGCCGCGAACGACGCCGGCGGCGCGGCGTAGGCATGTTCGAACAGCAGCCCGACATCGGCCGGCGGCTCGGCCTCCGCCGCCGCGATCCCCGAGCGCAGCGCCTCGACCGCCTCCGCGCGCGTCGACTCGCGCGAGCTCGTCGCTCAGCACGCCGGCACGCCGCAGGTAGCCTCGTAGCGCCCGAGGCATTCGCGCGCCTTCTCCTCCTCGACCCGCTCGAGATCGATGTAGCGCGCGGGTCGTCGGCGGTCGCGTGCGGCGCCGCTCGATACGACACAGCCTCGATGAAGGTCGGGCCCTCGCCGAGCGCGCCCGGCGCGACGGCGTCGCGCGTCGCCTCGAACACGGCCAAGCACATCGCCGCCGTCGACCCGGACGCCCGGAATCCCGTAGCCGACCGCCTTGTCCGCCAGCGTCTCCGCCGCCGTCTGAGCCGAGAGCGGCGTCGAGATCGCCCACTGGTTGTTGTTGCAGAAGAGGATCAGCGGCGCGCGCATGACACCCGGCGAAGTTGGCGCCCTCGTGGAACGAGCCCTCGGAAGTCGCGCCGTCGCCGAAGTAGGCGATCGCGCACGCCGACTCGCCGCGCAGCTTCTTCCCCACGCGAGCCCGGCGGCGTGTGGCACGTGGGTTCCGATCGGAACGCAGATCGACGCGACGTTGTAGTCGAGTGGATTCCACCAGCCGGCCGGATGACCGCGCCACCAGGAGAGCACCGTCGAGACCGGCATCCCGCGCAAGAGGCCGATCGCCGACTCGCGGTAGCTGGGAAAGATCCAGTCGTCGCGCTCGAGCGCATAGACCGAGCCGGCCTGCATCGCCTCGTGATTCCAGAAGATCGCGTACGTGCCGATCCGGCCCTGGCTGTGGAAGACGACCGAACGCTCGTCGTACGTCCGCAGCAGCGACCATCGAGCGGTAGAGCTCGAGCAGATCGCGCTCCTCGAGCCCCTCGACCTCTCCGTCCGGAATCGCCTCGCCGTCTCCGATCACGCGCCGGAGGTCTCGTGATTCTGGGACGCGTAACGTGTCGGTCATCGGCCCGGAAATCTACCGCCTGCGGTCTCGTGCCCAGCCCCGGGCGAGCAGGAGAACGAGGGCCAGCAGCGCGACGGCGGCGGCAGCACCCACGGCCTCGAGCACGAGTCCACCGCCTGCGTTCAGCCCAAGCGCGGCCAAGCGAAGGAGACGAGCACGACTGCGCGCCAACGGCACGCAGAGCAGAGCCCGGCGGCCCGCCTCGCGAGGAGCTCCGGCTCGTCCGGGACCGACGCCTGCTCGAGCGACCAGTAGGCGAGCTCGGCCGCGACGAAGACTCCGGCGGCGGCAAGAATCGTCCCCCGGGAGCCCCGGAGCCCTCGTCCACGCCGACAGCGACCACGAGGCGGCGATGCCGACGAACGAGCCGACGAGAGCGGGTGGACTCGGCACCGCAAGGCCGAAGGCGAGTAGGCGCGACCGAGCCGGCTGCCGAGCGCGAGCACCAGCAGTTCGATCCGGTCGGCCTCGAGCGTTCCGTAGACCAGCAACCCCGCGGCAATCGCGAGGGCCGCGAGCGCCAGACGCTAGGCGCGAGCGTGCGCGTGCGCGTGCCGGCGGGATGCGCTCACCCTCGAGAATCGCGGTCAGCGGCGTGCCTTCCTGCCATTCGACGACCAGGCGCCCCGGCCCGCTCGTACTCGGCGCGGCGGCCTTCGCGCAAGAGCTTCCAGAGGCGAAACGCGAGCTCGCCAGACGTCCCCGGCGGCGGCTCGGCGAACGGCAGCGGCGAGACCTCGATCACGACCAGGTCGAACCCGCGGGCGCGCAGGTCGAGCAGCGCGCTGACGGCCCGGTCGTCCAGCAAAGGGGTCAGCGCAAGCACAAGCGCCTTCGCCGGCAGCGTCCCGCGCGGCAGGACGTCGATCTCCTTCCAGGCGTAGCTGAGCGTGATCTCGGTGTTCAGCAGCGCCTCGACGATCCGGTAGCGCTGCTGCAGCTCAGTTCCGGGACGAAGCCAGTTGAGAACGCCGCCGAAGTTGACGAGGCCAACCCGGTCCTGCCGACGAGGTAGCGCTCGTCTCAGCGAGGCGGCCGCCCGAATCGCCTGGTCGAGCGTTCCGTGCCGCCGCGCCGCGCATCCGCGAAGCTGTCGAGGAAGATGATCACGTCGGCGTTCCGCTCGGCGTGGAACTCTGCTGGACCCAGAGGTCGCCGCGGCGCGCGCTGGCGCGCCAGTTGATCCGCCTGATCCGGTCGCCGGGCGCGAACGGCCGCAGATCTCGCGAACTCCAGCCCCTCGCCCTTCTGCCGCGAGAGGACGCGGTTGCCGGTGAAGAGCTGCGTCTCGCGCGGCGCCACGAGCTCGCGCAGCTGCTCGGGTCTGGGGTAGACGCGAAGCGTTTCGGCGCGGTCGAGGGTCTGCTCCCGAGGCAACAGTCCCGCCGCGTCCCGCGCCCGTGAGCATGGACGTCGCCGAGCCGGTAGGCGCCCAGCGGGCGCAGCGGAAGCGGAGGTCGAGCACTCGTTCCTCGCCGACCTCGAGCCGAAGCGGCGACCGGATTCCTGCCGCTGATCAGCTCGAGCCCGCGCGTGGACCTCGACCAGGAGCTCGAGCCGCGCGACCGAGTCGCGAGCATCCAGCTCCACCTCGAGCGTGATCTCGTCGTCCTCCAGCACGCGCTCCCGGTCGAGCTCGACGTAGACGCGGACGTCAGGCTGCCTCGCGTAGGCGAGGCCAACCGCCAGCAGGACCGCGAACGGCACCGCGATCAGCGCCAGCTCGGGCGGGCGAAGATCAGCGAGGCAAGCAGCCCGAGCGCCGTCAGGACGACTGTAAGCGCCGGAGCTTGGGCGTCGCGTACCGCCTCACACGTCACCGAGGCAGCCGCGCTAAACCCGGCTCCAGCTTTCGCAGTCATGCGCCTGATCTCACTCGGGCACACGGAGAGCTGCCTCGGCCGACGGCGTCGGCACCTGCTCGAGCACCTCGCGGACCACGTCGTCGCCGCTGATCCGTTGCACCCAGAGCTCGGGCTTCAGCATCGTGGCGGTGCCCGAGCCCCGGCACGGCGACGGCCTTGACATCGTCCGGAGTCGCGAAGTCGCGGCCATGCAGCGCAGCGCGGCAGCGCGCGAGCTTCAGCAACGCAAGCGAGCCGCGCGGGCTCGCGCCGACCTGCAGCCAGCGGGCTCGTCCCGCGTCGCTTCGACGAGCTCGACGATGCTAGCGGCCGAGGCTGTCGGCGACGTGGACGTCCTCGACCGCTCCTGCATCGCCAGCAGCGTCTCCCGGTCGATGACCGGGCTCAGCTCGACCTCGTCCTCGCCGCGCTCGAGCCGTCGGTCGAGAATCGTCCACTCATCGTCTGCCGAGAGGATAGCCGACCTGCAGCCGCAGCAGGAAGCGGTCGAGTTGCGCCTCGGGGAGCGGATACGTCCCTTCATACTCGACCGGGTTCTGGGTCGCGAGGACGAGGAAGGGCGCCGCTCGAGCGCGTGGTCGTCCCTTCGATCGTCACCTGCTGCTCCTGCATTCCTCGAGCAACGCCGCCTGGGTCTTCGGCGGCGCCCGGTTGACTCGTCGGCGAGGAGCAGGTTGGTGAAGATCGGTCCGGGCCGGAACTCGAAGTCCGACGTGCGCTGGTCGAAGATCGACGAGCCGGTGACATCGCCCGGCATCAGGTCGGGCGTGAACTGGACCCGGGTGAACCGCATCGAGGTCACCTGCGCGAATGAGCGGGCGATCAGCGTCTTGGCCAGGCCCGAGAAGCCCTCGAACAGAACGTGTCCGTCGGCAAGGATGCCGAGCAGGACGAGCTCGAGGGCCTCACGCTTCCCGACGATCGCGCGCTTCGAGCTCGACCAGGATCTCCTCGGACTTCGCGGCGAGCTGCTCGATCGTCACAGCTGCTCCAAGCGCGCGACATGCCCCGGCGAGCTCCGCCGCGGGCAGGCCAGGCCCGGCCCGGCGGCCCACCTTGCGGTCGGGACGGACGACCTCCCACAGCTCGTCGCCCAGCAAATCTTTTGCGCGCTCGGGATCGCGGTCGAGATCGACGCCGCGTAGGCCGTAGAGCCGCTCCGCCGCAATTTGGCGGAGCAGAGGCCGAAGTCGGTAGTGGAGGTCGAACTCGTTGGCCGCTCCCAGCACGACCAGCCGGTCGATCCGGTCGAGCTCCGCGATCGGTTGCGGCTCCTCAGGCTTCTCCGGGTCGCGTTCTGAAGGGCGATCGCATCCACGCCTCCGGCTCGAACGTTCGAAAGGAGCCGACGAGGCTGGCGACCGCGATCGCCGCGAGAACCAGCTCGTAGATCCCGACGAACAGCGACCGCTTGCTCGGAACCAGGATGACGAGCACAAGCAGGAATCGCCGACGCGACGAAGACTGCCGCGCCGATTCGGACGAGCCTTCCCCTCATGCGGCCGCCTCCGCCTCGGTCGCGGCGAGATCGGCCTGCAGGCTCTCTGATCGCCTCGATTGCCTCGGTCTTCATCTCAGCGTTGATCTCGTGCGGGCTGAAACGGGCGCGCTCGAACAACGCCGTCAGCCGGGCGGCGGCCAGCCGGCCTCCGCTCAGCTCTCCCAGTGACCCTGTTCAGGTACTCGTGGGGCGCCTCGAAACGGCGCCTGGGGAAGCCGTGCGCTGCGAGCGCTCGCTCCATGCGTGCGTACGCCGCGATCACCGCTCGGCGAGGATCGGTCTCGACGCGCAGATCGTCCAGCGTCTCCTCCAGGACGTCGGAGAGCGCCTCTGCGGCGGTGAAGTCCCGTGGAAGCCGCCGCCTACGCCGGCGTTCGGCAACGAGGAATGCGGCGACCGCGATCCCGCTTGCGCCGAGGATGGCGAGCAGCGGCGCCAAGCGGAGCTGAGCATGGTGCGCCGCCGGGGTCGCGGCGGGCTTCTTGTCCGCACCGCGTTTCGAGGGGTTCCCGAGCGCCGGGGTTTCGGTCGGAGGACGAGGGTGGGAGCGGAGGTGGTAGCGCTCCGCGGCCACGGTGACCAGTGCCGCACCGGCCAGCAGGACGAAGATCATCCTCCAGCGTCCGCTGGCGCTTCGTCTCCTGGCGCGGGTGACGCCGGAGCTCGATCCCGCCCCAGAACATCCCGACGACCACGGCGGCCGCGGCGATGATGTAGAGGGCGATCACGATCGTCAGGATCGTGTCGACCGCGTAGGGGTTCGGCCGCGCGGAGCTCGACCCTCCGAGCCGGTAGCCGCTTGCCGCCACCGCGACGAGGGCAACCAGGACGACGGACGCCGCCGCGAGCAGCAGTGCACGCGTGTGGCGCGTCCGCAGGTCGGTCACGCCGTGAGCGTACCGGCGTCCGGCGCGAGAATCGAGACGGCATCCCGCTCGGCATCGAAGGCGGCGGTCTCGACGTCACCGAGGTCCTCGCCGTCGACCTGGAGCGGCAGCGGGCGGTCGCAGCGCACGTCGATCCGGTCGAGATCGTGGCCGTAGAGGACGTCCTCGGCACGGTCGGCGCCGCCGCGAAATGCATAGCCGACGAACCGCGGGATCGCGTGAGGGGCGAGCCGCTGCGGCGCCACGAGATCGAGCCCGAGCTCGAAGCGCGCCTCGGACGCGACCCGCACAGGCCTCCGACCGGCGTACGAGTAGGGGTAGCCGTTGGCGACGAGCGCGAACGCCGCGCGACCGAACCCTCGATCTCGAGCACCGGCTCACGACGACCGTGCCAGCCGGTGAGCAGCTTGGCCGTCTCCCAGGCAAAAACGAAGTCGCCGGGCCTGCGGCCGTCGCTGCGACGACCGTGCTGGTCGACGGCGGCGAACGAGCTCCGCGTCGAAGCCGATCCCGGCGGCGAAAGCGAACCGTCTCCCGTTCACCCGCCCCAGTGAGATCCTGCGTAAGGGCGCCGAGATGAGCGCCCGCGCCGCGGCGGCAGGATCGAGCGGTACGCCGAGCGCCCGCGCCATGACGTTCGTCCGGCCGCCGGGAAGAATTCCGACCACGGCGTCCTCGCCGAGCCCGTTCAGCACCTCGTTGAGGAGCCCGTCGCCGCCGAAGACGTAGATCCGGTCGGCCCCGTCAACGCCGCGAGCGAGCTCGGTCGCGTGCTGGGGCGCTTGGTCAGCGCCACCGTCAGCTCGACGCTCGGGCGCAGCTCGCGCTCGACGGCCGCCAGCCCTTCCTCGGTGACGCCGCTTGCGAACGGGTTGATGATCAGAGTCGCGCGCATCGCCGCGAGCATGCCACGGCGCGACCGGCAGAGCGGTTGCGGCACGATGCGCCGCTGTGAGACGCCTGATCATCGTCGCGTCCGTGCTCGTCGTGGCCGTCCTCGCCGGAGTGATCGTCGCAGTCGTCCGCAGCACCGGCGGCGGCGAGAAGACCGTCCAGACCGTCGCCGGCCACAAGATCACCGAGAAGGACCTCGAGCTGACGGTCGAGCACTTCCACGAGGAAGCCGACCGCGAGGGAAAGCCCTTCCCGGCGAAGGACACCGCCGCGTACAAGCGGGTCGAGAAGATCGCGCTGGGCTTGCTCGTCGATCAGGCGTCGATCCGTGCGGCTGCTGCGAAGCTCGGCGTCCAGGTGACCGAGGCCCAAGTCGACGCGAAGGCCAGCGCCCCGTCAGGCGAGAGCGAGGAGGGCGGCGACATCCGCGTCGAGGCCGAAGCGGCCTTCGGCCGCGCGAGCGCGCGCACCCAGCTGATCACCGAAGCGGTCGCTCGGAAGCTGACGGCGGGAGTCACGGTGAGCGCCGCCGCGGTGCACGCCTACTACCGCAGCCGTCGAGCGCTCTACGGGTCGACGGTTTACGCCCGAGTCGCACCCGCGATCCGGAGCCAGCTCCTGAGCGCGCGCAAGAATGCCGTGCTTCACCGCGCTGGCTCGCCAAGGTGCGGAGCCGGCGAGCCGAAAGCCAATCCTGACCAGCCGAGGGACCGGCGGCAGCCGGTCCCTCGGCGGAGCTTCACCTCAGCAGCTCGAGCCGCCGTTGTTGCTGCCGAGCACATAGTCGAACGACCGCGTCGCATCGACGTCCGCGTAAAGATCGTCGGCGCCGTTCCGGCCCCCGGACACCGCGGTGATGTTGTAGAGCAGGGCGCCGTTGACCGGACTCCCGAACCCGGAGAGCGGTACGTCCGCGACGAGCGTGTTCCCGCAGACATGGCCGGTGATCTGCTGCTGGAGCCGGGTAGTTGAGCACCTTGCAGTTCTGCGGAGTCGTGTCCGTGCAGGTCGTCGTGCCGGCGAAGAACGACGGCGTCAGGCCCGCCGGTCGACTCGGCGCCGACGTAGAAGACCCGGTAACGCCTCCTCGCCGGAATCGCCCACGGACAGCGCCTGGAAGCGGGTCAGCCAGAGCGCGCTCGTCTTACCGGCCGGCGGCTGCAGCGACTGCAGGCTCGCGAGCGACATGCGTACCCGCAGCGTGCCGGCGCTCGGCTGGCCGACCTGCAGGCCCGTGAAGTCGAACTGCGGCTGGTTCTGCCCCGGCCCCGATCGGAGAGTAGTGCGGCCACTGGGCGTCGCCGGTCGGATCCGTGGCCGGATCCTTCACCGTCAGGTCCCTTTGGCGGTCGCCGCCGAGGATCGGTCTTGCCGCCGACCTGCCGCGACCTCGAACAGGCCCGCGCCGTTGTGCTGGTTCGTCGTGTCGTTGTAGACGAGCCGAATCGCGTCTCGGCCTTGTCGAGGTTGAAGCCGAAGTAGTCGGCCATCTGCCGGTCGCCGCCAGAGACTGTGCAGCCGATCCCCTGGTTGCAGATCTGGCCGTAGTGCATCGGCTTCTCGGTGAAGCGCTGCTGGGCGATCGTCGCGTAGGCGGTGGTGGCCTTGCTGATCACGCCGACGTAGCCCCACCACTTGACCGAGGTCGCCCCTTGCGGATCGTCTGCCCAGTTCGGGAAGCTGTCGGGCTGGCCGGACCGCGTCGGTTCCGGTACCAGGCGATGGCGCACCGTGCCCGCGGCGTTGCCCTGCGCCCAGATGAACTCGTTCGTGACCGAAGGCGAGGAGTTCACCTGCACCGGCGTGACGTCCAGGTCGTCCCCTGGTCCCTGGAGGACGAGTAGTAGACGTTGCTGTCGTTCGTGTCGATCCAGGCCGCGTAGACGTTGCCGCCCTTGTCAACGGCGAGCGCCGGGAAGAGGTGGCCCTGGACCGCCGCCGCCCGGCGAGACGCAGGCACGCGACGTTGTGGAACTTGATCCCCGTCCGCTGGCCGGGCGCGACGTGTCCGATCGTGACGCGAACGTGGTTGCCCTCGTTGCAGGCGGAGTAGAGGTTCCGGTTGACCGGGTCGAAGCGGAGCTGCGCGCAGGTGGCGTCGCTGGCGAGCGGCAGTGGCGCGTTCGCGGCCGCGTTCTGCCAGACGAGCCCCCCAACCGGCATCGGTCGGCCCGGTCGAGCCCGGGACTGGAGTAGATGAACGTGCCGACCCCGGTCTCGTGGAAGCCGAGGAAGACCAGTGTTGTCGGCGGCCGACGCCGTCGTGCCGTTGTCGATCGCGTACCACTGCCGGTCGACCGCGCGTGTTCTGACGGCGGCCGGGTTCTTCCGCCAGTTGTTGCCGCTTGTCGTTCGAGACCGACGTGCCGAGGTTGACGAGCGACTCGAGGTCGACGAAGTACACGTAGCCCTGGTCGTCCGTGACGATGTCCGTGTCGCCGCCGCCCGGGCCGGGTCGGGCCGCAGGCCGTTCGGGCTGTCGATGTGGAACTCCGAGCCCGCCGTCGGTCGAGCGGTGGATGAAGGAGTTCTGGCGTCGTTGTCCCCCAGGGGCCCGACTCCCAGAGGTTGCCGCTCTTGTCGAAGAAGTCGAGAGGCTCGCCCTCGGTCCGCTGGGCGTCGACGACCGTCGCGGGGCTGAAGCCGAGCTTGCCGGTCGTCCGGTGATCGTGGGCGGCCCGACCTCACCACCGACGTCGGAGCCGGGGATGCCGACGGCGGGCCCGTTCGTGACCGAGTAGGCGCCGGTGTAGTCGTACGGCGTCGTGACGACACCGCCTTGGAACGGACACACCTGCAGGTGGTAGGTGCCCGCGGGGAGGTTGTCGGTCGCGTAGTGCACCGACTCCGGGCTCGTGAGCGTGTCGCCGTGGACGAGCAGCCGGCCCGTCGGGCTGTAGAGGTCGAGCGTGATGTCGTTCGCGGACACGTACTCGGCGGCGACGGCGTCGATGGTGGTGTCCCCTGGACAACGGAGACATCGTGCATCGGCCCGCAGCTCGTCGGCGTGATCGTCCCCGAGAAAGTTCCGCTTGCGACCGCGCTCGCGGAGCCCGCGAACACGCGTGATCATGAAACCGGCCACCGCTAGAGCGGCGATGATCTCGACCTGCGCGAAAGCTCACTGGGTCCTCCCCGGCATCATGCCCCGCACGCCCGGCGCGCACGGAAATCGGCCGGGAACATACCCCTGATTTACCCTAAATCCAACCTTCTACATTTCGAACCACAAATCGGCTTCTGGTTCGAAGGTTGACTGACAAATCAGTCAGGAATCTTTCGCGCAGAAAAATCTACACAAAGCTCACGAGGGTGTCGCGTAGCCTCGCATGCCGTCGATCAGCAGCGCGTAGAAGCGGTCGGCGAGCTCGTCCGTGTCGCGGCCGGGCTGGAGCCAGGTGTAGGCCCAGTTCGACGGCCGAGAGAACGAGCAGCGCAGCGGTCGAGTCGTCGAGATCGGTGCGCAGCTCGCCGAGATCTCGTCCCTCGCGGAAGAGCGCCCGGATCCGCTCTTCGTAGCGCCGCCGCTCGGCGACGATCTCGTCGCGGCGCTCGCCCTCGAGGTAGCGCCACTCCTGGACGAAGACCGTCGCGACGTCGAGCTGGTCGGCGACGACCTGCAGGTGCGAACGCGCAGCGCCAGTCGGATCTTCTCCGTCGCCGGCGCGCTCGTCTCGGGATCGCATCGAGGCCGGCGTGAAAGGCGCGCGCGCCTTCCGGCCATCGTCTCGTAGAGCAGGTCCTGCTTCGAGCTGATGTGCGCGTAGAGCGAGCCCTTCTGGACGCCCATCGCCTCGGCGAGATCGCCGATCGAGGTGCCGTGGTAGCCCTTCGCAGCGAAGAGCCGTGCAGCCTGGCGCGTCAGCTCGGAGCGGCGCGTGCTCATCTCGCCTGGCCGCCGGGGAACGGTCCGGAACACCTCGGCGGCCGCCCGGTGGAAGCCGTCGGGGAGCCCGGCGGCGGCGAAGGTCGAGGCGATCTCCTCCATCTCCCCGACCCAGCGCCAGCCCTTGGCCTGCGCCGACCGGGCGGCCCGCTGCGACCGTTCAGGCAGGTCGGGCAGCGAGATGCGCCATTCCTCGTGCAGCGCCGGCTCGACACCCTCGCGCGCGCGCGAGCTCTCCGATCGGCGAAGCAGAAGTGCGGCCGTTCCCTGGTCCAGGCCGCATATGTCATCTTCAGCGCGGACGCCGTCCCGACTCGCCCGACAAGACCCGGGCGTCGACGACGGACCCCGCGAACAGGCCTGCGACCGACTCGGCCTCCGGCCCGAGAGGTAGAGCCGCGTCATCCCTTCGGCCCGCGGCGGCGCGCCCGACGATCCCGCCGTCGACGCAATCTCCGCCGCCGGCCGCGATGACGGCCTCTGACCTCGCGCGCGGTACTGGAGCAATCGCGTTCGCGTCGACAAAGACACCCTCGGAAGCCCGCGACCGCACCGGCAACCTCGAGCGCCGCGTGCGGTGGGCAGACCGAGAGGATCACGTCGCTTCGGCGAACCAGTTCCTCGACCGAGCCGGCGTCCTCGAGCCCCTGCCTCCTCGGCACGCTCCCGGGTCTCGGCGGTGCGCCCTCCGAGGCCCAGACAACGCGATCACCCCGGCCGCGCAGCTACAGCCCCAACCGCGGCTCCCATCTCGCCGGGATGCAGGAGGCCAACCGTGGCTGCAGCCATTACACTGGCACCCTAACGATCGTTTGGTTGGGAGGTCATGAGATGACGCCGCGTGAGCAGGAATTCCTCGACTACGTGCAGTCCGGCGGCCAGGTCGAGACCGACCGACTGGATGCCGGACGACTACCGGGCGAAGCTGATCAAGTTCATCGAGATGCACGGCAACTCGGAGCTGATGGGCGTCCTGCCCGAGCGCGAGTGGATCCTCCGCGCGCCGACGCTGCAGCGGAAGCTCGCGCTGACGGCGAAGGTGCAGGACGAGGTCGGCCACTCGCAGCTGATCTACCGCGTCGTCGAGGACCTCGGCAAGCCGCGCGAGCAGTGCCTCGACGACCTGATCTCCGGCAAGTCGAAGTTCCACAACGTCTTCCACTACCCGACCGAAGACCTGGGGCGACGTCGGCGTGATCGCGTGGCTCGTCGACGCCGCGGCGATCATCAGCCAGAAGGCGCTGCTCAAGTGCTCCGTACGCGCCGTACGCGCGGATCATGAAGAAGATCTGCTGGGAGGAGTCGTTCCACATCCTCCACGGGCGCGACGTGATCCTGACGATGATGAACGGCACCGACGAGCAGCGCGAGCTCGTGCAGGAGGCGCTCGACCGCTGGTGGGGTCCGCTGATGCAGTTCCACGGCAACCCGATCCCGACGCGAGGACGATCCGATGTACGTCTGGCGGATCAAGATCGCAGGGCAACGAGGAGGCGCGGCAGCAGTTCCTCGACGGCTACGTCCCGCAGATCTGGGAGCTCGGGCTGACGGTTCCCGATCCGAAGCTGCGCAAGCGGGACGACGGTGTCTGGGAGTACACCGAGCCGGACTGGGACGAGCTCGTGCACGTCGTCACCGGCCACGGGCCGAAGACCGCCGAGCGGCTCGAGCCTGCGGCGGGCGACTCGCGAGGAGAACGCGCGTGGGTGCGCGCGCGCGGTGCTCGCGGAAGCGGCGTGATCTACGAGGTCTTCCGCCAGGAGCGCAAGGGCCAGGCCTTCGCGCACGCCGGCTCGGTCGAGGCTCCGAACGAGGAGTTCGCCGAGGCGTACGCACGCGAGCAGTACGGCAGGCGCGGCGAGTCGGCCGCACTCTGGGTCGTCCCGCGCGAGGCGGTGCACGAGATCGACGACTTCGCAGACGAGCTACAGAAGAACTACCACCGCGCGTCGACGGCTATCCGCTCAAGGAGAAGCTGCAGGAAGGCACGTGAACGCGCAGACGAGCTGCTCGAGCTCGCTGACGACGAGCTGATCCTCGGCTGGCGGAACTCGAGTGGACCGGGATCGCGCCGCTGCTCGAGGAGGACGTCGCCTTCTCGTCGATCGCGCAGAACGAGATCGGGCACGCGCGCGCCTGGTACGAGCTCGCGGCGCGCGAGCTCGGCACGACCGCGGACGAGCTTGCCTTCGACCGCCGGCCCGAGGAGTACCGGTGCTCGCGCGCTCGTCGAGGCTGCGGCTCGTGCCGGACTGGGCCGCGACGATCGCGCGGCACTACCTCTACGAGACGGCCGACGAAAGCGAATCGCAGCGCTCAAGCAATCCGACGACCCGGAGATCGCAGGCCTGGCGGCGAAGATCGACCGCGAGGAGGCCTACCACCGCATGCATGCGCAGATGTGGTTCGAGCGCCTGCAGGGACGAGCCGCGCTTCCAGGCGGCACTGGAAGAGTTGCGGCCGTTGCTCGACAGTCCGCGACGAGCACACGCCGGAGCTGGCGGAGCTGTGGGAGGAGATGACCATGGTGCGACGATCGGTCGCGGGAGCAACGTGGTAACGGAAGAACAGGTCTGGAACGCGCTCGCCGAGATCCCGCGATCCAGAGATCCCGGTGATCTCGCTCGTCGACCTCGGCGTGATCAGATCAGTGGACGTGTCCGGGACCAGGTCCGGGTGGAATTCACGCCGACGTTCCTCGGCTGTCCGGCGCTCGAGGTGATGCGCGACGCGATGGCCGGCGCGGATCAGCGCGCTCGGCGCGGACGCTCAGATTCGCGTGATCTCGGACGACTCCTGGTCGACCGACCGAATCACCCCGAGGGGCGAGAGAAGCTGCGGGCCAGCGGCTTCGCGCCGCCGGCGCCCGTGGAGGTCGGCGGGCCGAAGCTCGTCCAGCTGCAGTCGAACGCCTTCCGCTGCCCCTACTGCGGCTCCCAGGACACCGCACTCGAGAACATCTTCGGGCCGACGCCCTGCCGCTCAGTGCGCTACTGCCGCAGCTGCCGGCAGCCATTCGAGCAGTTCAAGACCATCTGAAGGAGCGGTCCGGCGCGAGGCTCGACCGCTCCTTCGGATTCAGTTGATGGCGCCGTGCGGGAGGTCCGCCAGAGCACCGAGGCCGGAGTCAGGGTCGAGCCCCAAAGACTCCTGCAGCACGAGCAAGCGGGGCCGCTCCGAACGGCACGTCCTGCTGGCAGATCGTTCCACGTGCCGGCAGCGTCAGCGTCTCGACGTACGCGTTGACCGCATTGTCGATGCACGGCGAGTTGCCGCCGTAAGCGGTGTGCCCATCGCCGCGCATCGTCAACAGCCGGTACGTTCCCAAGCTCGGCTGCCGTCCGCAGTGCGCCTCGGTACGGCGTTGCCGGGTCGTAGCTCGTCGCGACCTCCAGCACGGTCGGCGCCCGCGCCGAAGCCTGGAAGGGCGCCGCGGTAGACGTCGTTGGCTTCACGTCGTAGAGGCCGTAGTTCAGCTCCGTGTAGCCGGCGTTCCACCACGCGTGATCGAAGAGACCCCACGAGTGATTGCCGGCCGCGAGATAAGGACGTGACGGCGTGCTTGTACTTCTGGTCGGCCGCCGTGATCAGGAAGTAGCGGTCGCTCGCCGGGTCATAGCGGACCCGTCCGAATTCCGTCCAGTAGAAGAAGTCCGCGAGCTGACGGAACCCGACCCGTCGCCTGCCGTGCGCCTGCTGCAGGGCATCGGCGAGGAACGGCCAGAGCTGCTTCGCGTACATCGCCGAGTGACCGCCCCCGCCGCTATGTCGTCGCCGCTGACCGGGCGCGGGTCGTCGCCCGTCGCCGGCCAGCGGGCTGCATGGTACGCGGCTATCAATGAGGTCGCTCGAAGGCGCCCGCGGGATCGTCGCCGCCGAACCCGCAGAAGTCCTGGTTGGCCGCACAGGCTTGGAAGAAGCGGCCGAGCGCGCGTTCGAAGCCGGCAGACTGCTCGCGCAGGTTTTCCGTTGGTCGGTTGATCCAGCCTTTGACGTCGACAGGCCCGTCGAGCGACCATCGCGCGATAACGATTCGGGAACAGGCTCGCGTAGGTCGACCCGGAGGAACGTCCCGTATGAGAAGCCGAAGTAGTTCAGCTTCGGCTCGCCCATCGCCGCGCGCACGCTGTCCATGTCACGAGCGGTGTTCTCGGTCGATATGTACTGAGGACATCACCGTTCAGGCTCTTGCAGCGGTCGATGTAGCCGCTTGTCCTTGGCGATCAGCGCATCGACCGTCAAGGTTGAAAGGGGTCACGAAAGGCTTCTGAGTAGATCCCCTGCTCCTCCTGGTTGGCCTGGCAATCGACGGACGGCTGGGCGTGCCCGGACACGCCGCGCGGATCGACCGCGACGATGTCGAAGCGATCGTTGACCGCCCCGAAGAGGTCCGCCGCCGATCGCGTGGATGGTGTCGACCGCGAGCCCGCCCGGCCCGCCAAAGTTGACGAAGAGCGGGCCGATCCGATGCGCCTGATCCTGTGCCGGAAGCCTGATGATCCCGAGGCTGAACGTCGCGCCGTCCGGGGTGGTGGTAGTCGCAGGGCACGTTGAGGGTCGCGCACTGATAGCCGCCTCCGCAGTCGGCCCACACCAAACCCGTTTTGTGAACGGTTGCCCGGCCTGCCGCCGTCGAGAGCGATGACCGCGCACACGGCCGCGACTGCGAGTGAGCACTCGCAGGAAGCGAGGACTTGCACGCATGCCTATTCCTCCTTCAGATTGTTGGGAGCGGGCTCCGCACGCGGGAGGCCGAAACGCGGCTGCGCGCGCACGGCGGCGCCTTTTCCCTTGCGCCACGCCTGCTCGAGCCGTCCGTCGTCCTCATCCCCTCCCCGGCGGTAGACCGCCGCGTCACTGAGGGCGTGGCGGTCCTAACACGGTTCGAGACCTTGTGTCAACGGGTAACGATGTGTCGCATCGAGATGAGGTGCGTCCTCATTTCGATTCAGCGTTGACGGGTCAGCCGACGCCGTGCCGCTCAGTGCGCTACTGCCGCAGCTGCCGGCAGCCATTCGAGCAGTTCAAGACGATCTGAGCCTAGGCGGCTGAGGCAGCGGCTTTCGAGCGCCGGCCGCGACGGGGCGAGAGGGATCGCATCCACCACGATGTTCACGACCCAGACGACGATCGTCGCCCAGACGTAGGTCCAGAAGCCGTGGATCGAGAACTTGGGAACGATCAGGTCGGTCAGCCAGAGCATCAGCATCGCGACGAAGAACCAGACGATGCCGAGCGTGACGACGGCGAACGGCAGGGTCAGCAGCTTCAGGATCGGCTTCAGGAACGTGTTCAACACCCCGAAGACGGCCGCGGAAGCGAAGAGCGCCCGACCGAGTCGATGGAAGGTCACCCCGCTCAGCACCAGCCCGGCGACACCGAGCGTCACGGCGTTCGCGACCCAGGAAACGAGGAGCCATCTACTCAAGCGGGGCTAGCCTATTCGCTGACGGCGACGTTGAAGCTCGGGTACTGGCCGGTCAGCAACAAGGCATAACCGGCGGTCTGCTGCTCGTAGGCGGACGCAGAAGGCGGCGAAGTTGCGCAGCCCTTCCGGCACGCGCCCCATCAGCACCGCGATGCACCCAGCTGAAGATCCCGAGCGCACGGTTCAGGTAGCCAAGGATCCCCGAGACGATAAATGCCGGGATCGCGAGGATCACCCGAAAGCCGACCGTCCAGCCGGTTCTGCGACTGTGGCGGGTCGATCTCGAGGTCGATCGGGTAGCCCGGCTTGCCGCCAAAGCCCGGGAAAGGATCCGCAATCAGCAGCACGTAGGCATACACATGCGTCTGGTAGCGCATGTACGTGGCGAGGAAGTTGTGCAGGCCCTCGGGCGACTTTCCATTGACCAGCGTGGCGAACCAGTTTGCAATCGCGGCCAGCACGGCGACGATCCCCCAGAGCGCCAGCCAGACGAGATGCGGGATCGCAAGGATCAGCCGGAAGAAGGAGGTCAGCCGGTTTCGCTGCAGATCGTCGGTGACGACGAGCCGGATCGGTGGTGCGCCCGCTCGGTCATCGTCCCGGCCTGCTCCATGCAGGCGATCCTAGTAGAGCGTCAGCGTCCCTGGAAGTCCGGCGGCCGCTTTTCCAGGAAGGCGGCGACGCCCTCGCGGAAGTCCTCCGTCTGCGTGGCAGCCGTCTGGAGTTGGGCCTCCCACTCGAGCTGGTCATCCAGCGTTGCGGTAGCGGCCCGGTCGAGCAGCCGCTTCGTCATCCCGATCGCGCGGGTCGGTAGGGCGGCGAGCTGGCTCGCGACCTCGGCGGCGCGGCCCGCGAGGGCGTCGGCCTCGACGACCTCGGACACGACGCCCCACTGCTGCGCCTCGGCCGCAGTGAGCCGCCGGCCGGAGCAGAGCCATTCGAACGCCCGCGCCTGGCCGACAAGGCGAGTGACGAAGAACGTGCCGCCCGAGTCCGGGATGAGGCCGATGTTCACGAAGGCGGGCACGAAGGTGGCCTGATCGGAGGCGATTCGCAGGTCACATGCGCAGGCGAGCGAGAGACCCGCCCCGGCCGCGGCGCCGTTGACCGCGGCGATCACCGGCTTCTCGAGCGCCCGGATCGCCTTGATGCTCGGGTGGTAGTTGCCGCGCAGGCGGGAACCGATGTCGCCTGCGTCGTCGCGAAACTCGGTGAGGTCTTGGCCGACGCAGAAACCACGGCCCGCGCCGGTGATCACGACGGCGCGAACGTCGTCGTCGCGCGCGGCCTTCAGCGCCCCGCCAGCGCCTTGTGCGTGGCGGCATTGAGGGCATTCAGGACGTCGGGTCGGTTCAGCGTGATCGTCAGAACCGCGCCCTCGCGTGTTGTTTCCACTTCCGGCCACGCGCGCGAGCCTAAATCACGCCGCAGGCCGACACTGCATTGCTAGCTTGGCCGAATGCCGGAGCTGACCTTCATCTCGTCTTCCGACGACGCTCGAGAGGACGAACCGCTCGACGCTTACTCCAAGGCCGTCATCACCGTTGCGGAGCGGCTGACGCCGTCGGTCGCGAACCTCCGGGTCTCGCGGCGCGTCCGGGGTGGCCGCCGGCTGGACGGCGGCGGCAGCGCCGTCGTGATCACGCCTGACGGCTTCACCCTCACCTCGGCGCACGTGATCGAGCGGACCGACGGCGGCCGGGCGTCTTTCGTCGACGGCCGCGAGCTCGAGTTCGAGGTCGTCGGCTCGGATCCGATGTCCGACCTGGCACTGCTTCGGGTCGACGCCCGCGACCTGAGGCCGGCCGAGCTCGGCGACGCCGAGCGGCTGCGGGTCGGCCAGCTCGTCGTCGCGATCGGCAACCCACACGGCTTTGCCGGCTCCGTGACGGCCGGCGTCGTCTCCGCTCTCGGCCGCTCGCTGCCGACCCGCGGCGGGCGCGTCGTCGACAACGTGATCCAGACCGACGCGGCGCTGAACCCGGGTAACTCCGGCGGCGCGCTCGCGGACGGACATGGTCGCGTGATCGGCGTCAACACCGCCGTCGCCGGCGTCGGGCTCGGCCTCGCGGTACCGATCAACCAGGCGACGCGGACGATCGTCGGCGCGCTGATGACCGAGGGACGCTTCCGCCGCGCTTACCTCGGCATCGCCGGCGGTACCAGGCCGCTGCCGCCGCGGGTTGCTTCGCGGCTGCGCCGGGCCAGCGGCGTCGAGGTGGTCGAGGTCGTCGATGGCAGCCCCGCTGCTCAGGCAGGCCTCCGGCCCGAGGATCTGATCGTCGAGCTGAACGGGGTTCCCGTCGAGACCGTCGACGACATCCAGCGCCTGATGGTCGGCGAGCTGATCGGCTCCCAGGTGCGCGCACGTGTGCTCCGCGAGGGCTCCGAGCGCGAGCTCGATCTCGTGCCGGTCGAGCTCGTCGGCTAGTACTAGTCCACTCGGGTCAGCGAACGGCGGACGCAGGCGCTACCTTGCCGCGTAACACTTTTCGCAAGCGGGAACTGGAACCGGGATCGGATGAAGACGCGCGTGTTGACAATCGGCTCTGCGGCCGTGGTGCTCGTCCTCGCGGCGGGTGCCGGCGGTCTCTACGCCTACGACTCGTCGCGGTCGGACATGATCGCGAAGGGGATCACGGCGGGCGGCGTCGACGTCGGCGGGCTCAGCGCGCGCGCGCACGTGACGTGCTCAAGCGCAGCCTCGGCCCCAAGGTCGGCCAGGGCGTCGTCCTGAAGTGGGGTGCGCAGCAATGGACCCTTGTCCGCGGCCAGCATCGACGCGAGGCTCGGAGTCGACCGGATGGTTCGCGGAGGCCCCGAAGCGCAGCCGCGAGGGGAGCTTCCTAGGCCGGGCGATGCGCGACCTGCGCGGCGAGACGCTGCAAGCCGCCGTGCCGCTGCGGGTCGCGAACTCCCGCGAGAAGCTCTACGGCTTCATCGACGTGATCGCCAAGGAGATCGACAGACCTGGGGTCAGCGCGACGATCAACCCGACCGGTTACTCGCTCAACGTGACGGCGTCGCACGAGGGGTCGCCGTGCAGAAGCGGTTTCTCGCAGCGCGGATTCTGCGCCAGCTGCGAGACCCGACGTCCACGCACGTCGCGTTGATCCCGACCCGAACGCTGCGTCCGCACGTCAGCAGCACCCGGCTGGCCTACAAGTACCAGACGTTCCTCACGATCGACCGGGCGCATTTCACCCTGCGGCTTTGGAAGAACCTCCACCTCGCCCACTCGTACACGATCGCCGTCGGCCGCCAGGGTCTCGAGACTCCGGCCGGCCTCTACGAGATCAACGACCGGCAGGTGAACCCGTCCTGGCACGTCCCGAACAGCGCCTGGGCCGGCGCCTTGGCGGGCCGCGTGATCCCGCCGGGCCCCGACGATCCGATCAGTCCCGCTGGCTCGGCTTCTACAACGGCGCCGGAATCCACGGCACCGACGAGATCCGTCACTCGGCACCGCGGCCTCGCACGGCTGCATCCGCATGTCGATCCCGGACGTCGAGCAGCTGTACCCGCAGGTGCCGCTGCACACTCCGATCTACGTCGGTTAGCCAGGGACTGTCCCCAACGGGGACTGTCCCCATAGCGGCCACGAAGTTCGGCAACGGTTACAGGGACAGACCCCTGCGGGGTCAGTCCCTTCCTCACCGACCCTTGAACTCGGGCTCGCGCTTCTCGGTGAACGCCGTCAGGCCCTCCTTCGCGTCCTCGGACGCGAAGGCGAGGTAGAGCGCTCGGCGCTCCGCTTCCAGGCCCGCCTGCAGCGTCGTCTCGTACGCCCGGTTGACGGACTCCTTGGCCAGCCGGGTCGCGACCGGGCCCTTTGGCGGCGATCTCGCGCGCCAGGCGCTTCGGCTCCTCGAGCCACGCCTCGCGGGCGACCACGCGTGACGACGAGGCCCGCCGCCAGCGCTTCCTGGGCCGTCAGGCGCCGGCCGCTGAGGATCACGTCCATCGCCAGCGCCTTGCCGACCGCGCGCGTCAGGCGCTGGGTGCCGCCGGCGCCCGGGATGATCCCGAGCGACGTCTCGGGTTGCCCGAAACTGCCGTCTCGAGGCGACGATCAGGTCGCACGACATCGCGAGCTCGCACCCGCCGCCGAGGCAGAAGCCGGAGACGGCCGCGACCAGCGGCGTCCAGAGCGAGCGGATCGCGTCCCAGCGCTCGACGCGGCGCTGGTAGTAGAGGTCAATCGCCGACGAGCGAGCGAGCTCGCCGATGTCGGCGCCGGCGGCGAAGGCGCGCTCGTTCCCGCCGAGGACGATGCAGCGCACGCCCTCGTCGCGGTCGAGCTCCGACAGCATCGCCACGAGCTCGTCCATCAGCTCGTCCGGAGAGCGCGTTCAGCGCCTCGGGCCGGTTGAGCAGGACGACGGCCACTCGGGCCGTCGCGCTCGACGAGAACTAGTCCTCTGCTCCTTCGCCGAGGAATCCCCGAATCGCCTCCTTCGCCTCGTCGCCGAGCATCGACAGCGCCAGCCAGTCGCGTGCGTGGCCGACCGTCTCGTGCCACGAGATGTCGCGCCACCAGTTGAGCTGCTGCTTCGCGTAGCGCGATCGTCTGCGGCAGCTTCGCGGCGAGCTGCTCGACGCAGCTCGTCGACCGCTGCGTCGAGCTCGGCCGCGGGCACGGCCCGGTTGACGAGCCCCCACTCCGCCGCCTGCTTCGCCGGGATCTCGTCGCAGAGCAGGATGATCTCGCGCGCCCGGCGGTCGCCGACCATGATCGGCAGCCACTGCGTCGCGCCGCCGGCCGGCACCGAGCCGTGCTCGAGCCCGACGTGGCGGATGAACGCGTCGTCGACCATCACCGCGAGGTCGCACGCCATCTGCAGCTCGTTGCCGCCGCCGACGGCGATCCCGTTGACGCGCGCGACCGTCGGCTTGCCGATCTCGCGCAGCCGGTCGTGCATGTCCTTGAACGCGCCGAACCACTTCCAGTACTCCCGCGGGTTGCCGAGCAGGTCGGCGCCCCACGCGCTGCAGGTCGGCGCCGACGCAGAACGCGCCGGCCTGTCGCCGGTGACGACGACGACGCGGATCTCGTCGTCCCACGACGCGTCCTCGCAGGCCCGCGCGAGCTCGCGCAGCATCCGGAAGTCGAACGCGTTCAGCACGTCCGGGCCGGTTGAGCGTGATCGTCGCCCGCGGCGGCGCCTTCTCGTAGACGATCCGCTCGAACCCGAGCTCTTCGGGCGAGACTGGCCGCGGCGCGTCGGGCTCGGTCACGGGCGCGAGCCTAACGGAGGCGCGTCTAGCATCCCGCCGATGTCGGGAGGGAACGCGCTGGCCGTCAGCATGAGTCTCGTCGCCGGCGTCGCCGGCACGGTGCAGATCGCCGTGATGGGACGGCTCGGCGACCGGATCGGCGTCGTGCCGGCTCGCCTTCGCAGCGGCCGTCGCGGCCGGCTTGGGCGCCCTGGCGCTGCTTGCCGCGCGCAGCCCTTCACGGGCTACGCGGACGCGGTCGATCAACCCTGGTGGCTCTGGCTCGGGGGCCTCATGGGAGCCTTCGTCGTCCTCACGATCACGTATGCCGGGCCGCGGCTTGGCACAACCGCCACCGTTGCGGTCTTCCTCGTCGGCCAGTTCGCAGCCGCGGCAGTCGTCGACCGTTACGGCCTCTTCGGCTTCGACCGCATCCCCTTGGGCTGGCCGCGCGTGCTCGGCTCACCCTCCTCACGGTCGGCGCCGCGCTGACGCTAAAGAAGTGAGCTACTCGATTTCCGCGAAGTAGGACGCGGAACGGCACGCCAAGCCCCTGCGCGTCCTCGGCCGCCCTCACGAGCCCGTCCTGCGCGGCCTTCCAGGTCTCGCGATCCGGGAATTCGTACTCGAAGTAGTAGGCGATGTCCGACTCGCCCTGAGGCGTCCCGAGGATTCGGCCGTGGCGGATCGTCGCGGTCGGAACCTCGCGCCGGTTTCAGCTCGACATGCTGCTCGTACCGGTCCAGGTCCGGCGCATCGAGGTAGAGGACGAAGACGCGGATCACGGTTGGAGCCTAATGGGACGAATGGCGAGGGCGCGCACGTTGTGACGAGAGTGAGTCACAAGACGAAGGTCTGGATCGCGCTTTGGGTGGTCTGCATCGTCTGGGGCTCGACCTACCTCGGCATCGAGCTGGCCGGGCGAGACGATCCCGCCCTTCTACGCGCGCGGGCACGAGGTTTCTGATCGCCGGAACGCTGATGCTCGGGGATCGTCGCCTGGCGGCGCGGAACTGCGGTGCTCCGTCTGACGAAGGCGGAAGCCGCATCGGCGGCCGTTGTCGGTGTGCTGCTGCCGGGCTCGAACGCGCTGCTCTTCCTCACCGAGCGCCAGGTGCCGATCGGCCTGGCATCCTGATCATCGCGGCGATCCCGCTCTGGGTCGTCCTGCTTCGCTTCGCCGCGCGCGAGCGGTCGGACCTCGTCTCGGTCACCGGCCTCGTCGTCGGCTTCGCGGGATCGCTGTTGCTCGTCCGACCCGGCGGCGACTCGGGATCGCTCTTCTACCTGCTGCTGACAGTGCTCGGCTCGTTCACGTGGGCGTTCGGCTCCTTCCTCTCGCCGCGCTTGCCCGTGCCGCGGGACGCGTTCGCGGCGACCGCATACGAGATGCTCGTCCGGCGGCGTCGTGCTGATGACCGCGGCGCTGATCGCCTACAGCCCGAACCAGCTCAACCCGGCCCACTACTCGGCGCGCTCGCTCTTCGGGCTCGCGTACCTGATCGTCTTCGGCTCGCTGATCGGCTACAGCGCGTACGCCTGGCTGCTCGCGAACGCGCCGATCGGCCAGGTCTCGACGTACGCCTACGTCAACCCGGTGATCGCGATCGCCCTCGGAGCGATCGTGCTCGGCGAGTCGATCACCTGGCGGATCGTCGGCGGCGCGCTGCTGGTACTCGCTGCGGTCGCGATCGTCGTTCGCAGGGAGTCCAGGCAGGATGTCGCTGCCGAGGGCGCCTCGTCCGGCGGCGCGGCCGCCGGCTCAGAGCCCGACGATCTCGTCAGGACTGACGGGCACGCGGGTGAGCTCGCGGCCGGTCGCGTCGCGAAGCGCTGAGACGATCAGCCGCGGTCGAGACGACCGTCGGCGGCTCGCCCGACGCCCTTGACGCCCGTAGGGCGCGTCCGGCTCGGGCTCCTCGACGAGCTCCGCGTCCACCGGCGGCATGTCCAGCGTCGTCGGCATCGAGGTAGTCGGTGAAGCTCGCGTTCGTGATCAGGCCGTCGCGCGTCTGGATCTCCTCCATCAGCGCGAGCCCGAGCCCCTGCGCGATGCCGCCCTCGATCTGGCCGTAGACGGCCTGCGGGTTGACCGCCTTGCCGACGTCCTGCGCCGTCCCGATCCAGACGACGCGGGTGAGGCCGAGCTCGACGTCGACCTCGGCGACGACCCGCATCGCGGCGCAGACGTAGGCGACGTGCGCGCGCGTCGCCGGTGACCTGGCCGGTCTCGGGATCGAGCGGCGTCGTCGGGCGGTGGCGGTAGACGCGCTCGACGTCGATCGTCTCGCCGGCGCGAGTTGCCGCCGCGGCGCGCAGCTCGTCGCGCGGCTCGCGCCGCGAGCTGCACCGCGCCTGCGGCCATCCAGGTCATGCGCGAGGCCGACGCCGAGCCGGCGGAGCCGACCGCAGCTGGTCGTCGCCGAGCCGAGCGACGACATCGTCGAGTGTCGAGCTCGGTGCGAGCCGCTTGCAGGATCACGTTCGACGACGCCCTGGCCGACCTCCGCGGCGGCGCAGTGAACCTCGGCGGCGAGCCCGTCGTCGCTCGCCGAGCAGCCGCACGCGCGGCCGCGGTCGAGTCGTCGAACCCTTCCGAGTAGCAGACGTTCTTGAAGCCGACGGCGAAGCCGACGCCGCGCCTGACGCCCTCGCCGCGCGTCGTGTTGCCCGGCGCCGCCGGGCAGGCGGATCGGCGTCGCGCGGCAGCTCCTCCGGCTCGGGCACTGGCAGCGCGGCGCGCGCGGCGGATCACCTCCGCGACCGGGAAGCGAGCCGGTGATCCGCTGGCCGGTCGGGAGCGTGTCGCCCGGGCGCGAGCGCGTTGCGGCAGACGCAGCTCGACGGGATCGATGCCGAGCTGCGGCCGCCAGCTTGTCCATCTGCGCCTCGTGCGGCGAAGCAGCTCTGCACGGCGCCGAAGCCGCGCATCGCGCCGCAAGGCGGATTGTTCGTGTAGACGCAGGTCGCACTCGATCAGCGCGTTCGTCGACCGCGTACGGGCCGCAGGCGAAGGCCGCGGCGTTCGCGGTCACGGCCGCGGAGCTCGAGGCATAGGCGCCGCCGTCGAGCAGGATCCTCGCGCGGACGTTGACGAGCTTGCCGTCGCGCGTCGCGCGGTGCTCCATCCAGATCTTCGCCGGGTGGCGGTGGATGTGGCCGACGAACGACTCCTCGCGGTTGTAGACCATCTTCACCGGGCGGTCCGTGTGCAGCGCGAGCATCGCGGCGTGGATCTGCATCGAGAGGTCCTCGCGGCCGCCGAACGCGCCGCCGACGCCCGCGAGGTGGATCCGCACCTGCTCGGGCTCGAGGCCGAGGCACGGCGCCACCTGGTCGCGGTCGACGTGCAGCCACTGCGTCGCGACGTAGACGTCGACGCCGCCTTCGCCGTCGGGGATCGGCGAGGCCCGACTCCGGGCCGAGGAAGGCCTGGTCCTGGATGCCGAGCTCGTAGACGCCCGAGACGGTCACGTCGCCCTGCGCGTCAGGATCGCCGTGGCGGATCACGATCGTGCGGACGACGTTCGGGCGAGCGTCGTCGCGGTAGCCGTGGCCGGCCGTCGGCCGCCCGTCGTGGATCGGCTCGCGCTCGGTCGCCTGTTCGGGATCGACGACCGGCTCGAGCGGCTCGATACTCGACGCGGATCCGCTCGGCGGCGCGCCGCGCCTGCTCCGGGTGCTCGGCCGCGACGATCGCGACCGGCTCGCCGAAGTAGCGGACGCGGTCGATCGCGAGCACCGGCTGGTCGGCGAACTCGAGCCCGTACGGTCTTTGCGCCCGGGACGTCGGCGTGGGTCAGCACCGCATGGACCCCGGCATGCCGACGGCCTCGGAGATGTCGACCTCGAAGATCAGGGCGTGCGCGTGCGGGCTGCGCAGTGTGTGGCCCCAGAGCATCCCGGCTGCGAAGAGGTCGCTCGAGTAGGCGAACTCGCCGGTCACCTTCGGGATCGCGTCGATGCGCTTGACGCTTTCGCCGACACGGCCGAGCTCGAGCGTGCGGGCGGTCGCGCTCACGAGCCGGCCGCCAGTCTGACCGGCGTCGAAGATCTTCGCGTACCCGTGCAGCGGCAAAGGTTGCCCGAGCAGGGCCTCGCGGATCTCGTCGTCGCTCGGGTTCGGCGTGCGCGCCGAGCAGGTCGGCGGTCGCGACGACGAAGCCGGGCGTGCAGAAGCCGCACTGAACCGCGCCCGTCTCGGCGAAAGCCTGCCTGAACCGGATGCAGCTCGTCGTCCTCGGCCAGCCCCTCGACCGTCACGAGCTCGTGGCCGTCCGCCTGGGCCGCGAGGACAAGGCAGGCGCAGACGAGTCTGCCGTCGAGGAGCACGGAGCAGGAGCCGCACTCGCCCTGCTCGCACGCGTTCTTCGAGCCGGGGAGGCCGAGCCGCTCGCGGAGGACGTAGAGCAGGCTCTCCCCGGCCCAGACGTCGGCCTCGAGGCGCTCGCCGTTGACCGTCAGCTCGATTCTCATTGCAGGCAGCGCTCGACGGCCCGGACGGTGCGAGCACCCGCAGCGAGTTGCGGCGGTAGGCGGCGCGTGCCGCGAACGTCGTCGATCGGGCTCGCCGCGGCTGCGACGCGCTCCGGGAAGCCGTCGAGCTCGGCCAGCGGCGCCTGCGACGAGTCCAGCCACCGGCCCTGCGGACCCGAACGCGGCGCGAACCTCGTCGTGATCGCGGTCGACGGTCAGCGCCAGCGAGACGACCGAGATCACCATCGCGTTGCGCGGGCCCACTTTCATGAACGTCTGTGGCCCAGCCGCGGTCGGACGACGATGGCGACGATCAGCTCGTCGGCAGCGAGCAGGTTCCGCTTCGGCCCGGTCAGGAACTCCGGCAGCGGGACGCTACGCGTCGCCGCGAACGCTCGCGAGCTCGACGACCGCGTCACCGATGAGCAGCGGTGGCAGCGCGTCTCCGGCGGGGGAAGCAGTGCCCAGGTTGCCGCCGACGGTGCCGCGATTGCGAGATCTGCGGACCAGCCCACGGTGCGCGAGGCCTCGGCCAGCGCCGCGGGCGCTCCGCGAGCGGCGCCTCCATCGCCTCGGTGTAGGTGAGCCCCGCCCGAGCCGGATCGACCCGTTGTCCCGCGACCAGCCGCGCAGCTCCGCGACCTCGTTCAAGTTGAGCAGCGTCTCGGGCCTCGCGCCGGTCGAAGTTGAGCTCGACCATCACGTCGGTCCCGCCCTGAATCGGGACCGAGCCGGGGTGCTCGGCCTTGAGCCGCAGCGCCTCGGCGAGCGAGCGAGGGGTCAGCACCTGCACTTCGGCGAAGGGTATTCGCCGTAGCCGGGCGGGTATCGTCGCCTGGGATGGCGGACCTGGCGCGACGGCTGGCGGTCGCACGCGGCGACGAGCCCGCGGACCTCGTCGTCCGTGGGGGCCGCGTGCTCTCGGTCTTCACGCGCGAGTGGCTCGAGACCGACGTCGCGATCGCCGACGGGTACGTGGCCGGGCTCGGCGACTACGAAGGGACCGAGGAGGTCGACGCGACCGGCCGCTTTGTCGTGCCCGGCTTCATCGACGCGCACATGCACCTCGAGTCGCCGAAGCTGCTGCCGGACGAGTTCGCGCGACTCGTGCTGCCGCTCGGGACGACCGCCGTCGTCGCCGATCCCCACGAGCTCGCGAACGTCCTCGGCACGGACGGCGTCCACTGGCTGCTCGACTTCTGCGCCGAGCTGCCGCTCGACGTCTACTTCATGGCGTCCTCGTCCGTCCCCGCCTCGCGCTTCGAGTCCGCCGCGGCGTGCCGCTGAACGAAGGCGACCTCCAGGCCTGCTCCGGCGCCGCCGCGTGCTCGGGCTGGCCGAGATGATGAATTTCCCGGGCGTGATCGCGGGTGACGAGGACGAGCTGGCGAAGCTCGGTCTCACCGGCGCGACGCACGTCGACGGGCACGCACCCGGCGTCGTCGGCAAGCAGCTGAACGCCTACGCCGCCGCCGGGCATCCGCTCCGACCACGAGACGCTGACGGTCGAGGAGGGCCGGGAGCGGCTCCGCGCGGGCATGTGGGTGCTGATCCGCGAGGGCCTCGATGGCCCGGAACCTGCTGGCCCTCCTGCCTCTGGTCGAGGAGTACGGACCTCGCCGGATCGCCTTCTGCACCGACGACAAAGACCCCGATGACATCGCCGAGAACGGCCACATCAACGGCATGGTTCGGGACGCCGTCGTTGCCGGGATCGCCCCCGAAGACGCACTCGTGCTCGGATCGCTGAACCCCGCGCTGTGGCACGGGCTCGATCACCTGGGGGCGCTCGCGCCCGGCTACCAGGCCGACGTGCTGGTCCTGCCGGACCTCCGAGAGCTTCCAGCCTGAAGTCGTCCTGAAACGCGGCCGTCCCGTCGAGGAGATCGCGCGCTCGGAGGTGCCGGAGTGGGTCAAGCACACGGTCCGGATCGGGCCGGTCGCGGCCGAGCGGTTCCGGATCGCGTGGCCCGATGAGTCGAAGGCGCGTGTGATCGGGCTCGTCCTCGATCAGGTCGTCACCGAATCGCTCGTCGAGGGCCGACCGTTCGCGACCGGCGAGGCGGTCGCCGACCCTCTCGTGACCTGGCCAAGATTGCAGTCATCGAGCGTCACCTCGGCACGGGTCGAGTCGGCCTCGGTTTCGTGCGCGGCTTCGGCCTCGAGCGCGGCGCACTCAGCGTCGACGGTCGCGCACGATGCGCCACAACCTCGTCGTCGTCGGTATGAACGACGCGGACATGGGCAGAGTCGTCGAGCGGCTGGGCGAGCTCGGTGGCGGCATCGTCGCGGTCGACGAGCGGCGAAGTGCTCGCCGAGCTGCCGCTGCCGGTCGGCGGACTGCTCGCCGATGCCGCCTCTGGCCGAGGTCGCTCGAGCGCAGCCGCGCCTGCACGCGAGGCGGCGGCAGCGACTCGGCTGTCGGGGCGCGACGCCGTTCCTGACATGTCGTTTCTCGCGCTCTCCGTGATCCCGAGCCTCAAGATCACCGACCAGGGCCTGGTCGACGTCGACCGCTTCGAGCTCGTTCCGCTCGAGGCCGAGTGACCGTTCTCGCCAACGCCCACGTCGTCACGATGGACGACGCGTGGGACGGAGCTCGACAGCGGCTGGATCCGGATCGAGGACGGCTTCGTCGCGGAGGTCGGCGCCGGCGAGCCGCCGCAGGCCCGGGGATGACCTCGCGCGGCGCCGTCGTCACGCCCGGCGCTCGATCAACACGCACCACCACCTGTACCAGACGCTGACGCGGGCCCGGGCGCAGGAGGCCGACCTCTTCACGTGGCTGCAGCGAGCTTTATCCGCGTGTGGGCGCGGCATCGACGCCGAGGCCGAGTACGCCGCGGCGCGCACAGGGCTCGCCGAGCTCGCGCTCTCCGGCTGCACGACCGTCTTCGACCACCACTACGTGTTCCCGCGCGGCGCGGAGCGGCCTGATCGAGGCCGAGATCGCAGGCGGCGCGCGAGCTCGGCGTGCAGCATCGTCGCCTCGCGCGGCTCGATGGATCTCGGCGAGTCGGACGGCGGCCTGCCGCCCGACAGCGCTCGTCGAGGGACTCGACGCGCGTGCTCGCGGACACCGAGCGGCTCGCCGGGCTGCACGAGCAGGGCCCCGGAGCTCGCGTCGCAGCTCGCGGTCGCGCCGTGCTCGCCGTTCTCGGTCACGACGCCGGCTGATGGACGGAGTCGGCGGAGCTCGCGCGGCGGCTCGGGCTCGCCGCTGCCACACGCACCTGGCGGAGACGGCTCGAGGAGGAGGCGTACTGCCTGGAGCTCTACGGCTGCCGCCCGGTCGAGTACCTCGAGCAGCTCGGCTGGCTCGCCGGCGACGTCTGGTGCGCGCACTGCGTCCACCTCGTCCGGCGGCGACGATCGCGCAGCTTCGGCCGCGACCGGGCACCGGCGTCGCGCACTGCCCGACGTCGAACCTGCGCCTCGGCGCCGGGGTCGCGCCGGTGCGGTGCCTGCTCGATGCGCGGCGCGCCGCGTCGGCCTCGGCGTCGACGGCTCGGCCTCGAACGAGCGCGGCGACCTGCTTCTTCGAGGTCAAGCAGGCGCTGCTCGTGGCGCGCGGCCGCGACGGCCCGCACCGCGCTGACGGCCCGTGAGGCGCTACGACCTCCGCCGACGCGCGGCGGCGCCGACGCTGCTCGGCCGCGGCGACCTCGGCGCGATCGAGCCCGGCACGCTGCGCAGACCTCGCCGTCTGGCGAACGGGACATGCTCGAGCTGGCCGGGGCTCGGGCGACCCGGTCGCGGGCTCGTCGCTCTCGGCGCCCCACCGGCGTCGACACCGGCTGCTACGTCGGCGGCGAGGACGTCGTCCGCGACGGCGAGCCTCGTCGCGCGCGTCCGAGCAGGAGATTGCGCAGGAGCACCGCCGCCAGGCGCGAGAAGTTCAACCCGTGATCTCGACCCACGTCCTCGACACGAAGCGGGAACGCCGGGGCCGGCCTCAGGGTCGGTCTCTACCGCGGCGACGAGCTGCTCCCGAGCAGGAGACGGATGAAGACGGGCGCATCGCCGAGCTATCGCCGCCCGCGCTCGAGCCGGGCGTCTACCGCATCGTCTTCCACGCCGACAGCGGCTTCTTCGAGAAGATCGAAGTCAGCATTGCGATCGCCGACCCCGACGAGCACTTCCACGTGCCGCTGCTCGTCGCCCTACTCGTGCGTGATCTACCGCGGCAGCTGATCGGTCGACGAGCTCGCTGAGCTCTTCGAGGGCCGCACGAGGCTGGTCGAGCTGCTCGCCGAGCGAGAGGACCCGCTCGGCTCCGGCGGAGAAAGTGCTCGCGGGAGCTGACCGAGCAGGAGCAGAGGCATGCCCTGAACGCGCATCCCGCAATTGGCGCTCGCACCCTGTCCAAGCGTTCGGCGACCGAGCAGGGCGGCAGCGGCGGCCACCCGGCCGTCCTGACCGAGCTCGCTTACCTGAACCAGGTCTACGAGGAGAAGTTCGGCTTCCGGTTCGTCGTCTTCGTCGACGGCCGCCCGAAGTCCGAAATCCTGGAGATCCTCCAACGAGCGCCTCGAGCGGGCGCGCGACGGAGGAGCTCCAGACAGAGCCTGCGCGAGCTGGTCGCGATCGCCCGCGACCGCTGGCTCAAGGGCTGATGGATCCTTACGCGAACGAGTGGCTCGACCTGCTCGTTCGCTGGCTCCACGTGGTCGCCGCGATCGCGTGGATCGGCTCCTCGTTCTACTTCATCGCGCTCGACAACCACCTCCGGCCGCCCGAAGGACGAGGCCGACGCCGAGCGGGGAGTCGGCGGCGAGGCCTGGGAAATCCACGGCGGCGGCTTCTACCAGGTGCAGAAGTACCGGCTCGCGCCGAAGACGCTGCCCGAGCCGCTCTACTGGTTCAAGTGGGAGGCCTACACGACCTGGCTCTCCGGCTTCGCGCTGCTGATCGTCCTCTACTACTTCAACGCCAACACGTTCCTGATCGACAAGTCGGTCGCCGACCTGCGGCCGTGGCAGGCGATCGCGATCAGCGTCGCCCTCCTGATCGCGGCCTGGCTCGTCTACGACGGCCTTTGCCGGCTGATCCCGAACGACGTCGCACTGGCCGCCGTGCTGCTCGTGCTGGTGACGCTCGCGGCCTGGGGCGTCAGCCACCTGTTCTCAGGCCGCGCCGAGTACATCCAGATCGGGGCGATGCTCGGGACGATGATGGCCGGCAACGTCTTCTTCGTGATCATCCCGGCCCACTGGGAGCTGATCCGCGCCAAGCAGGCGGGCCGCGAGCCGAGCGCCGCGGCAGCCCTCCGCGCCAAGCAGCGCTCCGTCCACAACAACTACCTGACCCTGCCGGTCGTGTTCACGATGATCAGCAACCACTTCCCGATCACCTACGGGCACTCGTACTCGTGGCTGATCCTCGGTCGCGCTGCTCGTGATCGGCGCCTGGGTGCGGCATTTCTTCAACGTCCGCCACAGCGGCCGCACAGCGTGGTGGATCCCGGTCACGGCAGCGCTGGCGATCGCGGCCGTCGCCGTCGCGATCAGGCCGCACGGCTCCTCGGGTGGGACGGCGGTCCCGTTCACGCGGGCGCAGGCGATCGTCCAGGCCCGCTGCGTCCCTCGCCATTCGGCCCACCCGACGAAAGGTTGACATCGCGCCGATGGGGCTCGTCTTCGACACGCCGAAGCAAATCCACGCGCAGGCGAGGCTGATCGAGCAGGTCGCGGTGACGACGAAGGTGATGCCGCTCGGGAACGTGACCGGATGACGCAAGCCGAGCGGGACACCCTCGGCGCCTGGATCCAACAGGGCGCGAAAACGCGGTAGGTTCCGCGGATGCTCGAGAATCGCGGTCGGAGGCGCGCGATTCGAGGCGCGCTTCGAGGAGGGCAGCGCCGCAAACGGTCGCGGCCTTCCGTCGGCTGCTGCCGCTCGAGAGCAAGCTGATCCATGCCTGCTGGAGCGGGGAGGCCTGCTGGATCCCGTTCGGCGAGCTTGACGTCGGGATCGGGCCGGAGAACGCAACCGCCTACCCGGGGCCGGGTGAGCTTCTCCTCTACCCGGGCGGCGTCAGCGAGACGGAGATTCTCTTCCCCTACGGGCCGACGCAATTCGCGAGCAAGGCCGGGGTACTGGCGGGCAACCACTTCGCGACGATCGGCAGAGGCGCCGAGCAGCTGCGCGAGTTAAGGGCCGCTCGTGCTCTGGCAAGGGCGCTCAGTCGATTCGCTTCTGACGAGCGCTAGCGGCCTGCGGTCAGCGGCAGTCGACCGACGAGCGGCCGCACGCCCCGTCTCCGTGCCTCCGCGCTCGACAAGCTCGTCCGGGGAGTGGCTGGCGCCGCCGTTCAGCGAGCGGACGAACAGCATCGCCGTCGGGCACGTCCGGCGGCGGCGAGCACCATGGCGTCGCAGGCCGGCGCCGGAGACGAGCTCCGGGCGCGCCGGGCAGCACGGCTCGGAGGGCATCGAGGGGCGGACCGCCCATTGCCGACCGGATCCTGGCGCCACGACGGGCTCGAAGCCGGATCGCCTGGATCAGCTTCTCGAGCGCCATCGGCCGTCGGCGCGCGCGCGCGTCGACCGAGACGCGGTGACCCGCTCCGGGGACGACGTTCGCCGCTCCCGGCTCGACCTCGAGCGCGCCGACGGTCGCGAGCCGCGTCGTGCGCGTGCGGACCCGCGCGATGCAGAGACGAACCTCGCCGCCTCGACGAGCGCGTCCGCGCGCTCCTGCATCGGCGTCGTCCCGGCATGGGCGGCGCGGCCCTCGAAGGTGACCGCTGCCCCGCGCCTGGCCTGCGACGCCGGTGACGATCCCGAGCGGCTCTCCGAGGCGCTCGAGCACCGGTCCCTGCTCGATGTGGACTTCAACGAAAGCGCATAGGAAGCTCCGCGAGCCGACGGCTCCCCATCGGCCCGACTCTTCGGCCCGGAAGGCAGACCACGGCCGAGCGGCGGTGTCGCGCAGGCGGTCAGCGGCCTCGATCGCCGCAACAACACCGAGCGCGCCGTCGAAACGCCGCCGTTCGGAACGGTGTCGAGATGGGAGCCGCTCCAGACCCAGGGCGTCCCCGCGATGCCCGAAGAGGTTGCCCGCCTCGTCGCGACGCCGACCTCGAGCCCGGCCTCGCGCATCCATCGGTCGGCGAGCTCGTGGGCCGCGTCCTCTTCGGCGGAGTAGCCAAGGCGCGCGCCGCCTCCGATCGCGTACAGCTCTTCGAGCCGGGCTAGAAGTCGCACCGGGGCATCATCGCGAGTCCTCAGGCTCGCGAGCACGCCACCCCGCCGACCGGCAGCAGCGTCGCCGCTGAGCGCGAACTCCGATCCGCCACGAAGCGCTCTCCGGCGATCGCCGCGAGCGCGAGTCCGGTGCCGGCTCGGTGCCGGCGATTGAGAGCCAGATCTGCTGGAATCCGAGCGCCGTCCGCTGCGCGCGCACGACCGGCAAGCTCGGCAGCGGCGGTGAACGCAAAAGCCCGTTCCACGACATCGCGAGCGCCGCCGTGAGACCACCAGCGAGGAACGAGAAGCGCAAGCGGCGCCGGCACAAGAACGGCTGAAAGGGCAACCACCGCGGCTGCGATCGCGAAACAGCAGCCGGCGGAGGGCGGAGGCGGCCCGCATTCGGTCCGGCTGACCAGCGGCCGGCGAGCGTTGCGAGCGCGATTGCGACCGCCTGGGCGGCAGCGAGTGCAGCTGCGGCCGCCGCGATCGAGACGCCGCGCCGGTCGTGGAGAAAGAGCACGATGAACCCGGGTGAGCGAGACCTGGGTCGCAACAGTACAGCGCTACCGGCGCTGAGGATCCGCTGCCTTTGATCGCGCAGAGTCGCCGGCGCTTCGAGGGTCGACGGACGCCTCGTCGCTTTGGGGCGTCGCGAAGCCTGGGCCCTCCGACCCCCGGCAGCGAGTAGAGGCAGCGCCCCGAGGACGAGGAACGGAGGCCTCGAGGCCACCGGCACGGAGGATCGGCGGGAGTGCGAGCGCAGAGAGAAACCATCCGATCGGCAACGCCGACTGCCGAACGCCAAGGGCGAACCCCACGCTCGTCGCGGCCGAGACCAGAGCTCATCACGGCACGACCGCTCGCGGCGTTTACGCTCGCGCGCCTGCAGCGCTGGCGAGGCCGGACGCAGGGAGACTGAGTCTGGACGGCATTCGACACGAACGCCGGCATCGCCGCGGGCGAGACGCGCCCATCAACGCCAGCCCGACCGCGAGGACGACCCGCTCGCCGACCCGGCTTCGGATGACGACCCCGGGGAGCAGGGTGACAGACACAGGACCAGCCCAGACGCTGGCCCAGGACGATCCCAACCTCCGGGACGCTGAGGTCGAGCTCGGCGCGGAGCGCCGGAGCCGTTAGAACCGGCAGACCGAGGGTGAGGGACGGAGAAGCTGGATTGGGCCGCGATCCCCGCGGCGAAGCTTACCGACCCATCGGTAGCGCGTCGCGCTATGGGCCGATCGGGTCGAGGCGACTCATGGCCTGCGGAGCATCACATGGAGCGCCCCTGACTCACGGGAGGTCTCGAGGCCCCTGCGGGGAAGGCGCAATCGCCTTCGACTCGCCTACGGCGCGAACGGGTTGAAAGGCTTCGAAGCTCGTTCGAGACGAGGACGCTCTTCGTCTCCAGGTAGAGCTCGAGCGTCTCGATGCCCAGCTCGCGACCGAAGCCCGACTGCTTGTAGCCGCCGAACGGGATGCCTGGGAACGCCGTGAACGGCATGTTGATCCCGACGGTGCCGGCCTTGATCCGACGCGGCGAGCCGGTGTCCGCGCGCCGGGATCCCCGGTCCAGACCGTCGCCATCAGGCCGTACCTGACGTCGTTCGCGATCCGCACCGCGTCCTTCTCGTCCTCGAACGGGATGATCGTGACGACCGGCCCGAAGATCTCCTCCTGCGCGACCGTCATCCGGTTGTCGACGCTTCGCGAGCACCGTCGGCGGGTAGAACGCGCCCTTGCCCTCGAGCGGCTCGCCGCCGGCGACGACCTCGGCACCCCTCCTCGCGGCCCTGCTCGACGAAGCCGTGCACCTTGTCGCGATGCGCCGTCGGAGATCAGCGAGCCCGACCTGCGTCTCGGCCTCGAGCGGGTCGCCGACCTTCAACCGCCTCGCGGCCTCGGCGAAGCTGCGTGACGAACTCGTCGTAGAGCGACGCTCGACGAGCACGCGCGAGCGCGCCTCGCAGCTCTGGCCGGCCGAGTAGTAGATCGACCAGACCGAGCTCGGGATCGCGTCCTCGAGGTTCGCGTCAGCGAAGACGATGTTCGGGCTCTTGCCGCCCAGCTCGAGCGTCAGCCGCTTGATCGTGTCCGCCGCCGAGCCGCATGATCTCGCAGCCCGTCGCCGTCGAGCCGGTGAACGCGATCTTGTCGACGCCCGGGTGACGGACGAGGTGTGCGCCGACCGTCGTTCCCGGTCCCGGCACGACGTTGATGGTTCCGGGCGGGAAGCCGACCTCGGCGGCGAGCTCGGCCATGCGCAGCGCGGTCAGCGGCGTCGCCGAGTCGGGCTTCAGCACGATCGTGCAGCCCGGCCGCGAGCGCCGGCGCCAGCTTCCAGGTCGTCATCATCAGCGGGTAGTTCCAGGGACGATCTGGCCCGGCGACGCCGACCGGCTCCTTCAGCGAGTAGAAGAGGAGCGAGCCGCCGATCGGGTTCGAGCGGCCGCCGATCGACGCGATCGCCGAGGCATAGAAGCGGAAGTTCTCGACGCCCTGTGCAGAGCTCCGCCTTGACCGAGGAGATCGCCTTGCCGACGTTGCGCGCCTCGAGCTCGGCGAGCTCCTTGCGGTTCGCCTGGATCGCGTCCGCGAGCGCGTGCAGCAGGCGGGAGCGCTCGGTCGGCGGCGTCTTCCCCAGTCTCCGGCGAGCGCGGCGCTGCGCGGCCGCGACGGCGCGGTCGACGTCCTCCTCGCCGGCCGAGCGCGACACGGGCGAGCGGCTCGCCGGTCGCAGGCTCGCTCAGTTCGCGGATCTCGCCCGATGCCGGCTCAGTGCTCTCTCCGTTGATGAAGAGCCCGTACTCGCGCTCGGTCGCGACAGCCATCGGCGCGGACGATATCGGCTGGCACGACAGAGGGGCCGGGCGCTGGCTCGCGCTCGGCGAAGACGCTGATCATGCAGCATCGGCGCCCCGTTCGTGCCGATCAAACACGACGGGACGATCTACATCAGGCCGCCGCTGCTGTAGCGGTACCGACCCTCAAGTGTTCACGCGCGCGCCCCATGGGGTGGCGCGAGTGCGCCTACCGAAACGCTAGCGAGGCAAACCGCGCGTGTCTGTGCCGGGCTTGCGCCGATTTCGTCACGACGCAGGACGTTCGGAAGAGCGCCGCCTGGCCGCTGACCCACGCCCACGCACATCGTCGCCAGCCCGTAGCGGCCGCCGCGGCGGCGGAGCTCGTGGAGCAGGCGTCACGACGAGGCGCGCGCCGGTCATGCCGAGCGGGTGGCCGAGCGCGATCGCGCCGCCGTTGACGTTCACCTGCTCGGGATCGAGGCCCAGCTCGCGGATCGACCGCGAGGCTCTGCGAGGCGAACGCCTCGTTCAGCTCGACGAGGTCGATGTCGGCGACCTCGACGCCGGCACGAGCCAGCGCCTTGCGCACGGCCGGGATCGGCCCGATCCCCATCACGCGCGGGTCGACGCCGGCAACCGCAGCGCTCACGAACGAACGCCGAGCGGCTCGACGCCGAGCGCCGCGCGCCCTCTCCTCCGAGGCGATCACGAGCGCCGCGGCGCCGTCGTTGATCCCGGCTCGCGTTGCCGGCCGTGACCGTGCCGTCCTCGCGAAACGCGGGCTTCAGCGCGGCCAGCTTCTCGGCTCGTCGTGTCCGGCCGCGGATGCTCGTCGCGCTCGGCCTCGCCGACCGGGACGAGCTCGTCGGCGAAGCGCCCCGCCTCGTGCGCCGCGGCCCAGCGCTGCTGCGACTGCAAGCGCGAACGCGTCCTGCTCCTCGCGCGAGACGCCGTAGCGCTCGGCCACGTTCTCGCCGGTCTCGCCCATCGACTCGAGCGAGAACAGCTCCTCGAGCGCGGGTTCGGGAAGCGCCACGCCGAGCGTCGTGTCGTAGACCGTTCGGTCGCCGCGCGCGAACCCGTGCTCCGGCTTCGCCGAAGCACGAAGCGGCGCGCGGCTCATCGACTCGACGCCGCCGGCGACGTAGAGGTCGCCGTCACCGGCCGACGACGGCATGACAGCGCCGAGACGATCGCGGAGAGCCCGAGGCGCAGAGCCGGTTGACGGTGACGCCTGCGAACCGAGTCGGGCAGGCCGGCGAGCAGCGGCCATCCGGGCGACGTTGCGGTTGTCCTCGCCGGCCTGGTTCGCAGCAGCCGAAGTAGACGTCCTCGATCTCGGCGCCGTCCACGCCTGCATCGCTCGACGGCCTCCGCGGATCACGAGCGCCGCCAAATCGTCCGGCCGCTCGCCCGAGAGGACGCCGCCGTAGCGCCCGACCGGCGTGCGGACGCCGCTCAGAATCACCGCTTTGCTCACGAGCCCGAGGCTAGCTCACAAAGTCGAGCTCAACGCGTCCTGAAAGGCGCCGAGCTCCTCGCCACGCCTCAGCAGCTCCGCGGACAGCCTGCCGGCCCTCATCGCCGTAGTCGCACGTGTATCTCGTTCACGTACATGCCGACGAAGCGATCGGCGAGCTCGGTGTCCAGACCACGCCCGAATCCGAGGGCGTATTCCATCGCCTCCGCCCGGTGGTCGAGGCCGGCTCGGATCGACTCATGCAGCACTTCGGAGAGCTCGTGCAGGACGTCGGGACCAAGATCGCGCCTGGCGACGTTGATCCCGAGCGGCAACGGCAGACCGGTCTCGAGCAGCCACCACTCGCCGAGATCGACGCGCCTTCCGCAGGCCCTCAGCCTCGTAGGTGAGCTGACCCTCGTGGATCAGGAGCCCGGCGTCGGCGCGGCCCGACTTGACCTCGTCGAGAATCTGGTCGAACGGCACCTCGCGGAAGCGGAAGTCGCCGAGGTACGAGCCGCGAGGACGAGGAATGCGGTCGTCATCCGCCCGGGCACCGCGATCTCGACGCGACTGCAGCTGCTCGCGCGTCGAGCTGCATCGCGAGCGACGACGATCGGGCCCGTAGCCCGAGCCCATGCTCGCGCCGTGCGGCAGCACCGCGTAGCGATCCTGGACGTACGGGTACGCGTGCAGCGAGATCGCCGTCGTCTCGAGCCGGCCCGTCGAGCGCCCATTCGTTGAGCGTCTGGATGTCGCGCAGCACGTGCTCGAACTCGAACCCGCGCGTGTCGATCTCGCCCGCGGCGAGCGCCCAGAACATGAACGCGTCGTCGGGATCAGGGCTGTGTCCGAGCCGGATCAGCACGCGGCGCACGCTAACAGCCCTACTATGGATGACGGTGGCAAGGTCCAGCGCTCACCGACTCGATCCAGGACTACCTGAAGGCGATCTACAAGCTCCAGCGAGGGCGAAGCGCGCGTCTCGGTCACGGCACTCGCCCGGGAGCAGGGAGTCGCGGCGGGCTCGGCGAGCGAGATGGTCAAGAAGCTGGCGGCGCTCGAGCTTGCTCGACCACGCGCCCTACCGCGGCGTCCGCCTCACGCCCGCAGGCGAGCGCGTCGCGCTCGAGGTGATCCGCCACCACCGGCTGCTCGAGCTCTACCTCGCCGAAACCCTCGGTCTTGACGTCGACGATGTCCACGACGAGGCCGACCGGCTCGAGCACGTGCTCTCGGAGGAGCTCGAGGCGCGGATCGACCGCGCGCTCGGTTTCCCGACCCACGATCCGCACGGCGACCCGATCCCGAATGCGGCGCTCGAGTGGCCGAAGTCAGTACCGGCTAGCGGCCGAAGAACCAGCGCTCGAGAGGCTCGAGGAGCTCCTCCGCGCGAACCTCTCGACGGCCGCAACGCGGCCGTCCTGTGCCGAGACGCGCGCGTCGTCCTCGAGCGCGGCGTTCGCGCATTCGAGGGCGTCCTCGAGCTCGTAGCCCTCGAAGACGTAGTCGTCGGGGTGCGCCTGCTCGCTGCGCCGGTGCCGTGGGATTGATCGCGCGGCCAACCGCCCAGATTGCTCCGGGCTTGCGCCTCGATCCAGATCACCACGCGCTCCTGACTCCGGCGTCGATCGACCCCTTCGAGCACGCGCTGGGCAAACACCGCACTCGACTCTGTCCGCTTCACGCCCGGGGACCCTAGCGCGCCACACGATGCGTTTTCAGGGCTCAACCAGCACTTTCCGCGAAACCGAACTGACACGGCCGCGGCGCAAAGCCGCCCTGGCTCTCCAAGCGGCATCGCAAGCGACGCCTTGGGTGCCCATAGAATCGAACCGTGGCCAAGCTCCGCAGCTTCGTCCGGAATCCGTTCTCGTTCCTCTTCGCCGGCTCGTCGAAGGAGGATCGGATCACGGCGTACATGATCCGCGCGAGCACGACCGCGGGCGGTCCCTCACCGAGATCCTCGAAGACCCGTACATTCGCAACCGGGCCACGGAGAGGGAGATCGCCCGGATGCTCGAGCGGCCTGAGGTGATCGAGGCACTCGGCCGCGCGACCGTGACCGAAGCAGAGAACGAGCTCGGCTAGAGCCGCTTCCCGACCTCTTCTTCCGAGCCTTTCGAGAGCGACCGCGCCGATGGCGACGTCCCAGGCGGCGAGGCCGTTCGACTTGAAGACAACGATGTCGTCGGCGGCCTGACGGCCCCTGGAGCTCGCCCGCGACGACCTCCTGCAGCTCGTGCACCTCGAGCCAGTCGAGGACGCCGCGCTCGACCGGCTCGATCAGGTCGCCCGACTCGAGCTCGCGCCTGCTCGCGCGAGTCGCAGCAGACGAACGCCGCGCGCTCGAGGACGACGTTGTCGAGCTCGCGCGCGCTGCGGTCGTTGCGCGCCGACCGCGCAGACGAGCGCGCCGGCGCTGCAGCCATTCGCCGCGCAGGACGGGATCCTGCGAGGTCGTCACCGTGACGACCACGTCGCACCTGGCCGGCGTCGCGGTGGCACTCGCCCGGCTCGGCGCCCGTCTCGTCGCAGAACTCGGCCAGGCGCTCTGGCGTCCGGCAGTAGGCGACGACGCGCTCGATCGCCGGCAGCGCCGCGCGAATCGCCGCGACCTGCGACTGCGGCCTGCCAGCCGCAGCCGAGCACGCCGAGGCTGCGCGGCGCCTTCGCGGGCGAGGTACTTGCCGCGACACCCGCTCGCGGCGCCGGTGCGGAGCTGGCCGATCTGTGTCCGCCTCGATCACGCCGGCGAGCTCAGCCTGCTCGAGATCGAAGAGGACGACGACGAACGGCGTCCCGCCGGGCAAGCCACGCGTAGGACTTGACGCCCGGCGCAGCCGAAGCTCGCGGTCGACCGCCGCCATCGACCGCGAAGGTGCCGTCCTCGAGCCGCAGCCGCTCACGGGGCCGGTTCTCGACCTCACCCGCCGCCAGCCGCCGAAAGCACCCTCGACCGCCTCCAGCGCGTCGGCAGGCGTCAGCAGCGAGCCGACATTCGCTTCCGTCAGATACAGAGGCAAGCCGGAAGTCTAGGAGGGCTGCTTGATGAAGCTGATCGCGCCGCTCGTCTCGAAAGCACGGCTCACCGGAACCTCGTCGAGCGAGGCGATCGTGCGCGCCTCCTCGCATCGTTTGCAGTCCGTATTCGCGGCACCCAAGCGTTACGGCGGAAACCATCACTAGTCGCGGGGCTGACGCGGTAGTACTTTCGGCGTGTGCAGGCGAGCATCGCGGCACCTAGGTGAGACCGGTCCGAATCTCCAGGCAGACGCTCTTGGCGCCCGCCCGTCGCGCGCTGCCGCACTGGATTCCGATCGTCATGGATCTGCCCGGCCTCGCCGGGCTGCGCGCGGCTTCGACGGCCGATCCGAGAATCGAGCAGCAGGAGATCGACCGGCGTCCCGGTCACGGTCACGCGGCCGGCTGGCAAAGGGCCGTTCCCGGCGTGGGTCTTCGTCACGGGAGCACATCCGCTGCGCCGCAGGGAGCCGGTTGTGCAACGGCTTCGCCGAGGGCCTCGCCCGCTCGGGTTACGTCACCTCGTTCCCGACCTCCCGGCCTCGGCGACGGCCAGCTGACGCCGGACGCTCGACACCGCCGTGACGGTGATCGAGGCGGCCGTCGCGAGGCCTGATGTCCGAGGCCGCAACGGCTCTGGTCGGTGCGTCGGCCGGCGCGGAGCATCGCGCCCTCGCGGGCGCCCGGCCCGAGCTTCAGCCGATCGATCTCCGTCGTCGCAGCCATCGCGCCGTTCGCCGATCTCCGCAAGATCCTCTGCCTCGCGACGACCCGCCGTTACGAGCATCAGGAGCGTTCGCCGAGTACGAGGTGTTCGACCTTCTTGCAGCCGCGCGGTCGGCCGCTCGATCGTCGCTGCGCTGTCCGAACCGCCGAGCGCGAGGCGCTTCTGAGCCGTCTGGGGCACGATCCGAAGACGAGGACCACTGACCCGCTCGAGGCCTCGACCCGACGAGAACACGCCGACGAAGTAACCGCCGCTGATCGCGCTCTTCGCGAACCGCGAGTGCAACCCGTTTCGACGAGCTCTACGACGCCCCTCCCTGCGGAGGTCTGCTCGGCGATCGAAGATTTCTCGCCGCTCTCCGCGGCGGGCCAGGTCAAGGCGCCGGTCGAGCTCGCGGTTCCGCCTGGAGGACCCGTTACTTCCCGTCCGGCGAGGCGCGCGGCGCTCGCCGACTCGCTGCCGAACGTCCGCCTCACCGTCACAGTCGACCCTCGACCACACCGCGCCCGATGGCGTCGCTCCGGCGGTCTCGGCGGCCTGCGGAAGTTCGAGGCGTTCGTCGTGTCAGGACGTCTGGCCGCGGCGCGCGCTGAGCGATGGTCGCGGCACAGGGAGCCCGCGCGACACCCCAGCTAACGAAGGCATCTCGGCTGACCACGACCGTCGCCGCGACGGTCGCCGGGCTCGTCGGGCTTCACGCAGGCGCGCACAGTTCCGCGATCGATCCGAAGCTCGCCGCGGGGTACCTGTGGTTCTTACTCGGGCCTCTTCTCTCCTGCTGCGTCGCGGGCCAGCTCGTCGTGCGAACCCGCCGACCGGCGTGGCTGCCGCCGGACGATGAGTGGAACCTGACGCCGTACCGTCTTCTGCTCCCGGTCCAGCTGACGATCCTCGCGCTGATGGTCTGGATCGACGTCGATCTCTCGCGTGGCCTCCGGCTTCTGGGCCACCCCCAAGCCGGACTTCGGCCAGGCGGTCGCTCTGGTTCGCGTACGCCTACGCGGCCGCGATGCTTGTTCGTTACCTCGTCCGCATGATGCGCCGCCCGGAGCAGCGCTGGTTCGGCGGCGCTGATCCCGATCGTCTTCCACTTGGTGCTCGGCTTCGTACCTCTACGTGCTGGGAAGCTTCCATGCCTCCTACTGAGACCCGAGTGGCGATCGTCGGGGCCGGCGCCGCGGGGCTCTCGGCGGCGCCGCCTGAAGCACGTCGCGGGCTTGAACCCCTCTTGTTCGACGGGCGACGACCAGGTCGGGGCACGTGGGCGCGCCGGTACGACCGTCTTCACCTGCATACCGTCCGCCGCTTCTCGGGCTCGCGCACTACCTCGATCCCGCGAACGTATCCCGGCTACGTGCCCAAGGACATGTTCGCCCGTTACCTCCGGGAGTACGCCGACCATTTCGGCCTTGACGTGCGGCTCGGTCACCGGGCCTCGAGGGTGCGGCCGGAAGGCCTATCGGTGGCTGATCGCGGAGACCAGCGGCGGCGAGTGGCCGCAGAACGCGGTCGTGATCGCCACCGGCCGATACAAACGAACGGCGAGTCCCAGACTGGGTGGGGATCGAGGCTTCCGGCCGCCGAGTCGTCCACTCCGGCCGACTACCGCTCCGGCGCCGACTTGCCGGGTGAGCGCGTTCCCGTCGTCGGCATCGGGAACAGCGGCGCCGGAGATCGCGGCCGACCTCGGCGGAGCAGGGCGCGTCCTTCGTCGCCATCTCGGTCCGGACGCCACCGCCAATCATCCCGCGCGAGCCTGTTCGGCGTTGTCCCTGTCCAGCTACTCGGACTCGCGTGTCACACCGTCCCGGCGCCGCGTCTGCTCGATCGAGTCGGCGCAGTGCTCCGGCGGGTCGGGATCAGGCGACCTGCGCAAGTACGGCCTCGCTAAGGCGGAGTGGGGGCCGTTCACGGCGCGGCGTCCGGCTGTGATCGACGTCGGCTTCCTGCACGAGCTGAAGGGCGGACGGGTTCACGTCCGGTCCGAATGTCCAGCGATTCACCGAACGTGGGCGTCGTGTTCGGTGATGGCCGCGAAGGAAGAATTCGACGCCGTCGTCGCGGCGACCGGATTCTCGTCGAAGCTCGCCGAGCTGCTCGACGTCCCGCGGCGCCGTCTCCGAAGGCGGGCGCCCACGCTTCCGCTCCGGGCGGCCGACCGACTTCCCGGCCTCTACTTCGTCGGCTTCGACGAGACGACACGTGGCGTGCTGTACGCAGGCGAACCAGACCACGCACGTCTCTCGCGCCGCGCGATCGCCGAGTACTTGGGGCGGGCTGACGCGACGTTTGCGCAGCCGATCAAATTCCTGATCGTTGGTGTCCGGCGGGTACCTGGCAAACCTCGGCGTGTTCGCGGTCATCTACGGGCTCGGAGTGCCGTACATCCCGGCCTCAATCGTCTCCTACTTCATCGCCAACGCCCTCATGTACTTCGGCAACCGCTACTTCACCTTCGGCCCGGTCACGACGGCTTCTGGTCTGCGTACTGTGCGCTGCATGGTCGTCGGCGCCGTCGTGGTCGCGCTCAACGCCGGCATCCTCGCCGCGCTCGTCGCAGGAACCGGGATCGATCCGCGCCTCGGCCAGGCGATCTCGCTGCTGCTGATCACCCCGGTGGCGTTCGTCCTCGTTCAAGCGCTGGACGTTCCAGATCAGGCCGGCGTAGCCGCCTCACCGAGGGCGTCCGCGAACATCGCGCGGTAGTGGCGATACCACTCGCTCTGGAACCGCTCCTCGGGATCGAACCGCCGCTTCAGCCGTAGGAACTCCGGCGAACTGCGGATAACAGGTCTCGACCTGCTCACGGGTCGCCCAGCGGTGGTAGGTCAGTACTTGCCGCCCGCGCTCGATGCCGCGGTCGATCAGGCGCCTGAACGCCTCGGCCGAGCGCTCGATCCGCGGGCGGCGTATGCGTCGTGCAGAGGTTGAAGATGATGCAGGCCCAGCGGTCGGTCGCCCAGGCGAGGAACGACTCTTCGTCGTCGCTCGACCAGCCGGATCGTCCCGTAGATCGACGTTCGGTGCCGTTGCGTCGCGGAAGTCGTCCGCCACGGCGCGCCATGAAGTCGGCCAGGCGATCCGCGCGGCACGTAGATCTCCGTGATCATCTCCGTTGCGCGTCCGGTCGACGCCCGAGCCGCGGCGTCGAGGGGTCCCGGTGGTAGCCGTCGGTGTAATCGGCGAACTGGTGGGCGTCCGAGTAGTAGAGCTGGCCCGAGGTGGCCAGGTAGTGCGTCGAGTACTGCTCCCACGGCGCGCGCTTGTCCGTGTGGGCGAGGTAGAGCAGGCCGCTGCCAGTCGTCCGTGGAGAGCGCCCGCTGGCCCGCGGGCGGCGCGGCCGGCGCGCTCGACCGGCCGGTAGCACGAGAAGACACCCCGGCGCAGGAAGTCGTCGCTCGCCGGGTCGATCGCGAACTGGAAGTCGCCGTAGAGGAAGCCGTCGCGCGATCCGCTCGCTCGAAGAGCGGCATCAGCTCGTCGATCGACGCGATCTCGACCACGCGCTCCAGAACTCTGCCGCGGCACGAGCCGCAGCCGCAGCGAGTAGATGCAGCCGAAGAGCCCGTAGCCGCCGACGGCGAGGCGGAAGAGCTCGGCGTTCTCCTCGCGGCTGCATCGGATGCGCGCTCGCCGTCGGCGTCGACGAGCACGAGCGACTCGACGTCGCGCGACGATCGGACTGTCGATCGTCAGGCCCGCGGCCGTGGACGTTGGCCGACACGCGCCCCGCCGAGCGAGAGCCGGTCGGCACCCGTCTGCTTCTGCGCGATCCCCCACTGGCGTGCTCGCGCGCCTCTTGTCACGGCTGCAGCCGCTCGATCAGCCCCGGCCACTGCAGGCCCGGCCTCGACCTCGATGCACACCGGCGCTCCGTCGTCGAAGCCGATGCACGCGGTCGAGGCCGCGCGTGTCGAGGAGGCAGGCCGCCGGCGCAGAACTGCTGACCGCCCATCGCGTGACGGCCTCCCGCGATCGACCGACGGCGCCGTGCTCGCCGCGCACGCCGCACCGCGGCCTGAATCGACAGCCGAGCGAGTCGACGGCGACGACGGTCCGCGACGACGCGCCTCGTTGAGCTCCGAGTGGATGTCGTTGATGGTCGCAACTCATCGGCGTCGCTCTTCCTCGCACGTCCGGGATCGCTGTTCAATACGACGGATGGATGACGGCTGGCTCGCGTCAGTGAGCGCATAGAGCCTCGAGCTGACTCCGGCTCGTGGGATGTCTTCGGTTCGAACCGCTGGCTCCGGCCCCCGGCTGACGCTGCTGCGCACGGGTTCCCGACGAGCTCGTGGGACTGGGCGCGCGCGTCGCGCGGCGCAAGCTCGAGACCGAGCCTTCAAATGCTGACGTTCAGACTTCCTCGGCCTGGCGCGACTCGGACAAGCCGCGCGGATCACGAGTACTCGATCGGCGAGCAGGCTGACCTGACCGAGGCGCTCTGGCGGCGGCTCGGCATCGAAGAGACCGGCGTCGTCGGCCACGACTCCGGCGCCACCGTGGCGCAGGAGCTGCTCGCGCGAGCGGAAGAAGGACGCTCGACGCCCGGCTGAGTGGCGTCGTGCTCCTGAACGCAGGGGCTCTACGTCGAGCTGGCGAGGCCGCTGCTGATTCAGCGCCTGCTCGCTGCGCCTCGCCGGCCGCCTTGCACACCTCGTTCACCGAGAGCAGCGTTCAGCCGCAGCCTCTCATCGGTCTTCTCAAGCGAGCATCCAGCCCGACCGCGGCAGAGCTGCACTTGAACACTGGCAGTCTCGTCCGACGCCGAGCGGGGCGGCGTGGCGTCGTCGCGTACGCGGTGGCCAGATCCAGAGCGCTGGTGCCGGAGATACCCAGGGTGAAGCCCCATTGCGCGCCCTGTTCGGCCCTCTGCGCATCCGGAGTCCGAGCGGAATCGGATGCCGAGTCGCCGTGCCAGGTCGATCACCTTCTCCGCGCCGACGCTTTCCTGCAGCGGGACGAAGTAGGTGACCACCGAGTGGGCCAGCGCCTGCCACATGTCGCGCTTGCCGGACAGGTACGCTGGATCGCCCTGTTCCCCCGGACACCAGTACCCGCCGTCACAATTGGGGACCGTGGCCGGGTCCGATGACGTAACTCGACCGGTACTGCTTCGTGTCGAATCGTGTGGCTGAGCGGGATTCCATGTCTTCGAGCGCCGCAGCGACGGTGAACAGTGCGAACGTCTGCGCGCACCGGGAAGCCCCTCAGCCCATCGCCGCCGGCGGCCAGCGGCGTGTGGTCGTCGTCCCGTACGTGATCTCGCTCTGGTTGGCGACGTACGTGCCGGGCATCGGGGTTGAGGCGGTGCTGGGGCTGTACGCCCTGCCCGAAGGTGCGGCTGACCGCCATGGTCCGGATTAGACCGGTTCCCGGCTGGACGCTGACCAGGGAGAAGACCTTGCTGGTGGCGGCACCGGCACCAGGGTTCGCGGCGCTGCGCGGCGGTCGCCTGCAGCGCGACGTCGAGCGAGCCGACGATCCGGTAGCCGCCGGTGCGCAGCCGGGCGAGCCGTGCCGCGGGACGCTTCCGAGCGGGCTGCTGCTCCCACCACGACAACACCAGGTAGTCGCAGAAGAAACCCCAGCTGCTGTCCGCCACCCGAGGGCAGCTCGCCGAGGATCATCTTCGCGTCGAAGCGCGCGACCTTGTGTCGTGCCGTCCGGGCTGACGCGTACAGAACAGAGGGCTCGACCGGCATCGGAGCTGATGACGCCGCAACCGAAGGCTGGCCTCGCCGAAGCGGGTACGCCAGGCCGGCACCCCGGCGACGGTGATCGCTAATGACAGCGATGGCGATGGCCATCGCCCGATGTCTTGGTTCCGCGGACGGCTTCTTGTCTGTCACGGTTCGCGATCATAGGCCGAATTCAGCCGGGAGCATCCCGCGTTGCCCACCATGGTGTCCCGGAGGTAAGCAGTACGACAGGGGTGTGAACGGAACCCGAGCCGGCTACGCCCGTTGCTCCACCGACGAACAAGACGGCTGGCCCTGAGCTGTGTGACCAGGCGTTCGGGGCCCAGATCGCTCACACTCCCGCTCGCTGCCGCGGCGGCGCTGTCGGAAAAAGCGCCTCCGCAACGCCTCTGCGAAAGTAGACGGCCTCTGCTGCGGGTGGCCGTGGAAGGCCTCCCAATCCGGCAGCCGGCAGCGGCGGCCGGGGAGAGCTGGGCCATGGAGCGCGCCGCTGCCCGCGACGAGTGGGGAAGTCGAGATCCTCGGTGGGGTAGTGCTCAGAGCCCGACCCTCGGAGTACGCCGGGCCGAGTCCGGAACGCGAGGACTACCTGCGGACGCGCAGATCGCGCGCACCGATTAAGTTTCCGCGCCGCGCCCGTCTGTACGCCGAATACCGACTCACGGGAGGCTGACGCCATGCGGAAACTGACCTTCGGCATGAACCTGAGCCTGGACGGCTACATCGCCGCGCCCGGCGACGACCTCGGCTGGAGCGTGCCGAGCGACGAGCTGTTCCAGTGGTGGTCCGACCGGGTGGGGGCGACGGGCCTGGCGCTGTACGGGCGCAAGCTGTGGGAGACGATGAGCTCCCACTGGCCGACCGCCGACCAGCAGCCCGGCGCCACACCGGCGGAGATCGAGTTCGCCCGCCGCTGGCGGGACATGCCGAAGGTGGTGTTCTCCTCGACGACCAGCACGGTCGACTGGAACACCCGCCTGGTCACCGGCGACGCGGTCACCGAGATCACCCGGCTCAAGGCCGAGGACGGCGGCCCCATGGACATCGGCGGCGCCACACTCGCCGCGGCGGCCATGCGGGCCGGGCTGATCGACGAGTACGCGATCGTCACCCATCCGGTCCTGGTGGGCGGCGGCACGCCGTTCTTCACGGCCCTGGACAACTGGGTGAACCTGAGCCTGGTGGAGACCCGGACGCCCCCCGGCGGGGTGGTGCTGACCCGATCACAGGGGCGAGGCGATGAGCACGGGCCAAATGTGTCGGCTCGGCTGGGGCCAGGTGATCGAAGATCCCTTCCTGGCGTGCTCACCGGCGCTTCAACGGCTATGAGGAACCCTTCGCCCGGCCCTTCCTCGCGTTCAGGTGAGCCGTTGACGACCCAGTGGAGATGAGGGCGACAGCGTCGGTGCGCTCGCGAACGATGATCTTCTGGTAGCATGACGACGCCCCGCCCGGCGTCGCCGGCGGGGCGGTGGTGTTCGCGTGCTGTCGCGCTGCTGTTTCAGGCTGGTCGGGATGCTCATTCCCGCGGCTGACTGCGGTGACGGCGGCCCGCGCGCTGGACTCGTCGACGATGGGGACTTGTGTGATCACAGTGTCGGGGGCAGGTCCCAGCCATGGTTTGTCGGTGGCGTCGAATCCGGTGAGCTCGGCGATCTTCCCGTCGACGATGTGCAGGACCGCGATGTGCGAACAGCCGGTACTCCGGGTCGTCGGGGGTGCGGAGGTACAGCCGCGGCGGCAGGCATGCGGTTGACGGTCGTGGTGATACAGCGCCAGTCGTCGTAGCCGCGCTGGAAGAGCCCACCGGAGACCCAGCCGTCCACCGCGTCCTTGGCCGTCATGATCACAGGTGCCCGGATCGGGCAGCATCGCGAAGCGCAGGTCGTCGCGCAGCAGGGACATCAGCCCGTCGAGGTCGTTGCGCTCATGGGCGTCGATCCACGACTTCACCGCGCCGCGCTCGTCATTCGACAGCTCGTGGTGGCGGGCTCCGCCAGTCGAGGCGGCGGTCGGGCAGCTGCTCGCGCATCGTCACACGGGCCCGCTGCAGTGCGCTGGTCACTGATGCGACGCGTCAGCTCGAGGGCGTCGGCGGCTTTCGCCGCGCCGGCCAGCCGAGGACGTCGCGCAGGATGAACACCGCCCGCTGCCGCGGCGGCAGGTGCTGGACGGCGACGATGAACGCCAGCTCGATCGTCTCCCGTGCCACCACCGATTCCTGCGGGTCCTCGGGGAGCATCCGGTCGGGGTACGGCTGCAGGTACAGCACCTCAGGTCGGGGTCCGGCCAGCTCCGGACGGTACGGGTGTGCGGTCGTTGCGCTTCTCCAGGAAGTCGAGGCAGGCGTTCGTCGCGATCCGGTACAGCCAGGTCCGCAGCGCGGCGCGGCCCTTGAACGACTCCCGCTTGTGCCACGCTCGCAGGAACGTCTCCTGCGTCAGGTCCTGGGCGTCCTCGTAGTTCGCGAGCATCCGGTAGCAGTGCAGCCTGCAGCTCACGCCGGTGGCGCTCGGTGAGGAGCGCGAACCGCGCCGTGTCGTCCGGCGCGGACCGCCGCGATGAACGTGGCCTCGTCGGCGCCCAGCAGTCTGGCGTCGGTCATGGTCGCTGCAATCCTTCCGCCGGTGCGAGAGGGCTAACAGAACTGACGACGTGGCGGAGTGATTTCTGATCGGTGAAGCCGCTGACACCGGGTCGTTGTGCTCGACGGTCTCACCGTTATAACGCCGGCGGCCAGCGCAGTGAGTTCGGCGGCGTCACGGCCAAGGCGTTTCATCTCGTTGACGGTCAGGACGACCCGGCAGCGCGGGCCGGCTCGTGCCGATCGCTGTTCGGCGTGGTGGCCAATTCAGACCGCTGCACACCGGCCGGTTCACCAAGGTCCGCCGACGGAGCGCCTGCGGGTGCCGGCTGCGCCTGACAGCGCGGGCACGGGTGCCGCTCGACATCATCGGCGTCTCGCCCTGGATCGCGGTCTTCTTCACCAGCCATGCCCAGCATGCTCGCACAAACGGCTTCTCAGAACATCACAGCGACACTCTTTGCGTGAGAACGTGAATTCGAGAACGGATCTGGGTCCGATCAGCGATTCCGGACCGGATGCTGATCTAGCTCCCAAAATGGACCGTTTCTGCGAAAGCGGCAGCCGGGCAAGCTCTTCCCCGCAAGATCATCGCTAGCGTTACTGTTCCGATGCACCCTCAAGGGCCGGCTCTTTGTAAACCCCGGCTACGGTCGCCGAATTCGAGGCCAATCCTGATCCGCCACGCACCCGCGAAGGCGTGGCCGTCGCCAAACGCAAAGGCAAACTCCGCGGTAAACAACCCTGCTCCCTGAGTCCGCCCGACGTTCAATCCGTTCCCTGCTACGCCGAAGGCGGCCTGTCACTGGCCGACCTCGCCGAGGAATACAGCGTTGGCCGCTCCACCATCCACCGCGTCATCCACGGCGACCTCGCGACCGATGCCACGCACGAGGACAGTCCTGAGGATCAGCCAAATGCCCTCTGACCAGCCTTACCGCTAGTTTTCACAAGATCACCAGTCGAAGGCGCAAAAAGTGGCCGCACCCGCCCACGGCATCGAGCACTCCGGGCCGGACCCGAGCCATTGTCACAGAACAGCCAATTGCCTTTCCTCGGCCCGGGTGTAGGAAACATCGAGGCGCAATGCTCGCAGCATTCCGCCCAGCCAGGGACGGACGTTGAACGTTGGCGGAAAATGCCGCCCCCCTGTCGTCCGCGGATACTGTCGTTCATGGCGTTCTGTCGGGCAGCTCACACCATTCGGAATCACCGGCGACGATGCGCTCCGGCCGGCCGGTCTGGTGGCAACCCGCGTACGCTCGACGGGTGAGCATCGCATCCCCGCCGACCGTCGCTGTCCTGGGCAACCGTTTCGCGCGAGAGCTGCCCGAGCTCGCTGTTGCCTGGCAGGCCGAGGAGGCCCCCGAGCCTCGGCTGGTCGTGCTCGACGAGGCGCTGGCCGCCGAGCTCCGGCGCCTCGACGCCGCGGCAGCTGCGCAGCCCCGCCGGCGTCGCGGTTGGATCGGACCGGGGCTGCCGCGCCGGCACGGCGACGCTGTCGCGCAGGCCTACGCCGGTCACCAGCTCGGCGGCTTCTCGCCGCGGCTCGGCGACGGCCGGGCGCTGCTGCTCTGGCGAGCTGATCGACGCCGACGGCCGCCGCCGTGGACGTCGCACCTGAAGGGCTCGGGCGCACACCTACGCGCGGCGGCGACGGCCAGGCGGCGCTCGGGCCGATGCTGCGCGAGCACGCGTGATCGGCGAGGCCATGCACGGCGCTGGGCATCCCACGACCGCGCAGCCCTCGCGGTGGTGGCTACCGGCGAGCGCGGTGCTGCGCGAGCAGGCGCTGCTGCCGGGCGCCGTGCTGGCGCGTGGCCGCCAGCAGCCACCTGCGCGCGTCGGGCACGTTCCAGTACGCCGCCGCCCGATCGGCGACCAGCGACTGCTGCGCGCGCTCGCCGACTACGCCATCGCGCCGGCACCACCCGGACGGCCGCCGACGCCGACAACCCGTACCTGGCGCTGTTCGACGCGGTGGTCAGCGCGCAGGCCGCGCTGGTCGCCCGGTGGATGCTCGTCGGGTTCGTGCACGGCGTGATGAACACCGACAACATGGCGATCTCCGGCGAGACCATCGACTACGGCCCGTGCGCGTTCATGGACGCCTACGACCCGGCCACGGTGTTCAGCTCGATCGACCACGGCGGCCGCTACGCCTACGGCAACCAGCCGCGCGATCGCCGCAGTGGAACCTGGCCCGGCTCGCCGAGGCGATGCTGCCGCTCTTCGACGACGATCAGAGCCAGGCGGTCGCCCTCGCCGTCGAGTCCCTGGGCCGGTTCCGCCTGCAGTACAACGCCGCACCAAACAGCTTCTTCGGCATGAAGGCCAAGCTCGGACTGCTGGCGGTGCCGACCTCGACACCACGCTGGTCGACGACCTGCTCGTTCTCCTGCGGGCCGCCGGGTCGACTTCACCTCGTTCTTCCGTACCCCGGGTCCGGCCGCCCGGTGACGCCGAGCCCGACCTGGCCGGATCGATGTTTGGCTGGCGCGCTGGCGCGCGCTGGGTGCGGACGCGACGCGATGGACCGGGTCAACCCGGTCTACATCATCCCCCGCAACCACCTGTCGAGGAGGCCCTCACGGCCGCGACCGACGGCGACCTCGCCCCCGCTCGAATGGCTGCTGACGGCCGCACCCTTCGACGAGCCGGGCCTGCCGTTACGCCAGGCCCGCGCCGCCGGACTTCGGGGCATACCAGACCTTCTGCGGCACCTAGGGAGGACGAGGCGGTTGGCGAGCTGGCGCAGCGCAGGGTTGTAGTTGGAGCCGCGGCGCATTGCCAGAGCACGCACCGACAGCGGCGTAGGCGGCGGCGACCACCGGCTGGCCGAGATGCCCGGCACGCAGCACGGTCTGATCGCTGCGGCCTTGGCCGCGATGTCCTGGCGGCGGGCCCCGGTCGCCGCCGTTGCGCCGAGCGGTTCGTTACCCGACCGTGCACCGATACCCCACCACGGAGATGCTTGACGTGTTCGACTGATTTCCACTCAATCGATGACTGAGCATCCCAAGCCCATTCGGGCCGGCCACGATGACGCCATGAACGTGCCCCAAGGGCCTGCTGGTGGTCGCCGCCGCTCGCCCATGGTGCACGCGCCGGCGCCGTGACGGCAGTCGTAGTGCTGTTCGCCGTCGAACTGTTCGTGGGCTGGCCGTCGCTGTCGTCGGCACTGAAACAGCTGCGCGCTCCCGCCCGGGCTGGCTCGCCGCCGCGGTGGCACTGGAGTTGATGGCCATGGGCGCATACGCGCGCATGCGCGCCCTGCCGCACTCCGCTGGCCTGCGCGTGCCGGTCTACCGGCACGTCGCCCTGGCCTACGCCGCCCATCTGCTCAGCGTCACCCTGCTCCGGGGCCCGCGTTCTCCACCCGCTTCAACTACCAGCAGATGCGCCGCTGGCGCTACCCCGGCCGCCGCCTCCCTGGTGCATCGCGCTCGCCACCATCCTGTCCGCCGCCGCCCTGGCCGTCGTCACCGCCCCCGCGCCCTGGCCGCGCATCGGGCACCCGAGTGGTACAGCCTGCGGCTCACCGCCGTCGCTGCCGCGATCAGCCTCGGCATCCGGCAGGTCACCCGCCACCCCCAGCGCTGGTACCGGTGACCCGCCGCTGTGGCCGTGCTGACCCGGGTCAACCGACTGCGTCGCCGCCCGGCGGAGCAGGGCCTGACGCACTCCACGGTTTCATCGACCAGCTGGGTTCGGCCCGCCTCACCCCCGGATACGGCGCGCCGCGGCGGCCATCTTCGCGGTGCTCAACTGGCTGTTCGACGCCGTCTGCCTGTGGATGCGTTTCCACGCCGTCAGCGACGACCCCGTCAGCGCCGCGCAAGTGCTGCTCGCGTTCTGTGTGGGCTACGCCGCCGGAACCATCACCATCGTCCCCGGCGGGCTCGGCATCATCGACAGCGCGCTGATCCTCGTCGTCGCCGGCGCGTCGACACCGCCACCGCGATCGCCGCCGTGGTCCCCACCGACTTCATCAGCTTCGGCTTCATCATCGGCATCGGCTGGATCACTCCGGCTCATCATCCGCCACCGCCACCGCGACCAGATGACCGGATGAAACGTCGTCGGCGCGGTCGGCGGCGAGTGCGCGCCGGCGCTCGCGTACGTGTGCACGGTCAGCGCATGGATCATGTCGTGGCGTTCAGTCTGAACTCCGCGGACAGTGCGGGCAGCAGCGGATGATGCCTTCCGCGGTGGTCGGTGAAAGCAGCGCCTCGGTGGTGATGTGAGCCGATGTCGCGCAGCGCCGGGTCGGTCATCAGCTGGCGCGCGTTAAACCGCGCGTACCAGTCTGGTGTGCTCCAGGGCGGCCCTTCGGCGCAGCCGGCACCCACCGGGGTCCGCGGCAGCCGGGAAGTTCCGACCGGCGCCGGTCTGCATGGACACCGCGAAGGAGCCGTTTGTCGAGGGGGAGGCGAAGCTGAGTCTTCGCGGCTGCCGAGGTCCGTGGGGCTCACAGGTGGCGCCGAACCACTGGCCGTCGGTGCTGGTGATCTGCAGTGCCTGACGCCGTCGGTGTGGAAGGTGGTGGTCAGCTTGCGGTCTCACCCGCGGTGGGGTTGAAGCTGGCCGGGCTCCAGCCCTGGGTGCCGTCCTCGAAGTCGAACAGGACTCGGCTGGGGGTGGGCGGTGGTGTGGCGGTGTCGTCGTCGGCGACTGGTGCGAAGGTGAGCGCCGTGCCGTTCATCCGCCGGCCGGAGTTGCCTATCGTCGTGCACACCGGGCTCGGGCAGTAGATCGTAGCCGTCGTATGTCGCCGTAGAGCGTGCCGTCGTCGAGCTCGTCGGAGAGGATCCAGTAGCGCGCGCCGTTGACGCCGGCGTACGCCGCGTCGGTCCAGCGCTGGTAGACGCGTTGCGGGTGGCCTTGTCCTGATTACGCCTGGTACGACGCCGCCGTCACGACGATCACCACCGGCACCGGCGGCACCACGCTGAGCCTGAGTCTGTCCGGCGTCGCTAACCGCAATGACGTGCGCGAGCTCGGCGTGCAGTTCTTCGCAGCGCCAACTCCAGCGGTTCCACCTCGTGATCTTTCCTCTGACAACGTCACTGTCACGTAGCGCGCCAGGTCGGTACGGCCATGCCCTGCGCATCCCATCCGCGACGGCCTGGCCTCGCACTCAATCTGAGACGCACGTCGCGGGCGGGGCCGGAGCCCCGCCCGCGACGTCGGCTGATCATCCGACAGCGACGAGTGCGCATCCTCGGCTCAGCGCCCGCGGTGGCGAGCTTGGTGAGTTGCTCGCCGTCGACGTCGACCTGGGGCAGGAGCTTGTCAGCCAGCGGGGCAGCCACTCGGGCGGAGCGGCCGAGCAGGGAGAGCACGGCCGGGACGATGGTCATCCGACGATGAACGCGTCGACGAGCGACGCCAAGGCCAGTGCGAAACCGATCGACTTTGATGATCGCGTCGTCGGCGAGGATGAAGCCGGCGAAGACGCTCATCATGATCAGGGCGGCGGCGGTGACTACGCGGGCGCCGTGGCGCATGCCGGTGACGACCGCGTCGTCCGGGCTGCGCCGTGGACGTACTCCTCGCGCAGGTCCGGGTGACCAGGAAGACCTCGTAGTCCATGGCCAGGCCGAACAGGATGCCGATCAGGAAGATCGGCAGGCAAGCTGATGATCGGGCCGGTGCGTCGATGCCGAGCAGGTCGGCCGAGCCAGCCCCACTGGAAGACCGCGACGACGGCGCCGAAGCGTGGCGGCGACGCTGAGCAGGAAGCCCAGCGGTGGCCTTGAGCGGCACCAGGATCGACGCGGAACACCAGCATCAGCAGCATGAACGCCAGGCCGACCACGATCGCCAGGTAGGGCGCGCAGTGCGCCGGGCGAGCTTGTCGGAGATGTCGATGTTGACGGCGGTGGTGCCGGTGACCGCCAGGCGGCGCCGGTGTCGACGTCGATGGTGGCCTCGTGGTCGCGGATGGCGGTGACGAGGTCCTTGGTCGCCTCGTCGGTAGGCCCGCTGCTCGGGATGACGGTCAGTGATGGCGGTGTCGCCGGCCGGGTTCGGTGATGGGCGAAGTGACGACGGCGACGTCGTCGAGGCCGGTAGATGGTCTTCTGCGCAGGCTGCGCCGCGGCGGCCTTGCGCCGGTGGCCGCTCTCGACCACGACGATCAGCGGGCCGTTGAAGCCGGCGCCGAAGCCCTCGGCGAGCTGGTCGTAGGCCTTGCGCTGGGTGGAGTCGGTCGGCGGCGGTGCTGTCGTCGGGCAGGGCCAGGCGCAGGTCGGTGAGCGGGACCGCGACCGCGGTTGATCACTGCGCGAGTGCAGAGCAGCAGAGCGGGGATGCCGTGCGCAGGACGACCGCGGGCCCAGCGCTCGCCGAACGGATCTGTTCCGCTCGGTGTCGCCGCTGGGGGCCCGGCCCGGTGCTTCGGCGAGCACCTTGCGGCCGGCGAAGCCGAGCAGCGCGGGCAGCAGCGTCAGGGCGATCAGTACGGCGACTGCACACGGTGCCGGCCGCGGCGATGCCCATCGCGGCCAGGAACGGGATGCCGACCACCGACAGTGCTGCCAGGGCGATGATGACGGTCAACCCGAGCGAACACGACGGCCGATCCGGCGGTGCCCAGGGCGCGGCCCGCGGCTTCCCTCGCCCGTCACGGCCCTGCGCCGATCTCGTGGCGGCAGCGGAGACGACGAACAGGGCGCGTAGTCGATACCGACGGCCAGACCGAGCATCAGCGCCAGTGCGGAGGTGTGAGACGACGGTCGAAGAAGCCGGTGGCGATCTGGATGCGGCGGTGCCCAGCGGCGACGCCGAGGATGGCGACGAGCAGCGGCAGGCCGGCGGCGACCATTCATGGAGCCGAAGGTGATGTCCAGCACGAGCGCGGCGACGAGGACGCCGTGATTCCTGCTTCGGTGGCGCCGCCCGCGGGCTGGGCCTGGGTGGCGGTGCCGCTGAACTCCACGGCGATGCCCGGCGGATCCGGCGGTGCGGCCGGCCGCGTAGAGAGGCAACGTCCTGGGCGGCGGCGGTGACATCAGGCTGGAGCGACGGGTACGTCACCGTGGCGTACGCGGTCCGCTGGTCCTGCGAGGACCGTCTTGGCCTGGAACGGGTCGGTCACGCTGGGCGACCTGCGGGGCAACTTGCTCAAGGCCGCGACCGCGCTCTCGATCGCAGCCTGCCGTGCGGTCGCCGTCAGTCGGCGTCGCCGCTGACGGTGAACACCACATTCGCCGAGGAGCCGTGCCGCCGCCGCCGCCCATCTTCTCGGCGATCACGTCATGCGCGCGCGAGGACTCGGTACCGGGGATGGAAAAAGGCGTTGCTGGTCGGGCCGGACAGCGTTGCCGCGCCCACGCCGGCCAGACCGAGCAGTAATCCACCCAACACCACGGTCACGAGGCCGCGGCGGCGGAACGCGAACCGGCCCAGCCAGGTATAACGCAAGGGTCGCCACAGCTTCTCCCCGCGGCTACGACGTGAAAACGGCCGCGTGCCCGGCCCGGCGTAATGCCCTTTCGGCAGGATGAGGTTAGGGCTAAGACTTGCTGACCGGCCACAGTTTTCTCCTTGCCGATGCGGCAAGTTTCACACTTGTCTGGCTGGCAAGTTTCAGGCAGGGTTTCGATAAGCTGAGTGCGGCCACCGGAAATGGCCGCCCGGCGAAGAGCGAGGGCAACTGAGGTGACGGTGGGGGACGGGTCGGCGACCCCTGCGGCGCCGGGCGCGCTCAGCTGCACGAAACCGCGCTGCGCCTGTTCGCCGAAGACGGCGTTCTGACGGCGCGCTCCTTCGCAGGCGATCGCCGACGAGATGGGCGTTTCCCAAGGCGGCGGTGTATTACCACTACAAGACCAAGGACGAGCCTTCATCCCCCCAGGCGTCTGCCTCACGCCGCTGCTGGTCGAGATCACCGCGATGGCGGAGCGGGGTGGGGAGCCCAGCGTGGGCGACAGGCGCGCCTCGACGTGATGATCACCGGGCTGGGTCGAACCTCAGCCAGTCGACAACCACGACCGGTTCGCCCCCTCATCCTCGGTGACCCCTTACGTCGGCCATTTGATCTCGGAGCGAGGCCGCCACGGCTCAGGGGTGGACCAGCCTGACCGGGTTGGTCACCGGGCCGGAGTCCCGACGATTCCGGCACGCGTAGCCCTGGCGATCTGCCATCGCACCGGCCTGCTGGGCCCCGCTGGCTGTGACCCGGCGCTGGTCGCGCTCGGTGCTCGGACGACACGCAACGGCGCGGGCACATGACCGAATGCGGGCGGCCCGGCTGATGCAGCTTCGTCGCCGACACGCGAGCACCGCCGTACACGCCTCCCGTAGGATCGCGCGCCTGCCCAGACGCGGCGTTTGCCGTACATCGCCGGCGCGGCCGAGTATGGGTGAACACCGCACCGCTCAGCAGGGTGATGGTGACCAGCCAACTGACGTCGGTGGGTACTGGTGGCGGCACTGCCGGCGAGCAGCCGCAGTGTGCCGGACGCGACGGTTATAGGTCGAGGGGCGTCGTGAAGCGTTCGCTTTCTGATGATCGGGCCTCGAGGTCGTCGGGACGATCACGGTCGGTTCGCCAGCTCAGGTCACGGCCGGCTCGGAGTTCAGCGCCAGCGGCCGAATGATGACCCCGTTGCCGGCCAGGTCCTTGTGCCATGGGGCGAATGGGTTCGCCAGGGTGAGGTAAAGTGTGATCTGCCCTCGCTGATGATGGCGGACAGCTGCCGATGATGTCGGAGCTCAATGGGACGACTTCCTGACGGCTCGGATTATCGGCTCGATGAGGAACGTCGCGATGTCGGCGCGTGACATGGTGGAGCCGACCCGCCGACGCCGATAACCGGCCCGATGGTGCCCGTCGACGGCTGTCGGTGGGGTTGGTGATCCGGGCGATGGTCCGGTCCCAGGTCGGAGCCGCGCCCCGGACATCCAGCCGCAACATCGCAACCGGGCACCGCAACCTCGGACGTCAGCCACGCGGCAGCCCCACTATCGGATTGTAAATATCAGCAATCCGGATAATTTTCAACCGAGAGTCCGAAACGGACAAAAGCCGCTGCCATCATAACGACAGCGCCAGTGGTGTAGCGCGCAGGTCGAGTGAAGGTCCGCAACCTCCAAGCGCTGGTGTCCGGTCCGACGACTTCAACGAGACGGGGCGCGTACTCCGAGCCGCTGACGCGACGCCCGCCTGGGCCGCGACGCCAGTGGCGTTAGACTCGCCGGCCATGGGACTCTGACCTTCAGCATCAACGTCACCCTGGACGGCTGCGTCGACCACCAGGAGGGAATCGCCGACGACGAGACACACGCCTTCTTCACCCGCCTCATGGACGAGGGCGGGGCGATGCTGTGGGGCCGCGTCACCTACGAGATGATGGAGAGCTACTGGCCGGCGGTCGCCCGCGGCGACGAGGAAGCGCCGCCGGCGATGCGCGAGTGGGCGGTCAAGCTGGAGGCCAAGCCGAAGTACGTGGTGTCGTCGACGCGAAAGGACTTCCCGTGGACCAACAGCCACCACATCGCCGGCGACCTGCGCGCGGGCGTGCAGAAGCTCAAGGACGCGACCCCGGCCGGCGTGCTCCTCGGTAGCGGCAAGCTCGCGACCGAGCTGGACCGGCTGGATCTGATCGACGAGTACAAGTTGCTCGTCCACCCCAGAGATCGCCGGCCACGGCCCGACCCTGTACCAGAGCGGGCTGCCCGGCACGCGCCGGCTCGAGCTGGTCTCGGCGGAGCTGCCCGCAGCGGCGCGGTGGCCATGCACTACCGGCGCGCGCGCTGATTCAGAGAGCCCATCGCGCGCCAGCTTCACCGGCAGCGCGGCGTCCTCCTCCGCGCTCGCCGCGCAGCGCCGAGACAGCTCCTCCGAAGAGCGAGGAGCAGTCTTCGAAGAGCCGCAGTCGAGGAGCTCCGTGGATGTCGCCAGCGGCGCAGCATCGGCCCGAACGGCTACTACGAGGTCGATGCCCTCTTCGCGTGGATGCCCTTCTGCGCGGACGCGATACCACCGGCGGGTCCCGGCTAATTGATCGACATCGCTTGCAGCGTCACACGCCGACGCCTCCAGGGCGGGACCCAAATTCTGCACATTGATCATGGAGAAACATTCGCCCCGGGGCCCAGAAGACGCCTTTATCTGGGCCTGTTTCCCCACGACCGAAGCCATCCGTGTCTTCAGCCATGTTCGTCCTGTCTCATTCCTCGCCGACGAGTGAGAGCTGACCAGCAGTCGCTCGGCGCAACTCTCTCAAGCCTCCCGCCGTCCGCTTGCGGCCGGTATGCCGGACCGGCGGTCTGACAAACGACCCATCCGATCTGATAAAAGACGACGTCGGTTGGGAGTGGTGACGCCCGCCAGCAAGGTGTCCGCCGTGCGTAGCTGAGGGAGCTGTCGGGTGGTGCAGTTGTCGGTTGAGGACAGGCTGGCGGTGCATGAGCTGCTCGCCGCGGTCACTCTGGATGGACAAAAGTGGCGAGTTCGGCCCGGAGGCGGAGCCGTGTGCACCCGGCGCCTGACGTGTGACGCCCATGACGTTCCTCGGCGCTCGGTCGCGGTGAATTGCAGGCCGAGGCGATCAGCGAGGTCAGCTGGCGATGGTGACGCAACTGTCGGTCATCACGTCACGCGAAACATCTACGTGACCGAGGATCCGGACGGCACGGTGGGTGTTCCGAAAGGGATCAGTCCCGCCGCCGGCAGCGTGGGCAGCGTCGTCTACGAGGACATCGTGCGCCGGGAAACGCTACTGGATGGCGCATCGCGTGTCGCAAGGTGATCTCGCCGCACGCCGCTGCGTCCCCTGACCGCCGATGGAGAACTGGTGGTCGCGGGTCTTCGATCGTCGCGGGCGGTCCGCGTTCGAGGTCGCGCCACATCGATCCTGACGATGGGGGAAGTACGCGGCGACTGCTCGCCGATGTGAACTTTAAACTATCCGGGAAGAACCGGCAGGACGCGCATGACCGCGTTCGGTGCGGTCACGCGTGCACCAGCATCACCGGGTTGCCGTACTGTAGCTGCCGCCGCTCGGCGGCCGCCGTCACCACAGCCGCAAGCCGCGCCGCCGTGCGTAAGCAGATGACCGAACTCACCGAGCAGATACGGCGGTTGATCGGTTGCTCGTCAGCTGGTCCTGGTCGCCAGCATGGACGTGCCGAGGCACCGTGACGTCACCCGCGCGGCGCCCCCGCCGGGTTCGTCGCCGCCAGCTACGGATGCCGGAGCTGACGATCGCCGACATCGAATGCGCGGAGGCGGACGCTGAAACAACGCAGCGAGTGAGGTTGTGTGACCCACCGCCCTGCGCTGAGGCTGATGTCGGCGCAGGGCGGTGGGTCCGTCGTCGTGGCCTATGCCTCCGGCTCCCAGGCGATCAGCTGGTCGAATGACGCGCCGGCGTCGCCGTCGAGCTGCAGCGAGTCCATCGGAATGCGGCCGTAGCAGAACATGACCAGCTCATTGGCCAGGCCCCGGGCGGAGACGTCGGCCGCCTCCGGGTCCCCGCCGGCGGCCGGCGTGGAGGTGGACGGCCCGGGCTGCCGTCGGCGGAGAACCAGAGTCGCCAGGAGCGGCCCTCGGTGGCGTGGTAGTCGATGACCGCGGGCTGGTGCGCACAGCGGCCGTCGTCGCGACGCAGGTGGTCAGGAACTCGTCGACACCGTCGAGGGCCACCTCATCCGGCAGGCAGCGGCGCGGGCGCCCACGGCGACCTGGGCGTCGTAGGTGGCACGGCGACCTGCTGGAGCTGGTCGCCGGGCGACGGCACCAGTGGTCTGCGGCGACCGTGACGGACCCCACCACGTCCAACAACCACGATCCGGGCCGGCCTCCCCGCAGCGCGTCCAGCAGCTCCCACGTCGACGCGGCGAACCAGCCAGCAGGGCCTCGCGCTCCCGGGCGCGCCCACTCCCGAGGCGGACTTCGTCCGGAGGAGCGTCGGCGGGCCCGGCGGCCACGATGGCGGCCCACTTGCGGCGCCCGTCGCCCAGGTGCTGCACCAGGTCGAACAACGTCCACTCGGGGCAGGTGTCGGCACCCGCAACGTCGAGGCTGGGTGCCGCGGCGACCGCCCGCCGGAAACGCGGTCGACCGTTCGTCCATCAGCCGCAGCAGGTCGGCGAACTCCAGAGTCTCTTCCACCGCGGCTTTGTACCACCTCGACGACCGACAGCGGATTTCCCTACCCCGGCGGCGGGCCAGGCGGAAAATCCGTTGCCCGGCGGCCCACGGGCTGACCATGCTGACGCGCATGGATCAGTGACCAGTGGCGCACGTGCGCGATGAAGACGGTTCGAGTCACCTCCCCGTCTCCAGCGGTTCGCCGTGCCATACAGCCCGCACCGCGTGACCGGTGCGGGTTTCCTTCACGCGACGTGATCTGCGACGTCGCGCCAGCCGGCGTGCTCCCCGCCGAGACGCCGGCTGCCCGCCACTGATCCGGGAGGCACCCCGTCGCGCTGCCGGGGCGCCTCCTGCAGGCGACCCTGGAATCTGCCGAAGCCATGAATGGTTCCGCCATATCCGCGTGCCGGCCCACGGACCCGGCATCGACCGCAAAGCACTGTGGGTCACAGCTCGACTGCTAACCATCGTCAAAACCTTGTACTGGTGCAGCAAAATCGAGCGCATCAACCACGCCGTGACTGGCCACGCAATCAGCAAGCGCCGATGCCGTTGATTCAGCGCGGACTCAGGTGTGGCCGCATCACCGAAAATCCCTGTCCACGAGCGCATCAACGTGCGGGGCGCTGGACAACGAGCGGCTACTGATGTTCGAGAACAACGATCCGGCCATGCGACAGCTGACCATGGACGTGACGCTCGCCTACAAAGGCCGCCTTACCACAGCTGACTGGACCGGAACCTGGCAGCTGGACACCGACATACCGTTCTACGACCTCCAGCGCGAGGATGCCGCGCCACTCGAGGTCATCATCAGGTTCGAGCTCCCGGCACCCATCCGGGTCGAAGCTGCTCACCGCCGGGTTCGGCCTGAGCCGTCCCGCCGTGCGAGGCATGGTCGACTCCGGGCGATCCGCCTGCCCCGCCCATCGACGCCAAGGCCCGCGAGGACTTCACCTTTCCTGGTCGTCACCGCCCCACCGCTGTCACCCGAGCGGGCATGAGGTGCTTCGCCCAACGGCGCGATGACCTGCGTCGTGGGGGCGGCCCGTACCATCCGGCCCGCCGGCCGTCGCGGTCGGCGGGCTGGCCCAGATGCGTGCGGCGGCTCACTTGAACCTGAGCTTCACCGGCGAGGGCGTGCAGGTCGAGATTCGGACCTCCAAGACCGACCGGGACTCCCGGGGACGCACTGCGCCCTGCCCTACGGCACGCATTCCGTGACCTGCTACATCGAAGTACTCGGTTCGGTTGTGCCGGGCTGACGTTCGGCCTCCAGCTTCGAGTTAGGCGTCCGGGCCGTTGCGTAGGTGCACGCGTTCCCCCGGCGTCGCCGACAGGGCGAGGGCTTCGACGGCGCCGGGGCCTCGGTTGAAGAAGCGTGGCGTGCGGGTGTCGAATCCCCGACCGCTCGCCGTCGCCGTACTGCCGGTCGCCGAGAGCAGGTGGAGTCGTCCGGCAAGTATGTAGAGCCATTCGTAGCCGTCGCGGGTCTGCCGCGTCGGCGTCTCGTCCCGCGGCAGGACCGGGATGACCGCCCAGGCCTGCAGGCCGCCGGGGCGGCGGGTGAGTAATCACGATCATTCCCCAGCGTTTCAGCGGTGCGCAGCCGGACGCGAGGGTCGCCGGTCTTCGGGGCCTCGACGAGTTCGTCGAGTGGCACGTGGTGGGCCCGGTGAGCAGGAGTAGCAAGCTCCAGGGTCGGGCGGCGCTGACCGGATTCCAAGCGCACAGGGTGCTCCTCGGAGATGCCCGTGGGAGCGTGCCAGGTCGGTCAGTGTTACCTCGCGTGCCGGCGCAGCGCGCGCAGCCGAGGGCCGAAGCCAGGTCCAGGACTTCGTCGATGGCCTCCCGGGACAGCTCTGCGCCGGAGGCTTGCGCGGGTTCGCTCACACGAAGCATCTTGCCACTTCGGCACGAAAACTCGCCACTATCGCGAAGATGCCGACTATGGAGGCAGGAGGTGGTTGCCATGGCTGCGAACAGCGCAGACGAGCGGGAAGACAACAACGATCAGGGGCAGCAACCGCAGAGCGAGGTTGCGGTAGTCGATGTGGCGTGATCGGCGGCGCGGCCGGGCTGGCCGCGCGACGCTGGCCCGGTTCCGGCATCGGGTGGTGCTGGTCGACGCCGGCGGTTTTCGCAACGCTGCGGCAGTATACACAACTACCTCCTGCGATGGTATGCCGCCGACCGAGTTCCTCGCCGCAGGCTGGGCGGAGCCAGGCTATGGGACGCAGCTGATCGACGGCTGCGTATCGGCGTCCGCCCCGCTCCGTCGTCGTCGGCTGGGCCGCGCTCGTTGTCGAGCTGGTCGGTGGGCGCAGCTGACCACGCAGTGGGTGCTATCGCCAGCGGCCTGGTGGACGTTCTGCCGCAGGTGCGGCTCGCCCGACGATGGGGCCACGACGTCCCGCACTGCCCGTACGCCACGGCTGGAGGCCGCGATCAGCGCGATCGCCGTGCTGGCCTCCTCGGCACTGGCCGCACACCACGTTCCTGTGGCGCCAGCTCAGCCCGACGTCACCCTCGTCCCGGCAGGCCGGGGTGCAGCCCAGCGACGAGCAGTGGGAGAAATTGGCAGCCTGCGGCATCACCGTGGTCACCGTGGGCCGGCCGGAAGAGGTGGTCACCGCCGGTGACCGACTGTGCGGGCTGCGGCTCGCCGGCGGGCACGTCGTCGACCGTGACGCGGTAGCGGTCAGCACGGCCCTGCATGCGCGGGTGGAGTTCCTGGCGCCCTCGGTCTGCAACCGGCCCCGTTCGCCGGGCATCGTCATCGGCAGCCGCGTCGAGGCAGAGCCGACCGGAGGACATCGGCGCGCGCTACGTCGCCGGGAACGTCACTGACCTATTCGGGCAGGTCGCCGGGTCGGTCACCAGCGGCCCCCGCAGCTGCCGCGGCAATCAACATGTCCCTCATCGAGGAAGACACGGATGGTGGAATGCCGCCACTCGCCTCGCCGTGGCCGCTGTGGTCTGCTGTGACCACGGCGCAGTGCACCTCCAGGAGCGACCTGCGGACGCCGGTGGCGCGCACAGCGTCGCCGAATGGGATGCGCCCGGTACGCCAGCACCGAGCAGGTGGAGCGGGCTGCCCAACACCGCGCTGGCGGGCCGAGGTGTCCGGGCTTGCCCCGGCAGGGCGCTCGGACGTCGGATGTGGTGAGGGCGGGACGCGGTGTGGCTCACCGCCCAAGGTTGGGACGTGACTGGTGTTGGGACGTCTCGCAGGTCGCGCTGCAGCGCGCCATGCGTCATGCCCGTGATGCGGGTCGAGGTGCGGTGGTTGCAGAGCACCTTTGGTGAGCGCGCCGGTGCAGCCGGGCACGTTCGACCTGGTGTCGGCGATGTACCCGGCGCTGCAACGAACGGCGAGCAACGAAGCGCCGAGAACATGTTGATGGACGCTGTCGCACCCGGCGGTGTGCTGCTGGTCGTTCACTACGCCGACGTCGACACCGGCAGGCCAAGCCCACGGCTTCGATCCGGCCGCCGAGTACTCGGGCCTGGCCGACGGTCGCCGCCCTGCTCGATCAGGACTGGCAGGTCGAGATCGACCAGAGACGACCGCGGAACACGACAACAGGCGCCGGCGCCCACCATACCCATGATGGAAAAGTGCGCGCCTGACGTCTTTCGCTAGTCGCGGTCTCCGCGAATGTTCACCGGGTCGCTCTCAGCCGCGTTTGAGCGTGTGGGCTGCCCCAGCGTTGGTGGTGTTCGCTGCGGACACAGCGTTCTCGGCGTTGCCCGGCCCGGCCACTCAACCGACTGCCGGTGGGTGCTCGGCCGGGCGGCGTCCCCAGGCCGAGATCAGCGGCGCGAGAGTGAGGTCGAGCTCGCCGGCATCGACGGCGGCCAGGTGCGCGTCGATCTCGGCGTCGTCGGCCAACCCGGCGGCGAGCAGCTCGGCGCGGACCGTGCCGCACGGTCGCGGTCTCCAGCCGGTCGCAGGCTACCGCCCGCCGACCGGGAAGCAGCCGGCCGCCGCGACATCGACCAGGCCGGCCGCACGCAACGCCCGCGGCAGCGTCCGGCCGTAGCGCAGGTCGGCGCCGCGGCGCGTCATCAACTCCCGGACGGCGCGCCGCAGCCGGTTGGCGCGCCGCTGCGCCGGGCCAGCCTCATCGAGGCAGGCCAGCGGCTGCAGCGCGGTATCGGCGTCCTCGACCAGCAGCCAGCCGCCGGGCCGCAGCGCCGCCACCATCGTCGCCAACGCCCGGGCCCGGTCGGGTACGTGAACGAGCACGAGCCGCGCGTGCACCAGGTCGAACGTGCCTGGCTGCGGCGGCGGATCCGCGGCGACGTCGTGCCGGCGCACCTCGTACCCGCCGTGCGGCCGTCAGCCACGCCGGATTGATGTCCGTGGCCAGCACGTAACCGGTTGGTCCGACGGCCGTGGCGAGCGCCTCGGGAATGCTGCGGCCTCCGGCACCCACCTCCCAGCAGCGCAGCCAGCCCGTCACCCCGAGCCGGTCGAAGTGCCCGCGCGTGACACCGTCGAACAGCTCGGCCAGCCAGGTGAACCGCTCGCCCGCCTCGGCGCGCGTTGTCCAGCAGAAACCGCGAGCGGAGCGGACTCACCCCAGCGCGGCAGTCCGCCGGATCCGGTCGGCCACCGACGCCCAGCGGGCGGGGCCAGGAGTCATCACCACATGGTCACCCCCAGACCATGCCGGTGCGGCGGCCCCCCTTGAGACCAACGGCAGTGGATCACTGCTCGCTGCTGGGTTCTTAGCTGGTCACGCTCGCTAGAAGGCGGCGACCTTCCCGGCCGTACGCTCGATTTTCTCGTGCTCGGTGAGCGACTCAGCGCTGCGGGCCTGGGCTTTTTGCCGCGCAGATAGGAGCAAGCGATCGACGCAGATAGGTGCCGACGGAGTTGCCGTGCTGGCCGCTGCGCCCCGCCTTGGCCGCGGTCATCAGCGAGACGCCGCCCGCGGGTATCAGGCAGAGCGAAGCACACAATGGCGCTGCGGCTGCCTGGCTGTCGGCGACGCGAGCCGCATCGCCACCCATGAGCCTGCCGCCGGACTCGCGACCAGATAGCCCGCTGCGACGGTGCGGGTCGCGCCATCCGAGGAAGTCCAGGTCGCCCCACGGCCGTTCGATCATCGGCGGGACGGGGCCAGGCGTTTTCCGTCTCGCCCTTGGTGCAGTTGACGAACGACGCGCGGATATCGCGCCTTTCGGTAAGCGGCTCCATACCAAAAACTATACCAGCTAGTTTTGTGACCAACTGGCTAGGTGTTAACCTAATAGCCCTAGGTTAGGAGTTATTGATGGCACGCGCCGGGTGAACGCCGCAGCCTGGATGCGGCGCGAGCTGGCCGACGAGGTCGGCTTCGAGCAGGTGACCGTGTCCGCCCTCGCGCGCCGTTTCGGGTCAGGGACGCGAGCCTCTACTCGCACATCAAGAACGGCTTCAGGACCTTTCGCTGGCGTACGGGTGGCCCTGCTCGCCCGCCGAACTCAAGTGGACCTGGTCGCGGCCGCACTGGCGGGACGTGCCGGCAAGGATGCACTGATCGCCTTCGCCAACGCCTACCGCGACTACCAAGGAGCATCCGGGCGATACTGGCGATGGTCGAGCTCGACACCGAGATTTTCGGCGATGGCCAGCGCCGCGCCCCGGCACTCGGCGATGACCCGAGCCATCCTGCGCGGCTACGACCACGGAGCCCGGACGAGATCGACGCGATTCGGCTGGTGTTGCACAGCACGTTCCACGGCTTTGTGAGCCTGAACTGGGCCGGCGGTTTCCGCCACACCGCGCGCCCCGGCAGACGCGTCCTGGTCCCGGCCCGACGCGGGTCGACTCCGTCCCGAAGAACTGGCCGACGGTCCCGGAAACAACCTCCGCAGGCGAGGTAAGCAGAGACTGGGTGAGGTTCCTGCCGGCGGGCAGGTGACTGCAGCGCGTCGTAGGCGGAGATCTGGCCGGCGTGGATGGATCCGGCATCGTCGGTGACCTTCGTGCCCACGAGTTTCGACGCCGGTGCGTCGCACCCCTGCGCCAAGGTTCTGGCAGGTGATCGGTCTGGCCAGGTCGTCAGCCGGGTCGGTCCATTAGGTCGATGGCATGACGCCAGCCCTTGCCGCCAGTGCTTCGACTCGCTCGCGCATCGACGCCGTGCCCGACTAGGAGGCGCTGCGCCGGGCCTACGAACTGCCCAGCGACGCCGCCGTGCGGAAGCAGATGACCGAACTCACCGAGCAGACCCGGCGGTTGATCGGCTGCTCGTCGCTGGTCCTGGTCGCCAGCGTGGACGCCGACGGGCAACTGTGACGTCACCGCGCGGCGGCCCCGCCGGGTTCGTCGCCGTCGCTCGACTCGCGGACGGTGGCGATGCCGGACGCGACCGGCAACAAGCGTCTGGACACCCCGCAGAACGTCATCGCCACCGGGCGGGCCGGGCTGCTGCTCGTCATCCCGGGGCGCACCACGACGCTCAGGGTGAACGGCCGAGCCTGCGTCTCCACCCGCCCCGAGCTGTTGTCGCAGCTGACCGCCGTGGGCGCCGCCGGCCAGTGCGCTGGTGCTGGGATCGACGAGGTCTACCCGCACTGCCCCAAGGCGCTGCTGCGCAGGGGGCCTGGAAGCCGGAGCAGTGGCTGCCGGCGGACGCCCAGCCGACCTCGGCCGAGGTGACGCTGGCCCAGCTGCGGATGCCGGAGCTGACGATCGCCGACATCGAACAGGCGGAGGCGGACGCGCTGAAATACCGCTGGCCGACGGGCCGCACCGCCATTGTGCGAGCACTGCGGTCGCCCGCATGGTCGTTGTCGCAATCGGAACCTGAACCGTCGCCCTACCCGACCTGACGGCGGCCGGCCGCTTGAGCGCCGGGATCCAATGCCGTTGGTCCCCAAGGCCGGCTCAGGAGGGTCACGACGACTTTTCCGCAGCGCCCGGGTTGAGCCGAGGGTCAGGGCGCGCTCTGCCCGGCGAACGGGATCCGATCGCTGATCAGCAGTTCGTACTGCTGCCCTCCACGATCCTTGGTGAAGATCTCGGTGGGGTAGCCCATCGAGAGGACAACCGTCGTCTGGTGGTGAGCAGGTCACCGAAGTTCACCTCCACCGGCTTCTGTGCACGGCGATGCCCAGCGTGGCGCCGTGCTTGACGTTCGCGACACGGTCTGCAGCACGGCAGGTGCGCCGGCCGCGTCGAGGTAGATGTCGGTGTCCGGCCGGGCCCCGCGAACGAAAGCTGCGCGGCGCTTCACCGTGAATCTGCAAGAGCCGGGCGCTTACGACGAGCAATACGTAACTGAACGAAGTA
>ERZ1370068.6111-contig-5111_pt1 | contig 180412 bp, 320 predicted proteins | sample MGYA00561227_ERZ1370068 | MGnify/ENA primary metagenome ERZ1370068 (study PRJEB38410, sample SAMEA6850437) | metagenome | study: Metagenomic assessment of the ecological functions of the soil: analysis of the soil microbiota associated with the...
TTAGTTACGTATTGCTCTTCGCTTGCTCGCGACTGCGATGACGTCCGAAAAGCCAAATCAGTCCGGCGTGATTGGCGAGACCTTGCTTGAAGATGAATGGCCTCGCAAATGATGGCAACCACTGGCCCCGACCTGACTCAGCGCCCGATCGCGCGCACGAGGATGTTGGTCGTGCCGCTCCCATTCCCGAGAATAATGCCGCTAAATCACGACGTTACTCCTAGCTTCGACAAATCCAAGCGTCCTGATGTTGGCCACTTGGGCATGCCATCGGTGCCTCTGAAGTCGCGTATCGTTTTCGGATTTCGTTATGCGGATTTTCTTGGCCCCTAACTCCTACAGGGCTGACTCAGAAAGCCGGTAAACTTCCACCAGCGCCACCCCGGTGAGGTCGCCGCTGCCACTCACGATCGCGGTGTAAGCGCCCGGCGCGAGCGTCTGGAAGATCGCGGACTCCATGTCATTTGTCGGCTGCAGGCCGGTCGCTTCGATCTCGGTCTGCTGAGTGTCCTTCCAGTTGTCGTTGCTCTGAATGAGGGCGCCGTTTCCATCGTGCAGTTCCAGGGTGGGATCAGCCAGCGCGCCGGTCACCTCCGAATGCGGTGAGCGAAGGCCCCAGCGCCCGGACCACGACACTGGCATTTCCGCTTCACCACCCAGGATGAAGCCCGCCGATCATGACATTGGTGCCCGTCTCGACAAAGCCGCGGCGTACTGATGTTGGCAAGCTGCGAGTCGGCCGCTTGATCCAGGTCATAGCCCTCGACCAAGCCGACCCCGGTGCCTCCATTCTTTCCGCTCACAACCGCGGTGTAGCTACCGGGATCAAGCGTCGAGATGATGGCTGACTCCAGGTCGTTCTGAAGGCTGGAATCCGCTCGCCTCGATCTCGGCTTGTTGCGTGTCCTTCCAGTTATCGTTCATCGTGATCAATGATCCGTCGGCTCCCGTGCAACTCCAGCACAGGGTCAGCCAGCGGATTGGCAATACCGAACGCGGCGAGCGACGGTCCGATCGCGCGCAAAACGACCCTCTTGGGACGCATCGCCGTCGATGATGAAGCCGCCGATGAGCACTTGATCGCCCGTCCACCTCCATGCGAATGGAAATATTCAGCGGCTGTGCGGACAACGGAGAAGGCACCGGATGACGCGCGACTGCTGCCCCGCAGGTCAGAGGCGAGGACCTCGCTCGGGCCAGCCAAGACCGAAGTCGCCGGGAGGAGCTGAAACTCTGGGTGGGCTTACAATACGGGCGAGGTCCGCCATCTTCTTTTAAGCAAATCTCAGGCAAACTGCCAGCGATATTCAGCCGTATCCGCGAAAGCAGGCTTCCACGTCCCACCGCGAGCGAGCTCGGATCAAGCAAAGAAAACCTTTCCGATCGGCATCCCGATGTAAATAACAGCGGTCCGTTCCGACCGACATCCAAATCTCTGCATATCGACCTATGTTCACTGCACAAACTCTTCATCCGTCCGGTTCTTGTTTTTGCGCGGCCCCGCCGCCATCTTTCTGCCGCTGCATCTGCACCCCAAGCCGCAGAACAATCACCCTCAGCCAGCCCGGCACCGATGACTGAAAATCCGCTCCTCAAAGAAAGTTCGCTCGATTTCCATTACCCGCCCTTCGACCAAATCAAGGACGCACATTTTGCGCCGGCCTATGAAAAGGGAATGGCCGAACAATTGAAGGAGATCGAACCGATCGCAGCCAACCCCTGCTCCGCCAACCTTCGAAAACACGATCGTCGCGCTGGAAAAAACCGGCGATCTGCTCGGACGGGTCGACCGCATTTTTCCAATCTCTCAAGCTGCGAACACGAACCCGCACACTGCAAAAGATCGAGACCGACATGGCGCCGAAACTTTCGGCACAACAGGACGCGATCTATTTGAACGGGCCGCTCTTCAAGCGAGTCGAGACGCTCTATCAACAATCGCGACAAAGCTCGGACTCGACGCCGAATCGACCTGGTTGATCGAGCGTTACTACAAGGACTTCGTCCGCGCCGGCGCGCAAGCTCTCCGACGCGGATAAGACCAGGCTCAAGAAGATGAACGCCGAACTCGCCGAAACTGCAGACGAAGTTTTCGCAGAACGTCCTGAAAGAGAAAACGCCGAGTCGATCGTGGTCGAGAAGACGCGAGGATCTGGATGGTTTCTCGCCGACCGAGTATCGCGGCCGCGACCGCCGCCGCAAAGGAAGAAAAGAAGGAGGGTAAGTATCGTCATTCGCGCTCCAGAACACCACGCAGCAGCCTGCCCTGACCGATCTGAAAAATCGCCCGCTGCGCGAACGGATCATGAAAACGTCGCTCGCGCGTAACAGCCACGGTGGCGAGTTGGATAATCGGGCCGTCGTCCTGCGAATGGTCAAGCTGCGCGCCGAACGCGCCGCGCTTCTCGGTTACGCCAGCCACGCCGCTTATCAGCTTGAGGACCAGACGGCGCACGAACGTCGCCACGGTCAATAAATTGCTCAAGCAGCTCGCGCCTCCGGCGGTCGCGAACGCGCGCAAGGAAGCGGCCGATATGCAGCAAGTTGATCGACCAGGATAAGGGCGGCTTCCAACTTAGCCTCCTGGGATTGGGCCTACTATTCCGAGAAAGGTCCGGCAGACGCGCTACGCCTTTGATGAAGCGGAGATCAAACCCTACTTCGAGCTCAACCACGTCCTGCTCGACGGCGTCTTCTATGCCGCGACCCAGCTCTACGGCATCACCTTCAAGGAACGCACACGATCTGCCGGTTTATCAACCGGACGTCCGTGTCTTCGACGTTTTCGACAAGGACGGCAAACCGTTAGCGATTTTTCTCGGCTGACTACTACGCGCGCCCCTCGAAACGCGGCGGCGCCTGGATGAACGAATACGTCAACCAAAGTCAGTTGTTAGGCATGAAACCGGTGGTGGCGAATCATCTCAACATTCCCGAAACCAGAGGCCGGCCAGCCGACGCTTGCTCACCTACGACGAAGCGCGCACCGATGTTTCACGAGTTCGGCCATGCCCTTCACGGGATGTTTTCCAACGTGAAATACCCGCGCTTCAGCGGGACGAGCGTGCCGCGCGATTTCGTCGAGTATCCGTCCCAGGTGAACGAGATGTGGGCGACCTGGCCGGAAGTGCTGCAGCATTACGCGAAGCATTACCAGACCGGCGCGCCGATGCCGAAGGAGCTACTCGACAAGGTGCGTCGCGGCGGAGGAAAAATTCAACCAGGGCTTCAAGACGACCGAATATCTCGCCGCCACGCCTGCTCGACCAGGCCTGGCACCAGCTGACGCCGGCCGAAGTGCCTAACGACGTTCTCGCTTTCGAAGCGAGCGCGCTGAAGAAAGCCGGGGTCGATTTCGCGCCGCGTGCCGCCGCGCTATCGCACTACCTATTTCTCGCATGCCTTTGCCGGCGGTTACTCGGCCGGCTACTACAGCTATATCTGGAGCGAGGTGCTCGACGCCGACAGCGTCGAATGGTTCAAGCAGCACGGCGGCCTGAAGCGCGAAAACGGCGACCACTTTCGCGAAACGCTCCTGTCCCGCGGCGGCAGCCTGGATGCGCATGAAGCTCTTCCATAACTTCACCGGTCGCGACCCTGCTATCGAGGCGCTTCTCGAGCGTCGCGGGTTGGCGCCGGTGCCGGAAGCATCCGCCCACGGCGAGATGCGTCGGCGCAGCCGCAAATTGCCAGATCTCTATACGGGATGTAGAAACGCTGGGCGAGGATAGGCACCTCACTTCTCAAGGCCCAAAGATTGCCGAGCATGTGTCTCTTTAACAGCTCTGCGCTTTGTGCGGCTCACCGCGATGGATGTGTGCCATCGCTTTCGCGGCGATGATATTTTGGCCATTTCGTCTTCAGAGACAAGGCCCAAGGAATACGCAAAAAGCTTCCTCGATCTCCTGGAAGGGCGCGAGCTAAAGGGCAAACCACTCAAATCATCTGCACGGCGTTTTCAGACAACGGAAAACAACTGTGCCTGACTTTGGGACGTCCGCGACGACCTCAAAGCAATCGCGTAATCGAAACTGAAGTAAGTGAATCCAAGACGTGGCGAATGCCAAGAATCCTGTGCGCCACATAGCTAACGCCGGGCATCAAATAAGGATAGAGATGCGTGGCGATCGCCTCCGCCAGCTCAGCCGGACTTCGTCGCGTCGATCAACAGAAATTGATGACGCGCCGTTCCACCGTGTCCTGTTGAGATCTTTGATGCACGACGATCTGATCTTGCCACCGCGATGTCCGATGCAGGAACCTGGCTAGGATACCGTCATCGATAACTCGGGGCGACGGCAATGCTTCTCTTCCCACCAGGCCTTGAAGAAGTCATTCCAAACGAAACGGTCGTAGGCGCGCACTCTGGAATCGGCAACCTTGTCGTTCGCCAGCAAGCTCTCTGGCGAATGCGACTATGTTGGAACCGACAAAGACAACCCAAATCCACGATCGCGCCAGCCCCAGCATATGCGGTCTGCAGCATAGTCTCAAATCAGCCAGCTCCGGTTTGTGATCATTCCTACTACCTCATCCGCATGTCCCGCGGTAATTGAGCACAAACTGGAACGCCTTTATTTTTCGATCCGAATAAGCGTTGAATCAGTTCATTTGCCAGGCAAGAGACTGTCAGGTCCGGGCCCGAGTCAAGCGCTCGAGCCACGCCTCAAACGCCGGGGTTGAATTTAACCGACGCCGGAGGAGGCGGCGCCCACCAAAGCGACGCCCTAGCTCGTCCGCAGCGCACCCGTCTCGCGCGCTGGCTCGCGATCACGAACTTCTTTGGAGCGCAGTGTCAGAATGGCGAATCCGACGTGGAAGTTCGTCGCGGCGAGACGTGACCAGCACCTCGAGACGGGTGCGCTATCCAGACTATTGCGACCCCAATCCGGCAAAGAGCGCCGTATACACTTCGATCCCATCCCAGAGATTTTGCAGCACGCAAATTTTCGTCCGCGGAGTGCTGGTTGTCGTCGTGATTGGCGATCGGGAGACCAATCACCGGCGTATCGTTAGGCTGTTGGAAAAAGATACATCGGAATGCTGCCGCCAACCGTGGGAAGCCGCACCGGCTCGTGCCCCGCTGCCGTCATGAGCGCGGCGACCTCGCGAGAAAGCGGAAGGTCGAGCGACGTCCGCGCCGGCGGATAGCCGGCGCCCCATTCGATCCTGGCGATCTTCGGAGATTTCAGGCGCATCGCCGCGTCTGGCGTCTCCCGAACAATCGTGTAGCCCTGCGCTTCAATATGCCGCTTCGACCAACGGCTTAATCGAATCCGGTGTTTCGTCAGGCACGAGCCGGAAATCGATCGAAGCACGCGCTTCGGTTTGGATCGTGTTCGAGGCTTTCACACCAACATGACCCGACTCGATTCCGCGAATATTCAACGCCGGAAGAAGGAGCAGCTCGTTCAAGCGTCTCCCCTCGCCTTCGGTCGCCGCGATCTGAATTCGCGACGGAGATCGCCTTCGACGTCCGGAATTTTTGCGATCGCGCGCTCGCTCCGCCTCGCTCGACGGTCTCACGTCGTCATAAAAGCCTTTGATCAGGATGCGGCCACTTTCATCCCGCATCGAGTCGAGCAGATGGCTCAGTCTAACGATCGGATTCTGCACCCAATTCCCGTAATGGCCGTCATGCAAACCCTTGACCGGTCCGTAGACCGTGAGCTCGAGGTCAATGCGCTGCCGCGGGCACCGAAAACCAGTTCGGCGCGCCGGCTCTGATGCACCGGACCGTCGCAGAGAATCCAGGCATCGGGCCGCAACACTTTGGGATATTTCGAGAGATACTGGGCGAGATGCGGCGAGCCCGCTTCTTCTTCACCTTCGAAGACAAAGCGCAGGTTGACCGAAGGCTTGTCGCCGCGTCGCTGTCAACGCATCCAGCGCCGCCAGCATGCCGATGATCGGCGCTTTGTCGTCCCCGGCAGACCGGGCGTAGAAGCGCCATTCGGGATCGATCGCCTTTGCCCTGGGCCAATCGACATCGCTTCCCGCGCGGTCGCGCATCACCGGTTTCCACGGATCGCTTTTCCATTTTACGGGATCGACCGGCTGTCCGTCATAGTGGGCGTAGAACGCGATCGTGCGCTTGGCGTTCGGCGACGGTGAGATCCCCCACCACAATGGGCGGCGCATCGTCCGAGGTCAGCAACTGCGTCGTTAGGCCGCGCTTCTCCAGCATGGCCCGAATCATGGCCGCGTTGCGCTGAATGTTAGGCGCGTCATTCGCCAGGGTTCGGGATCGCCAGCAGATCGGAAAATTCCTGCAAAATTTCGCGCTCGTGTTGCGCGCGCCAGGTGCTGGTCTCGTTGCGCGATGGTGGCGGATCCGTGGACGCACAGCGCGAAGCGCACGTACCAGGTAGAAGCGTTGTCATGACCGGCGATGCGCGAGAGGGACCCGCAATCTGTAACGAGCGCAGATCGTCGGTCCAGTCGAAACGCGATTGTTGAGAGATCCCTCTCGCGTCCTCTGGCGGATCGGGATGACAACGTCTCGCGCTGCTCTCAACGCAGCTCGGCCGTCGCGCCCGCGATCTTTTTCCACGGCTCGGCCCGGCCGCCGGAGATGTTTGGCAAGGAATTCTTCAACCCGACCGTAGAAATCGAGATTGTTCTCTGGCCGCGCGAAACCGTGCCCTTCGTCGGGATAGACCACGTAGGTCACTTCGCGCTTCGCTTTGCGCAAGTGCCGCCACCATCGCATCCGAGTTCGCGATCGTGACCCGCGGATCGTTCTGGCCCTGGCCGATGAGGAGCGGCGCGCGGGATCTTGTCGACGTGATAAAGCGGTGAGACCTCGCGGTTCAGCTTTTCGTTATGATCGAAATCGCCCCCGCGCCGCCGCCAGCGCATCATGATGTTGGACCAGTAACTCGGAAAGGAACGGAAAAGCGTGGCGAGATCCGCCGGACCGACACCGTCGATGCCGCAGGCAAACATCTCGGGCCGCATCTCGAGCGCGAGGAGCGTGGCGAAGCCGCCGCCCGACCATCCCATCGCCGCGATCCGTTTCGGATCGGCTGTGCCCTGATCGATCGCCCACTTGACCGCGTCGAACAAATCCTCCTGCGTTCCACGTCCCCATTCGTTAGTCCCGGCGTTTAGAAACTTCAGCCCAAAGCCGGTCGAGCCGCGATAGTTCACCTGGAGCACGGCATAGCCACGGTTCGCCAACAGCTGCACCTCCGGATCGAAATCGAAGTTGTCTCGAAACCATGGACCGCCATGAATGAGCAACACGAGCGGCAAATTTTTCGGCGGCACACCCAGCGGCGTCGTCAGGTAACTCACCAACTCGAGTCCGTTGCGTGCCTTGATCACGACCGGCTTCTTCTGCGCGCGATAAGATTTGGTCAGCGCCGGCTTTTCGTCGAAGAGCCAGTGGCGCTTTTTGTGGTGCGATCGAAGAAAAATAACCCGCCGGCGCTTCGCTCCGCCGAATGGCCACGATCCACTTCTTGTCGGCGCGATCGCGGCTCACCAGGTCGAGGAAAGCGGGCACATCTTTTCCGATCACCGCAAAATCCGCTTCCACTTTTGGGTCGAGAAAAACCCAGGCCGGTTTCATGTAATCGAACTCGACCGCCTGGACGGCGTGCGTCATGGGATCGCAGAGGACGCTCGGCCCAGATCCAGGGCCGCTATCGGCCACATCGGCCTGCGGATCTTGCGCGAGCACTTCCAATTCCTTCCCGTCGCGCAAATCCACCCGCACAAGCCGTCCCGTATCGGAGTGCAACGCGGAATGGATGATCAGGCTCTTGCCATCCGGCGCGAACCCGGCGATGAGCGATCCGCCGACCACCTGCCCGTCGAAGAGCGCTTGCTCGAAGGGCATTACAACGAGATCGCGCCATGGTTTGTCGACCGCGTCGCGCACCCGGATGAGCGTGTTCCCGCTTTTCCCATCGAAGGCCGTCGCCGCGCGGATGACAAAATCGTTGTCCGTCGTCCATGTAAGGACGTCGCCCGGATTGGTCGCCTCGAGCGTGACGGCGCCCGTTTCGAGATCGACGCGATACATGTCGAAGGCCTGCGGGTCACGGCGGTTCAGGGCCACGAGGACGAACTTCGGATGCTGCAGGTCGGTCAGGACATTCTGCGCCCGCACGCCGGGGAACGGGGTCAGGTCGCGCACCTTGTTGTTCGTCAGGTCGGCGGAGAAAAGGTGATTGATTTCGTCGCCCGCGTTGTCCTGGAGATAAAGGATGTGTTTTGAATCACCGGCCCACGCGTGCCACGTCGATCGGGCGGTGACTCTCGTTTGTCACGGCTCGCTCTTTCGTCCGGTCAATCGAACCGATCCAAACGTTCACCACACCGTTCTTGTCCGGCGCGAGCCATGCGAACTGCTCGCCGTCCGGCGAAATCTGAGGATGAGAACGGACCGGGTTTCCGAAAAGAATTTCGCGCGGATGAGCGGTGGCAGCTCACGCTTGCACGGAGCAAAACGCGAGCAGAGCCAAGGACGAGAGAAGACGCTTCATAAGGAAATGCGGACGCCGCGTACCTTATCGAACTTCTGCCGTCGAGCCCTCGACTTTCTTCCATGGCTCGGCCTCGTCCGCCGAGATGTTTGGCGAGGAACTCTTCAACGCGCCCATAAAAGTCCAGTTGGTTTTCTGGTCGCGCGAAGCCATGTCCCTCGTCGGAGTAAACGACGTAGATCAATCTCGCGTTTCGCTTTTCGCAATGCCGCGACCATCGCGTCTGTGTTCGCGATCGTCACCCGCGGATCGTTTTTGCCCTGAGCCGATGAGAAGCGGCGCTCGGATGGCATCGACATGATAAAGAGGCGAGATTTTTCGGTTCCAGTTCTCGTCATGATCGGCATCTCCCGCGCGGCGACGCCAACGCGCCGCTATGTTGGACCAGTAGGTGGGAAAGGATCGAAAGCTCGGTCGCTTCGTCGGCGGGCCCAAATTCATCCACGCCAGCACGCAAAGAGATCGGGCCGCATTTCCAGCGCTCGCAACGTCGCGTAACCTCCCATTGACCCACCCATCGCCGCGATCCGTTTTGGATCAAGCGATCCCTTGATCCACGACCCAGCGCACGGCATCAAAAAGGTCCTCCACCATTCCAAGCCCAACCTGAAGATTGCCAGCATTAAAGAACTTGATGCCGAAACCGGTCGAACCGCGATAATTCACCTGCAGGACGGCGTAACCGCGGTTGGCGAGAAGTTGCACTTCAGGATCGTAGCTGTCGTCATCGCGATCCCATGGCCCTCCATGAATCAGCAGCACCAGGGGAGATGTTTCGCTTCCACGCCTGGAGGAGTCGTTAGGTAGCTGACCAGCTCCAGTCCGTCGCGCGCCTTGATCACGATTGGCTTTTTCGACGCGCGCGAAAAGCGCAGAATGTTCGGATTTGAATCGAACATTTTGGGTGAGCTTTTTCGTCTGCCGATCAAAAGCGTAGTAGGAGTCCGGGCGCGTCGCTCCGCTGAATGGCGACAATCCATTTCACGATCAGCGTTGTCGCGACTAACGAGACTCGATAAATCCTGGCGCTTCACGGTTGATGCTCTCGAAATCCGCTTTCAATTTTGGATCGAGGAAAACCAGTGCGGCGTCGTGTAATCGAACTCGACCGCTTGCAGCACGCCGGTCACAGGATCAAAAATCACGCTTGGTTCGAGTCCGAGGCGGCTTCCGGACGAAATACGCGACATCGGCCTGGGCATCCTCAGCGACTACGCCGAGCTCGTGACCATCCTGCAAATCGACGCGCACCATTCGGCCCTTGTCTGAATGCAACGCCGAATCAATCAACAAGCTTTTTCCATCGGGATGCGAAACCGGCAATGAGCGAGCCGTTCACGACTTCCCAGGCGAAGAGCGCCCGTTCGAAGGGCATCACAACAAGATCACGCCATGGCTTGTCGGCACCGTCCCGCACCCGGATGATGGTGCGACCGGTTTTTCCATCGAAAGCAGTAGCCGCGCGAATGACGAAATTGCTGTCGGTCGTCCAGGTCAGGACATCGCCGGGATTCTGCGCTTCGAGCGTGATGGCGCCGGTCTCGAGATCCACCCGGTACATGTCGAAGACAGTGCGATCGCGCAGGTTGAGCGCAATCAGGAGAGATTTCGGATGTTGCGAGTCGGTCAGGACATTCTGCGCGCGCACGCCTCGGAAGGAGTGAGATCGCGCACGTTGCCACTCGTTAGGTCGGCGGAAAAAAGGTGGTCGATTTCGTCGCCGTTATTGTCGTGGAGATAGAGTGATACGTTTCCCGTCCGCTGCCCACCTGTAATAATGGATGGGATAGCCTGGTTCATTCGTGACCGGATGCGGGCTCGCACCTTCGATTGCGCTCACCCAAACGTTGAGCACACCGTTTTTGTCCGGCGCTAGCCAACTGAGTTGGGAGCCGTCGGGAGAAATTTGCGGATCAGTCCGTTGCGGATTTCCAAAAAGGACTTCGCGCGGAATAAGCGCGGGCAGCTCTGCCTGGGCCGAGGCGGCAAACAGCAGCAGTAGCAGCAGTAAAAGTCTTTTCATCCCCGCACGCTTGCCCAAATGCAGCTATTGGCCCAATGGATTTACGATATAAACGTTATTCATCGGATCAATGAAGCTGGAATCGCTCGATCTCAACCTTCTGCTCGTCTTCGATGCTCTCGCGACGGAGCGCAGCGTCACCCAGGCGGCCGCGAAAGTTGGGCTCAGCCAACCCGCCTTGAGCAACGCGCTCGCCCGGCTGCGCGCATTATTTCGCGATCCGCTCTTCGAACGGAGCGCGGGACAAATGCAACCGACGCCGCGCGCCCGCCAGTTGCTCGTCCCGCTCAGCGAGGCGATCTCGAAACTGCGCGAAGCTCTTGAGACCCAGGCGGCCTTTCGGCCGGACGCGTCCGACCGCGAGTTCCTCATCGCGACGAACGATTATGTCGATTCCCTCCTCCTGCCGCGGGTCGTGCAACGGTTGCAGCGCGACGCTCCTTCAATCGCGCTCCGCACGAGTGCGCACCGATTATCTTTTTCTCCCCGGTCGAGCGTTTGCAATCGGGCGAACTCGATTTGGCTCTCGGCTTTTTCGGCGAAACGCCGCGGCCGAATCCCGGACTGCTAAGCAGGCGTTTGTTAACCGGGCGACTGGTTTGCATTTTGAGCACGACCCATCCGCGTGCCGGCCGCCAACTCAGCCTGCGCACCTTCGTTGAGACCCCGCATGTCCGCGTCATGTATCCGGGCACGGAGCGCCAGGGAAGCATCGATACCATCCTGCACAGTCGCGGATTATCACGGCGCATCGCAGTCACGGTGCCGCATTACCTGACCGATCCCGGCGATCGTTGCGAAATCGAACTTGCTCGGCGTCGTCCCCGAGGAGATGGCCCGCCGGGCAGCGCGATCGCTTCGGCTCAAAATCTTCGATCCTCCCATCGCGCTCCCCGACATCACGGTCATGATGATCTGGAACGAGCGTGCCCAATTCGATCGCGCACACCGCTGGTTTCGCGAATGCATCGCCACCGCGAGCGAGGCGCTCACCTGATTATCGCTTTTCCCTGCGAGAAACAATCTCGCCGGTCTTTGGCGGGAAACCGAGGGCGAATCCGACTACGCCGTGAAAGCATGAGGAGCGCGCCGACCGGCACGAGCCACACACCGGAACCCGGATCGCCGTCGTAGGTAAAGAAACCGCCGAGCAGAAAACCGCCCGGCAAGAGAATCGCCGCCCAGATCAGCGCAAAAGAAACCGACGGGCGCAGCCTGAAACCCTCCACTCCTCGAATCGTCAGGCCGGCAGCGATGTTGACGAGTGCGAGCATCGTCCCATGGAAATGCCCGAGCGTAAACATGAGCCGGCGCACTTCATTTCCGACATCAAGATACCACCCGATCTTGAAGCCGTGCATCGTTTCCAGGACGATCCCGAGGCAGACGTAAACCGCCAGTGCCCACCAGCCGAAGCGAAGGTGTCGGGTAGAATAATTCATTGGTATGACGTAGCCGTCGGTCGGCGAAGAATATCCACAGATTGCGCCGATTGCACAGATTCCTGCTGGGCTTCTTTTCTGGCGAGAGCGTGGGCCCCGCGCGTTGGGGATGGCGGCCGCCATTGCTAACTTACTGCCCGGCGGACTAAATTGCTTTCGCAGTTCGTTTCGGCGAGTCGCCGCCGTAACGCACAGCGCGGCAGCGCGAGGCCGGGCTTTCAAACCAGCACGCAAGGGCGCGTGCGCTCCCTGGAAAAATCCACCGGGACCGTCGGCTGTTATTGCGTGATGCTGCCGATTGAATACATCACAAGCGATGAGCAAAGTCGTCTCCACCAAGCGCAAGGCTATTTCGAGTTGCTGCAATTGCTGCCCGAAAGTTGCAACAATTCGCTGGGTGGCAAGCCAGCCACTGGTCCGGCTACGAGCTTGACGGAACGCTGCGCGTGCCCCGAGCAGGCGAGCGCGTCTTGCGCGAATTGCTCGAGCGGCTCGATGACAACTATCCGTTCTTTCATCCGTCGTATGCCGGGCAGATGTTGAAGCCGCCGCACGCGCTCGCGGCCATCGCCTATTTCCTGACGATGCAGATCAATCCGAATCAATCATGCGCTCGACGGCGGCCCGGCCACGGCAGAGATGGAAATGGAGGTGATGGCTGACTTGGCGAGCCTATTCGGTTACGCGCAATCCTCGGATCATCTGACTTCGAGCGGCACGGTAGCCAACTCGAAGCGTTGTGGGTGGCCCGTTCGATGCATCCGGACAAGACAATCGCATTTTCTGAAGACGCGCATTATACACACGGACGCATGTGCGAAGTGCTGGGCGCGAAAAGCGTCAAGCTACGCACCGACGCGCGCGGACGGCCGGATCGGACGACCTGCAGGCTCATTTGAAAACGGGCCGCATCGGCACGGTGGTCGTAACCTCGGGCACAACGGCGCTGGGCGCGGTCGATCCGATCCACGAAGTGGTCGCGTTGCAACGCGCCTACGAATTTCCGCATTCACGCGGACGGCGCTCTGGCGGATTCTTCAAACTACCGACCGACGTGCCGGGCGCGTTGCAGGCCGAAGACGCTGCTGCCTTCTCGCGCCATCGCCCGCTGTGACAGCGTCGTGGTTGATCCGCATCAAGCACGGCCTGCAACCTTACGGCTGCGGCGCGGTCATCTTTCGTGATCAGGCGGTGGGCCGGGTTTTACAAACACGATTCGCCTTACACCTACTTCACGTCTGGCGAACTGCACTTGGGCGAGATTAGCTGTGGAATGCTCGCGCGCGGGCGCTGCAGCAGCGGCGCTGTGGGCAGTGATGAAGTGCTTTCCGCTGGCGGCGGAAAGCGGATTGGGCGCGGTCATGCTCAAAGGCGGGCGGGGGCGCTGCGTTGGGCGGACTTGATTCAGGCATCTGCGGAGGAGTTACGGCGTTGCTCGAACCCTTCTCGACATCCTTAACTTTTATGCGGTGACGCAGGGTGTGCGCGTCACGGGGATCAATCGCGCTTACGCAACGTGTCTTCGAAGCTTTGATGAACGATCGGACCCACCCGGTCTATCTCGCCAAGCTCAATCTGAAATCGCACGTTGCTCGCAGCGCACGGCGATTTGATTTGGGACACCGGAGACGCTGACCGTCTTTGCAGCGTCTTGATGAAGCCAGAGCATTTGGCGTATGTGCCGACGCTGGCACGAGCGCGTGCTGGCCGCGCTGCGAAATTGAATGGCTTAGTTTGTGTGATGCGCAACGATCCCCGGGACTTGTCGAGATTCACTCTTGCGAACGAAGCCTGAAATTGACACGTTCTCCTCATTCCGCCAGCACGATTGGCTTGTCGTCACGCTCGTGACGCAGGCGGCTGAACACATCCTGTTGGAAGCGACCCTCGGGATCGAGGGCGGTTTTTGGATCGAAGTTCGAGTTCGCCGGGCGCATTTCGCTCCACCACTTCTCATAACTTTGTTTCACCGCTGCGCCGAGTGCTTCGGCATCCGCCGTGTAGGTGAACTTGAAATCGGCAAAACCGGGCAGGGTCTGCAACGATTTCCAGGCATCGAAGCGGACCGCGGCATAGGGATCGAGCAGGCTGTAAATCAAATACGGATAGAGCCAGTCGCGTCCGGAAATTTTCTGTGCCGGCTCCCAGCCCATCCCCCAGGCGAGCAACGCGCGCTGGCCGGCATCGCCTTTCACCAGCCACTGCACCGCGGCCGAGAATCGTTTTGTCATCGTCCGACAACTCCGGCACCGGCTGCTGATACCAGGCGTGTAACTTATCCGCGGTCCAACTGAGCGTCTCGATTGAGATGGCACAGGTTGCAGGCGTTGGGCCGCCCGTAGTCGAGGCTTTCGCGCACGTTAGGCGAGGAAACCTGGTGGCTTCGCATGGCGTGGAGCAAGCCGAAGGTGGTGTGCGGCATGTGGCAGTTGTAACAACGGCTTCCAGCGGAATCGGCGTCGTGATGAGTGTGACTCGTTAGGCGCGCGGTCATCTCCTTGTGACATTGCAGACAGGCCTGGTCGGAATCCATTTTCGGCGCCAGCTGATCGCTCCGCGCCCAGGTGTTGAGCGCAACCTGGGTCGTCGTCGTCGGATGCATCTCGTGGCAGGAGATGCAGGAGAAATTTCCGCCTTTGAAGCAGGGCGACTCCTGCACGCCGTTCGTCTCCCGCCCGGTCACGCGAATCATCCCGTCTCCCCAGAAGCGGTTGCGATAAAAATCCGGCTCCGTTCGCCGGATGAAATCTTTCTGGGTGGAGTGATCCTGTTCGTTAGGCTGAACCACGAACCGTTGCACCAGATCCTCTTTCCCCGGACGGAATTTCCCGCCGTGCCGGTTCCAGTCGAGCTTTCGCTTCCATCCCGTTGAAGGCCCAGACGCTGTGACATTGACCGCAGACCAGAGCCGATTCCGGCCCTTTCATCCGTTTGGCGTTGGCGATCGTGGCATCGGCGCTTTCCGTCAGGTGAAGTTTCCAGCGCCGGAGCGGGTTGCGATTTGCGTCGATATGCTCGCGTCCTTCGCTGTGGCACGCTTCGCAGGCGATCCCGAACTCGGCCACCATCGTATCCCACTCTGTTGCCCTCGACAAACTTCGACAGACCCTGGGTGACATGGCAATCCATGCAGGCGCCATTCCAGGAGCCGATCGAATAGGCCTCCTTCGTCTCCGGCGGCATGAGAAAAGTCTGCGTCACCGGCGCCCACATCTTCTCCGCGATGATGTAGGCAAAGGGAAATTGCTCGAGCGTGCGCCCCTGGCCGGTCTCGTTCCACAAAATCTGGAGAGTGTGCGAGCCGGTCAGAAGCACGACTTGGCGCGCCGGGCCGTAGTCCTTCTCGCCTAACGAACGGTCGGAGAACGAAAATGTTGTCGCCCCTGCGTTCCAGCTTGTATTGCCGGCCGGCGAAGCTGAGTTCGACGTTCCTCGCCTCGGGAATCAGCGTCGCCGGCGTTGCGACCTGCGTCATGGTCCGATGGAACGACGCGTGCCAGCTCGCGTAGTTCCCGGATGGCAGGCCCGGCAGGAGTTGGAGGTCACGTAATTCGCCTTCCTGCAGCCACGATCGGGCGATTAGCGGGCGGGAGCGCGCCCTGCCACCAGCCCTGGGCAGAGTCATGCCGCAGGCGAATCAGCGCAGCAGCAATCGGCAACCGCTGCAACGCCGACCAAAAGAGTCTTGCGAGAACGTGGCGTCGCAGGCATCGCGGACGAACCTGACTCAATCGCGCGCGAAGTTTCAAGAAAGCGTCGCCTTCCTGCCGGGTAGCACTTGCTGCCGGCGATGCCCGGCCTTTAAGAACTCGTTTTTTCGTTACGGCCTGCGTTCCTGATTGTGATATCTTCCGAACGATGGCAGATGATCGCTGGCGAGCCGCAAGGTTCGCCAGAGGAAAGTCCGAACACCAAACGGCAGCATGCCGCGCAGAACGCGCGGGCGCGGGTTTCGCAAGGGAGTCGCGACGGAAAGTGTCACAGAAAACATACGGCCTGTCGAGCGCGCGAGCGTTCGTTAGGCAAAGGTGAAAAGGCGAGGTAAGAGCTCACCGCTCGGCGCGCAAGCGCCGAGGCAGGAAAAACCCCATGCGGTGCAAGACAAAACAGAGGAAGGGCAGCCGGTCCGCTAAGTCCTCGGGTATCGTCGCATCACGCCGGACTTAGCGGCGGTCCAGACCGCCGATCGTGGCTGCGGGCGTTCGGCGCAAGCCGGACGAGATAAATGATCATCGCCCCGAAGAAATTCGGGGACAGAATTCGGCTTATCGCCATCGAAATGGAGGGCGTTCTCGGAAACGAGGGCGCCCTTCCACTTGGCAATGGTGACGCTGTCGCCTTGAGCAGCGCGGAGAACCTTCTCGCATCGCCATTCGCTTGAAGGCGCTCCACCCGTGTCGCCAGACGGGCGGCGTTCTACGGTCGCCTCGCTTTACGCGGAGCGGTGCCGCCGCGAGAGTCGCTGCCTCATCAATGGACGCGGCGACGAAGAGCTTGCGAGACTGGCGCGTTCCCGTCGCGTGGCTCACGCTTTGCGTTGTCTGGAGTTCAACCTGGCTGGTGATCAAAATCGGATTGCGCGATCTGCCGCCGGTTTCGTTCGTCGCGCTCCGCTTCGTCGTCGCGATTCTGGTTCTGCTGGCCATCTCGGTCGGTCGGGCGCGGTTGTTGCCGCCGCAGCCAGGCCGATTACCTCGTCCTCGCCGGCACCGGGTTGCTCATGTTTGGTCTCAATTACACGCTCCTTTTCTGGGCGGAGCTGCACGTTTCGTCGGGACTGGCGGCAGTCATCCAGGCGTCGATCCCGATCTTCGGCATGATCTTCGCGCATTGGATGTTGCCCGATGAACCGCTGCGCTGGCAACGACTTGCTCGGCGCGTTGGTCGCCATGGTCGGCGTCGGCGCTCATCTGTGCACGGTTGCTAAGCTTCAACGGCTGGCTCGCTTTTCTCGGCGGAGTCGCGATCGCGATTGGCGCGGCGAGCGCGGCATTTTCCAACGTCCTCTTGAAAGCGAAGAGAGATTCAGCTCGCCCCGTCGATGCTCGCCGCGTGGCAGATGATTTTTGGAACGGTGCCCCTGCTCCTTCTCGGCCTGACGATTGATGGAAGCCCGCTGCGGTTTCATTGGACCGGACGCGCGATTCTTTGCCTCCTTTATCTCGCCGTGATCGGGTCGTCCTTTACCTTCCTGCTGCTCTACTGGCTCCTGCCCCGCATGTCGGTGACCAGACTGCAGACGATCGCGTTGATCACGCCGCCGGGAGCGATCGCGCTTCGGCTGGGCCTTTGGCGGCGAACGGCTTTCGGCCTGGTCGCTTCTCGGCGCAGCCTTCGTTCTGCTCGGCGTGTGGATGATCTTCCGCCGGATTAATGAGCCGGAACGGGCTCTGGTCGAAGCGCCGGGCGAGTTGATCCAAGGTGGGAGGGACCTGTGTGGCCCGATTTTCGCAGCGCAAGGCTGCTCCGCATTCAGAGCTAGCCCAGACAATCGTCGAGACAACGAAGCAGATGAGAAACCGTTTCTTCGGTTTCGTCGCCCATGTTGGAGAGCCGGAAGGTTTGGCCCTTCAGTTTTCCGTAGCCGCCGTTGATCACGAGGTGATGCCTGTCGCGCAGGTCGCGCACCAATTTGAGCGACGTCGATTCCGCGGTTGTTCTTCACGCAGGTGAGCGTGACGGCACGATGCCCTTCGGCCGCGAAAAACTCGAAGCCTCGGGCCCGCACCCATTCATGCACGAGCGTATTCGTCCGCGCGTGGCGCTCATAGCGCTTCGTCAGGCCCTCGGCGAAGATTTCTTCGAGCTTCGACTGCAATGCGTAAACGTGGCCGATGCTCGGCGTCGTCGGCGTCATATCTCCGGCCTGCTGTTTCCTGAACTCGAGAAAATCGAAGTAGTAGCCGCGATCTGTTATTTGCCCGCGCGCGCGCGAACGCCTTTTCGGAAACGCTGAAGAGCGCAAAACCGGGCGGGAGCGCGAGCGCTTTCTGCGAGCCGGTCAGAAGGACGTCGATGCCGAGGGCATCCATCGGGATTGGCATCGCGGAGAAGGAGGAGACCGCGTCCACGATCAGAGCCACGTCTGGATATTTCGCCAGCGTGCAACAAATCTCCGGCAACGGGTTCATCACTCCGGTGGAGGTTTCGTTATGAATGAGGGTGACGGTGTCGAAGGTTCCGGTCGCGAGTTTCGCGTCGATCGCCTTGTGGTCGATCGCACTCCCCACTCCACCTGAAGCGGCTCGGCTTCCTTGCCGCAGCGCCGGGCGACCTCGAGCCACTTGTCGGAAAACGCGCCGCACATGCAGCAAAGGACGCGTTGCCTGACGAGATTGCGGATCGCGCCCTCCATCACGCCCCAGGCCGAGGAGGTGGACAGAAAAACCGGCTGCTGCGTGCCAAACAATGTCTGCAGCCCCGGGTGAATCTCGCGGTAGAGGCTCTTGAACGCTTCGCCGCGATGCCCGATCATCGGTCGCGCAAACGCCGCCAGTGTCTTCTTCGACACTTCGACCGGTCCCGGTGTGAAAGAGCTTGTCGTGTGGAATCACAGAAGGAACGTTCCACGTTCAGCGTTCAACGTTCAACTCGCGCGGCGGCTAATCAGTCTCGCCCACCAGAATGAGACGCTTGCGCGAAAAACCTTCGCGTGGCATAGACACAACTCCCGAATTCCATGGCCACCCTGTCCCAAATCACCACCGATCCCGCACTCTGAGACCCATCTCTTCTGGGATCAATACAAGACGACGATCATCGCCGTCGTCCTTGTGCTGGTGCTCGGCGGGCTCGGCTATGGCGGGTATCAGCTTTACAACGCGCAACAGGCCAATGACGCGATGGCGCTCCTGACCGCGGCCCGATCGCCAGAGCAATATCAGCAGGTGATCGATCGCTACCCCGGCAGCGGGCCGGCCGCGAGCGCCTGTCTGCTCCTCGCGGCAGAGCAGCGGGCGAAGAAAAACTACACGGAAGCGAACGCGACGCTGCACAAGTTCATCGATCAGTTTCCGAAACACGAATTAATCACGACCGCCTGGATGGGCGTGGCGGCGAATCTCGAATCGTTAGGCAAGAACGACGAAGCGCTCAGCACCTATCAGCGGCTCGCGACCGAGTATCCGCAGAGTTTCAATGCGCCGCTCGCGCTCCTCGCCCAAGTGCCGCTGATGAAGGCAAAAACCGCAACGACGAAGCGCGCCGCGTCTGTGAAACAATCATCTCACAATATCGCGACAGCATCTTGGCGAACGAGGCGATGCGGGAGCTGATTTCGTTGCCGAAACCGGCAACCGCACCGGTAACAATGCCGGCGCCGACGCGAGGCGCCCATCCCGATGGCCCGCCCACCGGAGACCGCCGCACCCTCGCCGGCCGCTTCTCCGAAATCATAAACGTCATTCCGAGCACAGTTTGCCGCGAGGGTTCTCGCAGCGCAACCAGTGCGCGGCTTCGCAAAGGGGTATCGCTCGTTAGCCGCACCTGCAGCGCTTGGATGCGCTCTAGCACGCGACTGCGCTCGGGATGACGCGGCGGAATTACCGCTTCGAGAACTGGAAGCGCTTGCGCGCGCCCGGCTGGCCGGACTTCTTCCGTTCCTTCATCCGCGGATCGCGCCTCAGCAATCCCTCGGCCTTCAAGGTGCCGCGCAGATTTGCGTCCACCTGCAAGAGCGCGCGCGAGATCGCGAGTCGCGCCGCCCCGGCCTGACCGGTGGCGCCGCCGCCAGTGGTGTTAACCGAGATGTCGTAGGCGTTGGTGAGCTTCACCACCTGCAATGGTTGCAGCACCGTGGTTTTGCAGCGGCACGGTCGGGAAATAATCCTCGAAGCTCTTGCCGTTGATGTCGATTTTGCCGTTGCCCGGCGTCATGCGGATGCGCGCGACCGCCGTCTTGCGGCGCCCGGTGGCGATGAATTCCTGTGTCTCAGCCATGAAAGTATTTCGTTAATCCAACGCAACCGTTTGCGGTTGCTGCGCGGCGTGGGGATGCTCGTCGCCGCGGTAGACCTTGAGTTTCCGATAAACCGCCCGGCCGAGTTTGTTGTGTGGAATCATTCCGCGCACGGCGTGTTCCACCAAGAGCTCGGGATGCCGCGCCCGGCGGGCGCGCGACGTTTTCGCTTTTGTGACCGCCGACGAACCCGGAGAAGCTCATGAAACTTTTCTGCTCTTCCTTCTTGCCGGTCAGTCGCACCTTGTCGGCGTTGATCACAACCACGAAATCGCCGGTATCGACGTGCGGAGTCACAATCGCCTTTTCTTTGCCGCGGAGCAGGTTGGCAGCCTTGACCGCGACGCGGCCCAGCACCTGATCGCGCGCATCTATGATCCACCACTTGCGGTCGACCTGCTCTGCTTTTGCGGAAAACGTTCTCATCAGAAGTCCCTCGGAAGGGCGGGGAAATTAGCGGCGCCGATGGCGGGTGTCAAATCTCGCCTCCCCGTGCAGCGAACGGCATTGCGGTTGCTTCCAAAAGGGGTGCGCCCGTTTCTCGCCCTCGTCATTTTCGCCGCGCTCCTTTCTGCTCGCATCATCGCGGGCCGAAGCGAATAAGTGGCAACAGTCGTTCCGATGACGGCGCCGCGGTGGTGCGCGAAATGAACCTGGCGCGGCAACACCCGGACGTCTATGCCGGTTATCTCGAGGAAATGCGTGCTCATTTTCGCGGCGGCTTTCTGTCCTGCCCGGCCGGACAATGCTTCGCACCCGGCGAGGGCGTCGCCGCGATCGACGAAGCGATCCGATTTCTGCAACGCGCCCGCCCAATCACGCGCGTTGATTTTTCGCGCGCGGCATCTCCCTGGCCGCGGCTGAACACGTAGACCGATCAAGCCGCCGGCGCCTGCGGGCACGGTGGGTCCGATGACAGCAAACCGGGCGACCGCATGAATCGCCATGGGACCTGGAGCGCGCTCTGGGGCGAAAATATTCCTACGGTAAAGCGATGCCACGAGACGTGGTCATCGCCCTGATCATCGACGACGGCCTGCGCAACCGGAAACATCGAAAGAATATCTTCAACCCGGCATTCAATTACGCGGGAGCCGCATTCGGACCCCATGCGCGTTACCACATCGTCTGTAGTATCGACTTCGCCGGCGGCTACGCCGAAAGCGCAACCAATCCTGTTCGCTCTTTGCGCGAAACCGAGGCGCGCCCATTGGTCGCGATTGGTCAATGGGACCCGGGCCAGCCGCCAAACCGCCGCTGGTCCGGCGGCGAATGCGCGCCTCAGAGTTGGCACCTCTGAGATCGCCGGGCGTACGAACTCCCCTCCGCGTCGTAGGGCGGATGCCTCGTTGCGTTAGGACAAGCGCGAAAGTGGTTTGCGCAGAACGCGAAATGCCGAAACAGCTCTCGATCATGCGATCCTCCAAGATCGGAGGTCGCGGCCTTTGCAGTGAGTTCCCGCGTTATGCGCCCTTTGCAACTCGGGAGAAATGGCCATTCTCGGGGTCGTCAGTGCGTATTTATTGCTGGAAGGCGTCAACGTAGCACTGATCCAACCTGGGGTTGGCAGCGCGTCCGGCATCGACCGGGGTCGACGCCGCTAGGACGGGGCGCGCGATCTGTTCGAAAAAAACGTGGTTCGTGACGGGACGTGTATGAGAAAAAAAGGAGGAAGACCGCCGTGGTGGCGGTCCCGGTGTCGCAGTGGGGCGGCGTCCACAAAGTCTCGCCCTACAATTATTTTGAGCGCGCCCGGCGGCCGGTCGACAACCCGCGGTCCGAAAGCCCGTCGCGGACCTCGACCGCGAGCCGCTCCCGGTAGACGGCTCCGACGGTCGCGCTGCTCAGGGGCGAAGCGCCTCCGCCGCTCCCGCAAGCCTATCACGCAAAGCTTCTCCGCAGCTCGTCCCGGAGACACTCTCTCCTGACCATACTGCGGACGCTGGGCGCTTTGAACCGGGCATGTCATGCTGCGGCGACACGATCCGCAGCTCCCGCGCGGATCTCCCGACATCTGCAACTCTGACCAGGGTGTGCCGTCGCGAGCGCCTTTCCCTCAAGACGCTGATTTTTTCCGGGACAGCCGGTCCGAAAGCCCGTCACGCGCGGACCTCGGCGCAAGCCTCGCCCTGAGGGCGGTCGACCTTGACGGCGGCGCTGCGCTGCTCAGGCGTGGGCATCTCGCGCGCCTCGCGCAAGCCTTATCTGCAAGTTTTTCCTGCGGCTCGTTGGGAAGCCTCTCCTGATGAAGGGCTGCGGACGGCGAGCTCGCTGCTCGGGCGTAAGCGTGGCAAAGCCGATCCGCAAGCCCCGCGCGGAAGCCCCCGGATGCTACGTACTGGATTGCGGGAGATCTTCCCGCAGATCGCCGATCCTCTCCGACAGGCGGTCCGAAAGCCCGTCGCGGACCTCGACGCCGAAAGCCAGGCTCCTCTGATGGCTGCTTTGACGGCGTCGCGCTGCTCGGCGCGTAAGCATCTCAAGCCGTTCCCGCGAGACGGTCTGCAAGCTTCTCCCGTAGCTCGTCAGGGGAAAGTCTCGCCCTGATCATGCTGCGAACGGCGGCGCGCTGTTCGGGTGTGAGCATGACGGCGCCGCCCCTCCCCGGGTTGTGGTGCTGGCAGATGCCGCAGCGATTCCAAGCGTGAGTACCGTGGCTGCCAGGCCCCAACTTCTTCATCGTGCCTTCCTCCATTTTCGAAGCCCTATGCCACGGCAAATCAAGTCGCCAGCCAAGCGCTCGGTCTCGAGCGCTGCTCGGCCAGTGGTGTCGCGCTCGCTGCGTCCGATGTGCGGCCCCAAGGAGGCTTGTGGCCTCGCTGAGGATCGTGCAGCCAGCCCAGGCGCGCCCGGCCGAGCCAAGAACCTGCTCCATGCAGTGCTGCTGCCAATGGAGCTGCGATCTCTACCGGTACCTCGACCGAATTTCGACCGCGCCTACCGTGAGGATTGTCTCGTGTGGGATTGCGGACTTCACGAGCGGGTTGCGACAGCCCGCCAGATATTTACCATCGAGTTCGCGAAACCGAGGATCGCCCCAGCCACCACAGTTGCCTTCGACAACGCTGCCTTGTCTTCAGGCCTCTCGCCGGAATCAATAGCGCGGGGTGCATTGCAGGTGAAGACCATGTATCCGCGAGGACTCTTCTTTGCCGCCAATCGGGACGCGTCGCCGTAGCGATAGATGTGGTCCCCTTTCTCGTCATTGATGACCACGTAGGCGAGACCGTCACCAGACGTGTACGCGGCCCTGAATTGAGCGAGATCTGGGTTCTACGGCAGCCTGATCAGCTGCGCGAGGCTGGGAACCTCGTCAGCAGCGATGCGCAGATCGCTGCTGCATATGAGAACCTCTTCATTGCCGCCTCCAAAGGCGTTGCAACGCCCGCGAGTGGGCCGGGGGTCCGGAATGTGCCGAGCGCTCGTGAAGCGCCAACACCGCGCTTGAGGTTCTCTCCAACGCGCTAAGTGGTGACTTTGTGCGCGTGCGACATGCAGCGCAATCGGTGCGTCACCTGATGGGGGTAGAATAATGCCCTTGATTTTCTTGAGTGCGAGCGCGCCGCGCGCTTTGCGAAAGCGCGCCGGGCACGAGCTTGTGGCTGAGTTCTATGCGCGCAATCGCGATCGATCCATAGCCAGCGCAAATAGCACAGCCGGCAATCGTCCTGATCGAAACGGGTTCGACAGCTGCGCAATTACATGCTCGTCTAACAAGCTGGCGGGCGCGCTGGCGTGATCGGTCGAGCTGCTTGCCCGGCTGGGTCGCCGTGACAGAGTTGCCGTTGCCGTTGTTGCGCACCTCGGCAGTTCATACGCGAAACCTCGAGAAACGCAATGTTTGGAGCCGCAAGGCAAGCGACCATTTCTAGACCGCAAATATGTGGAAATGGTACCGTCTTGCGGACCATCGGCGTTTGACTGCGCTCACTGCGGGAGCAGCGCCTCGAGCGTGCAGAGCAAGCTGTATGCCTCCAAGCGTGTCAACGGTTCTCTTAAAATGGCATCCTCAGAGATCCGAAGGTCAGCTGACAATCGGTGAGCCGCTCGAAAAAAACAATGTCCCGATTTAGAACTGCTCTGACGACGGTTCATCAGAATAAGTTAGGGAAAACTCCGATACCTGCTTTCCCGCGCTGCTTCATGCAATGCACCACTTCAGATCTCCTGACATAACCCCCTTCTTCGCCTGGAATCACTGTGCTTTCCGCACGCCCTGGGGGTGCGGAGGTGCGCACCAATACCTGTCCGGTTTTTCGGTCGCCGAGACGGAAGTTTTTGATGCAACTGGAAGATTTCGCCCTGGCTTGCGCACCCAAACATGTCCGCTCTAGCTCCGCGTATGAGCACCCAACATGCCTTGGCGCTGCCCTCTCCGACACCGTCAATACCGTGGTGATCAATGCGCGCTGCAGCTTGCGGATCGAAGCGGATCAGCGCGTGATCGTCGTCGCCGGACTACCGGTGCATCACTATCGCGCCGAGGACGCCGTCGCCGAGGCCTATGCGATGGTGTTCTTGGTGGAGTCGGGCTTCGCCCAGCAGACGGACGTGGCGCGGGCATTTGGCCGGTCGGTGCGCACTGTTCGGCGCTTCCAAAAGCGTTATGCACACGGCGGGATGACCGCACTTAGTCGAGAGGAAGGGTGGCGTCGCGGCCGACGGCGTATCTGCGGGAAGCGTCTGCGCACTATCGAGACCCTGAAGAGCAAGGGGATGAGTAACCGTGCGATCGCGCACCAGCTGGGCGTCAGAGAGAACGCGATCCGCAAACTGGTCGGACCTTCAAAGCCCGCAGAGAGCGCACAGCTTGCGTTGCCCGCGATCCCGAGCGCCGCAGAGGAGCTTGCGGCGGCCGGGGTGCCATCTGCCACGCGCCACAGCGAAGATGGAGATGGCGCCGCTCGATCGGCGGAGGAGAAGGGAGGGGACGGTCAACCAGCCACCGCACCTGAGGCCGCGAACGACGATGAACCGGTGCCGATGAGCCTCGACGGAGACGCTGAAGATCGGACGCTTGATCGGCAGCTGGCCTATCTGGGGTTGCTCGATGACGCCGCACCTCTCTTTCGCGAGGGTCGCCGGTACCCGGTCTCGGTGTGCTGTTGGCTCTGCCGTGTTTGGTCGAGAGTGGGCTATTTCGGATCTGCCGCAAGCTCTACGGCGACATCGGTCCGGCATTCTATGGCCTGCGCACGACGTTGCTGACACTCCTGCTCATGGCGCTGCTACGCATCAAGCGGCCCGAGCATCTCAAGGAGAAAGACCCGGCGGCATTCGGCAGGCTCCTCGGGCTCGACCGTGCGCCTGAGGTGAAGACGCTGCGGCGTCGGCTCACCCGCCTTGCCGCGCAGCATTGCGCCGAGCAGCTAGGCGCGGAGCTGGCACGTGTGCGTGTCGATCAGCGCGGACACCTCATGGGGTTCTTGTACGTTGACGGTCACGTGCGCGCCTATCATGGCCAACATCCCATCTCAACAAATGCTTATGTGGCGCGGCGTCATCTGGCCATGCCGGCCAGCACCGACTACTGGGTCAACGACAGCTCGGGCGACCCGTTGCTGGTGATTACTGGGGAGGTCGATGCTGCCTTGACGAAAGCTATGCCCCGTCTGCTTCGCGAAGTACGCGATGTAGTCGGCGAGCGACGGGTCACTATTGTCTTCGACCGCGGCGGCTGGAGCCCACAATTGTTCGCGGCGATGATCAAGGACGGCTTCGATGTTCTGACCTACCGCAAGGGTTGGTGTCGTCGCATCAATGAGCGCCGGTTCATTCGTCGTCGCGCCAAGCTCGACGGGCGTTGGGTGGACTATCTTCTGCACGATGAGCCCGTGCGCTTCCTTAAGGGTGGGCTGCGCCTGCGGCAGGTTACGCGCTTGTGCGACGGCGGCCATCAGACCAACGTGATCACGAGCCGATGGGATCTGCGCGACATCGAGGTCGCCTACCGCATGTTCGAGCGCTGGCGACAGGAGAACTTCTTCAAGTACATGCGAGAAGAGTTCCTGCTCGACGCGCTCGTCGATTACCAGATCGAGCCGGAGGACCCGACCCGCAGCATCCCAAATCCGGAGCGCCGCGCGTTAGATAAGGAGATCCGAGCAGCCCGCGCCGATCTGGCCAAGCTCGAACGCGAGTTCGGTGCAGCCGCCGCGAACAATGCTGAACAGCGCCGACCGACCATGCGGGGCTTCAAAATCGCCCACAGCAGGCTCGGCAGGAGCTGCGCAAAGCCGCGCGCGCGTGAGCCGACTCTTCGAGAAGCGCCGCAACGTTCCTAAGCGCGTCGAAGCCCGAGAACTCAACGAGCGGACCGTGGTCAAGCTTGCCACGGAACGCAAGCATCTGACCGACATCATCAAGATGGTTGCCTATCAGGCCGAGAGCGATCTCGTTGCGCTACTGCGGCCTCACTACGCGCGCGTCGATCAAGAGGGGCGAACCCTGCTGCATGAGCTGTTCGCCACCGAAGGCGACATACGCGTCGCCGATAGCGAGCTCAAAATCACCTTGGCTCCACTCAGCTCGCCGCATCGAACGCAGGCCGCCCAAGCACTCTGCGAGATCCTCGACAAAACGGCGTCAATCTTCCCCGGTTCTTGTCTGCGCATCCGCTTCGCAATGCGCCCACCGCGGCGTATCGGGCTTGCCTTTCCCAGCTCTCCCGTCGAACGCGGCAGATCCGCGGTCGCCGCCCCGGCTCCCTGATCGGCGCCGAAACCGGACATTTTGAGCTATCTATGTCAGGAGCTCTGAAGTTGATGCGAACATCGCACGCGCCATGGACTTCGCGCGGCGTGACCACTCAGCTTACCGCGCCTCGGGTTGCTGTAGGTTTGCTATTTGCTGCGGACTAAAAGCCGAGGGCGGCGGGCGCTCACCTTCTGTGCCTGTTGGGGACGTTAGAAGTGGCTCCACAATTTCAGACAGGACGATGAGTGGAATCTCTGCCTGAGAGCGGGCACGGTTGTGGCTCGCGAATCAGGAGCGACGATGAGCAAAAGAGCACGACGGAACCACTCGCCGGCCTTCAAGGCCAAAGTGGCGCTGGCAGCGATCAAGGGTGAGCGGACGATTGCACAGTTGGCGGATCAGTTCGACGTCCACCCGAATCAGATCACGAGTTGGAAAGCGCAGCTGGAAGGCGGTGCGGCGGATCTGTTCGGGTCGGGCAGCGGCAAGGGGCCTACAACGCCGCCCGTCGACGTGAAGGCGCTGCACGCCAAAATCGGCGAGCTGACGTTGGAGAATGATTTTTAGAGGGCGCGCTCAGCAAGGCGGGATTGCTGAACGCAAAGCGATGATCGACCGTGACCACGCGTTGAGCGTCACCAAGCAGGCCGAGGCCGTCGGCATTGCGCGCAGCACGGTGTACTACCTGCCGCGCCCAGTGTTGGCGGCCGACCTCGCCCTCATGCACCAAATCGACAAGCTGCATCTGGATTTCCCCTTCGCAGGGGCGCGGATGTTGCGCCGTCTATTGGCTGCCAATGGGAGCAAGGTCGGACGGCGTCACGTGAAGACGCTGATGGTTCGCATGGGGATAGAGGCGCTCTATCGGCGTCCGCGCACGACGAAGCCAGAACCGAGCCACAAGGTCTATCCGTATCTCTTGCGCGGCGTGGAGATCACGCGTCCGAACCAGGCCTGGGCGATGGACATCACCTATATCCCCATGGCGAAGGGCTTTGTCTACTTGGCCGTCGTGCTCGACTGGTTCAGCCGCCGTATCTTGTCGTGGCGCGTGTCGATTACGATGGAAGCATCGTTCTGCATCGAGACATTGGAGGAGGCGCTGGCAAAGCACGGCAAGCCGGAGATCTTCAACACGGATCAAGGCTCACAGTTCACGAGTGCAGCGTTCACGGACGTTCTAATCAGGAACGAGATCAAGATCAGCATGGATGGCAAAGGGGCTTGGCGGGACAACGTGTTCGTGGAGCGGCTTTGGCGATCCGTGAAGTACGAGGAGGTCTACCTGCGCGCCTATGACAGCGTTTCGGACGCGCGCGTCTCGATCGGATGCTACCTCGATCTTTACAATCGCCGCCGTCCGCACTCGAGCCTTGACGGCATGACGCCCGATCAAGCCTACTTTGGTCCACAGAGCATGCTGCCGATCCGCTTGGCAGCTTAACCCCCGGCAGAGGATCCACTTATCGAAGCGGAAAAACTGTCTAAACAAGCGGGCCACACCTCATCTCCTCTCGTCGAGAGCCGAAACTGATTTGGGGCCACTGGACGGGCGCTCACGGAAATCGAAGCCTAGTATCCACAGGGCTACCCACAGCGAGGGGCGCCACTTGGGGTATCTTCTTCAGTAATCGCTCTCGCCGCGCGGGCGTGAGATGGCCGGTGCCGCCGCGTTCTGGGCAACCTTCTTCCAAATAGGCAGGCGGCTCGAACATCGTCTTTGCCGATCGGGCATTCAGTGAGTGTCGCCTCTCGCATCATCGAGCTCGGCAATTTCGCGCTTCGAGATGGTGCGCCACGAATCCAATAGGGACGCTTGTTGCCAAGCGTCCCCGCACCAATAGACATGGTGGAAGCGACGAAAACCCGCACCGCTCGCTAAGGGTTTGCGGTTGGTTACAGGTTCCCCAACCAAACGGCGCTCCCACTGCAAGGCTACATGCTCCCAAGCGGAAGCGCAATCAGACTTTAGCCCCGTGTGGGTCTCACCTTATGGCTATGCTGGTTGAGAGTGGCCGTAAGGTCAGTGCCTAAGTTCGTTCGTTAACGCACAGTCATGCGGGTAGGAGGTCAGCAGCGCAGTCGACCAAGGTGTTAAGCAGCCTTGCTTTCGGGCAGTCGAGCGGTAGCACGTCCAGAATAAGGCATGCTCAGCAGGATCAACCTGCAGGCTTGTGCCGGGGAAGGCCAGATTGGCGATGCTGCGTAGGACTTGGTACAGGCGGCGGTCATCCTGGAGAGGTGCGGCGGTCCCCGTTGCCTGGGTAACTCTGGCGTCCGACAGTGTTTGGTCCGGAAATCACGTCCGTCCCGGTGCAACAGCGAGGAACACCAGCGACCTCGACCTCCCGACCATGCAATTGGCCTAATCAGGCACCCCAACGCTTGCGACCATCGGGGTCCGCGCAGGTCCCTGGGTTCGACCTATCTGATTGTTAGATTAGAACCGCGTTGCAGCGCAGTTTCCGCTTCGTACATCGCCTCTTCAAGCTGACGGGGGCGGAAGCCAGCGTCGTGCCGCCAATCTCCCAGCCACCCTGTTCGCTTAACACACCAGGGATATCCTTGGCCTCAGTGGGTGAGTTCTAACCGTGAGCATTCTCAACTTGCCCAGAACAAGCCTCCGATAGGGATCGCCAGGGTCGTCGGCTTTCCATGCAGCGGCTGGCTTCCAGCCTTCGCGCGTGGATGGTCCTCGCAGAAAGCGCCCTGCCCAAAAGTCTACTTATATTATCCACGTATCAACAAAGATGCCGGCACGGTACACTACAATTGTCCTGTGGCCACAGCGTGCGGATTTGGGTCATGAGGCGCCAGAAGTTCGCGCCACCCTGATCGATCGAGGCACAGCTCACCGTCAAAATTGCCGAGTGCACCGGCAATTCGGCGAAGGCCTTGCGCATATTTTGGCAGCTTGTTGCTGTAATCCGCACCGCTCCTAAAGTAGAGCCGTACAACGGGCGTCCGAGGAGGGACGAGGGGGACGGATAAACGCGACACGAACGGGCACGCGCCTAATTGAGAATCGCACCGTTCCGGTGTCATGTACTGGATCGTGCCTGCGTCCAGGTCACGGTACCTGGATTACCTCAATGCCGGCGCTCCGAGCCTTGAGAACCATGTCGGCAGTACCGCGACCGCCGGGAAACGCAACCACCAGATTCTGGCTTGTGATCATCGATCATCTTCTGATTGCGGATCGGTCCGGCGGGTCTGCCATATTTTCCCAGTCGGTGTGCTCGGTAACCAGCTGACAGGACCGCTGCATACAGGTCCACTCTCGCCCGCGAATGTGTCAGCGCCGACGGCGCCCCGGCGCGCCGGAGCAGGAGGGTGCGCATTGCGTCGGCCACAGTGGCGAGGTGTTTAGCCGGCGTCGCGAGATTTCGCCTCCTTCATCTTCCCCTCAGCAAATCTAGGTTGCCGATTGGTGGCGCATGGCGTGCTCCCATTGATGCGGCGACAGGAGGCCAAGGTTAGGTGATTCTGTGCCGTCGTGGTGGAGTTATCCAGGTGCGCGCGTAAGGCTCAACTTTCAGATCGGGGCGTTACTTCGCGACCTTTGATCACCGGCTAGTCGACGGAGGACGGAAGCAGAACGTGGGCGGCGCGGTGAGCGAATCTGCCGAGTTGATAGCCGAGTTGATAAAAGGCAGACGCCGGAACGTCACTCATGGGCCTGCGCATCTTCGATGGCCCTGCGGAAGTCCTGCAAAGCTCGCGGTCGTTGGGCCTCTTGACTTGTCACCTCATACGATCTTGGCAACGGCCACGTGCCATGAGCACCGAGGATTTTTCTTGAACGTTAACCATCGTCATGGTGGGGGTGATGCGAAGACCGAGACGGTGGTAGGATCGCTCCACGCGAGATTGTACAAATAGGCGGATCGAGATCCCCGTGTTTCAACGTGCTGCGGCCGCACAAGGACTTCTGCTGGCCCTTGAGCGCTCGCTGGAAGTGAAAATTCAGCGTCCGGCCATGCCAATCGAGGAACTCATGGGCTGGCCGAGTTACCGCTAAGCAGGAGCAGCCTGTAGGCGGCGTGTGGGAAGTGAGGCTCAGTGATGGACCAAAAGCCGTGGTACAGGCATCTCGCACGGACCAACCGGCTCATCGTCGAAGCGCGAGAGCGCATCGAGAACCTCAAGGCGCGCATCTCCGAACTGGAGGATGAGGAACTAAGCACGGGCAGGGCTACTGCGCGTCTCCATCGCTTCGAGGTCAACGCTGCAATTGATGAGCGACCACCGCGCAGTCATTCTGGAGAGGGTGCGGAACTACCGCTTGCCAGCGTACGAGGCGCGAGGTGCGCTCATATCGCTTGCGGCCCCCTCTATGTGGATAGGCTCTGCAAGTCCATAGAGATAGATACCAAGAGTTACTGAGAGCCGCTTCTAAGAGAGACATCTTCCCCACCACCTTCAAGAGCAGTCGTTTAGAGACGGCATGGTGATGAGGTTCTTGAGGATGGTCACGGAGATTGGGACCTCAGAGAGTCCCCAGGGCCGACTCTATGAAGCCAACCTGCTGAGAGCAACCCTCCTCTGCATTCTCCTGCGCCTTGCACGTCTCCAACCTCACCGTCTCGACCTCCCTCACGCGTGACGCAGGACAGACGCCCCGATGATGGGTTAAGCGCGATCACGCCCCGCTGGTTGCCGCCGACGCGGCTTCGCATTTCAATGGGTGCTGCTTTGCCGCTTTGCCGTTGTGAGGGAGGTGAAGGCGGTCGGCCCGTCGGTCACTCCGCGTGTAAAGCCCTAGGCTGGATCGAACCAATAAGGGCCTGTCGGCCGCGTAAGTGGCCCCCACAGTTCCGCAGGGCGCGCCATGTTATTACTTTTCTTTATAATTGGGCGCTCCGCTGTTTAATCGCGGTCCCGCACAAGATCGCTCGCCCCCCTTCCATCGATCGGCTAACATCGGGTTCGACCAGCCTCGCCAAGTTTCGTGCCGAGTCGAGCCTTGCTACTTGGCTCACGCGCATCACGCTCAACGAGGCGATGGGCCGCCTGCGGCGGCGGCGGCCGACGGTCGACGTGTCGACGCTTGATTTGCCGACAGGCGATGGAGCCCAGGTGATCCCCTTCCGACCATGATCAGCAACGAGGACCCCGAACGCAATGCCGCTCAGCGCGAGATCCGGGGCCTCATCGAACGGGCGGTCGACGAGCTGCCGGAGATTTTCCGCGTTGTGTTCGTCATGCGTGATGTCGAGGAAATGAGCATTGAAGAGACGGCGGAGTTTCTAAGTCTGCGCCCGGAGACGGTGAAGACGAGACTGCACCGGGCCCGGAAGCTGTTGCGGCAGGCCCTCGATGCGAAACTGGCCCCGGCTTTGACGGACGTGTTCCCCTTCGCGGGAGCGCGCTGCCTCACCTTCACGGACGAGGTTCTCACCCGCCTAGGCCTGTTGCCGCCTCCGAGCGGCGGATGACAGATAGGATGACCGCAGAGACAGTGGCTGACTGTGGCTATTTCCGACAAGCAAGGGAGAAATCGCCCACCGGTGTTCCCCTAGTTGACAGCAGGGGAGGTCCGAGTTCGCGCACTGTGCCGTCATCGAAGGCAATCGCATGCCGTGGGTGGCTCGAAGCGGGAACGCAAAATGAGCAAAAGCTAGGCTCGATTTTGGTGCGGATCGCAAAGATTCTTCACGATTCTAACCGCGGGCGCAACCTGCAGCGCCATGCCGATTTGGCTCGCCAGTTTGGCCCTAGTCGCGCCACTGGGCGGCGGCGCGATTGTTGCCTTTCAGGCTCTACACCTACTAGAAGGCGACGGCGGGTCGCTGATTGGGGCACAGCCCCTGCGCGGCCGGTCCCCGTGGGGATGGGCCGTCTAGTCGGCCATCAGTACGTCGGCGCGGTCTATGAGCAGACCGTGCATTTTGTCCGTCACTTCGGAGAGGCGCGTAACGGCGCGGGGGAATTGTCGGCGCGCTCTTTCGCTTTGCTTTCGGGCAATGCCATGGCCGGGACTTCTCGATCTACATCGACTGGCGTTTAGGCTGGGTGAGCTGAGTTTCCTGACCATGGGCGACGTCGCGTCTGGCGGAACCGGTGGCCTAAACGAGCCCCGAACGGTCGGCGCTCACCGCATTGCGAGACTGGGGCATTGTCACCCCAGCCGGCTTTGTGCCCAGAATGCGCATGCGGGGATTGCCACGCGCGCGAGCTCGCGAACCTTCGCACCACTTCGTGGGCGGCGCACCCCGCAGGAAAGGCGTCCGACCAACGCACGGCGGCGCCTTTCTTCCCCTCAACCCGGCACCCCAGGCGTTTTCTCGGGCTCACCTCACCACATCGTGAAGCGCCGCGGAAGGCGGAAAATGCCACATCGAGCAGAAGCGCAAGGAAGGCAAGAAGCGATGACGAGCAGACCGGCAGCGGCCGCCAGCGTGCCCCCAGAACCTGCGATTGTTGCAACGAGACGGTGCGCGTCGTTGACGAAGACGGATTGTGCTTCAACTGCGCCATGGTGCGGAGCTTCGCCATCATGATCGAAGAGCAGACGGATATCGCCGGCGATCCGGCCGTAGACCTTGGCGTGCGATTTGGCGGCTTGCGCGCGCCGTCACATTCTTGAGGCGCGAGACAATGCTGAGGAGAAAGACTTTTTGCAGACGTTGCCGTTGGGATGGTTCGGACTTCGAAAAATCACTGAGGGACGGGGATGGCAGACGCTAGCACTGCAAGCAGAATTCGAGGTCTAATCGCCGCCGATAACGGGCGTCGGACCGCGCGACGGATCGGCGGTCTGATGCTGAATATGCCCTCGAGCCGGTGCCGCGCTTGAGCCTCTGCGCCCTATCTATTTGGGTGCCCCAGAGGTGACGTCTTTGCGTCCGCTTGGTCCAATACCACTTACCTGGATCACTGTCGGTTCGCGAACCTCAACAAAATGCGGCTCGTTCGCCGGTTCGGTGTAAAAACTTCCGGCAGGCAAAGCCTTGAGCTTGGTCGGATCGGCGGTTTCGCCGTAGCCCGTATACCAGACGCCCGAAAGAATCGTAACCTCGCGCGCGTCCGGATGGAAATGTGGCGGTAAATTTAAACCCGGCAGGAAATTTGAGGCGCAATGTGTATGGACCTGGCTTGCTTGGATTGCCGATCAAGTTGACCTGCTCCATTCCTGGCAAGGCTAATCCACCTTGTGAACTCCACTTCATTTCATCGGCCGTCAAGGCCATAACGCCCGGTGCGTTCTGAGCTATAGCGCCATACCCTGCCAACAACATAGTACCCGCGCCGAAGGCTATCGTTTTGGCTCGCTTCATTTGTTTTTCCTTGTTTGTTTCCAGCAGCCGTGCGTGGCACGAGCGATTATTGTGCCTACCGGCGGCAAACGGGCTGCCATTCTTCTGTTAGCGGCGCTTTCGGTACTTCGCCGTTTTGTGGCTAGCTCTCAGGCGAGCAACCTGCTTACCTAAACCTCTTACTCTGCTGTGGGCAAGTTCATCCTAGGACGCTCATGGGGCTCACTGAGCTGAAAATAAAGTGAGTAACTCGGCGATGCCGATCACTTTGGCGACAAGGACGGCGACGAAGGTGCTCAGTGCGCCGACAGCGGTGGCGATCGTCGGCAGTCAATTGACAGCGATGGGTACGCTGACGCATGGCACACCGCAAGCGACAACAGGGCTGTGTAGAACCTCTCGTTTACAACGCCGTCGTTCCGCTCGCCTTTGACATCTGATTTTCTCTTGCAAACCTAACATACCCGCTACTGCCACCTCAGTGCGTGGTAGGCAACTTGTGATATCCCCGTACAACGTAGCGCGCGGTGTTTTGCTGACGTGATCCGAACCTGACTTTTCCGACCCAATTTCCTTTGACGTAACGCGGCTCCAGAGTGCCGATAATCAGTCCAACCCAGCCGAAGCGTCTGTCGGCGGACGTAGCGGCAAGATCCTCGCGGTATTCGCCTGGAACCCAAGCAACAAGGTCCCCAACATTTAAGTTTGGCCCACGACCAAACGAAAGCGCCACCGCGGGGAACCCGCCGTCGGCGCTGGCCACCCTCAAAACAGCTGTCTGGATGCCGCGATCATCTTTCGCAACTGGTGCGGCCGTGCCGAAAGCGTGCGTGGCGCCAACCACGAGGGCTGGCAACCCTTGACCCTTCACGACGTCGCAGCTCATGAAGGCACAGGCATACTCAAAGGCGGCGTCATTGGACTCGAACGCAAGATCACCGAAGGCAGCCTCAAAACGCCTTTCCGCTCGGATCTCGTCCGCAAATTTGGCAATAGCGTTGGGGGTGCGGCTCTCCACCAAATCGTCCCTATCTTCCTCCGCTCCCAGATCACGATGGATCGGCTTGAGAGCGCCGCGCGTGCTTGTCTTGTCTGCCATGGCTGATAGCTTCCCGTTGAGTGAAGCGGATCCTACCACGCGCTGCTGTGACCTATTTTCCGCAAGCGTCTGAAAATCGGCAGGGGCTGGCTCGAAAGTTTGCTGTGCGAGCGTCGCACTAATCAGGATTACAGGATTATTCCCTGCCAATCCTGCCGGCCGGTCTAATCTAAGTTCGTGACGGATGGGAACAGTTCTGAATTGGTCGCGGTGGGTGAAGCGCCCGTTTATTTAATGGGTTTTCGGCACCACTTTCTCGGGCGTCGCCGGAGGGTGCTCCATCTTTGCATCCAATAGCTTGATGGACAAACGCTACACGATCTGCTGCGCATTCCGGTGAAGGCGTCCACCGATTCAGCCGCGTGACGTCCACTCTGTTCCGGACGATGATGTCCGGAGGTGGCGCGAGTGCTTGGCTGCCTCGTCGGATGCATTTCCTAGTCTCAGTGTTGCGGTTGGGTGTCAAGTTTGCCGGAGGCCGTCCCCGTAGTCGATAGGAGGGCCCTCGCGCGGCGCGGGTGACCGGCAGGCGTCAAACGCAGCGGCGCGCGCGGGAGGTCCCTAGCCGACCCACGGGAAGCGGGCGGAAGCTGGCCCGCTGCTGCTCGCCATGCCGATCGTCGGTTACCTCGCCAATTCAGCCTACGGCGCCAGCACGCCCTTCTTCGGGTTGTTCGAATTGCCTAGGATTATCGGCAAGAACGAAGAGCTTATGCGACACAGCCGTTTACGCTCCACCGATGGGCGGGTAGGTTAGTGATCGTCCTCGTTCTCACGCACTATCAGAGCGGCGCTCTATCATCACTTCATCCACCGCGACGCTGTACTGAAGCGCATGCTGCCGCGAGCGTTGGGTGGCTTCTGATACAGCAAGGGGGACGCAACCACATAGCGGAACCCAGCCGACCGCGACGGCGTTTGAGCAAACGTCAGCGTCACCGTAGGCGTCTCAAGTGTTTCCTGGTCGGAACAAATGATGGTCCCAAAGCGCCACTAGCAGCATCGGATGGCTCCGGCGTTTGGTTCTGGCGCTTTGCCGCCATGATCTCTATTCAACCATCCAACCTCACTGCGGCGGGTAGTTCGAGCAGCAGCGTCAGAATTGCTCCTTACCGGCTTTGCTGGAGCGAACTTCGAAGGACTACGCCGATCTTTGCGCCAAGCGGGGCCCAATGTCAGGATCCAGGCGCCTGACGATCCCGGCAAAGAAACCTGGTCCCTGCCGCGTTTTCCCGCCTCAAGGCTCCTATCGCGCACGCTTGGACAAACTCGGCATCAAGAGAACTGCCCATTGATATCGATTGGAACCGGCTGTTGCGACCCCCGGCCGGGGCCTGAAGAATGACAGAGTGGTCAGGAATTAGTGCTCGAGGCGCTGAAAAACTCAGACGAGACGCTCGTTGTGGGTGTGCTGGCCGCGCTCAAGGGGCCCCCGCCGAGTATGCCGTGCAAAGCGACGAGCGCGGCAAGTCCAGTGCGATCCGCCCTGGCGCTCGCATAGTCATTCCATTCAACGACCAAGAACAGCATCGTTGCCGTCCGCAATACCGTAGAAAAAAAGAGTGAAGGTTGGACCTGGCGGGGCGAAGTCGAAGGTACGGGCGAGCCCGTTCTGCTGATGTGGTGGAGAAGGCGGCAAATTCACTGGGATCTTTACCTATCGCGGCAGGATCTACACGCTAAGAAACATGGGCGGCGATCCGCACGCCATTGTCGGAGACGGAGCCCGACAAGCTTCCCCCAGATCATGGCCCCAGCGCTTCGAAGAAACGGCAAGGCGGCAGGCCTAAAGGACGATCCCCTGGTCTCGCGCGGCGAAGGCGCCCCTATGCGCCACAGCCAAGGAGCCGAACGACCATGCAAACACTAAGGACGAGGGTAGCGCCGGGCGAAGCTTCATCCGCTTCTGCACTCTGCCGCCAGCAGCGGCAAGGTGGTGCCACTTTCGGCCGCCAAACGCCGGCAAATGGCCACCAATAAGGTGACCATCGACGTTATGGTTCTCTATACCCCCAAGGTGGCAAAGAAATACCTCGACATCGACACCGATCCCATTGCCCTGGCGATCGAGCAAGCTAACGACTCCTTTGCCAGCAGCGGCATTGGGAACGTCGAAGTTGCGCCTCGTCCATCAGCCAGGAGATCAAGATATGACGAGGCCAAGCGCCAACACTTCGAGCATCTCTATAACATGGTGGATGGCAAAGGACCGTTCATAGAGGTCCAGGCGTTGCGAGACGAAAGCGGGCGGACGTCGTCGCGTTGATCGTCGACGATGCGCACCGGTTGCGGGCTCTCAACGCGTGTTGCGGCAGCGGCGGAGGAGGCCTTCGTGGTCGTTCATCCACACTTGCGCAGCCCTAACCTATTCGATTGCGCACGAGATTGGCCACATCATCGGCACCTAGACACGACAAGGCGCTCGACCCGAACACCACGCCATTTCCCTACGGGCACGGCTACGTCAACGGCACCAAATGGCGCGACATCATGAGCTGACAGACAGAGCTGCAACGGGTTGTCCTCGCATACCCTACTGGTCGAACCCCACCATCAAGATTAGGGGCGAAGCTGGCGGGCAGCAATAGATGCCGACAACGCCCGTGTCATCCTGGAACAGGGCCGAACGGGTTTCGAAATTCCGTTAGGATGGTTTGGATGATCAAAACACAAGCGGTGTGCCGGTTGAGACGCGTTGCCGTTGGTGTGCTAGCGTGCAGTGCACGCCTTCAGACGTACACGAGCGGTAGGCATCCAAGCCCCGGTATTAGACCAACGCTCCGCCAGGTCCTTGAGGATGTGTAGCTTAAATGGAGATGGCCTTGGCGGCAGAAGGCCTCCACGCAGGACTATCTCATGAACAGATGAAGCGGTGGGCCACGCCAGCCAACCGAGCTTACGATATTGCCGATTTTGAAGGGCACTGGGCAGGAGGGTCATTGCTACCGGGTAGCGCGACGCGACCAGCTTGCGCCATTCGGGAATTGCCTTCAAAGGATTGCCCCACTGAGACACTGGAGGTAGCTACTCGAGCGTAAATGAATGTGATCACCTTTGACGCGCCCTGCTGGGTCACCTGAATATTTACGGCGCGGGACGCTCGTGCGTGATAGCGATGATCGCTTCGCTGCAACCGACTTCACGCTTTACTTCACTAGGTCCTGCATCCGCAACTGAGCGCGCTCACCGTCCATAGTGCCGATCAATGGAAGCAAATGGCGCTTGCCGACGACAACAGTGAACGTTGAGTGATCGAAACTGGAGCGCTGAGAAATGACCCGGAGGGTTGCTGACTTTTGAGGACAATCCTGAGAAATTGGCGGGCTGGGTGCGCGAGAAACACGCCGTTGATCACTTTGCCTATCTGAAGGTGCATGCCGACACGATCAGCAGACCAGCGGGAGGTCTGCGACCGAACCGTGGACGACTGGTTCATTGCCAGGTTATGCGTGATAGAAGCGGACACTCGCCCGCAAGCGCAGAGTCTGTGTGAGAACGATCCGTACTTCAAACTTGGTCTGAGGAAAGGTTATCGGCTCTACGTATGGGGCAAAGCCCTTCTACGGAGCCGTCACACTCGCAAAGTCCTGTCTCGGATTTGCCCCAGTGGTCACACCCGTTTTTCTGGACTATCTCAAGGCAACGGCACCGCGACATCATCGTATACGCTCGCTCCCTAGCCAGATAGCGCACGAGCTTTGCACCGTCATCGATGATGGCGGTGCCGACCTGGACGAAGCCGAGAGCGGCATGGAATGCATCCGACGTAGGATTGGGCGGCAGCGCATTTACCTCGCAGGCGATGCGCGAGTGCCCGAGCCGCCGCGCTCGTGTGAAGAGAGCCTCGTATAGGGCGCGGCCTATACCGCGCCGGCGATGTTTTCGGCGACCACGACGCGATCGACGTAAAGGAACTTGTCGAAGCGCGCACGGAACCAAAGAAAATGGCCACCGTCAGGCATCGCCCTCTGCGAATGCCGCCAAGGAAGGGCAGCGCTCGGTTCGACGTATATCGCCAAGCGAGCAAGGGCAATCATGCGATCGAACCGGTCGGCGGTCAGCGCCGAAGTCTCGCGTGCGTTGTCGTTGTTCAGCGCAGAGCGCCGCCCTGGCTGACTGATTGTCCAGATGCGGGTCTTTTACCAACACTGTCATCAGCCGCGGCTCCCAGCTACAGCGCGCCGCGGCAGGACGTTGATTTGGCGCGGGCCGTGCCTCACCGGGCTAGCTCCACGCTGCCCCTTTGCGTAGCGTGGCAAAGCATCAGCGATCTCAAAGCTATCCCAGTTGTGCCTCAGCGAAGACATGAAAGGATGGGTCGTGACGCCTCCGGATCGGCCAACGTTCCAAGGTAGAGATCGATCTGGTGCGGGTTCCGATCTGAGCGGTAAGCGATTGGCGAACCACAGCGCGCACAATGCATTCGCTTCACGCCGTGGGAAGACCAAAAACAGCGGAGCTCCCTTTGTGAAGCAGAACGCGTCCGAGTTCAGCGCATACAAAGGTGGCGACCGGCGACGATGTGTGTCGATGCAGTACTCAACCGGAGCGCCGCTATATTCATAGCGGATGTCGCCACAGAGGCACCTTCCGGTTACCCTTGAATTTCGTTCACGCGCCGCCCTCCTCCTGGTTCCGTCACGCCTTGAGCCGCTTATGCGGCGCTTTCCGCGGCGTGATGAGATCGACCGAGGCTGCCGTCCAGCGTACGGTTGTGGTGCATAATGATCTGTGCCGCCGAAAGGACAGGCGTGGTCGTACGTGGTGTGACCATCCTCCACCAGCGTCACGCGATAGTCGAGCGCGACCGCCGTGCGGCACGCCGAGTCGACGCAATACTCGGTTTGCAACCCCACTATCACGACGTGGTCGATCTCTTTCTGGCAAAGCTGCTGGTGCAGATCCGTGTGGTGGAACGCACTTGAATGCCTCTTGTCGACGATAGGCTCGTCGCCACGCGGGGCCACTGCGGAATGATGAAACCAGCCTCGTGATCCTCTGGCAAGCGCACTGCCCTTCCTCCATCGTGGCGGACGTGGAAGACCGGCACGCGCCGGTCGCGGGCACGCTCCAGCAGCGCCGCGAGGCGCGCAAGAACCGCATCGCCCCGATACGGCCTCCGAGGGGAGGTGTGAACAGGCCCTGCTGGATATCTACAAGGAGTAAGGCGGTCGGCATGAGGCAGCCTCGGGATGACGTTGGCAAGCTGAGCATCGCTGCAATGAGACCGCTCCGAATATGGAGGAAGCCAAGGTCCCAGCTGTGACCCACAGATCAATACTGACACTAGATGTCAGCAGCCGTGCGGTACCATGACGCCGCGCGCGAGACGATGGAGGCCCCGATGCTCACGAATTGGATACCGCCGCAGAGCCTTGGCGGGGCTCAATGAAGGCTCTCGTCGTAGCGATCACGCTCGAAGCTAAGGAAGGTGAGGCAGAGGCCGTTGCCGAGATATTGAGGGTACTGACGCCGCCCACTATGGCCGAGCCGGGTGTCAAGCTATTCCTTCCCTATCGCTCGCCTGTGAAGCCGTCGCTGTTTTTCATCTTCGAACTCTACGCCAATGAAGCCGGCTGGAAAGCTCACGAAGCGACGGATCACTTCAGGGTCGCGATCGAAGGGCTCTACTCGCCTGTCGCGACGCGAGCGCGTTCCTTCGTTCCGTTCATCAGGAGCTAACAACACCATCCGCCGGATCGGGCGAGGTCTGACGCTTAGTCGCCTAACGGAGAACAGGGCGTGGCGCAGTACAAAGCGTCATTGCAACGGCGCTTCTGGGAACCCCTATAGGTGGCGCTCTATCTGGAGAGCCGATCGGAGTGGATTTTGCCGGCGGCGAGCCTCTCGGCCATCATAGCGAGGCTTTCATCGGGATCGATTCGTCGAAATCGCGTAACGCAATCGGGCGATGGCGGGCGAGGCGGCGAGAGTGCGCTACCTTGGAGAATTCCCCGCCACGGAGGTGGCGAAACGCTGTAGCTCGTTGCCAAGCTTGCGGCTAAATACAACTCGACGTTCTGCTACGAGGCTGGGCCGACCCGATACGGAGCTCTACCGGCTGATGATGAGCCTCGCCACGAGGCGCCCTGTGGCGGCTCCCTCGCGTAGCGCAAACGCGGCGACGATGTGAATACGAACCGGCGCGATGCGGTGAGCCCCGCCAGGTTGTCACGCGCCCGGCGAACTGATTGGCGGTCTGGCTGCCCTGGGCTGACGAGCCGCATGGAGGCCATGCGCGACCTCGCCCAGTGCCCTGCAAAGGCGCGCAACGAGCATGTGATTGTCGGCCTCGACCTGACGCCGAACTTCCCAAGCCTAGGCGAATGACCAACAAGCGCAGTGACGCGTCTGTTCAATTTCTGTGACATCGCATCAACGGCATGGTCGCCACATTGAAACGGGGCCGTCGGCGACTCTAATTATAGGGCATCCCCACAGAGTTGCGCGCTCGACCACTTCGATGAAAGCGGCGACCCAACCACGGAGGGGTCAAATGGCAAGAGTTTCAGCAAGAAACTTCCTTGATGGCCCACTCTGGCACAGGCTGCGACTGCTGCATATGTGCGCGGTGTCGACGGACGTAGCCTGCCTCAAGGTACGTGCCCGGTTTCGCCTACATTCTGGTTCTCTACGTTGCAGGCAAGTTCACTTTGCCCGATCCTAGGGCGACCCTGGTCGACCGGGGCGCGTACCCAGCTCTCTTGGGCCGAAGTCCTCTCTGGTCGGCGCCGCCATGATGGCGATGGCCGAGCAATTGAGAGTCTCGCATCCGGGGATAGATAACGACGATTGAAGCCATTTTGACGTGGCGGCAACCGCAGGCTTTCAGGTGCTTCTTTGCGCTCTCGGGGCGGCCGGCGTCAGGTCCCTGGGCATCTTCAACAATACGGAGTTTCTTATGCTGACCTTCATCGGCATGGCACAAGCTACCGTTGCAATCTTGATCAATGCCAGGACTTCTACGGCGGGACCATCGGTGTCGGCGATGACGGTTAGCGAAGCTGAAAAGAACTACTTTTTGATCGAGCCGCGTCGCCACTCGCGCGGCTTCAGAAATTTGGTATTACGCCGCTTCAATTTCGGGTCACTTCTCGCCTTTGACTGAAATCCGGCCGCCGAGCCGTTGTGCGCAATGGTGCGAGGATGGCGGAGCCGAGCAAACTTTCTTCTCGAGGGTGCCGCAGTGCAGCTGCGCCTCGGCAATACTCGACTCAAGCCCACAGCCGGGAAACGGCAGATTAATTGCCGTCCGGGGGACGCGCGGCGAGATCGGTACACGTGCTCCACGAAAGTCTGCAGCGCGGCCACATTTCCCAGTGGGAACGATTCAGCAGGGATCGATCGTGTCGTTCTGTGCATGCAGGCCCAAGATCGCTGCCATATCGATTTCAAACGAGGTCATGTCTCGAACGGACGCTTGAAATGGACGGCAGGCGCGGGATAGCCGGAGCCGGCGAGGAACCACATGAGCTGCCGGTCCGGCTGTTCAATCAAAAACTTCGCGCAGGAGCCGGCGATGCTGGTCGGTGAAGCGGAATTGGCCGTCTGGGTTTAGGCGCGGCACCTCTGCCGGGATCGCCTCCACCCGTTCGGAGGGCAGCGGATACCTGGCGAGTTCGCGCCGGAGCCGTCCGCATCAGGCATTGTCAAATAGAAAGCCGAAAGTCCCCTTCGGCAAGCTCTCCATTCATAGCGCCCAGATCAGAAGCGAGGAAACCTTGCGATGAAAGCTGGCGATCGCGACCTTATCGCGCGTGCCTAGGATCGGGCCGAGATCGGCCGCCAAATTCGCGCTGCCGTACGGCGCCAGAGGATCCACGACCGGCCCACCGTTTTCGATGGCCGTGTTCCATGCAAACCGTAGCTTGCGCAGGGCACGTGCTTGTGGCGTTATGGTCTGGGCGGGAAGCTCTTGGCGTAGTGTAGACACGGCGCACGAGCTCCCATCGCCACGCCTCCCAAACCGGCCAAGCCAGGAATGCTAACACCAAAATAAGCCAGATCATGCGTTGTCCACGCATTGCAAACCCCGGACACGAGCCATCGGTCGCTCAATCCGCACGCGCATTGCAGAGCTGCGGTAAACCTCAGAAACTCTCGATTGCTCCTACGTTGTCGTCTTCATGGCGTTGTCGCTGCGCACGATGTTCAGGTTAGCGCATGCTCGGGCCAGCCGGTCTACGCGCGTTACTGCCAGCGTGTCCCCGGCGCTCCAACGCCGCCAGTTCGTTCGCTGTGACCGTTACGGTCGTGCCGGACGACTACGCCAGCTGGAACGCGACCTCACATCAACGAGTGGTGCAGGGGAGGTCAGCTCGCTCTCCTCGATCAGAAGATCTTGCCGGTTTCAGATCTTGATGTTCCCACCGCGCAGGTGCGGCCTGACATCAGTGAACTTGGCATCGTACATGCCAGGCTCAACTCCGGTGATGCGCAACCGCTCGTCGTGATCGACGGTGCCGTCCTTATCGTTCTTAGCATGATTGGGGCCGAAGTGGGTAGTGCCCGCGGGCGCCAGATAAATTCGGAGATGGTGTCCTGCGTCAGATTCAAAGCGTGTTGGGCGACCTTGAGCAGCGCCACCGAGGGATGTCACTACCAGCGAGAACCACGAGGGCAAAGTCTTGACATGGTGCGCCTCTTGTAAAAAACCTCAAAGAATGCATGGCTCAGGACTACGACGGTCGAGGCATCAGTACCTTCACGAAGCGCCTGAAGCCAGAACATGAACAAATAGGCGTCAGAACTGACCTTGACCGCCATATACCGTCAGGGGCAGCCGGCGGTGATCGTGACGTGGGTTCTCAGGGACCATCAGAGCATTGCGGCCAACGCCGTGAGCAGGATCGCCGGCGACGTTGCGCAAGGCTCCGGCGTCAGTAGGTGCCGAGGTCGCGTAGTCCTGCCTGAACAGGTTCTTCGCCAGGCCATAGATCTCAACGTTGTCGGTTGACCTTGCTAGCCCGTGCGCAGGGTTGACCGCAGCGTAGCCCGGCGACGGCCGATCGTCGTTGCCCATCACCACGGAAGAACTGGTTCGACACCGCGATTGACGTCGCCGCCAACCCGCCACTGCGGCGTCAGCAGGTAGTCGAAACCTACTTTGAACCGCGATGGCTGGAATGCTGGGGATGTGGTCGCCCGGCCGCACTCTGGCACAGTTCGGCACCTCGTCCTCGGGGTCAACCGGCACAAAAGGAGCTGCAGGGAACGCCGACGGGGGCGTTGGGAGAGGCAATCTCCAGAGCATTGCGGAAGGTGGCGTTCACGAAGGCGTAACTGGCGTACAGGAAAGCCGGTCGGGCGGTAGTTGACCGCGGCCTCAGGCCCTCGCGCAAGGGTCTCGCCGCCATTGATGAAGAAGCCCCGACCCTGGATCGGACTGGCCACCGTCAGGATGTCGTCGCTCAAGAGCGTGCGGAAATACCCGAGGCTCCAGCCGATGGTGTTGGTTCGTGGAGCACCCAACGCATCGCGACCCGCATAGCCCGCAGCGATCTTCGCCTCTGAGACCCGCCTCGACCGTGCGGCCCACGACCTGCTTCAAAGGCGGATCGGAAACGAGGAAGTTCTCAAGCGAGGCAGGGACGCTGCGGATCGGCGCAGGCCAACTCGGCCGGCGTGGGGGCTCGGTTCGATTCCGAATAGCCCGCATAGGCCGACAGCCCTGGCGCCAGCTTGTAGGTTGCGCCAATCATGGGGTTGAAGCGCTGGAACGCGTGATCGCCGCTGAGGCGTCGCCGAGTTGGTCCTCAAGCTTGATGTTGGCAAGATTGTAGCGCTCCGCCGACCGTGACGGCCAAGCGGTCGGTCACGTCGAGCGTGTTCATGAAGTAGAGACCGTAGTATTGGGTGCGGCCGATGAGATCGACCGGCGTCACCTCGACGTCACCAGGGTCGAGATCGGGGGTCAGCGACTGGTCAATGATGCCGAGCCCGGAGACGGCGAGCGTGCGGGGATCGAGCACGCCAAGCTCGCTCTGTGACTTGACCCGCGCTCGGCCGAGATCAATGCTGGCACCGACCAGAAATTGATTGGGCCGATTGAACAGGTGCGCCTTGCTGACGGCCTGCAGTGCGCCGCCAAAGGAGAAGGAGTCGACGGTTACCCTGTCGTTGCCGCCGAGAACGGTTTGATCACCATTGGGCAGGCTGGCGATCGGCACGTTGACGATGGCGCGCGTTGGCACGGCGGCCGAACAGCACGTCGTCCGGCTCCTCGAAGCAAAGGAGCCCCCGCATTGGGTCCCGCGGGATCGCAGGCGATCGCCTCCGAGACGTTGCCGTCGGGGCGCTTCTGCTTAAAGCCGCGATAGTAGGCGTTGCCCGAGACCTTCAGGTGATCGGTGACGGACACCGAGCCCGTCAGGTTCACCATCTGCATGCGGTTGTCGAAGGATTGCGGCGAGGTGAACACGTTGGCACGCCGTTCGTCCAGAGTTCGAGCGGGGTCGGACCGACCACCGAGGAACGTGTCGGCGAAGGTGTAGCTCAGGTGAAACTCGGAACCCGAGCCCTGACGCCGATGTCGGCATAGACCCGCTTGGCCTCGGCGGGCGAGAGGTCGCGCCAGCCGTTGTCGTCGATCCATTCGCCGGCAACGTGAGGTTGCCCAGATTACCCCCACTTCTGGCCGGCCTCGGCGGCAACCTCCTGTGCCCGAAGGAGCCGAAGCGGGTGTCGACGGTGGCGCCCTGGAATCTGAAGCCGTCCTTCATGATGACGTTGACGGCACCCCCAAGGGCGTTGAGGCCATAGGCGGGGTTGTTGCTCATCATGACGATGTCGGCGATCGCGATCTGCGGGATCAGGTCCCAGTTCATGGCATCGCCGAACACCTCGTTGAGGCGCACGCCATTCTGGTAGATAGCGAGCCCCTGAGGTGTTCCGTTCAGGGAGACGCGGTGAACCCGCGATACTGCAGATCGGTGGCCAGACCGTTGCCGAGGGCCTCGCTGATGGTGGCGCTGGGAACGTAGGTGTTGATCGCCTCGGTAATGGACGGTGAACCTACCCGCTCAATCTGGGAAGAGTTTATGACGCTGATGCCGGCGGGCACCTTGTCGACGGGCAGTTCGCTGCCGCCGGTCGGCGACATGGGCACTCAAGGCGCCTGCCCACGCGGGCGCAGCAGGTGGGCGCGGCACGTCAACGAGCGTGGGAGCTGGAGCCGGAGCCGCCTTGGTGGGCGGTGGAGGAGCAGGCCGAGACGCCTTCTTTCCGGGGCAACGACTTCGAGCTTCGGGAGCGGAGGGCCCTTCTCGGCCGGTGTTGCCGTGGATGGCGGCGCGGCCTTCTTCTTGGGCGCAATCACCTCGACTTTGGGTAGAGTCGGCGCGGTGCTTGCTGGAGGCGATGATTCTGGGTCTCGCTGGGCTCCTGCGTCTGAGCCAAAGCCAGATCAGCCGCGGCGAGGCCGCTGACAATCACGGCCACGCTTCGCATGGAGATACGCATATCCCCTCCCCCGAGGCTCAATGTTGTGAGGACCCGCGCCTCAGCCTTCCGTCTCCTTGTTGATGGTGCCCGACACAATCCTTGGTCTCGCTCGGCCAGTCAAGGCTTCTCCCCGCCTAGCCACGCTACGGGGTGACTTGATCAACGGACCGCGGCGGCGGCGCATCAGTCCCTGCTGCGGTGCGCTCCGTTGTGCGTTCTGACGATGCTCTGTTTGGGACGAAGCCCACGCGGCCTGCGAAGGTGTTCGTCGCGCCACGGTGCTGCCAGGTGAGAGATAGTCGCAGCGCGCTTTCAGTCAACACGGAGGCCCCACACGGGGGATCTTGGCTCACCGCGAAGGTGGCAACAAGCCGGCGACCTGTTGATCGCCCAGGGCCTTGATCGGGCCGCTGCTCCAGTTCCGCATCCATCGCGATAGTCGGACGCTTGTGCGCCGGTTGCATCCAGATGAAGACGCTCCGAGCCACGCGCGGCTTCTTCATCATCTGCATACCCGGCAAGGAACTAGCCTCCTCGCCGGGTATGCAGCGTGAGCGTGCTACGACTTCATATCCATGACCATTTGCATCGGTGCAGGATAGTAACGGAAGCCATCGCCATTCTTGGCTACATGGCCGTATCCTGGCCATGGGAAATGGATAAGCGATTAGCGGGATTTTCTGTGCTGCCAGCATGTCGCTAGCACACGTACACGGGTATTCGCGGATTGCTTGGGGTCCGTATCATAGGCAAACTCAATGCGGGGTTTTTCGACCAGTAGGATCTGGTGGTGCGTCAGATCGCCGATGGCTGCCAGCGACTTGCCATCGGATGTGATCATGAAGATCGTATGACCGACGGTATTTATGACCGGGAGCGGCCATGGCCTGAATACCCGGTAAGAACTCTTGCCCGTCCTTGAAGAAGACCATCTTATCACGATTGGGCAGGAGGGTTCTTGCGTGCCCCTTCCACGAACGGCTGCATATAGGCTGGATCCTTCATGGAGAGCTTCTTCTCGTCCGTCCAGAAATCGAAGTCAGCCTGCGAAATGTAAATCTGCGCGTTCGGGAAGTTGGGCTTTCCGTCATCGCCCATGATGCCCACGCGTGATCGCAATGCGCATGGGTTCGCGACGACAGCGTCGATGTCCTTGGGATCAATCCCCGCGGCAGCCAGGCTCTTCAAAAGTTTGCCGGTCGTTGGACCGAACATGGTTGAGACCCCATGCCCGTATCGATGAGGACAAGCCTGTCACCTGTGTTTTACAACGACCGCATTCTGCTCAAGCACGGCGTTTGTGGGATTGAGGAAGTTGTCGGAGAGCATCTTGCCGATGTCTTCCTTGGTCGTGCCGAGGAACGCACCGGATGGATCGCCGAGCGGTAGCGGCCCATCGGAAACGACGGTCACCTGCATCTTGCCGTGATTGAACCGATAGAAGTATGGCGTTTGCTGATTGCTGAGAGGGGCCTTCGCCCGCGCAGGCGATATATCTAAGCCTTGCACCGCGGCAGAGCCGGCAATTGCTGAGGCACCCAGCAACGCATGCCGGCGCGAAAGCAAAAGATTTTGTCATAGGGGTCCTCCGATGGTCTTACTTAATTGGCCGCATTAAGCGGTGGGCAACTGTAGTCCTGCAGTATGGCCAGGTCGGGGAGCAAAAGCGTGATCATCGCATCCGAGTACGGGAGCTTAGATCCGGTGACATATCTGATTTTTACGGAGCTTTTGCGTGCAGAGTGGCCCTCCCCCGCCACTCTGCTCATAACGAGGTTTGAGGCTGTCGATGATGCGGCATCACGAAAAGCGGCTTGCTCTCCCGTCTCCAGACAAGTGTTGATAGGAGCGTCACTCCGGCAAGCGCGATCGCGCCGCCGCCCAACTGGTCGATACGACGCCGGTGGCTCCGCGCCGCGGTGCCCATAGCAGCCCGAGCCCAATCCCTTCATGAACGATGGCGGTCGCGCACACAAAGCCGATGCCATAGGTGTGCCCAGAAACGCTATCTGGGATCTCGGCGTGAGCGTAGTCGTGGTACAGGGCCTTGGGGTCTCCTAGTTCTCGCGCCCCTGAACGGCGGACGCGAACTCAGCCAAGCGGTACCGCTGCAGGGGCGTCGAGATCTCAAGGGAGCCCGCGATGTCCACGGCGCTGCTGATTGTGTCGCCGGATCATCTCACGGCAGCAAGCATGGTGTGCCGGCTGGCCGCGAACGTTCCCAATCAGGAGAGGAAAACAGAAGACCGACCCGCCGTAGGGTCGGTCAATGAAGTGTCCAGACTTTATGGAAGCGAGATCAGAGACAACGATCCGACGCTTCGATACAGGTGCCTTTGCGCAGAAGCCGATCGAAGCAGCATTTCTGGCTTGCTTTGCACACCCATGTTACCGGAGTTCGCATGAGAAACATCGCAGGGGCAGTGCATCTCATGTGGTGAGCAACAGGGCGGGCCATGCCGTCAGCTTTAGCCGCATTGCCAAGGCGGCAACGTGAGAGACAGGGTAATCGCACATGCAAACGCTGAGATCCAACGTGCCATCATCGTCCTCCTTTAAGGGACGAATTCATAAAGTGAGTGCCGAATGAAGCCGCCACCCCACTTTGCAGATCGTTAGCGGAACCCTCCACCTGCATCATCCCTAAACTGATCTCGCAATCTTAGAGTGTAACTTTCCGACACAAAAAGATTCGGCCTGCGAGACTTTCAATGCGCTTGCGGTCTCGATCCGCGCACGCCCAGCGACCGCCCCAAATATTTGTCGACAAACCTCACAGGCTCGCCTTTTCGCTAGCCGTGTTTCCTGGCCAAGGAGCGCATGGCGGTGATGGGGCGCAGCGGGGCCGGCAAGTCCACGCGCAGCGCCCGATGGACGTGGCGCTTGTTTCCGCAGATTTCTGCCTTGGTGAAACCGCTGTCGATGTTTCACAACGACCATGGGCCGGCTCGACTGCCACGCGATCGCGAACAACCTCTACAACTTGGTGTGGCCCGCTGCCTGCGAGGTGGCCAGGTGCGCGGCGTGCTCGAGCGCGTGGGTCTGGCGAAAGAAATTTTCAACCAAGCAGGGGCGCTGTCGGGAGGGCAGCAGCAGCGCACCTCGGCGGCTCGAGCGCTCTATCGCCGCCCGACCCTTCGAGCCGGTGTCGGTCGGCCACCTGATGGGGCGGCACGCGGATGCCTTAGACTACCGCAGGGATGCCCCGAAGGGGTTCAATCTTTACGCCTACGATAGGGCCCGGCGCCTGTTTGGACAGTTTCTGGCCTACGATCTCTACCGCTGGGGAGATCATCGTGCGCGAGAGCGCGATCTTTGGCATTCTTGGCGTGGCGACGCTGGGATATTACGTTAATGCCGCCATGTCCGAGTTGCGCTTTGATGTTGCTGTGGTTCTGGTCCTGGCGAGTGTTGGTCTGTGTGATCATATCGACGTCCTGTGGCTGGCTGCGTATGGCGCTTCGCTTCTCGATGCTAGCAACACGGCTCGCCGACGCACCGTCAAGATAAGGAAGGGAACGCCATGCATAGTCCGCATCGTTCGACTGACCTCTCTCTGCGCACGGCGGCGGCTGCGGCTGCAAGCTCGCGCCGTCGGTCCTGCAGCAGCTTCTGGCCGATCAGCCCGCCGCGCATCCCTACAAGCAGTTGCTGGTCGGCAATGAGACGCGCAGACGACGCTGCCGTCTGGCAGCAGGACGAGAATACCTGCATCATCGCCACCACCGACTTCTTTCATGCCGATGGTCGACGACCCGCATGATTTCGGCCGCATCGCGGCCACCAACGCCATCTCGACATCTACGCCATGGGCGGAAAGCCGATCATGGCACTAGCGATCCTGGGATGCCCGTCGACAAGATCCCGACCGAGATGGTGCGGCAAATCCTGAAGGGCGGAGCGTCCGTGCGTGCAGCTGCCGGCATCCCGGTCGCTGGCGGCACTCCATCGATTGCCTGAGCCCGTCCTATGGCCTCGCCGTCATCGGCATCTGCCGGCCTGAGCATGTCCGCCGCAATGCCGACGCAAAGGCTGGTGATGCGCTGATTCTTACGAAGCCGATCGGTGTCGGCATTTACTCGGCAGCGATCAAGAAGGGCGAGCTTCCGCCCTCCGGTTACGCGGAGATGATCGCCACCACCACGCTGCTCAACAGGATCGGTGCGGAGCTGGCGTCGGACAAGGATGTCCATGCTATCACCGATGTGACAGGTTTTGACTACTCGGCCACGCGCTCGAGATGGCTCGCAGCTCGAAGCTCGCTCTCGATATTCGTAGCAGCGAGGTACCGTTGCTGACGCAGGCAGCGGACTGGCACAGCAAGGATGTTGATTACGGGGGCCTCGCATCGCAATTGGGCGAGCTACGGCGCCGAGGTGCGATTGCCCACGGGGTATCCGGAGTGGCGGCGGCATCTCGCTGACCGATCCACAGACTTCCGGTGGCCTGCTAATCGCGTGTGCGCCAGAGCGTGCCGCTGCGATCGCGCGCGCTCGACCAGGGAGGCGGGATATCCCACCGCACAGGTCATTGGCTATGCCAAGCCGGGTGCAGCCGGAGTGGAGGTCGATTTGAGAAGGGGTCGCAGAGGTTTTGGCGCGCCGATCTGGCGCCGCCGGAGGCATGGACGATCGGTGCAATCGCTCACCAGTCCTGGCCCGAAACGCCAAAGGGAAGAATCCAGGCGGCGCCATCGGGTGGCGCTCGCAGTCCCCCATTCCGCGGCAAAATCAGCCAAGGGAGCAAACCCGGTGCCCAAACACAGCTGATGCAGCGGCCATTTTCTACCTCGACTCGGAGCTGACCTATCCTTTTCTCCATCGCCGGGACATTGCAAAGAAGAGCCGAAATGGCCACTGATGTCATTGGCTCCCGAGACCCAACGGGAGCGCCAACCTACCGTACGGAGCTAAACGGCGAACCCCGGCTATCGGCTGCGTGGCCCAGAGACCGGCGCCACCACAGCGCCAACAAGTGTCGGGATGGCAGGCGCGGCAGAACGCCTTGCCGCACCCCGGCAGGGGACTGGCCCTCGGCCGGCGTCAGATGCAGCCCCTCATCGCACACGATGCGTGTGCGCTCGGGGCTTCGCCCCAGTCGCAGGGAGCCGGCTCCATGCGACGGGCGGCAATATGCCAGTCCACGGCGATCGTCCGTTCACCCTTGCGCCGCTTGATTAGCAGGTTGTGCCGATAAACAGGCGCAATGACGACGAAAGCGACTGCACCCACTCCACCTTCACGGCCAGCGCGTAGTTGTGTCGCAGGTCGTCGAGCTTGGCAGCGTATTCCCGTTCGATGGCGGCAATGCGCATGCGCTCACGAGCGATCGCAGCCGCAGACTTTTCCGATGCCTTCGCCGCCTCTTCATTCCTTTTCTTGCCCTTCCCGCCCGGTCCGGAAGCCCGCTCCAAACCGGTGAGCTTGGCGGATCGCGGCGTTCCGCAGCTCCTCGTGGTAGGCGTGCACGCGATCGCGGTCGCGGCGGGCGCGCCGCTGCATCGCCGTCAGGAACGGCTCAAGGTCGGCGCGCACCAGACGTTCAACGATCGGTAGTGCGCGCGTCGCAATCATGTCGGCCGGCCACGCCGCGCCCGCGGCTCCGATCGCATCCGGCGTTGGCGTCTGCCAGCCGTCCGCGCGATCGAGCGAGCGCCGCAACGCTGCCACTAACTCGTCGTGGAGGACCGCTCCCGTCGTGCAATTGAAGCCGAGCCAGACGATGCCGTCGCGCTTTCGTCGGAGATGGCCGTGTAGTGAAAACGAAAGGAGCAGGCAACTGCAGCTGCCGAGCTCTACGGCTTTCAGGCGCCAAATGGCATTGGGCAGCTCCAGACTGCCCGCGATCAGTCGCTCGGGGTTGTTCGGCGGGCCGGTCCTTCCGGCAGCGCCATCTGCTGCACCGCGCTCCTGCCGCGCTCGCCGAGCAGGGCCCCGAGGCGGTCGAGCCAGTCATCTTCAAGCCCAATTGGGATCGAGTCGGGCTGCGCGCCGGCGCCGAAGCCTAATCGCGCGAGGTCGGGCCAGCCGAACCGGTTCGCAGCGCCTCGGGCGCCATGACGTCGAGGCAGCCGGGCTCCACGACGTCCACGATGGCGCCTTCGCTCTGCAGGAGATCCGGACACGAAATCGCGCAGCGCAGTCATGCGATTGACCTCTTGGAGAAATCGGAAGTCGGGGAAGTCGGCAACTCGCAAATTAGAAGGCAAAGGTAGAACACGACGAAGCTGAACCTAACTTCTGCTCCTCACCCCGTCTCGAAATCCTGACCGAACAGTCGCTCGTCGAGCTCCTTGGCTTCGTCATGGCGACGGCGGGCGACATCGAGCTTGTCGCCGAGGCGCATCGAATGCCGCCGTGCGGCCTGCGCCTCGCTCGCCTCGAGCCATGCATCGAGGACGAGATCTGGGAACTCGCGTTCTTCTTCGACGTTGCCGATGATGGCGCCGATCTCGCCGACCACCAGCTCAAACATCGAGATCTTCTCCTCGAGCAGCCCCAGCACCTTCTCCTCGAGGGTGCCGCGCGCAACGAGATTGAATACGAACACCTCGCGCGTCTGACCGATACGGTCGATGCGGCCGATCCGCTGCTCGATTGCCATCGGGTTCCATGGCACGTCGAAGTTGATCAGCGTGTTGCAGAACTGGATATTGCGGCCTTCGCCGCCGGTCTGCGGTGCACAGCAGCACGCGCGAATTGCTCGCGAAAGATTGCGATCGCGGCATCCTTGTCGGGGCCGCTCATGCTGCCGTCGAAGCGCGCATGCCCGATGCCTTCCGCCTGCAGCCGCGCCGCCAGATGCTCCAGCGTCTCACGTGATTGCACGAAAACGAGCTTCTTCTCGTCCGCGTTGCGCCGCAGGAGATTAAGCAGCGCTGCCTCCTTGCCGCCGCACGGAATTGCGGCGAAACGGTCCGCGAGAGCGCGCCAAGTTTTGTCGCCATCGAGTTTGTCGGCGATGCGCGATGCGGCGCTGGCCGCGGCCGCAGGCGAGGAACCCGCCGCGCTGAGCAGATGATGCAGCATCAAACGCTGCCGTCCCGCGCCGCACCCGGCAACGAGCGCCCGCGCCGCGTCGGCGATGCCAGCGTAGGCCTCGGCCTCGCCTGCAGCCGGCTCTGCCTTGATGGTAACGCGGCGTCCGGCGCGGCAGCTTCAGGGCTGCCACGGCGCGTGTGTTACGGATCATGGCGCTGCGCACGAGCTGGCGCAGATTGTCGACGTTGGCCGGTTGACGCGGCTTGCCCGGCAGCATGTAGGCGGTACGGAACTCTGCCTGCGTCTTGAAGATGCCTGGTTTCAGCAGCGTCAACAGATTGTAAAGCTCGATCAGGTCGTTCTGCACCGGCGTCGCCGACAACAGCAGCAGAAAGCGCTTGTTCAAGGCATCGACGAGCTTCCATCCCGCGCTGGAGCGATCGCGCAGATGGTGGGCCTCGTCGACCACCACGATGATCAAGCTGGCGCCGGGCCAGCGCCTCCGTGTGCTCGCGCCGCGCGCGCGGTCGCGATCGAGGCGATGATGCGCGGTTGATTCCAGAAGGCGTGCGGATCTTCGCGCAGCAATGCGTCATAGGTGGTAGCGAACTGGAGGTCGAACTTGGTATCCAATTCCTCCCGCCACTGGCCGACCAGGGAGGCCGGCGTCAGCACCAGAGCACGACGGCGCCATGCCGCGCAGCGCGTACTCCTTTAGCACCATGGCGGCCTCAATCGTCTTGCCGAGGCCGACCTCGTCGGCGAGCAGCACGCGCCCACGGAATTGCTTCAGTACCTTGCGCACGGTCTCGAGCTGATGCCACAGCGGCTCGACACCGACGAGGTGGGGAAGGCACATCAATTCGTCGAAGCCTTGCACGAGGCTGAGATGAGCAAGCCGCTCGCGAAGCAGGAAGTCGCGGCCTTCGGTTTCCGGCGCGCGTCCAAGGCCCGCGATCAGCAGGGCGGCGTCGAGCTGGAAGGCGAGCGGAATGTCGATATCGACCAGTGGCAGCGGCGCCGCTACCGCCGGCACAGTTTCGGACGCAGGCATCTCGACGGCTGGCCTGGCGGGGTTTCCCGCGCTGCCCCGGCCGTCGCTTTTTCGCCGCGTTGTTCGCTCGCGGGTGTCTTGCGCACCTGCGGCGGTTTTGCGTCCTTTCTCGTCCCGCCTCGATCGGACGGGCGCCGCCGCAGAGGTTGGTCGCGACCCATGATCTGGTTGAGGTGTCGGGATCAGCCAGTCGGAGTGGGAGCGTCCCGCCGGGAAATGAGCGATAGCAACGAACGGGACAGTCAGTCGGTGACGCTCGAGAAGCTGCGGCCAAGCGCCTTTGCAGGGCCGGCCAAATTCAGGGCGAGCGCCCTCTCAGCAGCTGCTCACCTGGTCGACGACGCCCTCTTGTGAAAGCGCTTGAGGAAAACGAATGCGCGTGGATGATTGCCATCGATGAGCGCGGCATTGGCCGCCAGCAGCAGCAGATCGGGATCGCCCGGGCACGCCTTGAGCGCCGCCTCCGCGAGCGGCAGATAGCCATCGGCCGGCTGCAAATGCTCGAACGCGCTGACGAGGCGCTGAAACCAGAGGTCCGGATCCGGCTCTTGCCGCGAATCGTGGGCCGGCTCGACAATGCCCGCTCCATGGGCGCTGCCCTCAACCGGCCCCTCCCATCGCCGGTTTGCGACGCTTGCCCCGCTTCCACCACGGAGTTTTGTCGAATCCGTCGGTAAGTCGGGGAAACAACTCAATCTTGCTGCTGTGCACCACGTGGCATCGCGCACCGCCTCGGGCTTGGCGGATGTCCGGCACGCAAGGCACGATGTTCGCCGCTCCCATCCTATGCCATCACTGGCAAACGTCGGATAGAGCCGCAACATTTCGACGGTGCGTCACGGCGATCTGCTGTGGATATCGGCGGCGAGGCCCAATCATTGGGCACCTTCGGCCGAAAATCGCAACGCAATGTCAACCACTTAGGGGTTCGCTGTTTCAGCCTGTCCGGCGCGCGATGGATCTCAAACGGCTGTGTCAAATTTTTTTCTTTCGACGCCCGTATCCCGGGTCCGTTTCGACCCTGGTCTTTGTTTCGTTCGCAGGCGTGAAGTCGCGACGCTTCGCAGCAGCCTGCACGCGCTGATGGCCGGTGCCTGCACGTAAAGCTCGGCGGCCGGGGAGCCTTGTCGCCAGACAAACGCCAATCACCCCACCTCTTGCTTGGCGAGCAAGGGGTCACTGAGTTCCGTCGTTGCTCCCTGGCGGCATGTGGCGAGTGTCACGTGCGATAGGACCGACCTGCTCCCGAGCATCGCGCACTTTCGCTTGAGCCCAGACCATGGTGTGAGGTCGAGAGGGACGCGCCGGCCCTTTGGTGCCGACGATCGCGACGCCCAAGCGCGGCAGATCGGCGAGACACTCTTCAAGTTTAGGTAGAGCTCTTGCGGCCCTCGTCCTCGAGAGCTTAGACGACTGCCTCTCCCGTTTTGTGCTGGAGTATGCGGACGTGTCGTTTGGATGACGCCCGAGCGACAATCCCCGAGGTGATCCTGCCCCCAGGTGATCAGGCCGGTGGCACGTTCTCTAGATGCTGCAGCCGCTTGGGGGCAAGGTGTGGCTCCCCAATCCCCTTTAGGGCCGCTGCGAGGGCAGACGCCACCGGCACGGGTGGCGGCGATCTTGGTCTTGCTGCCCCCAATCTTGAGCCCGTTCGGTGCGAGGATTCTCGTTCCTGCGACGGCGGGCATAGCCTCCGACGAACGGTGGCCCGATAAGCCGGTAAGAGGTACTAGATTTTCTTAAGCTGTGCGGCTTGCTTGCCTCTTCCCTTGCGATCGTCTTCCAGGACGAAGCTTACTCTGTCTCCTTCGTTGAGCATACGAATGCCGCGCGGCCTCGGAGCGCGCTGGCGTGAACGAATACGTCCTTGCCACCGTCATCGGACTCAATAAATCCAAAGCCCTTCGCCGGCGTTGAAGAACTTCACGGTCCTCATTCGCGGACGAACTCCGTTGGTCGCGATTGGAAAACGATCTCGCCGCTCTTGTAGCACGGCCAGAAACTCAGGAAGCCGAAGATTTGAGATCGCCGCCCTGCACGATCACCGCGCCGCTTTCCTCGCATTGCCCGCGCTGGTGCTTCACGTTCGCAACTTGCTCAATAGCGTTCCTGTGTTTGTTGAAGCAAAGCGAGATACCAGCCCGCGCGCGGGTCGTGCACGCTCGATATCATCAAGCGCAGCATGTGTAACCATGACGGCGACGAGCGTTGTGCCATCGAGCATAGCGAACCCGCACGCCCCGTATGGTCTCCCACGCTGGATTGCCAACTGAGGAAAGGCTCATGGCTTGCCTGTTAGCCGCCAGGCAAAATCTGCGGCTCGACGGGCGTCCATTTCTCCAAGCCGCGCAGGAGTTCTTCTTCTGTCATCGCGTCAATGGTCGTGTCGCTCGACTGACTGTCGCGTCCAAGGATGGGGCGATCTTGGCGCGGCGCCATCGGTGCGGCTGCCGCCTCCGGCTCATCGATCTCAACCTGGTTTTGAATTGAGTGAATGAGACTTTCGCGCAGGTCGTTGGCCGAGATGGTCTTTGCAGCGATTTCGCGCAGCGCGATCACAGGGTTCTTGTCATTCTCAGGCTCAACGGTGATGTGAGCACCGTTTCCGAGCATGCGAGCGCGATGCGTTGCGATGAGCAAGAGCTCAAACCTGTTGGGTATTTTGTCAACGCAATCTTCCGACGGTCACGCGCGCCATGCGATGTTCCCTTTGCCGGTATCGTTGTTACAGAAGAACTGGCGTAGATCGGCGAAGCTGACCGCCATTTGTCATCCTACACGTTTATTAACGCATTGGCTAATCGATAGTTCCTTCCCTCTATATCCCACAACTGAAGGCCGCCATCCGCCGGCCGGTATGCCCGCCGACAACCCGAGCCCTCCAAACGTGTGGACCTCATTTTGCGAGCCTGCCGGCGAGCAATCTTTCTGCCGCAGTGGCCTAGATCGTATCGCCTATTCGGTGGTTCGCTTTGGTCTTGTGGTAGACCGCATAGGAGCCGATGACGCTTTCATGCCGAACGGTACCCTCGGGGATTTCCTTGGGCGATGGCTTGGGCTGATCGAAGAAGTCGAGGGTCTTGGGCGTCTTCGATCGGGAATGCGCATACGTTCGATTTGGGCTTCTCCCGGAGAATGATCTCAATTTCAAAACCACCATCTCCCATGCCTTCCCTCGGCTGCAGCGGTTAGGCAGGCAATCTCTTGCGTCGCACCCTTCCACTCGATGCGGTCGGTGAGAAGGCGCGCGCGGCTGCTCAACGCTTGGCGTCGTAGCGGACAGTCATACCAGCATCGCCGCTGCATTTCGATAGCCTAACTAACGAGTTGCCGGTCGCGATCGGCCTCGGTCTTCGTCTGCTGGTGCCTTCGACATCCTCATCGAGCAGGTTCATATTTTTCGGCGGAGACCTTAACGGTTAATTTCGGCTTGGCCGCCACGACCGTCGTCGTTGCCATCACAGTCGTCGCTGAAAACCGTTTCGCTGATCAGCGACAGCACTCATGAGCGCAGCGCCCCCAGGGCTGCCTCGCACCAAGGTGAGTGCGAGCGGTTTGACCGGCCCGACCAGGGCCGTGCAACGATGCTGCCGATACAGTAGCAGGCCGTGCCGGTGACGATCGCGGCAAGGCCGAAAGCGCTGCCACCGCCTTGCCCAAACCGCGTCCAGAACAGGCCCACGAGCCCGGCACAGCCGATGGCGATGGCCAGCATGGCGCCAGGTGGGCCGCCTCGCCGTTGAGAGCTGCCAGGGCGAAGAGAAGGACCGGAATAAGAGCCAGGTTGACCAGTCCTGACAGGCCCGATGGCACGGGACTGCATGCCCCAGAACAACAACCCATAAGTACTGGTGTTGACCAGCAACGCCGAGGCAATGGTGCGGAGCGTGCGTCCTTCAGCGGCGCAGCCCCAACGTTCTCCACCGCAAAGGCGAGGAGGATGACGGCAGCAAGCTGCCGCCAGCAGCAGCGGCGGCAACGCCCTCCAGCCCCAACTTGATGGCCGCCCAGGTCAATCCCCAGATCAAAGAGCATGATCGCAAAATAGAGGAGGTTGCGCGCCATCCCAGGCAACTTCAGCGCAGCCGTTGTGGCGTCGTACAAGGATGCGGTGGATCTCGATCCGCTCGGGCAGTTCGATCAGGAATTCGGGGTCGCGATCGAGATGGTGCACCATGGTCGCGGTCGCCCTTGGTGAACTGCCGCATCGCATCCAATTCACTCCAATATGAGATGGTAGTGAACCAAGTTCCACCGTCGCGATCCTGGCGAAAGAGCGGCACGCCGAGCGCGGTTTTCCAAAGCGGAGGAATACCTACATCGCGCAGGTACAACTCCGTATTGATCGGCAACATCGCGGTGTGTGCAACCGCTGCGCGCGATGGTTGGCCTCGTCGGCATGACAATCTCCTTCGGGCAGTCTGTCAGGCATGGACGCGGCCGGATTGGCGTTTCCCCATCCGTCAGGCGCACACCGGCTAAACGCCTTTGCCGGTGCGCATTCCGGCGCCGTCGCCCAACGGAATTCTCGGTGACCAAGGCGGCATTCCTTGAAACCCGCGACCGGTGGGGATCCGCGGAGCGGTCACCTGGGCCACTAGCGTGTTGGCCAATAGTGTGCTTGCCCAGAACCGTATCTTCAGGCTGGTCGAGACGGCGCCAGGCGCCGCCTCGACGGTCGCAAATTCTACCAGCGCCGCCATCACTAGCTCGAGACATCAATCGTGTCCCGCGAGCGGGCCGCGGCACGATGGATGATGATGACAAGAACCGGAATGATCGCCACATTGGTAGACAATCTGCCGAAGGCTGCAAGAGTGCGGCCAATATGTACGACGACCAGCCCATCGTGGATGCCCATCACCACCTCTGGGACCTTGAGGGTGATGTGCGCTACCCCGGCTGAAGCAGGCCGATCCACACCATTCCTACATGGGCGATAACTCGGCCCTGCGCCGGTCTTACCCGCCCGAGGAATACCGTCGCGACAGTGCCTCCACAACGTCGTCGCCACCGTGCATGTCGAGGCCGAATGTGACCGCACCCAGCAGGTCGCGGAGACGCTGGCCGAGCGGAATTGCTGCCCGTCATGGCATGCCCAATGCGATCGTTGCCCACGCATGGATCGATACCCCCAGACGCCGAGGAGGTTCTCCTCCAGCACAAGCAATGGCCGCTTCAGCGCGGCATCCGCACCAAGCCCATCATATCCGAGGGTCCTGACAGAAGCGTGCGGGGGCAACCCCGCAGCATGCAGGACCCCAGTGGCGCAATGGTCTGTCGCTGCTGGAGAAGCACGACCTATCATGGGACCTGCGCGTGGTGTGGTGGCACCTGAGGAGGCCGCTGAGGTTGCGCGCGAGCACCCCGGCCTAAAGACGGTCCTCAATCACACAGGCTACCCGCTAGACCGCTCGCCCGGAGCACTCGCCGTCTGGCGCCGCGGCATGGAGGCGCTGGCCGCCTGCCCAAACGTGTGGTGCAAGATCTCGGGGCTGACCGTCAGAGATGAGCCATGGACGCTCGTCGCCAACCGCCCCATCATCCTTGACGCCATACGCATCTTCGGCATCGACCGATGCATGTTTGCGTCGAATTTCCTGTCGACGGTCTCAAGGGCAGCTGGGACTACCTCTACAGCCAGTTCAAGCGGGCGGTTGCAGACTTCCCGCTCAGCGAGCGCCACAAGCTGTTCGCCGAAAATGCGGCGAGGTTCTATCGCATCGCGATCTAGGTTCCGCGCGCTCGGCCTCCCAGACCTTGGGTGCCATGCTGGCCGCCGGCTGCCTGGCGCCTTGTGGGATCACCATGAGCCAGACGGGCCAACGCTTGGTGTCACCCGCTCGACACAGGGATTTACTTCTGACCCTAGGTCGGTTCCTTTTGAAGGGTTGCCCGGCCTTTTGTTGGGTGCAACATAACGGGGGGGCAGGACGATGGTGTTGAGCATTATCGACAGCGTGATAGCTGGTTTCGCGCTCACTGTGATCAGCTACGTGGTCTACGCGGCGCTCTGCCTGGTGAGGGCGTGCATCTCGAACCGTCGCCGCTAACCCCAACGGAGCAAGCGCGGTAGTGCAGTTGGCTGAAGGTGTCGGCCCTCAGCGCCTGATGCTCATGGCCCTCCCGGGGTCCTGTTGGGTCCGCGAGACGCTGAGGTGAGGCCGGTTTCGCCTCACAGGCCCCGAAAGGGTAGCGCGACGCAGTGCAAGGCCACCGAATTGCGCGATGAGCTAGCTCGCGCTCTGTTTCTTGTCGGTGACTTTGAAATAGTCTCGGCTCCAAGCGCTGTCCCCTGGGAGATCACCGCCCGCGCACCCGGCAAGGGAGAGCAGGATAAGAGCAGGGCCGATAATCTTTCTCATTGTCGCAAGTCCCCTCTTTTGAGCCCGCCCAATGTTGATACAACCGATCATTTAGGTCGAATTTTTGGCGCAGCCGAACAACTCTCGATCAGGCACCCCGGTTTGAGGGACTTCGAGACCGGCATCTGCGGGAGTTCAGGGAGGACGGCAAGTTGCTGTCGCCAGCCCGAGAGTTACCATCGCCCGCACACCGTTGCGCATATCATTGACGATCGGTCGGGCAGGCAGTGCCACCAAATTTCCGGCTGAACAAGAATTAGGATGGAGCGATCGTGGATGTCGCCCGACGCCGCCAGTTCACTTCAGATCAACGCGCCTGGGGGTGCACAATCGTCCGGTCCCGATCAATAGCGTTGTGGGCCAAACGTTCGGTTCGGCAGGCGCTTGTGCTGCCCCTGCCGGCGACGGATCCTGCCAAGACTGAATGTTGCCTCAGTCCCTTCCGCGCCACTATAGTCCTTTGAGAAGAAGGGGCGAAACGATGCCGTATCGCATCAACCATATTCACATTAAGGCCATCGACCCGCGCAAAACGGCCGAGTGGTGGGCAAATACCTTCGACTTCGCGATCGTCAGCGGACGAGACGCGCCAGTTCGGCGATCGCTTCGTGCGCTGCGACACTGGACAAGGTGGCTGCTCTGAGCATTTCCAATGCTCGCACCGGCGAAACCCTGGGCCCGGGCAACGCGGCCGCTCACTTCGGGCTGGAGCATTTCGCCATCGAGACCGACGATATCCAAGCTGAGATTGCGCGTCTCGAGACGCTGGGTGCACGGCTTCAGGAAGAGGCCGATCCTGGCGCCCAACGGCGTGCGATCTCGCCTTTCTCGGCGCGCCAGATGAGTGGTCCGCATCGAGCCTGAACCGCCCAAGGCCCTGAGCCGATAAGGTGCGGCACGACCGGATCGCGCGGCGAAAGCCGCTGCTGCGAGGCGACCATTCTGCAGCGGTAACCCGGGTGAGCAGAGCAGCAGCTACGTTCCCTTGGGCAAATTCTCTGTGCTCACGTCGCAAAACTCACTCGTGAGACGGGGACTGCTGGGGATCAATCTGGCCGCCGCGCTGCACGCTAAACGACGGATGGATCGTGAGCGAGCAACGTTTGGATCAACCTTACTGAGGAGCAAGCCAACCCGTGTCCCACCCGATAGAGCAAAGCGCACCAGTGCGCTAGGTTGACAGGTCTCCGCCCAGGAGCGTGCTGGCGGATGGGGTTCACGGGACGCAAAAGGGCATGAGGGGGAGAGCTGACACCCTCATCGCCGATGGGGTAGGCGCGCAGGCGCAGCGGCGGTTGTTCTCCGGTGCTTAACGCCGGGCTGCATGGCTCGCCAGCGGCATCGCGGCAGAGGAAGCGTGCATCATGTCGACGAGCGTCACTTTTGTAGGGTCGGGCGACTCATTTGTTCCGGGGACGGTTCAACACTGTATCCCGGTCGATGCTCCCGGCATTCGCTTCGCCATCGACTTTGGCGCCTCGAGTCTGATTGCGCTTGAACGCCTGGCATCTCCTACAATACGATCGACAGCATTCTTTGACGCATTCCTGCATGGCGACCATTGCGGCGGTATACCTTTTCTTCTGGTCGACGCTATGCTGCTGCCAACGCGCGATCGGCCACTCACCATAGCCGGGCCTGCAATGACGACGGAGCGCCTGAAATCCGTGGCAGCGGCGATGATGCCGGGGATGGACGTCATGGTCCCTAAATTCCCGATCACTTATCTTGACATGGCCGTCCTACGTCCTCTTGAGATCGGCCCTCTCAAGGTCACCAGCTATCCTGCCGTGCACACTCAGCAAACCAATCCCACCTCCTGGTGCGTCGAGGTTGCGGAAAGCGTAGACGCCTACACCGGGCGACAGCGAGTGACCGAACACATGCCGGCAACTGGCGGATGGTGCCGATCTCTTGATTGCTGAGTGCTACTCTTCGGAAAACCGGTGCGCTTCCACCTCAACTCATCCAGACATCGTCAAGCATAGGGCGCAGATCAAGGCAAAACGCCTCATTCTGACGCATCTCGGCCGAGAGATGCTGGCCAACCTCGAAAACGTCACCGAGGAGTGCGCCCATGATGGCCTTGTGATTGAAGTTTAGGGGCCGGCGATTTGCGATGGCGCTGCGCGCCGTGGCGGTCCGTTGGCGGCGGTGTCAAAGGGCGCGTCGGGCCCAAACTGTCCAGCGCAGGTCAGCGACCTGCGTCTCAGATCTCGGGCAGTTGGGCCTTGCGTGCGTCCTCGCCCAGCTGCGGGCCGTGTCCACCCACGCGTGCTGAAAGCCGGCAAGGCGCTAAGCGAAGCGCCGGGGCGACGCTGCATCAGCCCGACGGTCTCCGGGCAGCTCCGCGTCGATGCGGGCCGAGGTCGGGCGGCAGCGCCACCCTTGCCGGTCAGCAAAGAGGTGCGGCGCGGCGGCAAGCAGCGAGCGGCCAGACGCGTGCGAGCGCCCGCCAAGTCCGGCCCGAGCCAGTCGGGCGAGGGTTGTGAGGGGAGTGCCGAACCGTCGGGCCCGGTCGGAATCCTGGCCTCCCAGAAGCCTGAGCGTGCGGCGGCCTGCGGCGGTTTCGAGCGGGTCGTGCGCCATCGTCTGGCGGCCCGACAAGGTTGCCATGCCTAAGCATCAATTGCGCAGGGCGTGCCGCTAAACTAGGCTTTTGGCTGGCGAGATTTTCTTGGCGTCACCGACGTCCGCAAGGAGGCAATATGCGCGTGAAATCCGTCATCTGCTCGGTGGGACGCTCGGCTACATGCACCGCGACCTCCTGGGCATCAAATCGGGGGCAAAGCAAGACGGTTTTCCTTTCACGGCAAGCCTTTGTCCCCGGGATTTAGGCGGATCGTCGAGCCGGCCACCATTGTCTCGGTGATGCTGGAGTTGGATGATGGACAGATTGCTTTTGGTGATTGCGCCGATGTGAGTTTTGGCCGGACGTCGCCGGTCGTGATCCAGCCTTCGTGGCGAGGATCACGTCGACTACCTGCGTCGCGAGATCGGGCCCCTGCTTAAGGGTCGTGATGTCGCAAAAATTTCGTGACAACGCCGCAGAGTTCGATCGCTACCGGCGCGAGGGCAAGCCACTGCACACCGCGGTGCGCTATGGTCTCACGCAAGCCCTGCTGCACGCCACCGCGCTTGCGAACAGGAAAACCATGGCGGAAATCATCGCCGCTGAGTACGGCACGACGATATCGAAGCGCCCAATCCCGATCCTGGCCTCGGGTCACAAGGCGGACGATCCCTTGCAACTCGATCGCACCATCCTGAAGCGCGTGGAGTTGTTGCCGCATGCGTCCTTCACCATCGTCAAGGAGCACGTGGGGCTCGAGGGCGAAAAATTGCTGTCGTTTGCTGGCGCTGTTGCCAAGCGCATCAAAGAGATCGGAGATGCCGACTACAAGCCGCGCGCATCCATCTCGATGTTTACGGCACACTCGGTGAATTATTTGACATGAAGATGGAGCCGTTGTCAGGATTATCTTGGTCGCCTCGCACAGGCGGCGCAGCCTTATGGCCTTCTTGGTGGGATCGCCGATCATTGCCAAGACCTAGGCCGACCAGATCGCCACCTTCAAGACGCTGCGTGCGCTTCTGGCGAAAAAACATCGCCGTGGGTCTGATTGCCGATGAGTGGTGCAACACCCTCCAAGACATCAAGCTATTTCGCCGATGCCGCGGCTTCAGATTACGTGCAAATCAAGACCCCCGACCTTGGCGGTATCAACAACACCATCGAGGCCGTCATCTATTGCCGCGAAAAAGCATGGGATCGAGCCTGGGCGGCACCCGCCAGCGAGACCGATCACCCGCCCGCATTTGCACGCACATTGGTCTTGCCTGTTCGCCGGACTTCATGCTCTCCAAGCCTGGACTAGGGGTGGATGAAGCCTGATGATTCAGACCAATGAGATGGCGCGGACACTGGCCATCCTAGCGGCTCGATCCTGAGGAGGACTTGCGAAGAACATGACGCGTGCTGGCTGGCAACGACGGGCCTGGACCCCGGTCGGAGCCTTGGCTGTGTTTGCACTCCGCATCGGCCGTACGAGCCGCCGACGAACCCAAGCGCGGCGGCACCGCGATCGTCGTCATTGGCGCCGACCCGGCTATCCTCAATCCGAACGTGACGGTGGGCGCGCCGGACGTTCTGACCGGCTGCATGCTCTATGACGGGCTCGTACGTTTCGCCGAAGGCTTTCATATTGTGCCGTCGTTGGCCAAGTCCTGGGAGATCGCGCCCGACGGCCTGACCTATACCTTTCACCTCGTCGCCGCGAACTGGAGCGATGAGCAAACCAGTGACATCGGAAGATGTGAAGTTCACGCTGCTCGAGGTCAGCTCCAAGTACGGCTCGGAAGTTCGTTGCCCCAGGCAAGGCGATCAAGGCTATCGAGACCCCCGATCCTCAGACGGTGGTTATCCGCTTGTCCAAGCCGTTCGGTCCGTTCCTGTTCTCGCTGGCGTGCGAGGCAGAATGCGGCAATCCTGCCGGCGCACGCCTTTCGTGGCACGGACGTGCTGAAGAACCCGGCGTCTAACGTCTCGCCCAATCAGCGAGGGGCCATTCAATTGCTCGAGTGGGTGCGCGGCGACCACCTCACGCTTGTTCGCAGCCCGAACTACTGGACACCGCGACAGCCCTATCATCGACCGCATCATTATCCAAGATTGTTCCCGACCCTTCCGCCCGCTTGCACTGCAGGCCGGTGAGGTCGACTATATCGACCAGTATTATTTTCCCTGAGCGCGCACGATCTTCTGGCCAAGGATCCGCGCTTCGCCTCTCTAGAAGTGAGCTACCCGAGCGACGACCTCATCATTCTCAACACCCGCAAAGGGCCTCTCGATCTGCCCAAAGTGCGCCAGGCTTTGCTGACGGCGATCGATCGCAACTACTCTTGCAGAACGTGTTTCTGGGGACCGGGCAAATCGGACGCAGCGTCATCGATACGCGGCTGACATGGGCCTACAACCCAGCGGTCGACTACGAAAAGCTCTATGCTTACGACCCCAAACGTGCGGCCAGCCTCCTCGATGAGGCCGGCCTGAAGCCGGGTCCTGACGGCGTGCGCTTTGGCTTGCGGCTCTCCTTCGACACTGGACGACCGGAGTACACTCCGCTGGCCCAGGCGCTGCAGCGCTATTGGCTGGCGGTTGGCATCAAAACGACCCTTGAGGGCGCCGAACGGCCGGTCGTGCTCAAGCGTGTGTACAGCGATTACGTTTCGACGCGACGCTGCAGAACTATTCAACCTCGGGCGATCCGGCACTCGGCATTTCGCGCGCCTACCACAGCGAAGCGATCAAGCAGGGGCAAAACTTTAACAACGCCAGCGGTTTACTCAAATCCAGAGGTTGATGCACTCTTCGATCAGGGCCGCGACGCGGCTGACCGAAGCGGAGCGCAAAGTCCACTATTTCAAGGTCAGGAAGTGCTGGCACATGATCTACCTGTGCTGACGATCCACCAGCAGGCCCAGATCGGCGCGTCTCGGGCGTGCAGTTGCGCAATCAATGGAAGGCCGCGGTCTATCAATGGTGGCACCAGATATGGCTGGCGCAGTAGGTGCTCGCTCCGCTGCGAAGGCGGCCGCTGCCGGTACTTTTGATCGAGCAGGCCGCCGACTATTGGGCGACGGCGCGTTACCAGAATGTGACCCCCGGAGGCGTTGCGCTTGCGCAAGCGGTTTCTGCTGGACACCCTTGCCGCCGCGGGCATCGCGGGTTCACACAGCGAAGTTGTGGAGATAGCCATCACCGCCGCGCGCGCCGGCACGGAGAGCACCTCTGGTAGCGCCGTGTTGTGGGGACGCGGCGATCGACTGCCGCCGGCGCAGGCGGCGCTCGTCAACGGCACCGCAGCGCACGCCTTTGAGCTCGACGATTTCGGTGGCTGCGGCCATTCCGGTGCCGTTGTCACCCCGGTGGTGCTGGCCCTTTCGGCAGCGAGAAACTTGCCGGCCGCGAGGCGCTGATGGCTCTGCTGGCGGGCTATGACCTGGCCGCACGCGTGCTGGAAGGGGCCGGCGGCTATCGCCCGCCACAACGATTTGGGCTGGCACTCCACGGGCACGTGCGGAAGTTTCGGGGCGGCGGCGGCTGCCGCTGCGCGCCTTGGCGCTTCGCGCCCTCGAGCTTCGCCGACGCCCTCGGCATTGCCGGGACATTCACCGGTGGCATCTGGGCATTCCTGGCCGACGGCGCCATGACCAAGCGGTTCCATCCGGCAAAGCCGCCGAGAATGGCTTGTCGGCGGCGTTGCTGGCTGCGGCCGGTATGACGGGTCCGCGGCACGTGCTGGAGACGCAGTGGGGAGGCTTCTTTTCCACCTATAGCCCAGGGATCGCCACGCCCGCGGCGACCCTGCACGGGCTGTGGCAGGGAGTTTCGCATCGACCGCTCCGGGCATGAAACCGTATGCCTGCTGCCGTGGTCTGCACGCGGGGATCGACGCGCTCCTGCAAATCTTGGCCGAAACCCAATCCGACAGCCGTTCGATCGCCCGGATCTTGGTGCACGGCAACGCGCAGTTCCGCCTCCAATTCGACCGGCTCGAGCCGGACAAACCTGCTCGATGCCGCAGTTCAGCATGCAGTACGCCTAGCGCGTGGCGGCCGTCAGCGGGCGGGCGACGCTCGATCAGTTCGACCCGCCGCGGGACCGGCGACCCGGAAGTGGGCGGTTGATGGCGGCTACGACCTTGATGGACGACCGCGTCATCGCGCCGGGCGATTATCCTCCCATCGAGGTCGTGTTCAGCGACGGTCGTCGCCTTGAGCGTCACGTGCAGTTCGCCAAAGGCGCGCCGCAAAAACCCACTGAGCGACAAGGAGCTTGCCGATAAGGTCGCATCCCTGATCGACCCGGTGCTGGGTGCGTCTCGACGCGGCGAGATCGCCGCAACCATCGAGCGGCTGGACGGAGTGGACGACTTGCACGCTTCTCACACGCCTTCTAAGCAGAGGCGATGCGGGAAAGGTCGCTTGATGGGTCGCTATCTACTGGTGCGGCTTGGATTGGGCAATCCCCATCGTTCTGGCGATCGTCATCATCAATTTTATGATCGTGCACATTGTGCCCGGTGACCCGGTACAGGCGCTTGTCGGTGATTTCCCGACGCCGCCGGGATACATCGAGCAGGTACGGCAGGAGTTCGGGTTGGACCGACCGCTCACGCATCAACTAGGCCTGTATCTGTGGAACCTGGCGCACGGCAATCTGGGGTTTTTCCTTTGCCAACCGTCAGCCGGTACTGGGCCTCATTCTTGATCGTGCTCGCTTGACACTCCTCTTGATGCTCCCAGCGCTCACGCTCGCGGCAAGTTTTGGGGATCTTCCTGGCCCTGGCGGCGGCACCGCGCGCTGGCAGCATCTACGACAGCGCCATCACGGCTCTCAGCCTTGTCGGATATTCGATACCGATTTTCTGGCTGGGCCAGCTGCTGGTCATCCTCTTCGCCATCAAGCTCAAATGGCTGCCGGCGCAGGGAATGATCAGCTTGCGCAGCATGCGCCGACGGGCTGGGCGGCGGTCTGGGATGTCCTTTGGCACCTGGTGTTACCTGCCCTCAGCGTCACCATTTTCTATGTCGCCGTAGTGGCGCGGGTTGCATGAGCAAGCGTGCGCTGGAAACGCTGTCCCAGGACTATGTCTTGACGGCAAGGGCCAAGGGACTGGGCCAGCGCGCGGTGCTTTGGCGCCATGTTCTCCCAATAGCCTGATCCCGGTGGTGACGGTCATCGGCTACAATTTTGGCTACTCGCTGACGGGGGCCATTCTGGTGGAAACCGTGTTCGCCTGGCCCGGGCTCGGTAATCTGTTCATCACCTCGATTGGCAATCGCGACTATCCCGTGCTGCAAGGCATCTTCCTGTTTACGGCAATGACCGTGGTGGTTGCCAACGTTGTGACCGATGTCCTTTATGGCGTACTCGATCCTCGCGTGCGCGTGGGCCAGCGCAGCCATGCGTGAGTTCTGGCTTCGCTTCCGGGTCGCATCGCTACGGGGCAGCGGCCGGAGTTTATGTGCTGGTTCTCATCCTGGTCATGTTGGTGCTCGAGGTTGTTCCCGGCACCGACCCACACGACATTACGAGCGCGGTAATGCAGCCGCCGTCGGCCACACACGTTGGGTACCGATGAGTTGGGGCGCGACGTCCTGTTGGGCATCCTGCACGGCATCCGGGTTTCCCTCAGCGTCGGTTTTGCCGCGGCGTTCGGCGCCACGGCAATTGGCATCGTCGTCGGAGCGACGGCTGGCTTCTACGGTGGCGTCCTTGATCTCTTGTTCATGCGCGTGTCAGAAATTTTCCAGGTCGTGCCGAGTTTCATTTTGGCTGCCACTGATCGTTGCGCTCTCCGGCCCCGGTTTGCCTGCAGGTGGTTGCGGTGATTTCGCTATTGGCGTGGCCACAGGTCGCGCGCCTCATGCGCGGGGAGGTGATGCGGATCAAGCATTTGGAGTTTGGTCGATGCCGTCCGTTGCCTCGGCACGCGGGGAATTCACAATTTGGCCAGTGAGATAATACCCAACGCCTTGGCGCCTGCCCTGGCCGCTGGCAGCTTGATCGTAGGGCAAGCGATTCTTCTCGAAGCAGCCCTGAGCTTTTTTGGTCTGAGCAGCGCTGAAATAATCAGTTGGGGCCGCATGCTCAACAGCGGCCAGCGATTTCTGTTCAATGCCTGGTGGCTGTCGGTGTTTCAGGTGCCGCAATATTCTTGACCAGTGCTGGCATTCAATCTGCTTGGGGACGCGCTCGGGTCCGCGCTCAATCCGCGCACGGCGTCGCAATGAACGGTCCTCCGCTCTTGGACATTGTCGGATGTTAGCCTGAGCTATAGGACGCGTCGGCGCGTGGTGCGCGCTCTGCAGGCAGTCAACCTGTCGATTGCCGAAGGCGAAGCCGTAGGATTGGTCGGTAGATCCGGGTCCGGCAAATCCACGGTTGCCCGGGCGGTCCTGGGTCTGACGCCGCCGCGCGCATCGAGTCGGGAAGCATTCGAGTTGCCGGACGCGACGTGACCCATCTGACGGAGGAATGGTTGGGTGGGAGTGAGAGGCCAGCCCATTGCCATCGTTTTTCAGGATCCTCTGAGTTACCTCAACCCGGTCATGCGTGTCGGACGGCAAATCGCCGAAAGCGTGGAGCTGCACACACCTGGCTTGCCCGGTCGACGGGCGCGTGCGCGAACTCGCTTGAGCAGGTCAAACTTCCCGTAAGCCTGCGCCGTTTCCTACCCGCACGAGCTGTCCCGGCGGCATGCGCCAACGCGTGCTGCTGGCAATCGCCATTGCCTGCCGACCGAAACTGCTAATTGCCGACGAACCAACGACGGCGCTCGATGTCACCACCCAGGCGGAAATTCTTACACTGCTCAAAGACCTTCGCACGCAGCTGAACATGGCGATGCTGTTGATCAGCCATGATCTCGGCATCGTGGCATCGGCTTGCGATCGTATTTGATGTGATGTATGCGAGGCGCACCATCGAATGGGGCCGGACGGCCAGCATCTTCGAGGCTCCGGCGCATCCCTGCCATCGATCGGCTTAACGCATGCCGCGCAGGCGGATCGAGACCGGGATGGGCGTTTTGTCACCATCGCTGGCGAACCTCCGGATCTGACGGACTTGCAAGCAGGCTGCCCCTTCGCGGCGAGATGCAGCCACACCCTGCCCCAATGCACGGAATTGATGCCCGGACCGGTGGGGTTGCAGCTGGAGCACACGGTGCGCTGCTGGCTCTACGGCGCAGGCCCATCGGCGGCTGCAACGGGTCTGCAGTGGAGCGCCGTCGTGACCGTGCCCTTACTGCGAGCCGTGGATGTGTCGAAGACCTTCCGACGCTCGCGCACGGAAAGCGTTGTTTGCTCTTTAGTTCAGCTCAATCTGCACGTCGCTGCCGGTGAAACGGTGGCCCTGGTTGGCGAGAGCGGTTCGGGGAAGTCCACGCTTGGGCCGGATCGCGCTCGGCTTGCTCGCGCCGGACGGCGGTTCGGTGTTCGTTGCCGGACGCCAATTGCAACAACTTAACGCCGCTGGAGCTTCGGCGGGTGCGGGCCGAAATGCAGCCGATCTTTCAGGATGCGGCCGCCGCTTCAATCCTCGCCGATCCGCGAGCGGGCATTTGCTGCAGGCCCTGGCCGTGCGTGGAGCTGCCATCGAGACCGAGGCAATCGCCTTGCTCGAAAGTGTGGGTCTTGCGGCCCGGGGCATCGAATATCTCAACCGCCTGCCTCACGAGCTTTCCGGCGGGCAACGGCAGCGGTTGACCATCGCTCGCGCGCTGGCTCCGCAGCCTCGCCTCATTGTCGCCGACGAACCTCTGTCCGGAGCCGATGTTTCAATTCGCGGCCAGATCTCAATCTGTTGGCTTGATATCAGCGCAACAGCGCGCCATCGCCTACTTGTTAATAACGCGCTGACATCTCGGTGGCTCGCGCCTTTGCCGACCGTGTCGCCGTAATGATGATGGGAAGGATCGTCGAAACAGGCCCAGCCGAGCGCGCGTGCTGGCGCAACCCGAGCATGCCTACACGCGCCGGTTGCTTCGTGCAGTTCCAGTGCTGCCGAGGCGGAGCCCAGGGACAGCAAACGTGCGGTGGTAGGGTGGGCGCCGCGGCAGCTGGCCCCTCGCACTCACGTCGCCCCGACGGGCAACAAATGACCAGCCGTCAGGAGGTCTAAAGGTGCCCGAAGGCCCCAGGAGCTTGTTGAGCGCGGCACACGAAACACACTACCGCAAAGCGGTGCGTGCCAGCCTCGCGTCGAAGAATGTCACGCAGCCGACAACGGACGAGGCAATGGTAGCGCCCTGGCTGTCTTTGGCCGCTTCCCTCCCGCGGTTGCGCGCCCCGAAGATTTTGCGCCCCTGGCTCGCTCCCCAGCCAAGGCGCTTTTAGGTGAGGGCGATGCTCATTTATGTTTCTGGCGACGAAGCGAGGATGAGGCTTTTGCCTTCTCCAGCCACATAACGGGAGAAAACATTCCACCAGTTGCGCGGCTGACAGAAGTGGATTTGCCTCGCAGCCATCGACTACACCCCTGACGTTCCCTGAGCCTTGGCCCATCGCCACTTTCGGGAGGTGCTCGATCATCTCTGAGTGATCCGGATTTGTGGAAGGGGCGTGATTAGACACGCCAAAGGGCAGGCCCTATCCTGACCTTCCCCTGACGGTCCCTATGCACAGCGTCAGCGACTGGCCCTCGGCGCGCGGTAAAGGCATCTCCAGCAGATGTCGATTGTCCTGTCGGGGCCTTTTGTTGCCGGCCCGTCGCAGCAGGTGGCCGCAGAAGGGATACCAGGTCGAGGGGTGCTTGTCACGAAGGGATGGCGTCTGGGAGGTATTGCTCCCTTAGAAAGCGACCTCATACAACGTCCGCCAGTTATCATCCGCAACGATAATACTACCTCCTAGCCATAGGGCCATCTCGCGCCGCGATCTCCTGTCCGCGTCGCAGCGCTTCCTGTTCCGCCTCTGCAAGATCTAACAACTCAACCCCATCAGTGGTCGAGCACGGTCAGTTGTCCGCGCTTCACATGAAAGTAAGTAGCGAGGCATCGCAAACACCTCCTCGACCAAGCAACGTGGCGAGGAGTTCTTTGATCCGTCGAATGCCAATTTTTGAGGTGATGTGGCAAGCGCTCGCTCCATTTTGCGCAGCGCAACTTCATCTCGAGCGGTGGTCGAGGGCCGTTCGCTGCCCCGCCCGAGCGTGAGACACGAAGGTTAGCCTCCGGATGGCCGGCGCAGACCTCAAAGTGTCTACTCGGTCAATGCGACCAAGGCTCCGCGTTCCGAGGCAAAAAAACGGGCTCTTAGAGGGATAGGAGCCCGCAGGGCTGAGACAAGTCTAGCGGGGTATGACATCTCTCAGCCCACGGCCAGTAAAGCTTAAGCTGAGCCGGGATGCAATCGTCCGGGTCTCCTGGCAACGCACAATCATAACCAGTGAGTTTGCAGGTGCGGCAGGTTCTCTGCCGTGCAAAGATTGAGCGTAGGCGGCCGATCCATGCAACGCCTGGCGCTGATCGATGCATTCGCGATCGCCATGGACGGTGAAATCGCCGGCTCGGCGGTTCCAGGTCGTGCATGCCGGTCGGTCTCCATATACTTCCTCGTTTATGCCGCAGGTCGTTCGGTCCCCCTCGAATTCATACGCGACGGGTCATAGCTCTGCAGCACCATCAGATGCGTGAGGAAGATCGTGTCACGTCTCTCAATCTTGTGACCGGCATTGACTTTCCGAACCAGTTGCCGACGGCACCACCGCGCCCTACTTCCTGCTCGGCCCCAGCTCGACGGGTGCCTGGGTCATTCGGGAGACCACCGGCCGGCGGGCGGGCTTTTTCAGCTGACAAGCTGCCATCCGGTTTGCGCGCGGAGAGCTCGACGGCAATTCTCAAGCGTTGTTGATTGCCCAGAAGGACTAGAACTTGAGGTCCTGCAACTCGATCGGGCAGCTTGAACATGCGCTTGATATTCTCAGGACAGTTTGTCGTCAACGTGGTGACGCCCAACGGTGGCTGGTCGAAGGCCGTCCCGTTGCGTTCATCGAAGACGGCGACACGGCACATCGTCGATCTCCTGATTCCGAATGACCTTAGCGATGGATGCTCGAGGCGTTCATCGCTCGCAAGTTCTCGGGTTTCAGTGTTGCCGGAAAGCCCATCCGGCGCCTCGATGAGCCGACCAGTCACCGTTGCGCTTCTGCCTCGGACGCATTCGAGCCGCGGCCGTGAGAAAAATTTGCGCTGTGGTTAGCGTCGTTCAGCGGCTGAGGTTTAAGACACCAGATCCGCTGTCGCCGGTCAGGCGTACGGTCTGGGCTTGACCCGTGCAACGACAATGTCGATGACGCCGGAGATCGAATACTCAAGCACATGGTAAAACTGCCGAGTATCTGACCGCACGCCGACCTGCCGCACCGCGGCCGTCCGGGCAGCTTCACCAGAGGCCGCTGGCGCAGGTGGTGCCATCGACGCGCAGGAAGCACATGCTCTGCCGGCCCGGCTGAAACTCTCGCCCTGCAATCGTGTCGCCTGCTCTTTCCCCTGCGCGCGGCGAACGATACGGTGCCGCCACCGCTCCACGAGCCTTCAAGGCCGGCAACGTCCAACTTCTTGGACACCCGCGCTACCAGCTCGATCGTGTGGCGGCCAGCCGAGCGTGAGCGCGGCGGCCGAAGCGAACGCAACATTTCTCGGACCCGGGCGAAGGGAAGCAGCGCAACGAGGATCTCGGTGGACATAGCAATGTCTCTCCGCCAACTTCCAACGCCTGCCATGGCCTGAATGGCAGCAGGGGATCACTCTCGAACGGCCCCAGGTCGCTTGGTCACGACCGACCTCGCCGACCACCGTCGCCACCTCCAGCCACGCCAAACCAATGCCGGCACAAGCATAGGCGCATCGATAAAAGCGAGGAACCGATCATAGCCACCCAGCACGGACTATGCTGGCTGCCGGCCCAAGGCCAAAGCGGCACCGCGCCCAACAGTGCCGAAAGAGTCGGCCAACACGTTCTGCGTTCTCCTCTTCACGGGACGCGCATTTTATTGAGCATGCCACCCAAACATGCGGCCGGCACTACCAAACAACCACGACCAGCAATCAACAGGGGTCTGTGACGGCGCCTCGGGACCCGACGGGAGGCAAGCCCTAAAAGTCAATCCGGCGTGGAGCTTCAGCGAGCGGCGTCTAGCGCCGCGACTACCTGCATTGACTGCCGGTCGCCATCTCGGGGTTTCCACGCATTGCCGGTGCAGCGTGGAGCGCAGTTAATTCCAGCACGGCGGCTGCCCAAAGCTGAGCTGGTTGATCCAGTCACACGATAGCCAAGGAGAATCTCGATGAAGCGGGCATCCGCCATTGCCTCAGTTGCATTCGCCCTTGCCGCGTCGGCCTCCCTGCGGCGGACCACAACGGCAGCGTCAGCCCAGGATTACGCGATCTTGTTGGGGATCGAGCAGAGGGAGCCGTGGTGATCTGCGCGACCTTATTTCGGATCGGTCCTCGAGTCGATGATTTGCGCGACCTATTGCGAGACCGGCTGGAGAGGCGCAACGACCTGCGCGACCTCATTCTGGACCGGTTGCAACTCCGTGATGATTTGCGCGACCTATCAGGCGACCGGCTGGAGAGGCGCAACGATCTGCGCGACCTCCATCTTGGACCGGTTGGCGACCCGTGACGATCTTCCGCGACCTCCTCAGAGACCGAATGGAGCGGCGCGAACGATTTGCGCGCGATCTCGTTTCGGATCGGTCCTGGTCGTGATGATTTGCGCGACTTACTTCGCGACCGGATGGAGAGGCGCAGCGATTCTGCGCGACCTCATCTTGAGACCGGATTGGCAACTCGCATCGATCTCCGCGACCTCTTAAGAGACCGGCTGGAAGCGACGCAACGATCTGCGCGACCTCATCTTTGAGTCGATTGGCAACTCGCGATGATGGTCGCGACCTGCTGAGAGACCGCCTGGAGCGGCGCAACGACTTACGCGATCTTCTTATGGACCGGTTGGAGAGGCGCAATGATCTGCGCGATTTGATTCGGACCGCGTCCGCAACCGAGACGACCTCTGGTCCTCTTTTCTCAACCGGTTCCGCGATCGACCTGGAGTGAAATAGCTAGCCTCGACCAACGCCGCAGCAGTCGAGACTGTGCACCCCCTCGCCAAGTGGGTCGAAGGCTTAATAGGAGAACCGAAATGCAGCGAAGGCCGTTTTCGTGGCGGCGGCGCTAATATTTGCGATGCCACTGCCGACACTGGAGCCAGGAGGCGCAGCGACCTGAAGGGCGCGAGCCCGCCAACGTCGAGAGAAGTGGTGACCGTGATGCTCGGAGCGAGCCGTCGAGCGACCAATTAAGAGTCGAATTCAGGGACCGCATCGGCTAACGCAATTGAGACTGTCCAGGTGCGCGTGCGCCGACGACATAGATGATTTTTGTGCCAGGGTCACACCTGGAGCAGGTCGGCTGGCGTTATGCATGCGGGCGCACGAAGATCAATTCAGCCGCACTTGTCAGGCGGCGCTGGACGCGCTCTCGAGCACGCTTGAACGCAGCGCCGAACGCATTACGGAAATGTGCTGTGAACGAAGTTCGCGCGCTCGTGCGGGCGAGACTGGGTGGTGTCGGACAGTGCGTGGCGCAGAAGAAGGCATCGCTCTCTCCAGCCTGCGAAACCATCGTCACACAATCTTGGGACAGAGGGTGCAGGACTAATGGCTCGCGTGGCATGCCGGTCTACAGTTCCGATGACAAAGCCCTCGGCCAGGTCGCTCAAGTCGCTTAGGGGGCGGACGGCGCAGGTTCAGGCCATCCAGGTAGACATTGGACGCCGAATGCTCGGCCTCGGTTCTAAAGGTCGTGGCCATTAACGCCGACAAATTCGAACAGTTGGCGGGGATCAAGCTGCGATTGTCGGATGCGGAGATCCGTTCTTTATCGGAAGCCAAAAGTAGGAGGACTGGCGCGGCTGCTGGGTCCGGGGCAAACAAGACGAAGAGCAGCCCACCTCGCTGCTCGCTCCGTCGCTGCGCCGACCTTCACGCTGCAGCGTGCGCTCCCCTCGGCGGGCGTTAGGTCCGGGGCCAGCGGCGCATTGTCAGCTTGTTGAGTTTGGCGCTGAAATCGCTCCCGGATTTTGCAGGTCAATAAAATGTGCCTGACACATTTCCGGGGAGCGCATCCGGCGATGCTCAGGAGCCAGCGGGATCCCCGCCGGCACGATCGATCTGGAACAGGGCACGCGTGCAATTGGATGGGCACCAGCTCTGATGCTCCTGCAGCGATTGTGGGGCCTTGAGGTCAGTCCGCCATTGGGCGATGCCTGGCAACGATGAGGCGATGGACGGCTTGGCCATGCCATGCGGAGGAAAGATTGCTGGCCCGGGCTCCGCTGAGACGCGACGGCCTGCGGCCGTGGTTCGCTCGGTAAAAGCCAGCACGGCCGCGACCAGAGTGAGCCAGATCAGGATCAGCGCGACCATCGGATGCCGGCCGATAAGCTTCGCCCATGGATGTCTCTAGCCCGCCATCCTACGAAGGAGGCAACAAGTGACACAAGGCCACGGCCCAGACCTGTGTGTATTCGCTGTGGATTGGCGCCAGCAATGAATTCGCGGCTGCGGTTGACCGATCAGCGGTTCGAGCGCCCTGACTGAGCACCACAACGGCTCACGCGACCTGGCCGATGCACCACTATGGGACACTTCATGCACGGGTCGGTGTCCGCCCTGCGCCACGGGCGTTGCCTGGGGGCGGCCCCGCAGATGGCGCCGTCCATTATGTCCCGCGCGGCTTGGCCCGTGCTGTCGGAGCTGCCGAGGCGGGATCGTCGGGCCAAGGGTGGCGCGGATAGCGCCCTTTCATCTCGGCCTTAACCGCCGTCCACGATCCCTTCCAGAATCCCGGAAGGTCGCGCGTGATCTGAATTGGCCGGTGCGCCGGCGAGAGCAGATGCAGGGTGAGCGGCAGCTTGCCGTTGGCGATCGAAGGATGTTGCGTCAGTCCAAACAGCTCCTGCACGCGGATGTGCAGGGCGGGTGCACCCGCCGTCTCGTAGTCGATGGCGTGACGATTGCCCGTGGGCGCCTCGAAATGCGTCGGAGCTTCCGCTTCCAAGCGCCGCTTCAAGTTCCATGGCAGCAGCGCATCGAGCGCCGCGCCGAGGTCATCGGCGCCGATCTCGGACAGCTTCGTCTTACCGGCGAGGAAAGGGGCAAGCCACTCCGCGACCGTCTTGGCGAGCGCCGCATCGGTCAGGTCCGGCCATTCGTCCTCTCCGGCTGCGCGCAAGAAACCGACGCGGTCGCGGAGCTGGATTTGTGCCTTGCTCCACGGCAGACGGCTCAGTCCGAGCTTCGCGATGCCGTCGGCGAGCAGGCGCGCAGTTTCCTCGCTCGCCATCACCGCGCGCGGCTCGTTTGCGAGCAGGATGGCGTCGAGCCGGCGGACACGGCGCGACCTCAGCGCAGCCGCGCCTTGATCGAATTCGATCTCGTCCTCTCGCGGATGCGATGGCTGGCGGCCGCAAGAATGTCCGCTTCATCGGCTGCGGCCGCGAGCAGGATGCGCGTCGACGCCGCCGTTCCCGACAGCTCCGCGGCGACCAGGAATGGCGATCGCGCCAAAGGATGCGTCGCATCGAGGTTGGCGCCGCGGCCATTGGCGAGGAGGAACTGGCCGGGTGCGCCACGTGCCTTGCCGATGCGCTCCGGAAAGGCGAGCGCCAGCAGGCGCGCGATCGACATGTCCTCACGAGGCTCCTGTGCCGAACGACCTGCGCTCGCCATCCGAGCCCAGCCGGCCGCCAGCTTTCGCATGTCGCTGGCGCGGCGCGAGCGGTCACGCGCGGAAAGCTTCCAGCCGATGTGCGAGATCGGCATCGTTGCCGCCGAGGCCACGCTCCACGATCACCGCGGCGATCTCGGCAGCCTCCTCGGCGTGGCCGAGCGTCGGCCAGCGAAATCACCATGCGGGCAAGCCGGGGCGGCAACGGCAGCGACCTTAGCCGCCTTCCGATGGCCGTGATGCGGCCTTCCGCGTCGAGCGCTTCCAGCTCCGTCAGCTCCTCGCGCGCGGCGTCGATGGCGGCGGCCGACGGCGGATCGATCAAGACAGCGAGCGCGGATCGGCTGTTCCCCATTCCGCGCAGTCGAGCAACAAGGCTGCAAGATCGGCGGAGCGGATCTCGGGCTCGGCGAAAGCAGGCAGGCTTTGCGTTTGCGGCTCGTCCCAAAGGCGAAAGCAGACGCCGGGCTCAGTACGGCCGGCGCGGCCCCTCCGCTGATCGGCGGCGGCACGAGACACGCGCACGGTCTCGAGCCGGGTCACGCCGACGTCAGGCTCGAAACGCGGGACCCGCGCAAGGCCGCTGTCGATGACGACACGCACGCCCTCGATGGTGATCGACGTCTCGGCGATCGAGGTCGCGAGCACCACCTTGCGCAGGCCCTTGGGTGCGGGCTCGAGGCGCAAGGTCCTGCGCCTTCATGTCCATCGCGCCGTAAAGGGGGCAAGCACGATGGTCGGATCGCTGATGCGCTCCTTCAGCCGCTCCTCGACCCGCCGGATCTCGCCCTGGCCCGGCAGGAACGCCAGGATCGAACCGGATTCCGCCCGCAAGGCCCGCATCACCGCGTCCGCCATCTGATCCTCGATGCGCGCATTGGCATCGCGGCCGAGATAACGCGTCTCGACCGGGAACGCGCGGCCTTCGCTGGCGATGACGGGAGCATCGCCGAGAAGCTGCGCGACCCGCGCGCCGTCTAGCGTCGCCGACATCGGCAGGATGCGCAGGTCATTCCGCAAGCCGCGCTGGCAGTCGAGCGCGAGGGCAAGCCCCAGGTCGGCATCGAGCGAGCGCTCGTGGAACTCGTCGAACAGCACCGCGCCGATGCCGGACAGCTCGGGATCATCGAGGATCATGCGGGTAAAGACGCCCTCGGTGACGACCTCGATGCGCGTCTTCGGCCCCGATTTCGAGACCATCCGCGCGCGCAATCCGATCCGCTCGCCGACAGCCTCCGACAAGGATTGCGCCATGCGCTCGGCGGCAGCCCGCGCGGCGATGCGGCGCGGCTCCAGCACCAGGATCTTTCGACCCTGGAGCCAGCTTTCGTCCATCAAGGCGAGTGGGACGCGTGTCGTCTTGCCGGCGCCGGGCGGCGCGACGAGGACGGCCGATGCGCGCGCGGCCAAGGCCGTACGCAATTCGTCCAGGACGGCGTCAATCGGAAGCGGTGTGGCGAACTTCATGCGGCTGTATCCGGCGGCGAGGTGCCTGTGTCGCAAGCGCAGTTTGCGCCGATCAAGGCTAGGTCAGCGCCAGCCGGTAGCTCACGGGCGCGGCCTGGCAACTCGGCCAGGATGCGACCGAGTTCCTCGGTCAAATCCCCTCGTCCAGGTGCGCGGCAAAATGCCGGGCAATGCTGCGCTCATACACAGGGCCACATGCGCCTTTGCAGCTGCCGACCCGCCTCCCGTAACGGCGGATGTAGGGGCCCCGCGCGCGTCCTCTCGCCGACCGGGGCCCGCGCCACCTTGCCATCGCCGGCCATGCGATCGATCAGTCGCGAAAGATTGCATGCCGGCAAGCAGCACGCGGGCTTGCAGGTCACGGCGCCGCAGCCCTCCCGTCCGGGCGCGCGCGCGCGCCAGCTCAAGGGCGACATCGTACCAGTACCGAGCGGCGGCAGCCCAGTGGCCTTTGAGGTCGGCCTCGACCGCCTCCAACAGTCGCTGCTCGGCGACGCGGATGAACCAGCGCCCAGACGCTCGACGGCGGCTCGGGATGCGGTTACGGGGCATGGAAAAACGTTAACACGATTGCTGCAATTGCACCAACCTCTGCCCATGTTGCTGCAATCGCAACGACCGGCAGAGCATCCCCATGTCCGTCGATGATCGCCTCGGCTCCCGGCGGCATCTTTTTTTGCTGCGTATCGCGCTCGGGACCGTGTATTTGGCCCACAGTGTGGTCCCCGCCGCTGACCTTGGCTACTCGCCGGCACCTGGCACTAGTCGTTCTTCGTTAGCGTCGGCCTCGCCGCCTTGGCTCGCCGACTCACGCCTGCGGCGTGAAGCCGCGGGTGGGGTTTTGCTTGTGCTCGGGCATCCAGGCGCGCGCTGGGTTGCTTCCAGCGCCAGCTGCCACCGCTTGCTCGGCGCCATTGTCTGGGTGCACGGCGCCAACGGCTGGGTATTCACCGCGACCGGCGGCGGCTGGGAATACCGGCCTACTTGATCATCGCCAGCCTTGCCCCAGGCGCTGCTCGGCGACGGGCCTGCGCTGCTGCCGTCGTCGGGCTTTGCCGCCGGTCGCTTCGGGCCCGCGCTTGCACGAGCCGCACCAGGACTGCCGTCATGAGCCAGCCCCGCACCCTGATCAGCCACGCCCTGTCCCTACGTCCAGCGCGCCGTCATTGCGCTCACCGAAAAGGGCGTGGCCTGCGAGCGTGTTTATGGCTTGATCTCGCGCATAAGCCTGCGGTTCCAAGCGCTTTCGCCGCCGGGCAAGACAACCGGTACTGAAGGTCGGCAACACAGCCATTTTCGAATCCGCTGTCATCCTCGAATACCTCGGAGGAAACCGAGCTCAGACCCATGCATCCGGCCGACCTCGCTACGACGCGCCGAGCACCGCGCTCTGATCGAATACGGGTTCGGCCGTCCTAAACGATATTTCGATTTTACACCGCGGCCGATGCGGCAGCCTTCGGCGCCAGGCGGCTCAGCTTGAACGCCGGTTTGGCTGGCTCGAGGCTCTGGCAGCTGGGGCGGCGCCATGGTTCGACGGTGACCGCTGCTCGTTGATGCCGTGTTCGCCCGGTCTTCGTTATTTCGACGTCTTTGATGCCATCGAGGACTTCGGCATCCTGGCCGGCAAGCCGAGGCTGCGCGCGCTGGCGCGCACGGCACTCGCCGCCCGACCGTCGGTCTGAGATGCGGTCGGCGCGGACTGTGCTGCAGGCGCCTGTGGAGGTTTCTGGAGGGGCGCAACGGCACTCTCGCGCCTGATGGCAGCAGAGGGCTTGCTCGGCCGCAGACCGCCCGACTATGATCGGCCACCCACGGCAGCATAATGGCACGCCGCTGGCAAGCGATGGCCTCGGCAGCCAGCGCCCAAAGACCAAGGAGCTATCGGCGAAGCTCGCGAGCTTGACGTCTCGCCGAATTTATCTCGGCTCAGTGCAGCGTTGTTCGCTGCGGCGGCGGTCGAACCGCGGTCGAGCGACCCGCGGCAGCCACGAACGCCCAAATTGATCTGATCGTTGGCGCAGAGCTGCTCCAGCCGGATCATGGAGCTTTGTCGGCCCCACCGCCTATGCGCTTGGGCCGTCACGCCTCGGCAGGGGCCAACCGCGCGGATACCGCTGCCGCCACTGCCAGTCCGCCATACCGAGTTGTCGAGTTGCTCGCAGACCGTGAGGACCCCAGCCGCGACGGTGAGAGCTGAGCCAGCCACGCTGGCGAGCACGGCGCTCTCGGTATCGCTCAGGGGTCGCTCAAGATGCTCGTGGGGATTTCGCATGCGCATCGTCGCGGGCCGGTCGGCGACCAGCGCGTAGCCGCCGACCATGTCCTCAACGCGCTTGATATCAAAGTGTCGTTGAGGGAATGGTGCCGGGCCGTGGAGGCCCACAGGGTCCTGCGGTGCCCCCGATGCATGTGCCGTCGCAGCACCTTCAATTGATGGATGCTATGGCCCACGGTCTCAACCGCTTGCTGGATCGTTCGCGGCGCGCGCGCGGCTGTGCTTGAGTTCTGCCCGCCTGGACTGAGCCTTTTTCATTGGCGCGACTCGCCCCTCAGACCAGCTTCGAGAGCGCTTCCTTGAGCTCCCGGCTTCAGCTGTGCGGCTATCGCGCTCCGCCTGTTCGGCCTTCGCCAACCCCTGCCCGGCGATGCCGAGCGCCGTGGCGAGCCAATGGCCAGGAATAGGGCGGCCCCTCGGGCTCAGCTTCGCGATAGCGCCGCCGCAGGCGTTGCCGTGTGTGATCCCAACGCTCGCCGACATGCAGGTCGGTGAGGCCCCGAACGCGACGCGCCAGCTGCATCCAAAGCGCCTCGTCGGATTTGAAGCAGCGCGGCTCCGCATGATACGCATCATGATCATCGCACCGACCACCTCGACAACATCGCGAGGCGATACCTCGGGCGCCAGCTTCACGACTTCCCGCGCAGCCATCAGCTCCGTACTTGTTGCCGGCTTTGCCACTTTCGAAGTGGGCAATGATGTCTTGGGCCCGCGGCACGAGAAGGCGCCAGCGATTATCCAAAAGTCTGCCAAGCTTGGTTGTCCGGAGTCTTGGCGATGCGGACTTTGACCAGATTGAGGTAGGGCTTGAGCTGTGGGGCTTGGGTGATCGCTTTCTGATCGACGGCACTTCATGACGGCGCAACGCAGTCCGGTGTGGAGCGAGGCAGTAGGCGGCGAAGGATGATGCGGCTTGAGCCCAGCAGCCCGGAGCCTGGCAAGTTCGGTCCATGATGCGCAACGATTTGTGAGCCGTCCCCTGTGAGGACCCCAATGCTTTGCGGTTGTGATCGGAAAATAAGACCTAGCCCGCGCAATCGGATCACCGAAAAGGGTGAGGTCGCACGCGCGCCAAACTGCCGACGCCGGACATTCGCGCACCTTGACAGGCGTCGCAGCCCGCTTGGCCGGTGCCGGCGCCAAGCTTGGCAGCACCGATCGGCGACCCGCATGCGCGGACGTGTTCGCGGCACCGCAGCTGCGTGTTAGAGAAAGCCGTGGCCGACAATGGAGGGTGTCGCTGTTGCCCCTAGCGCTCCATGTGCTTCCGGCTTCCCGGCGAGCCGGGGGAGCGACCATGAAACCATGGTGTCGGTTAATTACCATTGCCGTTCTCAGGTCTGCTCCCGATAGGCAGCTGGCGGATCGCTAGGACAGATTAAAGCCCGAGCTGCGGTTGTCCTCGGTACCGCAGCAAGGGTAGAGGGCAACCAAGGGCTGCGGCTTGGACCTTGATCTTCCAACAGGGGCCACCTCGACCGGCAGGGCGATGGAGCGGGTTCGCTTCCGGTCGAGGGTGGCCGCGATCAGCTAGCCCTGATAGACAGCGAACATCCGTCGACGCATGGTCCTAGCGCCCGTGCTCCTCTGCGGTTGTCATCGCTTGAGACGCGTCAAACGAGCCGCCCCCAGGTCCGGCGCTGATCCAGCCTCGCTGGGGGTAGTTCTGTTCTACCGAAAAGCTTCACCCATCTGGTTGGCAGCGAACCCTGCGCCTCGCCCTCGTATGCCGTCGCTCAGCTTTTTGCCGACTGAAAGGCGCAGCCATCGCGCATAGATCGAGGCAAGGCCGTCCTGGTTCTGGGTATTTGAGCATGGCTTTGCCTTCCGAAATTCCAGCCGCCGTCAGTATTCCTCTGTCTGGCTGTCAACCTCGGTTCCTGTCAGATAGATGGTGGCGCCGTCGCAGGGCTTATCCTCGACCCCCGACTGGCGCAGGGCTGCCCGTGCCTATCCCCGATGCGTCGGCCCAGGGCGAGAGCGCGCTCGTTGTTCTCCCGACGCCCGCTCTCGCCCCTCCCCAGGCCATGCCCTTTTTGGCGGGGACTTTCGTCAGATTGTCGGGCTCGCGGGGGCGGCTCATTCTGTGCGCACACTGACGAAGACCCTTCGCTCACTCGTCACACGTCAGGCACCTGGCCTCGACAAGCGACACCCTCCCTCCCCCCGATATCGACTGTCCTGTCGAGGCCTTTTGTTGTCGAGGCCCGCTTCCCGCCCGTCCCTTCAGGTCGGGAGACGCTCGGGGACGGCCACAGGGAGCGGAGACATTGTCGATCATACTCGACGGGGCACTGATCGACACCGGTCGCACGGGCGAGCCTGAGGCGCCTTGCGCGCAGCGGCAAATCATGGCACGACAGCCAGACCTTGTCCTGCGGCAGCGCGCCGAGGTTGCGCGTTCTGGATCTGGTGGATGCCGGAGTGAGCCAGATTGTAGTGGTGGATCGCGAACGGTAGAGCCCTCCGGTGTGCCCTCCGGTGGCGCGGCCTTGCCCTGCAGGAAGCCGTCGGCCACCGGATCGGTGAACGGATTGTCGAGCGCGACGAGCACGACCTTCTTGCTGCTTCGATGTATTTCGCCGCGTCGTAGGCGAGCCCTGGACCCTTGGTGTAGTAGAACTTTCTCGGTGTCGGGGTCTTTCCAGTTATCGCCCCAGCCGGTGTAGATGTAGAGCACATCGCCTGGCGAGCAGGCCGCGCTCTGGCGAGCCCCTGCGCTTTGAGCATCGCCCTCGATGTCCTTCGCGGCCTTACAGCTGCGCCCGGCTGCATTGCCTTGCCCTTTGCCGAGATAGGCCTTGGCGTCGAGCAGCACCGCGGTGGTGACGATCGGCGGCACTTTCTCGATGCCGAGCTTCTGCAGCGGCGAGTCGGGCGTGGGCTTGACGTCCTGCTGCGTGTAAGCCGCCGTAATATTTCGCCTTGTCGGCGGGAAATGCGCTCTTGCCGTCCCATGTCTCGGGCAGCACCGCGAAAATGCCCGATCGCATCCATCTGCGTGCCCTGGGCGCCGGGCTCCCCACTCACCGTCTCCTCGCCGTTGAAGGCGTGCATGGTGCCGGGGATGCCGACCGTTGGCCGATATTTATGTCAACGAGCGGGCGCCGAAGGGCGACTGGGGTCATCGCTGTTTGAGCGCAAGTACGACAGCTCGTAGGACTTCGACTTGGTATTGGCGAGATAGGGCGCGCAACGCTTCCAGGTCGCAGAGCCGAGTGTGTGTTGGCCATGCCGAGTCTCGTCACCGGCCGGCCAGGGCGATGCACGCCGACTGTGCCCAGGTGATTCTGGGCGGCAAGGCGAAAGCGCAACGGTCGACGGCAAAATGCGGATGATCGCAGAACCAGTCATGAATGCCCTCCCGGAAATTGCCTCAACAACGAGGTGTATACGCGAGCCCGCTCTCGCGTGGAGAATAGCTTACGAAAGTTGGCGGACGGCCGTCCACGTTCTGTAGGCGTTGGGTCCGTTGCGAGATGGTTCAGGCGCAGCTCCCCACCAGAACACCCTGTAGGTGAGGCGGCGCGTGAGCGCCGCAACGGTTGGTGCGCTGGGGTCGCTTTTTCTTCACGGCCGTGCCGGCGACCGATCGGGCGGGTCAGCTGTTCTTCCGGCGTGTCGTTGGCGCGGGCGTTGTGCGCGAGGTCGTTAGATCTCGGAGGGCATCGCCACGGTGTTGCGGACTGGGGCCGACCCAATGGCGGCCGTTCCAAACGGCGCCCAATTCCATCAATTCACTTTCGCTGAACAAGGCTTCCGGACGACGAGGGCGTTCAAATAGTAGATTCCCTTGATGGTGGCGCCGCAGCCGCAGAGATAGCCCTTGATCGTGTCGGGGCTGCGGTTCGAGCCGCCGCGCGATTTCGCGGCTGGGCATGCCCTGTAGGCGCGCCTTTGATTGCCCGACGCCGGGTGTCGTCGGCAGGACGCTTTGCGCTCTCATTCTAGCCTCGCAGATAGTCCGCTGCGGGGCAGCTCTGCCAAAGCTCCGCAACCGACAAGGTGCGCAGGCAGCAAGTGTCTGCTCGGCGGCGTAGCGCAGGACAAGGCTGAAGCGCGCCAGTGAGCGCCGTCGCATCGACCGCACGCCAGGGCGCGCGCTTGAGGTGCCCGGCTCGGCGGCTTCGGCTGCCCGGAACATGCGCACAAGATCACTGGACGGATCCGGGCGCCTTCTGGCCAGATCGCTTCCCACGGTCACGCATGTGGTTGATCGGCAACGACGCCGTGCGTGCGCCAGAACGCATCCGCCGCGGCCCGTCGGGTCGGGAAGACCGCTACGCAGCGCCGGATCGGCGGGCACCTCGTTGCCGACGATGACGGCGTCCAACGCACCTTGCCGCAACATGCGTCAATAGGTCGGCGCCAGTGGCGCCCGCTCATGACCCAGGGCGGGTCTGCGGTACTCGGCGACGTGCGCATCCTCAAACGTGACCCAGCGCTACCGTCTCGGGCTCGTACGCCGTGCGCCTCGGCTAGGATGCCGCGCAACCAAACCCCGGTCGTTTGACTATAGGCGCGGACTCCCACGCGGCGGCCCGCCAGATCAGCAGGGCCGCGCACGGCGCCGGCGCGGCGAGGCACGAAGAGCGCGGCTCCTGGAAGCGCGCAGCCAACACCACCGGAAGCAGGACGAAGGCGTTTGCCGCAGGCCTCGGCTTCAGCGGGAAGCTGGCGATGGCGATTTCACTCACATCGAAGCGGCCTTCGCGCAGCATCGGCGCGAAGGCACGGCTTGATAGGGGCGATATCGACAAAATCGAGCGTCAGGAGATCCGGACGCGATGCGCCCTCTCTCAGGGCGGCCGTATGCGGATACTCGCCGATGGCCGCGCGAAGCGAGGCGCGCTGGAGCGGCACACCGGCCGCCGTCATGGTCCGGCATCGGTCAGCCCTCCACGTCCGCCGGGCGATAGACGAGACCTTTTGGCTCAACTTCGCGCGCGATGCCGTAGATGTCGAGCCCGAGGTCGCCGGCCCGCAGGCGTGCCCGCGTTTGGGCCTCCTTGGCCTCACGCGCCCGGCTCTGGCTGAGCATCGATCTCCAGCCGAGGTCCGTGGCACAACGACAACTCCGTCATCATCGGCGAGGATCAGGTCGCCGGGGTGGACGATCTGGCCGGCGCATACGATCGGCACGTTTACCGAGCCCAGCGTGTCCTTCACGGTGCCTTGTGCCGAGACGGCCTTCGGACCAGACCGGAAAGCGCATCTGCGTCAGAGCCGCAACGTCACGCACCCCCGCCTCGATCACCAGCCCCAGCACGCCGCGCGCAGCCAGGGAGCAAGCGAGTAGTTCACCGAAATAGCCGTTATCGCAGGGCGAGGTAGGTGCGACGATGAGCACATCTTCCCGCCTGACACTGTTCCACCACGACGTGCAGCATCCAGTTGTCGCCGGGCGGGATGGAGACAGTGACGGCGCTGCCGGCAATCTTGGCGCCGGGATAGATCGGCCGCATTGAGGCGGCGAGCAGCCCGCTGCGAGCCTGCGCTTCGTGCACGGTGGCAACCCCGGAGTCGCGCGAACGCCTCGGCGATCTTGCGCGCGACGCGGGGCGGATTGGTGATGACGAGGCTCATGCCAGTACCTCGAGCACGTGCGGAAAGACGCTCTCGTAGCCTTCGCCGCAGGTGATCTTCTTGTCGGAGTTGCGGGCCGCCTGTGCGCCGCGTTGCAGGGCGACGCGGGTGTAGTATTCCCACAGGTGCTCTTGGCCGGCCATGCATTCGATGGCAGCGCTTCTTGTTCCAGACCGGCGTGATGTCCAACAGCACCGTTGGCTGCCAGTCGCATTGTTCGGGCTGGTGTGGCTCGAACAGGAAGACGGGTGGGGCGCCCAGCACCTTCTGGCCTGGGTTGTGGCCGTGCGCCTGCGCTATGATGCGCGCGTGCTGGGCAAAATCCGTGGTGGCCGGGTGATCGTGATTGTAGATGTCCTTGCTGGAGTGCGTCAGCACGAAGGCCGGATGCAGGGCCCGATACACATCCACAAGCCGGTAGAGCGATGCTTCCGTGAGCCCGATCGGATAGTCGCCGAGGTTCCAGAACTGGAATGTCGGCGACCCCGAGAAACTTGGCGGCGGCCTCGGCTTCCTTCTGACGCTCCGCCTTGACCCGCTCCAGCGTCATGCCGTCTTGGCGCCACAACTTGGCCGACTCGCCGCGTTCGCCGTAGGAGAGGCAGATCACCGTTACGGCGTAGCCTCGCTCGGCATGGAGTGCGATCGCTCCGCCGGCTCGCCACACGAAGTCCGCTGAATGTGCGCTCACCACCAGAGCCGTTTTTCCTGCCGTCGTCATGATGCGGTTTCCTTGTCTGCTCGGCCGTCCTGGCCCGCGCCCACGTCGGTGCCGTGCTGGTCGGGCAGCGGTGGGTGCCGTGGGTATGGAAGCTCTCGATCGTTTTCAGGCCCCAGGCTTGGCCCTTTTGCGCTCCTCCTCTGTCCAGGTGATCGGTTTCCAGTCCGGCGCCAGCACTAGTCGTGCCCCGGCGTTGGCCACCTCGACGCGATTGCCGCCGGGCTCATAGGACATAAAGGAAGAAGGTCTGCTGGACCGCGTGCTTGTGCGGCCCGGTCTCGATGTAGATGCCGTTCTCCAAGAAGACATCGGCCGCCCTCAGGACGTCCTCACGGCTATCGAGCGCGTAGGTGACGTGATGGAAGCGACCTTTGACGCCATGGGCTTCGCGCGTGTAGGCAAAGTCGTAGCTCTTGTTCGTGCAGGTGAGCCACATGCCGGCTTCCGTACCGTCATTGAGCACGATGCGTTCGGTGAGACGAAAGCCCAGATAGCGCTCGAAGAACTGGCGATTGGCCTCAATGTCGACGGCAAGGCAGTTGAAGTGGTCGAGGCGGCGCACGTTCACGCCGCGCGCAGGGAAGCGCTGCGCCTGGTTCTTGAGCGCCGGTCGCAGGGCTTCGGGTGCCTGGTACCACTCCGTCTCGTAGTAGAGCTCAATCAGGTGCCCGTCGGGATCGTGAAACTGATAGGCGGGCCCATGCCCCAACTCGCCCTCGTGCCAGCCCACCCCATGGCCGGAGCCCTGCAGCGCCTTAACACGCCGCTGCAGCGCCTGCGGGCTGCGGGCGCGGAAGGCCACATGGCCAAGGCCCGAGGTGGTCGAGCCGGTGAGCTTTAAGGAGTAACGCCTCATAGTCGTCCCAGGCCCTGAGGTAGACGGAGGCGCCCTGCCGGCCGCTCTCGGTCATACCGAGCACGTCCACGAAGAAGCGCAAGCTTTCCTCCGGCTTGGGGGTGAGCATCTCAAGATGCGCGAGATGAGCCACGTCCATGATCGGTTCATCGTGCATGACGTCGTCTCCCGGTTGCGCAGTGCTAGTCTCCTGGATTGAAGCTCTCCGCACCCTTGTCGGCCCGCGCTTATGCCCCTCTCATCGCCCCCATCGCCTAGCTGCGCCAAGCTGCATGCGGCGGCGGATAGATGGTCTATACGCTATGCCCGGGGGCGCGCGCCCCGCATTGTTGGCACGGCCGCGATTGCTTGCGAAGTCAGGGCGAAGCGAGGCGCGCGCGTCCGCGGCCACCTCCTAGCCCCAATCGTCTGCCCGTGTCGTATCGCTTATTTCGGCGCTGCTATAACTGCCGGCTATATCGGCGACGCCGCGTGCGGCGATCTCCGTGACGAAGGCGCGAAGGCACTGAACCAGGGCGCGCCCCGCCGGAGCCAGCGTACGCTCACTGGAAAGAATAAGCCCGGCTGGCCGATCGGGGGCGGGGATCGGCAGCGGCACGACCTTCAGGGTTCCTCGCAGGAGATCACCGACCATCATCAGTCGCGGCATGACTCGAGATGAGGTCCGTGGCATGCAGCATCTCGCGGATGAAGCCGTAAGAGCTGGAGCGCAACGAGCCGGTCGGCTGCAGGCCGAGGAGAGCCAGCAGATGTTCGATTTCCAGTCCGACACGCTGGCCGGACGGTCGGCAGGACGAGTTCGTAGCGGCGGAGCGCCTCGGGCGTGACCGGACCGGTGAAGATGGGGTGTTCCGCGCGGGCCAGAATGGAGATCGGCTCGGTCCAGAGCGGCTCCGTTGGAAGCGATCCGACGCCGCCGGCTCGTACAGACGCCCCACGATCAGGTCGATCTCGCCCGAGGCGAGCAGTGGCAGCAGGTCTCGCGGTGCGACCCTCCTGCAGCCGAACCTTGATGTCCGGATGGGTGGCCTTGAGCCGGGTCAGCGTACCTGGAAGCACGCCGGCCGCAGCCACCGGCAGGGCGCCGAGGGCAACGGTGCCACCGCCAGGGCTTGCCAGGTGGTCGAGTTGATCATCGAGCCGACGCAACTCGGTCAGTAGCCGCCGGGCGGTTTGCACGAACACGTCGCCGGCCGCGGTCGGCCGCACGCCGCGAGAGTGGCGATCGAACAGGCGGGCGCCGATGATGTCCTCCAGTTCGTGCAGGCTTTTGGTCAGCGCGGGTTGCGAAACGCCGAGCGCCGCGGGAGGCGGCAAGCAAGCTGCGATGCGCTTCCACGGCGTCCACGGCGCGGAGCAGGGAGGATTCTGAGGCGTTGATCGAGGTATCGTCGTGTCATCGGGGTAAAGCCCCGTTGGTCTTGCCCGCATTGCGTCTGGGCACTGCGCCTGGCGTCCTTTGCGATCCTTGTCTTGCGCGTTGCCTGCCGGCCGTCGACCGGCGACTTGCCTGGCGGCGTGGTGGAGCAGGATAGCGCAGGGCCACCGCGCTTCGAAGCGGCGAGTCGAGGTCTGTACTTCGCGATGGTCGTTCATGGCGAAGGCACGGCCTGCTGCCGCGGCTGGCGGTCACCGTTAATGACGCAATGCAGATGCGCACGCTCGTCATTGGTCTCAACGTTGGGGTGTGTTGGCGCTCTTGCCAGGCAATGGCAACTCGTCAGCGAAACGCGCGGCTCTCTTGGGTCGCAGTGCAGATCGAAAGCGTTGCAATGCAACGCGCGGCTGTGTTGGCGCTCTTGCAAGCCAATGGCAATTTGCGACTGAAAAACGCAGTGCCAAAGTAGGCATTGCGCTTTCGCGGCAGTGGCCACTATCTGACGCACACTGCCAATCTGACACATCGCGGATGAAGAGGCAGGGGCGCTTAAATTCTTTCTTGGAGTGACTGATGCAAGGGGGCCAGGTTGAGGGCCGTGCGCACGCCGTATCCACGGCCATGACGTCGGCGATTGTCGCCACATCGGTAACCCGGTTTGGATCGGGTGCAACGGACAAGGACGCTCGGCAAATCCGCATCGCTATCATCGATCCCTATCCGATTTTTCGCATAGGGGTGGTGCAGGCCATTGCACGTTCTGAAGGTCTTTTGCTCGTTGCCGAAGGAGCAACGGCTGCGGATGCGCAGCGCGCCGTGCAAGAGGCGGCCCCGGACGTCCTGCTCGTCGATATCAGCATCGCGGAGGACGGTATTGAGTCCCTGCTGCGCCTGGCCAAGACCGGCACCAATTGTAAGCTGGTGGTGCTCACCGCGCTCGATGATGTGGCGAGCGTGTCAAAGGCGTTGGCCACCGGAGTAAAGGGTTACATCCTCAAGGGCATCTCTGGATCGGAGCTCGTTGGCGCCATCCAGGCCGTTCACGCTGGGCTGCCTTTCGTGACGCCTGAGCTGGCCTCACGCTTGCTCACGGAAGCCAGGGGCGGCGCACTCTTGCCCAAGCGCGCGGCCAAGCTGCAGGACGCGCTCAGTTACCGTGAAAAGCAAATGCTGGATCATGTCTCCAGGGACTGACCAATAAGGAGATCGCGGATCGGCTCGGCCTGACCGTCGGCACGGTCAAGCACTACGTCGGACACCTCTTCAAGAAAATGGAAGTCCGCAACCGTATCGAGGCGATCGAGCGGCTGGCGCAAAACGAGCGTCAGCTGGGCCAGGCCTAAGGTCAACGCGCGCAGTTCCCCATTGCGATGGCAGCTGCGCGGGCTAATGGCCGCTGCCGGCGCCTTTCAACGGATTAAACCGAAGCACTCGCACACTGACCGGAGTCACTGGCCGAAGCACTGTGGGGCCAGCGCACGTGCGGCGCAAGGCCAGGAACCGTGGTCGCGCAGTCGTGTCGGCCGCGGGCGGCGAGTGGGCTCGAGTTACGCCGTGCCTTGACGCGAAACGACGGTTGCTTGCTTCAGGGCTCGCCGCCTTTGATAACGCCCCCAGCCCGCGCCATCCGCCACCGGCGCACCGTCGCGGTAAATTGGGCGGCCGCGGACCAGCGTGTGCACGACCTGGCCTTGAAACTCCCAACCCTCATAAATCGAATAGCCGGCGGAGGAGACGACATCGGTCCGATCGAGCCTCCAACTTCGTTTAAGATCGACGACGGCCACGTCGGCGTCATAGCCGAGCACGATGCTGCCCTTGCGATGCCCGAGCCCCATTTCCTGCGCGGGATTGTGCGCCAGCACCTCCGCAATGCGCTGAAGCGGAAGACCACGGCGGAAGTGGCCCTCGCTCAGCATCACGGCAAGCAGCGTTTCGAGTCCGGGACAGCCCGGCGACGCGCTCCAGATGCCCCGGCCTTGCCCGAGAGATCGCGGTGGACATGATCAGTTGCGACCGTGTCGATCTTACCGTTGGCGATGCCAGCCCAAAGGGCTTCACGATCGGCCGCTTCGCGCAGCGGCGGATTGATCTTGCCGGTGTCGCCTCCGGCAAAGCTGACATCGTGCGTCAAATAGTGCGGACAGGTTTCGATGGCGATCCGGCAACCGCGGGCGCGGGCGCTGAGCGCCGCCTCGAGCGCGCGCCGCCGATGTGGTGTGGACGATATAGAGCCCGCAGCCGGTCGCTTGAGCGATGAGGCCGGCCCGCTGCACCGCGTCGGCTTCCACGAAGGGCGGGCGTGACGCGTTCCAAGTCGCAAGGCCACCCTTGCCGTCGGGATCGGCCGCCCGGAGGCGATCCCGCAGCACCCAGGACATCTCGATGTTCTCCGGATGAGGACACACGATCCCACCGACGCGCGGCGGCCTCGCACAACCGCAATAGAAAGCCATCGTCGATGTCGGGCAGGCCCAGGCGTTTGCCCTCGCCGCCACGATTGTTCATGAAAATCTTGAACGAGGGGGCACCGAAATCGGTTGCGTAGGCTGGCACGCTTGCGAGCTGGGCCTCGGTGGAGATGATGAAAGTGATACCCAAAGTCGATGCGCGCACCCGCTTCGGTGACCTTGATCACGTCCTCGAAAATGGCTTCGAATGGCTGCTGTGGCCATCAGGTAGGGGATAAAGGTGGTAATGCCGCCGGCGGCGGCCGCGGCGGTTTCCTGGGCGGCGTCGTCGGCCACGCGTGGCCGCGAAATGTCGTTGCCGTGGCCGAGATGCAGGTGGGCATCGACGACGCCGGGAAATACCGTCAGGCCGCTGATCTCCAGCCGCTCCCGGGCAGAGACGGCCGATCCCGGCGCGAGGATTGCCGCAAACTTACCATCAAGAATCGCAAGGTCGGCTGCGAGGGGAGCGGTGCCGGGTAGCAGGATGTCGCCGCCGCGCAAGGACGAGGTCGAAGTTGCATCATGATTTTGCTCCGGAGCAGGCGTTGGCGCGCGGGGATAACGAGATGCACGCCAAGACGCGCGGTGGCATGGTCCGCGAGCGTGTCGATGGCGTCCTCGAGCCCGGCGATCGCAGCAGCGTCAAGGCAAAGCGCGGCGTTGGCACGGAATTTGGCCTTGACCTGAGCGGGGCTAGCTGGGCGGGTCGTGCCGCCGAAGACGTCCTCGATCCGGCAGCGCTGCTCGCGTCCATCGCTGAACACCACCGATCACACTCGGCCTCGAAGCGCTGCGGGAACTGCGAGGCCTCGAGGGGTGACCAGGTCACGCGTGCGGCAAGATCGCGTACCGCCCCTGGCTGGGGATGAGCAAATGTCGCATGGCTAATGGCGCCATCGGTGAGACGTGCCGCCACTCACGATCGGCAGGCTCCAGCGGGCCTCGTGGCCGGTCACAGGGCCTGCTTGCGCGCCCAAGGCTCGCAAATGATCTGTGCGGCGCCAGGCGCCACCAGGCATTTGCACGGCACGGATGTCGGCCGGGTGCACCGCACCGAGTTGATCGAGCGCCTCCACGTAGGGATGCAGGTAGTGGCAGCAGGGCAGGAATTTATAGGCCGCCTCCCGTGATGTGCCATTGCCGGCCGAGCGTTGCGCAGCAAAGCGGCGAATTGTTCAACGGCGACGGCGCCATCGGCGGCAAATTGATGGAACAACCCCATCCGCCCCTCGAGCGCGGTTTCCGGGCCATCGAGCCCGGCGGCTGCCAGCCGCGCCGCCAACAGGCCGGCGTGCGCCGCCCAGCCCGGGTGCATCGATTTGACCGAGGCGCCGTTGCTGAGGAACTCGAACACACCCGAGGCTTGGCTAAGCGCAATGCCGAGCGCGGCGACCCAGCGGTCTCTCGTCGAGCTTCTGCGATCTCGGCCGCCTGCAGGGCCGCCACCAGGGTGCCGCCGACCGAGGTGATCTGGAAGCCGCGCGCTTGAAAGGCGCCCGGCGCCGCGAGGCCCATGCGCACCAGGACCTCCCAGCCGAGGATGTAGGCGCGGAGCAGGTCTGCACCGCTGGCGTTCAGCCTCCTGCGCCGCCGCCAGCGCCGCCGGCGCCAGCACGGCACTTCCGTGCACGATCGAAGCCTGTGTGCGTGTCGTCGTACTCGAGGCCGTGCATGAGCCCGCCATTGAGAAGGGCCGCCGTGGCGGCGTCTCGCGTCAGGCTGGATCCCAAGATGTTGGCGGGCCCAGGGCCGCCGAGGGTCGCTGCGGCGCTGAGATAAGGTCGACCGACCCCGGTGCCCGCCGAGGCCAAGCGCGACGCCGATGGCATCGAGCAAATGCAGGCGACCACACGCGAGCACGTCGGCGGGAACGTCGGCGAACGAGATGGCGCGGATCCTGTGCTGGAAGCTGGCGCGACAAGGTCATGGGTTTTCTCCCTGACCTCGGCTGCCGCCGCGAGCCCCGCCAGGCGGCCCAGGGCGATGGCCGACAGCAGGCCATTACCGGAGGCATAGCCGGCAGCGCCGCTGCGCCCCGACAAACCCCCGGCGGCACCGCCCCCTGCGAACAGGTTCGGGATCGGTCTCCCTTGCGTGTCGAGCACGCGGCCATCGAGGTCGACGGCCAGTCCGCCCTGCGTGTGGAATAGTCCAGGCACGATGCGACACCCATAAAGGCGCTGATTGAGCGGACCAAGGCCGAAATCGCGGCGGCCGAAGGTCGTCGGGGCAAGGTCGCCGCGGGCTGACCTGCTGCGCGTCGACGATGGTGGCCGCCAGGCTGGCAGGATCGATGCCGAGCAGCTTGGCCAACTCCTGCGCCGTCGCGGCCGCCTTGAAGCCGCCGCCCCGGGCAAGCTCGACGAACTCTTCTTCAAGCGCGGCCACCTCGTACATTTTCTCATCGAAGATGGCATAGCGCGGCGCGGCCTCCAGCCATACACATTGGGCGTGAAACCGGAGTAGCCCGCGCTTTCGTCGCCAAAGCGCCGGCCCGCCGCATTGACGATGATGCCGCCCTTTCGATCGTGGTCCACGACAGCAAGCTCCCGTGCGGATCAGCGACCGCGGCGTAGCCTTGGTAGGCGCCAATATTTGCGAAGGCCGCGCCAAGCGCCTCGCCCCACAGCACAGCTTCACCCGTCGATCCCAAGGCGCCGAAATAGGGCGCGCCCGCGATTTCGGGGCAGAAGCGGCGAACGAGGTCGGCATTGCCGGCATAGCCGTTGACGGCGAGAATGGTCTTGCCGGCATGAACGGTTGAGCTTTCGCCCGATGTGGTCTTTAGGTGGGCACCGACCACCGCGCTGCCGGCGGCGATCAGCTGATCGGCGCCATTGCCGACCGCGAGCGGGATGGCGCGCCGGGCAACGCCCGCCAGCAGGTCGTCGACGAGATCCTGGCCACGCCGCGAGGCTGGCGCGTGCAGGCGCTGGACGCTATGGCCCACGTGCTTATAGGCGGTCACCAGCGACAGACCGGGCGCCGACGCAATCGACCAGCCACTCCACGGTGGGCGCGGATTGCTCGGCCAGGTGCTGCACCAGTTCCGGGCAGTCCGTCTCGCCGGCGATGCGCATGAGATCTTCGATGAGACGCGCCGGACTGATCGTCGATGCCGGCCGCGCGCTGGTAGCGCGTGCCGGCGCCGGGGATCGAGCCCGTGGACAACGACGAGTTGCCGCCCGGGGCAGCGCGCTTTTCCACGATCGCCACCGATGCCCCCGCGTCGTGTCCGGCGATCGCGGCCGCAAGCCCGCAGGCGCCGGCGCCGATGACGAGGATGTCGATGTCTTGGGGCATGGCTCGGAAGGTCCCATCTTTGCTGGTCGGCGCGCGGCCGCCGCTCAATTTGGCTGCGCCACCATTGCCGCCACGTCGTCGGCCCAGCGCTTTTGTGATGTCGTCAGACCCGAGAGGCCTTTGCCGCCATGGCCGGATAAAGGTCCCCGGTCAGCGCCGCGATCTTGGCCTCGCAGCTCAGCCTCGCTGAAAGGATCGTCCGGCCCGCCACGAGCGCTGTCGATACTCACCGCGCCGCGACTGCCGTCGGTGAGCGTCACCTCGACGCGGGCGGGCCGATCTTTGGGCCACGGCTTGAGGTCCTCGTGCGGCACCAGGCGAATGCGGCTGCGCAGCGCCGTGACCTGCGGGTCGGACAACGAGCCGCGCGCAAAAGCGCCTGCTCCGGCGCTGCCATGAACGACCGTCGTCGCCACCGCGTGCAGCATGGAAAATTTCCCGGCGAGCACCGTCTCGGGCTCGGGGGTCGCCAGCGTTTCGCCCATGGGGTGGGTCGCGACCACGATCGCGGCGATGTTGGCCGGATCTTTGAGGGCGGGGATCTCGGCACGCAGGCGCAGGGTCGCCTCGACGGCGGAATGCGCATATTGGCAGCAGGCGATCATCTTGTGATAGCCGCTGCTGACCGCCCAGGAGGTCCCGAGGTCCGCCGTGAGCCGGTCCGGGAGGGCTTCATGCCCATAGCAGGTGGCCATGACGTCGAAGATCGTTTCGGGAAGACCGCCGATGCCAATGGGTGCCCAGTCGGCGGCACGATAGCCGGCCCAGGCGCCGGTGGCGGTCCAGGCGTTGCGGGCGAGCGCCCCGGCGGGGGCATGGCTATAGGGCCCAGCGTGGCTCATGCTCATGGCCGAGGACAGCGCCGCCGCGAAGTCCTTGGTGGCGTAGCCCCTGAGCCGCGCCAACCCGGCCGCGGCGCCGAGCGGAGCGAAGGCACCGTGCGGATGCACCCGCAACGGCTGGGCGGGGAAGGCGTGCGCGATGCGCGCGGTCACCTCATAGGCGACGGCGAGGCTGGCGATGACATCGGCCGTCGGCGCTCCGGTGGCTTCGGCTTCGGCGATAAGGGCGGGGATGATGTAGGCGCCGCGCATGACAGGCAACGAGCCGATAGCCCTCGTCGAGTTCCGTCCAACAGATCGCCAATGCCGTTGGCGGCCGCGGCGGTATGGCGATCGACGCGCAACGGCGGTGCGGCCCAATACGGTGGCCAGCCGCCGGACTGCCGGTGCTCCGGGCGAGCTCGGCCTGGATGGCGGCCACTTCCGGCTCGGTCGCCGCCGCGACGATGGCGGCGATATCGTCCGAAAGATGAGGCTTGCGCGCCGCCGCACCTGCGCTGGCACGGCGTCGAGCGAGGTCGTGGCCGCCCAGCTGCAGAGCTCGAGAAAACGGCGGCCACATGCACTGCGCGCATCTGCTGGTGCGCTGCCCGTCAAAACCATTGCCAGAGGTCCTTTTTGCCTCGAGTTCGTGCGCGGGGCCTTCGAAGACGATACGACCCGCCTTCAAAATGACGGCGCGCTCGATGGCCTGTAGCGTGATCGGGACGTTCTGTTCGACGACCAGCAGGCCGGTGCCATAGCGTTGATTGACCTCCACGAGCCGCTTCATCACGGCCTCGATGATGATCGGCGCCAAGCCGGTGCACGGCTCGTCGAGCAGCAGCCATTTGGGCTTGGTCATCAGCGCCATGCCGAGCGCCAGCATTTGTTGTTCGCCCCCGCTCATGGAGCCGGCGGGCTGGTGGCGGCGCGCGTTCAGGATCGGAAACAGCTGGTAGATATGCTTGCTGAATGAAGGGTCGAACAGCAGGCCTGAGATCGTCGAGGTTCTGCTCTACCGACAGATTCGGAAAGACGTTGTGGCCCTGGGGCACGTAGGCGATGCCCGAGCGCACCGTGGCCGCGACGTTTCCCGCAGCGATCGGTGCTCCTCGAACGTGACGCTGCCAGCGCTCGGGGCATGCGCGCCGACGATGCATTTGAGCAGCGTCGTCTTGCCGGCACCGTTGTGGCCGAAGATGCCGACGCGAGCCGCCGGCGCCAGGTTCAGCGTAATGCCGCTCAGCGCCATCAGCGGCCCATAGCTGGCGGACAGATTGTCGATCGCGAGCATGTAGTTTCCGGCTCTCAGTGCCCAAAATAGAGCTCGGTGAGCTCGGGATTGGCGATCAGCTCGGCGATGCTGCCCCGCGCCAGAATGCGGCCTTGAAACATGAACACCGCCTCGTCACAGAGCTCGCGGATGAAGGCGACGTTGTGTTCCACGACGCAGACGGCGACGCCCGACTGCGCGACCTCGCGAACGATCTTTGCATTGCCTCATAGGCTTGGCCTTCGACGCCGGCCATCGGCTCATCGAGCAAGAGACAGCGGGCATCATTCATGAGCGCGCGGGCAACGCCCACGAGCTTCTGCTGACCATAGGGCAGGTCGCCGACCGATTTATCGGCGGTATCCGGCAAGCCGATGCGGGCCAGACTATCGAGGGCCTTGGCGCGTGCGGCCTTGGCAGCGGAGCGGATCTTGCCCGGCCGGAACATGAGCGTGACCAGCGATCTCCGCCGGGTACTGGCGCGCACCGATGATCAAATTGTCGATCACCGACAGCGAGGGGAAGAGACGAACGTGCTGCCAGGTGCGCGCCAAGCCGCGCCGGGCCCGCTCGTGCAGGGCGAGCCCGTCAAGCGGTTCGCCATCGAGGCTGACGGTGCCGGCATTCGGCGCATGGAGGCCCGAAACGAGATTGAACAGCGAGGTCTTGCCGGCACCATTCGGCCCGATCAAGCCCAGGATCCGGCCCGGGCGCATCACCAAATCAATTTGGTCGGCGACGACGATGCCGCCAAAGCTTTTCGAGAGGCCCTTGATCTCGAGCATCTCAACCGCCTCCGCGCCCGGAGCCCGTTGGTCTCCAGGTATTACCCGCGCGCAGCAGCCCGCCCGGGCGCAGGAACATGAAAATGAGCACCAAGCCGGTGAACAGCAGCCCCTGCAACGGTCCCAGAATGACCGGCGGCAAATTGAGGAAGGTGATGGCCTGCGGCAGGATCTGCAACAAGATGGCGCCGAGCACCGGCCCCCACGGGGTCTTGAGCCCACCGACCACGACCATGGTCAGGATCGTCGATGACATCAGGATTTCGAATTGTTCCGAAGTCACGAAGCGAAAATAGTGGGCATAGAGCGCGCCGGCGAACCCGGCGATGGCGGAGCCCAGCGCAAAGATCGAGACTTTGATCCATTTGGCGTCGCGGCCGAGCGCGGCGAAGGCCTGTTCATCGTCCCGCATGGCGCTGATGGCGCGACCGTAATCGCTATGGGCAATCCAGCGCACCAACAGCACGACGGCAATCGCCACCGCGGTCACCAGCGCTACATAGACGCCACGCCCGAAGCTCGGCACCAGAAAGGCTGGGATGCCCGAGACGCCGCTGGCCCCGCCTGTGAAGCGGAGGTTTTTGATGAGCTCGATCATGCCCAGCTGAAAACCGATGCTGGCGATCAACAAATAGTCGCCGGAAATGCGCAATGCGGGCAGCGCCATTGCCACCGACAGCACCATGGCCAACAGGGCGCCTGACAGGATGCTCAGCGGGACCGGCAGGCCGAGATCGCGCGCCAGCAGTCCCGACGTATAGGCGCCGAGCCCATAAAAGATCGGGTGCGCGATGGAGATCAGCCTCGCCGTAGCCGATGATAAGGTTGAAGCTCGACGCCAGAATGACGAACAAGCCGATGAGAATGATAATGGAATAAACGTAGTCCATACTTCGTCCTGACCGATTGCGCGCGAGCGGTGCCGGCAGTCGCCGCACCACCGTCGATCAGCGTGCAAGCCTCCTGATAGGTGCGGGCAGTCGGATACCCTGAGGAAAGAAGATGATGGTCACGAACAGCACCACGTAGAGCAAGAACCCCTGCCACTCCGACGGAATCACGAGGATGCTCGAATTCTGCATGATGCCGAGCAGGAGCGCCGCGAGGGCCGCGCCCCAGATCCGGCCGATGCCGCCAAGGATCGTCGCCAGCGTCGCAAACAGCATCATCTCCAGGCTGGTCAGCGGCTGCACCTGCGCGCGCGTGCCGTAAAGAAACATGCCGGTCGCCATGAAGGCCGCGGCGATCAGCATGGTCAGCATGTAGACCTGGCGGCGGTTAATGCCAGTACAACTCGGCCAGGCTGGCATTGTCCGCGACCGCGACCATGAACTGTCCCCATCGCGTGAAGCGCATGAACAGCCACAACAACAGCAACATGCAGAAGCGTGGCGGCGATGGCGGGTAGATCCCAGGCACTGATGGCGATGTCGCCCACCAGCTGTCACGGGCCAGAACAACTGCGGGAAAATCGTTTTCGGCCAGGTGCCGAACAGAAGCATGGCGATGTAGGCGATGAACTCGGAGGCGACGATGGTGAAGATGAACACGAACATGGGCGAGGCGTTGTTGCGCCGCAGTGTGGCAAAGCCAAATTTCTCCAACACCCAAGCACCACCCAGCGTGGTCCCGAGCGCAAGGGCAAAGGCGGCGGCACCCTCCAGCGCCAGCCCGGCGATCACGCCGTGAGCCGTATAGAAGGCGATGGTCATCAAGCCCGCTTGCGCGAAATTGAAGACGCCATTGACCTTCAAGACCAGAGCAAAGGCCACGGCGAACAGCACCGCGTAGCTGCCGGTCGCGAGCGAGGTCCAAAGGATCTGGGCCAGGGTTGTCGAGGTTAAACATGTGAAATCCGTCGGTCCTGGCAGGCGCACGGTCCCGGCTGCCGGGGCCGGCTCGAGCGTCAAGGCGTTGTCACCCCATCGCGGTCATGCCAACGCCGGTCCTGGCGCCGGTCCTGGCGCCAACCCTGGCGCCGACCGGTGCAGACGCTGCCGCAGCAATTGCGGCTTCCGTCCCCGCCGGAAGCCTCACTTGGCGACGTCTTTGGCCGTCCACTTGCCGCCCTTGACCTCGACGAGATAGACGGGCTTTGACACCGTGTGGCTCTCCGATACGGTCACCGATCCGGTCAAGGGAAGATCGAAGGTCGCCAGCGCGAGCATTTCTTTGCGGAAATTTTCGCCGGTTGGGGCCAGTCCCTTTTGTCCATCGAGGTGAGGATCGCCGCCACCATAAAGGGTGCGTCGTGCAGGTACTGGGTGTAGGCAGACCGTTCGGGTCGCGCTTTTCCTCCTTCTTCCAACGCTCGACGTACTCGGCGACGGCCGGCAGATCGCCGACGCCCGGCGCCAAGGAGGTGGCAATGATGCCCTCGGCAGCCTGACCGAGTTGCTCGATCACTTTCGGGTTATACAGCCCCGAATAGGAGGTGATCGGCTGATTGAGGCCCAATTGGCGCATCTGCGCGGCCACCTGCGGCATGTCTCCGACAAGACCATGCAGGTGAATGATGTCCGGCTGGGCCGAGCGCACCTTGAGCAAGGCGCCGGTGAAATCGGTCGCCTTGGGATCGTAGGCCTCGATAGGCAACGATCTCGCCACCGGCCTTGCTGAAGGTGTCTTTATATACCTTGCTTGCGACGATGCCGGTATCGTTGTTGATGTAGAGGACCGCTGCCCTCTTCTTGCCGAGCTTCTCGACCGAGTAACGGGCGAGCGCGGCCACATCGACGTCGGCCAGCGGGAACGTCGTAAAGACGTAGTCTCCGAGCTTGGCGATGTCCGGTGAGTTGGCGCCGATCGACAACTCGACGACCTTGTTGTCATTGGCGATGGGCGCGACGGCGCGCACCACCGACGACCAGGCCGTGATGAAGACCGGTACCTTCTCGACGCTGACCAGACGGTTGACTGCATTGATGCCAACTTGCGGATCGGCCTGCGTGTCGAGCGTGATCATCTCCAGTTTTTTGCCGTTGATGCCGCCCTTGGCGTTGATGGCGTCGACGGCCCACTGCGCGGCCTTCACTTGGTCGGCGCCATAGAAGCGCCTGCGAGCCGGACAAGGGCATGGCGAGGCCGAACTTGTAAGTTGCGGGTGCCTGCGCCGGCGCGGCGCCGGAGAGTGTCATGAACAGAACCGCGGCAGCGCCGGCCAAGAGTGTCGCGCGGCGGTTTGTGAGCGTGCTTGGCATGGTCATGTGGCTCCTCCCTTGCATTGTCGAGTGATGCGTGCGTTCAGACGGCGCCGCCGGATGCGGTGGGGCGCGGAATCTTTGCCAGCTCCCGTAGCAACTCATCGGTGCTGGACACGTCGGCGTACTTCTCCGACATGTCGAAGAGATTGACGGCATGTGAGGTCTTGCTGCGGTCGTAGACGGCGTCATAGGGCACCGTGACGCGGAAAGTTGAAGGCGAACGCGTCGACGACGCTGCCGCGCACGCATCCCGATGTCGTGCACCCTGTCACCACCAGCGTATCGGCAGCCGCGTTGATCAAGTAGCTCGCGAGCGGCGTGCCGAAGAACGCGCTCGGGTGCTTCTTTGGCAGCAGGATGTCGTTCTCACGCGGGGCGACCTCAGCGACGAAGTCGTAGCCATTGCGCGCAATGGTCATGATGGCGGGCACCTTGTCGGCGAGCCGCCCCTTATCGAAGGTCTCCTTTGGGCGAGACGTAAGGAAACAGAACCGGCCAGTTGCGTTCACGGAAGAGGGTGAGCAAACGTGCGATCTGGGCGACGGCGCTCCATCCAACCTCACCGCAGGCCGTCGGAAATTCCTCGATCGCCTGCCAGAAGGGTTTTGGCGTGGAACCGACCGTGCGGTACTGCACATCGATGATCAATAGCGCCGGTCGGATCCCTAGACCGGTGCGCCGGCCAAAGCCGGCGGCCGCGTAGGCGCGCTGTTCCTCCTGCGAAATTATGCCATCCCACGGCTTCTTTGCTGGATGCATCGGCGGCCTCCCTGGCGGCTCAATCGACCGGCTGGACGGCGTAGCGTTTCTCGAGCGCGTCGTAGGTCGCCTTTGCCACCGTGCGCTGGCGCTCGCCGAAGCTTGCCAGTTTGTCGGCGACGGCGTGCAAGGAGCCGTCGCGCTTCAGCGCCGCGAGCACGTCGCGCGACGCCTTGAGCGCGGCCTGCAGCGCGGCATTGGCATAGAGCACGAGGCCGAAGCCCATCTGCGCCAGTTTGCCCTGCCCGATATCCGGCGTCATGCCACCGAAGACGATGTTGGCGAGCTGCGGTGCCGGCAGCTCGCTGGGCGATGCGGGCGAGCTCGGCCTCTTCGAGGGGCGCTTCGACGAAGGTCGCGTCGGCACCCGCCGCGATGAAGGCGTGCGCTCCGCGCGATTGCGGCATCGAGGCCCTTCGATCGCACGCGCGTCCGTGCGCGCGACGATCTGGAAGTCTTGATCGCGGCGACAATCCACGGCGGCTTTGATCTCTGCACCATTTCCGCAAGCGGGATCACGGCCTTGCCGGAAAAGTGGCCGCACTTCTTGGGAAATACCTGATCCTCGATCTGGATGCCGGCCGCGCCCGCACGCTCGAGCATGCGCACGGTGCGACGCATATTGAGCGCATTGCCGAAGCCGGTGTCGGCATCGACCAGCAGGGGCAGCGCCACGACATCGGCGATGGCGGCGACCGTGTCGACGATCTCGGTGAGCGTGGTCAGCCCGATGTCCGGCACGCCCAACTGCATATTGGCGATACCGGCACCGGAGACATAAGCAACCTCGAAGCCGAGATCCTCGATGATGCGGGCAAACAGCGCATTGGCGGCGCCGGGCGCGAGGCTTGCAGCGCGTCGCGCCAGGATGGATTTCAGGCGTGTCGTATTGCGCGTCATGGGGAGACAACTCGCGGAGAATTGCCGGCGACCTTGAGCCGTGCCTGCGGTATTGGACCAGGAAAGGCGGATATGTTTGCGCATGGCCGCCTCGGCCGCATCTCCGTCGCGACACCGCAGTGCAGCCAGGATGTCTTGATGCTCCTTGTAGGCCTGGCGCGCGCGCCCGGCGTGGCGCTGCTGCGGAAGCGATAGACGCGCATGAGGCTGTACATATCTTCACACAGCAGCCGAAACAGCCGCCGATTGTCGCTGCCGCTGGCAATCCGGAAATGGAAATCCTGGTCGCCGCCGGCTTGGTAGTAGGCGGTGCCGCTTGCCACATCCGGTTGCCGGCGATGCGCCGCCAGGCTCTGTTCGAGTGCATCCAAATCTCTTCCGACATGGCCGCGGCCGCCAGTCGCGCCGCCATGCCTTCGAGGCCCTCGCGGATCAGGAATAAGTTCCTCAAGATCGCGCGGTTGCAGGTCGACGACGCGTGCCCCGAGATGGGGAACACGATGGATCAGCCTTTTGCCTCCAGGCGAAAAATGGCTTCGCGCAGCGGCGCCCGGCTGACGCCCGAGCCGCGCAGAAAGGTTGACTTCGTTGATGGTTTCCCCGGGCGCGATGCGGCCCTGCACGATCGCCTCCACGATCTGGTCGAAGACGCGATCGGCGAGCGTTACGCGCGCGATGGTTTGGACGGCGGGGCCCTGTCGACTGTATACAGCCATAGCGGCATGAGCCACCCGCGCCGCGCGAGGGCAAGAAGATCTCAAGGCCGGTCGCGCAAAAGCTTTCAATCACCGCCGGCTTTGCGGCCGGCGGTATTGCCCGACGCCTTGGGAGCCGCACACGTAGGTGACGGGTTGGTGCAAGGCGTGCGCGAGCACGGCGGCGCAGTGTGGATAGGCAGCGACCTCGACGGCGAAGAGCTTCGGCCCAGCCGACGAGGGTGAAACGGTAGGCGTTGGCCACACGGAATTGCGTATCGAGGAGAAACGGGGATCTTTGACAGGTGCTGATCGAGGTGGCCAAAGCGCTCGGCAATCCTAGTCCGCGCGAGGCCCGCGCCTGACGGCCAGACTCGGATGGAACAGCCAACGGCTAAACATTTTGTGCCGTTCGCCGCCGAGGAAGCTCAGCCACGGCGGCGCTCGATAGCGCTGCCAGCTCCCCGCGGCGGGCCCGCATCCGGAAATTACGATCGAACTTACCATCGCCAATTCATTGTTTAGCCCCACGCGGCGCGACGCCGACATCGCCGTTCGCCCGGCGGTCACTGCGAGAGAACCTCATGGGTCGTCGCCTTGCGGCGCTCGCAACGGCGCCCTACGCGAGCCCCCGCATATTTGGCGCATAGCTCCGCCAAGTGGATCGAGGCAACTGTGCCGGTGATCGCATCGTCTACCGTGCCGACTCGCTGCGAGCCCCTGCAGGCCGCGGCGCGGGGCGGCATGGGGGTTGCCGCGCTACCCTGCTATCTCGGCGACCCGGACCCGGAGCTTGCCGAGCAGCGCCAGCGATCGAGGGCCATCGTTGCAATGATTGAAAGGCCAGGTCGTCATAGAACCCTGGCAGGCGTTCGTGGCCGCCGCAGTTCTGAGGAAACCGCCGACGCGTCCCCTTAACCCTTCCTTGGTGCGAAGAGCAAGAGCGTTCCGATCCGCTCGTAGCCCACGCGCGGGTACAGCAGCGCCCCCACGTGGCTCGCCGTCAGCACTGAACACTTCGCGCCGCGGGTGCGATCGTCGCGCAACATTCGGCACAACAGCGCCTGTCCGATCCCGCGCCGCCGATAGTCTGCGTTGACGTGCATGTCTGCAGCACCAGGTGGCCCCCGACCGCATCCATGCTGCGTACCCGGCCCACGATTTCCCGCCCGATCCAGCGCCACATACTGACGGAAAGGGGCGTCAGTCTGGAGTAGGCTCGGCAAGATGGGGCGTGCGCGTGTGGCCTGTGCCAAACGCGACGCCAGCTCGGGTGTTCGCACGCGTTCGATCGGCAGTGGAACCGGGACTTGGGGATCTCGCCGCAGCCGCTGCACGAAGAAACCTCCTCCGTGGCGAGCAGCCGGTAGCCAAGGCATCGGTAGGCGGCTCGGGTGGGTTGGTCTGAGGCGCCGCTCTCGACCATCGCGCCTACAAAGAAGCGTCCGCGGCTGTGGGATCGTGCCACCGCATCCACTTTGTTTGCATCCACGTCGTAGGCGATCCATTCCTCCTTGCGATAGTCGCGAGGATTCTGGCGCGGCGCATCGCGCATGACCCAAAGGGAACGAATGCGGTGGGCTTCATAGGGAAAGGTACGGCTCTTGCCGGCGCTGTGGCCGCGCACGAACACCTCGGATCGCATACTCAATCCTCGCGCCGCCGGCCGTTCATCGGAATAGGGGCACGCCTAATGGGGCTTGCTTGGGCATACTGCAACACATCACGAGTTTCCGGCCGGGTCATCAACTCGCAAACAACCGGTGGGCGGTAAAAAATTGAGCACATCTCGCGGCACCGCGGGCGTCACCTGGGTCGGCGCAAAAATTGCGGCCACTACGGCGGGTGCGCTTAGGCCACGTCGTCACCAGGCCGAGCGCGAGACCGAGCAGCGAAAGCGCGTGCAAGACGAGGTCGGCTCGGGTTTGCGGGCCGATGGCAACGGCGATCGTGAAAGCGCCGACGAGGGTGCCGAGACAGGCGAAGGCCAAGGCAGCAGGAGCGATGTGGCGCGCCCGCTGCGGCCAGCTCCAGGCGGCGACACCGGCGACTGCCAACACGATGGCGAGTGACACCCTCCGCGGCTGCGGCGCGGCCGTGCTCCCAGCCGGAAACAAAATTCCAGCATGGCTCAACGACGCCACAGCGAATACCGCCGCTGCGACGGCCAGAAGAGCCGGATGACCCTAGGCATTGGGCCCCGCGCAAATCATGCCGGAGCGGCAGAGGCGTTGGATGAGCAAAACCAAGCCGTCCCACGAACGCCCAAAGCCGCCTTGGTGATCCCTCTCATGCCCTCTCGCGGCCGACGTCGTCTTCTCATTTTTCTTCGCCAACAACCCTACTCGCCAGCGCGCCTGGCGTTAGGGGCTCCCAGCCACTGCTACCGTAGGGGCGCGTGATGATTTCCAGCAGGTGACCGTTCGGGTCCTCGAAATAGACGCCGCGTCCGCCATCGTGGCGGATTGACCTCACCCGGCTTTGTCCGCGCCGGGTCGGCCCAGTAGGTGCGACCCTGGTCCCGGATGCGGTCGAAGATTTCGTCGAATTCCGGTCTCGCTGACCAGAAAGGCGAAGTGTCGGGACAAGATCCGCCTTGCCTTCCATAAAGTCGAGATTGACGCCGTTGCTGGTCGCCACCACGTGAAATGGGCCCCACTTCCTCGGTGGCGGCAAGCCCAGGATGCCGGCGAGAAAGGCCGCTGAGGCTTTGCTGTCCCCTGACCAAACGATCGTGTGATTGAACTCGACTGGCATGTCGCCACCTCACAATCCGCGTTTGACCTGACGGTCTGCCTCCTAACGATCGGCTGCGAGGTCACGTACAGGCTGCACGGGTTGCCGTCCAATGCCTGCCAAAAGCACTGGTCGCGAGGCGTCGGAGGCGCGCCGCGTCAGTTCCTTCACCGAAACCACCCGGTCCCTTCGGCGCGGCAGGTCCAGCCAAAGTCGACCTCGGCCTCGGTGATCTTGCCATTGCCAACAAGCCGGAGTCTCGTCTGTCCGACGGGATGTCACACCCCGTTAGGTTCCCGATGTCACACCCGATAGTTGTCATGTCCCCGGCAGAACCAGCCGAACCATTCACCCGAGCACCCCAGCGCTCGCAAACCGGCGCTGGGCGAGGGGGAACGCCGGCGGCGGCGCGGCGTTGGCCGGGCATGGTTCGACGAGTACACGACGCTTGCCGAAAAAGATGGCTGCCGCTTGCAAAGAAGCATGGCGCGATTGAGTACGTGAACCGCCTTGCCGACGATGTGAAGCCTGGCAAGGAGACGTCCCTTCCCGCAAGCGGTGAAGCTGCGCAGTGACGAAATTGTGGTGTCCTCGTGGGCTGTGTATTCCTCGCGCGCGCGGATCGCGACCGCGCCAACCAGGCCATTATGGCAGATGAGGCTTTCAAGGAGTTGGCAAAAACATACCCGTGGACATGAAGCGCATGTTCAGCGGTGGTTTCAAAGTTCTGCGCGGGCTTTGAGCCGGAGTGCTGTCGCCGTCAGGCCGGCGGTCCGCGGCAGAAAGGCACGCGATAGCCTCGCGCCAGCGTGGACACGTGCACGGGCGTAGCGGAGCCGCCGACCTATTGCTTGCGAAGCTTAGGGTCGAGGTGATCGCGCAAGGCATCGCCGATGAGGTTAATTCCCAGCACGGAAAGCACGATGGCAAGGCCGGGAAAGATCGCGATCCAAGGCGCGCTGGTGGCAAACTCCTCGGCGCCTCCCTGCAGCATCAACCCCAGGCCGGGACCGGCTCCTGGACGCCCAGGCCGAGATAGGACAGCGACGCCTCCGCCAGAATGGCCTGACCAACGAATGCCGTCACCATGATCAGGAATGGCGCCATTACATTGGGCACCATGTGAACGAGGATGATGCGCAGGTGGCCGAACCCAAGGCGCGGGCCGCGTCGACATAGGGAACTTCCCGGATCGACAACGCGGATGAGCGCACAACGCGGGCGCAGCGCGGGATCAGCGGAACGGTGATGGCAATGATCACATTCTGCAACGCCGGTGCCGAAGATCGCCACCACGGCCAGGGCCATAATGATCAGCGGAAAGGCCATCAAGACATCAGAGATGCGCTGCAAAATGAGGTCCGTGCGCCCGCCGAAATAGGCGCTGCCGACTCCCAGCACCAGCCCACACGTGCCACCCACCAGGGCCGAGGTCAGGCCGACAATCATGGCGGTGCGCGCGCCGTAGATGATCCGCGACAGCAGATCACGTCCAAACTGATCCGTTCCCAAAGGGTGCGCCCAGCCTGGCGCCTCCATCATCGCCGCGAAAATCATTGGCGGTCGGACTGTACGGCGCGATCAATTCCGGCAAAGATACCGGTAACGCTCATCACCAGCACCAGCACGATGCCGAGCGTGGCCAGAAACTCGCTCGTGAGAAAGGTCAGCACGTCTTCGCGAGGCGGCCGCGGGTTTCGGGTCTAAATCGTCAGTCAGCCTCCTGTGCAGTGGTGGTCACCATGGCGGCACCGGCGCTCAACTGTAGCGGATGCGCGGATCGAGCCACGCATAGAGCAGGTCTACCACTAGGTTGCTAATGACGAAAACGATCACGGTCAGCATGACCAGGGCCTGTGTCAGCGTGTAGTCCTGGTTTTGGACCGCCTGTACGAACAATCGACCGACGCCATTGAGGTTGAACACCTGCTCGGTGACGACCAGGCCGCCAATCAGGAAGGCAAACTCGATGCCGAGCAACGGTCACCACCGGCAGCAGCGCGTTCTTTAGGGCGTGACGATTGATAATGAGCTTCTTGATCAGGCCCTTGGCCCGGGCGGTGCGGATGTAATCCTCCTGCATCACTTCAAGCATCGCCGACCGTGTCATGCGCATGCTGACGCGCCGCATAGCGATATCCGACCGTGACCGCCGGCAGGCAGCGCCATGCTCAGATTGCGGATCGGATCTTGCCAAATCGGTACGTACTCGATGGGCGGCATCCATGGCGCGCCAAATACAGCGCTGGTGACATTGAGCACGATCAGCAGCGACACCAGCCCCAGCCAGAAGGACGGCGTGGCCGTACCGGCAACGGCGAACAAGCGCACCACGACGTCGATCCAAGTGTTTTGTTTGACCGCCGAGACCGCGCCGAGCGGAATGGCGATGGCAATGGCGATCACTGTGGCGAGGATGGCGATCTCCAGGGAGATCGGCAGTCTAGCCCAGATTTCGGTCGTCACCGGGTTCCCCGACCACATCGATGTGCCGAAATCCAGTCGCAGGATGCCCCAGACGAAATCCATGAATTGAACGATCAGGGGCCGATCCATGCCGAGCTCGGCGTGGCACAGTCGATCGCCTTGGGATCGAATGTGCCGCCGCTGAGCCCAGGCGCACAACGCAGACATCACCCGGAATAAGCCGCATCAGCACGAACACCAGCGCCGCGGCCCCGAGCAAGGTCGGGATGATCGGCAGCAGCGCGCTTGAAGATGTAGCGATACATGATTTTTCCAGCCAGATAGTCATTTCTCCAGCCAGATATTCGCCAGGTCCTGATTTAGGTAGTGGCTCGGCGAGATCTTCCAGCCCTTCACATAGGACCGCATCGGTACGATGCCGGTACCAGTAGGTGACCATCAACTGATGCGCCTCTTGGTTGATCCGCGTCTCAAATTGGCGCATGAGGACGCGCGCCTTGTTGAGGTCGGTCTCCTTAGCATCTGATTGTAGATATCGACCATCTGCGGATCGGCGAAATAACCGTAGTTTTCGCGCTGGACTTCGTGTGGCAGCCAGCGGCCGACGTCGGCGATCGGGTTGACGACGTTCTGGCAGTTGGCTTCAAGCGCGACGGTGAAGTCACCACTGCGCATGGCATCCAGCCAGGGACCCGTGGGAACCACTTTCTGTGTGGCTTTGAGCCCAACCTTGCTCCATTCGTCGACCAGCCAGGTGCCGACGATCTTATAGGGCTGGTCGACGTTGCGGTTGAGCAGCTCGAAGCCAGGTTTTCTTGCCCGGCCTCCTTTCAGCAGGCGACGGGCCTCGGCGCGCGATTTCTCGATATCCGGCCCATAACCGAGCATCTGCTCAAGCTCCTCCTTGGTCGCGGCCAAGGGCGAGGCCGGGAAAGACGATGCCGCCGACCGTCTTGATGATGGCAATCTTCGATAAGGCCTGGGCACCCTTCCACTGGTCGATGGCCAAGAACAGCGCCTTGCGAACCCGCACGTCGTCGAAGGGCTTTTTCTGATGGTTCGGGGTTACGACGTTGCCGCAATTCCAGTCGCTCTCCTGCACGCTGATCTTGTCGCCAAGTTCCTTGACCAGCTGATCCCGTGGCCGAGGGCGGCAATGACCGGAATTCCAAGGCCGCGCGGTCGGCTCTGATCGCGTCCGTACGTACCGTTTGCTTGGGCGCGAAAACGGCCACAAAACCATCGAGGTAGGGCTGGCCTAAATGGTAGTAGTCGGGGTTGCGCTCACCTTTGATGGACTGGCCTACCTGGTATTCGGTGAGCTTGAAGGGGCCAGAGCCCATGATGTTCTTCTCGTACCAATGCATGTCTTGGTCGAGTTTCTTCATGGAATAAATGTAGGCATAAGGATCGGCCAGGGCCGGCAGGAACGTGAGGGTTGCAAATTTGAGTTTGAAGACCACCGTCTCATCGTCCGGCGCGGTAATGGTGTCGACCATTACGAAGTTGCTTTCGCGCGCGCTGGCAACGCCGGGCTTCGGGTGGACGATCTTGTTCCAACTCGCCGCGACGTCCTGCGCCGTAAGCGGGGAGCCGTCGTGGAATTTCACGCCCTTTCGGATCTTGAAGGTATAGGTCAGCCCATTGTCGGTTGGCTTGGGTATTTCGGTGCACAAGTCGCAGGTGAAATCGCTGGTTGACGACGGATTGTCTGGATCGACGCGGGTCAGCACACTGTAGAAAGGTGCCGTCGCGTGCACGACGGCGAAGGTGGTCTCCGCGATGCCCGTCGAGGCTGGGCCCGCCGTCGGCCGGGATCATGTAGGTCAGAATGCCGCCGCGTTTGGGAGCCTCGGCGAGGGCGCCGGTCGCCCACACACGAGGGCGACGGCCAACAGCAATCTCGAGCCTGAGAAAATCCTGGTGTGAACGGAGCGCGAGCGCCGGGAGCGAAGGAAATCCACGAAAATATTGCGGTTTTGCTCGTGCTTGTAGGCCACCGATGGTCCTCCAGCTGATGTTGACGTTAGCCTTGGGCCTTTCTTCTCTACCAGTGCCCGGCCGTCCGGGCCGATCGGGCACTGGGCCCGTGCCTCAGCCCTTGCAGCCCGGGGCGGGAGCGCGGGCGGCGCTGCAAACGGCGGCTTCAACCTCGAGTGAACAAAGTCGCCCCGGGCAGCGTTCAGCGAACGGGCTCGAGACGAGGCGCAAACCGCGGGACGAGCCCTGGCTGGGGGTCCTCATGGCGTCTCCCTTTCATCGCCGAATGCCTTATTTTATGCCCTGCAAGCGGATCGGCGCTGGGGCGGCATTCCTTTGCATCTAGTTGACGCGATAATAACGCTTCCCACCATTGTCAAATAGTCTAGCGGCTTGGATATCGGCAGGACGGATGTTCGCGCTCAAGGTTCCGGCAAAGCCACAAAAAAGCAAACCCCATTAACCCATGCGTGCACATCGCGCCGCAACATGAAGGGCGGCATTCAAGGGTGCAGCGTAGTTATCGCAACCCCGATCAAACATCGACATCCGATCGGCCTCCAGCGCGCAAAACGGGGACGTATTTCAAGAAACGCCAACGGGCATGTCGCGGTTCAAGCCGATGCCGTTGACCTCTCCACAGCGGCGGGGCGGCCCAAGCAACCGTCTTTCGTAGGGATCCCCTTTAATCGAGCTTATTGCGTAGCATCAATGTCGACGGTTGCCGGTTTGCGCAAATGCCTCGTCTCCGCATCATCCCAGGGTTAGCGAGGGGACACCCATTCTGTTGTCCGGCTCAACCGTTATTTCATGTTGAGCGATGACGATTTGGCCAGCCTTTGGCAGCTGTTCGAAGCCGAGCGGTAATGGCACTGATGAAGCGATCTAAAAAGATTGCAGGCGATAGCCACCGGCACACTGGCGATCAGCGCGGCCGCCATCGGCGGCGCCGTCAAATGACCGGTCGCCGCTTGCTCCGACCACCGGTTGTCATGTGCCCAACACGGTGCCGGTGGAAACCTTGCGGGACCAAAGCTTTCGACCTTTGCCGCAACGCCTCTTGGGCAAGAAGCCAACGAAATGCCCGTCCAGTTCGCGTGTGCCAGTGCGATCGACTTTAGCGCCGTGCGCAAGTATGTCGCGCTCGGGGTTCCAGGCGATCATTTTCTCTTGCCTGCGGAACGTCAAACGTAGGTCTCGCGACATCTGTCCGTCGGGGTCTTGCACCCCGCCTAGCGTCGTGAGCAAGCGCGCCAGATAGAAGCGCGAGCTTGCGGGTTTCGAAGTTCTCGATCAAATCCGTGAGGAGCAAAGTTCTTGTGGTGGCGTGGAAGAACACCACTTCGGTCACCACGATCCAAACCCCAGCTATGAGCTGTTTCCAGTGTGTTGATGGGTGCATAGACTTCGGTTGGCATGGGTCGAGGGCTCTGCCATTATGGGGGTGAAATTGTCGCAAGGGCACATCGCCGGTTTCGCACCCATCGATCGAGGCGATGGAGCCCGGGCAGCCCAACGGTGCGCCGCGCTCAAGCTGCTGGCCGCAGGTGCAAGCGCTCCACGACACTTGCAAAAAGCCGGTTCGCCAAAGACGAGATGGCTGGGCCGCCATCCCAGTTCTGCCCTGGCCTTGGCATAGGAGCCTGCGCGCGCCGCCGGTCATCATCACGACCAGATGCTCGCCGCCCACGACGCGCGGCGAGCCAAGCGGGCACGTGCCGCGGTCAGTTTGACAAGCACGGAGCAGCGGTCTGCGCACCGGGACACCAGGCGTTCAATTGCCAAGGCCGTCGCCTCGGCAGCATCATCGATATGCACAAATGACCACCAGCCATTGCCACTGCCGACCACCGGTGCGCGCCGACGCCGGATTTGTTCGAGCACGGGGCCGTCAAAAGACAGGCATTATCCCCGTAGAGCGCCATGGCGCAGCGCGATGCCTGCTGGCGAGGCTCGACTCGCGTGACCACATCTTCAGAGATGTCGGATGGCAGCGAGCGTGCGAAAAGTTCTTGGGGGCGCGGGGTCGAGGCGGGTCGCCTTCCGTCTCTTATCGCGCTACCACGCCAGCCGGAAAAGCTCTGGGCAAGGGAAGCGTTGAACGCCGACCTCGCGTGCGGCGGCCAACAAGTGGTCAGTGCCCTCTGTCCGCAATCGATTGCTCGCGGCAAAGGAGCGATCGAATGCGCGCAGATCGGAGGCTCCCTTCAAGTCGGTTAGCTCACGGACAATCGCGTCCGGTCCGGCGCCTTTGACCGGCGGCCTGAATGGCCTGTCGATCGAGAGCGTCTGCGACGACCGGCTCGGCACCGAGCTTGCACAAGCAAAGGCGCTTTCGCGCGCGGAGCGCGTGAGCCCAGTGGTCGAATGGCCGGCGCTTGCGAGCAATGGAATGAGGCGCTGGACCAACAGCTCCAGTCGCGCCGGCTAAGAAGATCCGCATTCTTACTCCTGGTCGCTTGCCCGTACGTGAGAGGTGCCTACCCGAATTCAGTGCGCAGATGGCGCGCCTCACCCTTCGAGGGTGGTGCGGCGCGCCGCTGGGTGTGTGTGTTGCAACTTGCCCTGGCGATCGGGCGTTGCGTTGTCAGCTGAGCGTGCGGCCCTTGTCCCACGGGTCGCGCCGCCGACCGTGTTCGAAGATTGGCGAGGCCCGTACCGTGCCAAGTCCTGAGCCAAGTCCTGGACAGCGCCACGGCAATCCATGTAGCACTTTGGCATGTTCGCTTTTGGCTGGATTCCTTTGGCGCTGCGCCGAGGCACCGCCTTGGTTTACCGAGGCTTTGGCCTCACAAAAACGTGTCGAACCGAAACGCCGGCGGGACCCCTTCTCTGCGACGGGCGGAGACGGCGAAACCGTCGTGTTGACGAGGACCCGAACGCGGGAGCGGGTGGAACCTTGGCGCAGTCTTGGCTGCCTCGTTTCACGCGTGGGGTCGCTGCCCTGGCCAAGACGCTTGGTCAAAGTTGGCCAAAGCTGTGCCAGCGCCGTGCGTCGGCAGCAAGCACTGGGTTAGGAGACGCGATTTGGTGAGCTGAGGTCGATGCGAGCGAGCAGAGAGGAGCCACGGCCATGCGTGAGCGACCGCAGGAGTATGTTCTCGACATCTATAAGCTGGTCTGGGAGGGTTTGTGGCCTTGTCGCAGTGGCTGTTTGCCTTTCGCTACGAGGCAGCGCGCCGTGGTCCGTGGCGAGCGGGTGCTCGTCGTGGCGATTTCGATCGCGGCCTTGATCCGCGTTTGCCGATTAGGAAGAATGGGCGGCGTTGGCCTTAGGTCTTTGACTCATTGCCTCACCCTGGGCTCTTGGATTTCCGGTCGCGGCGGCAATGAAAAATTGGCGTTGTGCTCGTCTATCTGGCAGGCCTTGAGCTGTGGCTCATCACAATCACGAATGGCCCGCCAAGGTCGGCCTGGAGGATCGCGGCGATAGGGTCCGTCAAGTCTGGGCTGCGCGGGCGAAGAGGCCGCGTCGCACCTTCGCGCTTGGTGCCGCGAAGCGGCGTGGAAGCGAAGATACTCAAGCCGAGAGCACGGCCACGCGCGCTCGGAGAAGACCACCGGCTACCAAAGAGATTGCGTTGCGCGCTTCAGTGCCAAGACGGCGCTGCCGTCAGCCGTTGGTCAGCCGCGATGAGTTTCGTCCACGACTGACAAAGGTCCGCGTGCGCCTCGGACCTTATCTGGCGCGCTTTTTCCAATGATAGGTGCCTGGGAAATCCGTTTGAATTGCCAACTTGCTCGCCACGCGCGTCCTGGCAGCACAGGCACCTGCAAGGGCATCCCAACGCGGTGTGTCGATGCGGCGGCTCGCGGGGCTCTTGCGGGCGCTGTCTGGCTGGGGCGCGCTTTTGGCAATCGGTTGGGTTGGATTGAGCGGCGGTGGTGGTGCTCGAACTGCTTGGTGATAGCGCATCACCATTAGGCTGCACGGTTCAGGGCTCGGGCCCGCTTGGCGGGTGCGGCCCCGGGGCAGCCCGTTTTGGGCAAGACCTCCTCCCCGAGCGGAAGGGACTAAGCTTGGCAGTGCCAGGCTTGCCTCGCCGCTGCGAGCTAGGCCTAAAGGCCGGGTGGTGCGGCAAAGGAAATGGCGTAAATGCCCATCACGGTTCGCGCTTTCCGATGGGACCTTTGCTGAGGCACCCAGGCCCTAGGCGGGTTGCAAACGCGAGTTCAATCTCGTGTCAGGTAAGCCGGAGGCAGGCCGATGCAGTCGTTGGGCTCTATGGCAGTGCGTTTGCGCCAAACGCCCTTGCAGCGGCTGTTGGAACAGCTTCGCCTCGGATCGCACGCTCGCGTGTGCGACCATCGCGGCGCTCGTCTGCGGCATGGGGTGTCTCGGGTTATTCGTTGCCGCCCACATCAAGGATAACCTCGTACACAAGGCTGCGGCGGCGACGGCCATGTATATGGACAGCTTTGTTGCGCCGTTGGCGCAGGAGCTGGCCACGCGCACAACCCTCTCGGCCGCCACCCAAGCCGAAATGAGCAAGCTGCTGTCCCCGGCTCGCGGCAGGGCGACCTCTGGTCGGTGTTCGCATCTGGGTGGGGCAGACCATCGTTTTCAGCAACGACAAGGCGGCCATCGGCAAGTCCTTTCCCAGCAACCCAGAGAGCGAACTTGCATGGTCCGGCCACGTGACCGGCGAATTCAACCAAATCGACGAGGACGATGAGCAGATCTTCGATGTTCCACTGCCCATCCTGGAAGTCAACGCTCCGGTTCGCGAGCGTGGCACCGGGCGTATCATTGCCCTGATCGAGACCTATGAGGCCGCCGCCGAGCTCGAGACGCGCATCCTAACCGCGCAGGCCTTCGTCTGGCTTCTGGTCGGCGCCTCGACACTGGGCATCGGTCTGCTGCTGCTAGGGCGTCATGCGCAGTGCGCGACTCAAGCAAAATTCGCTCGCTAGCCAAATCGTCGAGTTGCTGCGCATGAAAGCGGACGTCGAGGGAGAGCAACGGCGCCTTCGGCGCGCCGCACGTAGCGCCAATGAAAACAACGAGCACAATCTTCGCCGTATCGGCACCGAGCTCTACTCAGGGCCGGTGCAACTGATCAGATCTCGCGCTCCTGAAGATTGAGGCCGTTTGTGCATCGGCGTTTGCGGGGGCATCAGGTGCCTCCCGCGCACGTTGAGGACATCGAAATCATTCGCCAAGCACTTGGCAAAACCTTGGACGAGATGCGCAACGTTTCCTCCGAGCTGATCCTGTTCGAAATCGACAACCTTTCGCTGGCCGATTCGGTACGCATGGCCGCCCGCCGGCATGCACGCAAGACCGGTCGACCCGTTCGCTGTGACGCAGGCGATGTCGCCGCGGCGGACGTGCATGGGCAGTTGAAGACCTGTTTTTACCGGTTTACCCAAGAGGGGCTCGATAGGGCGTCGCACTATCGCGACGGGCTGTGAGCATGCGGTGCGCGCCAGTCGCGATGGCGAATCGATCGGCATCGAGGTGATTACGGGGCAACCAAACCAGAGCGGGCAGCAAGAGGCCTTTTTGCGCAGTGTTAGCAGTCTGCGCGATCGCGTGGAATCGTGGGGCGGAACATTCGAGGTAAAGAACGACCCTGCCAGGGTGCCTCGATCATTGCCCGTTTTGCCTTTACCGAACTGGGTGCCGTGCATGGTTGAAACGATTACGTTCGCGGCGGTCGACGAACACCCGCTGTTTCGGCAAGGGCTAATTCAATCCTTGCAACGCGCCGGAAGGCCTGATCTGCGTTGCCGAAGGGGAAACGGCCGCCGATGCGCGTCGCATTGCGGCTTTGCAGAAGCCCGATATTCTTATTCTAGAGATTTTAATTCGCGGCGGAGGCATCGCGGCAGCGCGCCGATCCTTTCTGCGCACCGCAAAACCAAAGTGCTGGTTCTGACCGCGTCGGATGACGACGTGCACCTCACCCACGCTCTCCGCGCCGGTGTGCGGGGCTACGTTTTGAAGGGAATAAGCGGCAGCGAATTGGTCGAAATCATCAGGGGTGTGCAGGCCGGCGAGCCGTATATCGCCCCGGCGCTGAGTGCCCAACTTCTGGTATCTTCGAGCCTCGATACCCAGCCGCTGGTCAGCGCGCATGCCGAACTCTCCCATCGAGAGCAGCAGGTCCTTGCTGGCGTCTGCAAGGGGCTGACCGACAAGGAAATCGCCGACAAGCTCCATATCAAACCGAGCACGATCAGGTATTATTTGGCGCACATCTTTAAGAAGCTAAAGGTGCACAACCGGGTCCAGGCCCTGCAGATGTCGCGGGGTTTCCTCAAGACTTAATCCTCAAGACGTAACTCAAGACTTAAGCGAGTGAGACGAACATGTCTCACTCCTCCCCGCGCAGCTCGCGATCCGACCCGCTCCGGTGCGGCGGCACACGATCGGCAAGTCTTTTTGGCAATCACCCTTCTGAGCTCCGGCTTGCCTGCTAGTTGTGATTGCGATCAACCTGATCGTAGAAGCTCCTGGCGTCGAGGGCCTTGGCCGAACCCGAAATTCCCGTGAGCAAAACCAAGGCAACAAGGGCGGATGTGATGGTCTTCATAACTGTCTCTCCTTTGATCGCTTGAGCTCATCGCCTGTGAGCTCATGGAAGGAAGGTAGCGATCAGGGCTTTCCGCGCCGAGCTTCGGAATTGGCAGGTTTTCACCTGACCTTTCCGGGCCAGGCGAAAACGTCAAGGCGCGCGAAGAAGTTGCGCCGTGCATGGGGCAGTTTTCATCAATCCGGCGCACGACGAACAAGGTGGGCGGGCAAGAGCGGCTAGACGTTGCCCATCAAGACCGTCGAGAGGAGGCAGGCCGCCGCACGGCGCCGTGTCGGCGCGGCGAGCCGCGTTCGCGGCGCCAAAATGTTATTTGTTTGAACCAGATGGCCCCTTGCGATGTTCTCCTCAGGAGATGCGGGCCACTACCAGCGGCCCGTGACATGGTACGAATGCCCACAGTCACTCTGGCATCACCACCCGAACGGCCTGGTCAAGCTCGTGCTTTTGCCGAAAGCACGTCAACGGTAGCGGCCGCGGACCCTCACCCCAGGCGATGCCGAATTGGTTACGTTCGACGGCATCGTCGAGACAAAAGACGTCTGCCGCGAGGCATGGCTCTTTGCCCCTTCAACCGTTCGGATGATCCCTAGGGAACGGGTCAGATGCGAGGGCGAGGCTGAGCACACGCCACGCTTCACGACCTAGCGCGATTTGAGGAGAACACGCATGGCTCGCACATCACCACGCCAACGCAAGACCACCGGACGCGTCATGCACGAATTCAAGCATGGCGAATTGAAAAGCGGCCCGGGTGGTAGGGGCGAAAAGGTTAGGAATAGGCGACAGGCCATCGCCATCGCGCTCAGTGAAGCCGGCGCTTCAAAATACGAGGGTGCCACCGAGAATAGGAGGCATTAGCAGCAGGTCCAAGCGCAGCGAGGCGCGCGCGGCGCGACGGGACAGCAGGAGCGGGAGGGCAGATCACATGTCGGTGCGCGCGATCGGCGCGAGCTCGCGCGCCATGGGCGGTCGCAATGCCAAGAAACTGACGCGCCGGGGCGCTAAGGCTGCGCGTTCGAGAGCCCGACGCAGCGGCAGCGCATCCAAGGCGCAGCTCTACCGCCGGGCCAGGGCGCGCGCCATTCCCGGGCGATCCCGAATGAGCAAACGGCAGCTTGAGAACGCGCTCAACTAGGCGCTGGCCAAGACGCGGGCCGATTGTGGAGCACGGACCATGCCTGACCTCTCCCCTTTGAGGTGGCGCATGGTTGATGCCCAACTCGCTCGCCGCGGCATCCAAGATCGCTCCGTCATGGCGGCGATGGGCAAGGTCCCGCGCGAGGCTTTTGATCGCGGCGGCCCTCGAGGAGTTCGCTCTATGCCGACGCGCCGCTACCCATCGGCGAAGAACAGACCATCTCCCAACCCTACGTCGTCGCCCTGATGATCGAGGCAGCGGCGGTCGGGCCGGGCGACCGCGTGCTCGAGGTCGGTGCCGGGTCGGGCTATGCCGCGGCCGTTCTCAGCCAGATTGCGACGGCGGTCTACGCCATCGAGCGCCATCCCTCCCTGGTCGAAGCCGCCCGCGCGCGCTTCGCTCGGCTTGGCTACGATAACCTTGAGATCCGCGTCGGGGACGGGACATTGGGTTGGGCGCCAGCCGCACCCTTCGACGCCATTCTCGTCTCGGCCGGTGGCCCGAAAATCCCCCTGGCACTAAAGCAGCAGTTGGCTACCGGCGGCCGGCTGGTGATCCCCGTCGGCGCCTCCGAACGCAGACAGAATTTGCTGAGGGTCACCCGCACAGGTGAGGCCGCCTTCGAGGAGGAAAACCTTGGCTCGGTGAAGTTCGTGCCGCTGATCGGCAAGGGCGGTTGGCCGGAAGTCGGTGGCCCAGAAGTCGGCCGCGAACGCCGCGTCCGCATGCAGAACCTGCCCGAGCTGATCGGCGGTCGGGCCGAAGCCTTGCCCGCTCTTCAATGAGGCATCGTTTGGGAAGTTGTTTGATCGTTTCGCAGAGCAGCTGGTCGGTGAAGCTGAGCCATGGCACCTCGGAGTTCTACCGAGCCCGGGCGGCAATCACGCAGCACCTCATCGCCCAGCATGGCTTTACGGTTGTCGCCGTCGAGGCGGATTGGCCGGATGCGACGGCCATCGAGGGTTACGTGCCCCAGCTGCCGAAGGAGGCGGGTGTCGATAGGCCATTCCAGAGGTTTCCAACCTGGATGTGGCGAAACGTCGAGGTCCGCGAGCTGGTGGAATGGATGCGCGCCTACAACCCAGACCAGGCTGCCGAACGGCAGGCGGGGTTTTACGGTCTCGACATCTACAACCTGCGTGGTTCGATCGCGGCGGTGCTCGGCTATCTGGACATAGTCGCTCCGCAGGCGGCCAAGGTGGCCCGCGAGCGCTACGGGTGCCTCATGCCGTGGCAGAAGGAGCCCTCGACCTATGGTCGGGTCGTTCTCTCCGCGGGGTACCGTAAATGCGAGGCCGCCGTCGTGGAACAATACCGCGAGCTGTCGCTGCGTCGGCTACAATACTCCCGAACCGACGACGACAGGTTTCGGGATGCGGCGCAGAACGCCCGGCTCGTGGCCGCTGCGCAACGCTCTACCGGGTTATAGTACTACGGCGGTGCGGGGCCTGGAACCTGCGCGACACGCATATGTCCGAGACGCTCGCCCATGTGGTCGAGGCGCGCGGTGTCGCGCCCAGGGCCGTAGTCTGGGCACGCAACTGCCATCTCGGTGATGCACGCCTCACCGAGATGGGAATAATGCGCGAGGAGCTCAACCTTGGCCAGCTTTGTCGTGAGCGCTTCGCAGGCAAGGCTGCGCTGATCGGCTTTGGCACGCACTCCGGAACGGTCGCAGCGGCGAGCGATTGGGATGGCGCGATGGCAGTGATGCGAGTGCGCCCCTCACACGCCGATAGCTACGAGCGCCTTTGTCATGCTGCTCGGTTGCCCCGCTTCCTGCTTGCTCTGAGGTCAGACGACGCGCTGCGGTGCCGCTTAGCCGAGCCACGGCTGCAGCGCTACATCGGTGTCGTCTACCGACCAAAGACCGAGTTCGCGAGCCACTATGCGGAAAGCTTCGTTGTCCCGGCAGTTCGAAGCCTTCGTCTGGTTCGACGCAAGTTGTGCGCTCACTCCTTGGCTGCGAGACAGAAGACGGCCGGCGCTCCCGATACTTACCCGTTCGGCCTGTAGCTCCGCCGGCAGGTGATGGCAGGTGGCAAGCATGGAGCGATGACCCGAAAGGAGCATGACATAGTGAGAAAGCAAAAACGCGCCAAAGTCCCGAAACTTGGCAAACAGGATCGTTGGCCGAGAGCGACTACGGTGTGCGCGACTCCGAGCCTGAGGCGACAGAGGATCGCGCCACACAAAGGACGAGGGCTGGACGCCCGATGAGAAGGGCCATGGCAGGGAAGGCCGAAGCAAAGGCCTTGGCGGCAGCGGTGGCCAGGCGACGGGGCGATCGGGCCCCGATCCGAAAGCATCCTAGCACCGAGGTGTGAAGCATCGGCGGTTTAGCCGTCGTCCGGAGCTTGCTCGCCGCCGCTCGCTCACGGTCGTCGTAGCCGCGCCGACTGCTGTAAAACATCAGCGCCATTAGGCCACACCCGATCAGAACCGAAAAGAAGACGCCCAAACTGAGTGCGATCCAGCCATGGACGCTCATATGTGCCGTGCTGCCCCGCCAAGCGCTGACCATAAATGTGAGCGCCAGGCCAAGAAGCCCTAAAAGCACCAGCAGGAGCAGGATCGTCGGCAGGTGGCGGCGCATCCCAACCTCCTCCTTTGCGGAACGCTGTTTGCGCAAGCCTCTTGGCAAGAGGCCCGCTCAGTTCAATGCTCCACGCAACATTGGGTAAATGGTTTGCACCTTCCGCCTGAGCCGCCGAGCTGCCACGCACCCATCCTCGCCGCGGCGGCAACCGGCTAGCGTGCAGCGACGGCTTCGGCGGCAAGCAAATCCTGGTACTCGGGATGGCGAGCCATAAACGCGCGCACGAACGAGCATTGCGGCACCACTTTAATTCCCTGGCGTCGGACGTCCTCGAGAATGCCGTGCACAAGCCGCGCACCGATGTTGCGACCGCGCAAGGAAGGGGGCACTTCGGTGTGGAAAATGGCAATGGCGCCGGGCGAAGGGTCGGTAGTTGGCCACGTGCAAAAGCCGGCCTCGGTCTCAAGCTCGTAGCGGTTGAGCGCGGCGTTATTGCGAATGGCTTGCATGGCGCGGCGACTTCTTTGCGATCTTGGCGAGAACGGCGTTCGTTCGCTGGCGAAACGCCATCCTCCGCTCTCCGTTGCACGTCATTTGGTCGTTCACGAGCTCGGATGCTAGAGGCTCTACGAGCACCGTGCGTGGTCGCACCGGGAGCTCTCAACACCTGCGCTAGCGCCAACCCCTACGGCCTAAAGCAAGAGCTTGTCGACCTTTTTCCGCCTCCAGCGGTGCTTTTGCCCGCATCTGAGCGCCCTGATCGCGCCGAAATATGAATAGCGTGGCCCTTGCGGCAACACGCGGCTCCGGGACGCTCGCCGAACCTGCTGGCTCGTGCGGCTCAGGTCGCGCCTTGGCGAGGCGACCGATCAAGCCGCGGCGGGGACAGGTCCGGCTCGGCATCCAGCGCCAGCCGGCGCGCTGCATATTTGAGGGTTCGCCGCCAGCCTGCACCCAAGTCAGGCGCCAATGGCGGCTTTTACGCGTGTGCGGGTGTGAGCGGCAGCTCACGGATGCGAACCCCGTCGCATTGGCAACGGCGTTGGCAATGGCGGCCGCGGTCGGGCCTTGTGCCGATTCGCCGGTGCCGAGGAAGGGTTGACCCGGTCGGTCGATGAGGTGCACCTCGACATGGTCGGGTAGATCGGCGAAGCGCAATATCGGATAAGGTGCTCCAATCTCGGCTCCTGATGCGGGTTTCATCGAAGGCCACTGCCTCGCGCAACGTCCAGCTCGTTGACTGCACAATTCCACCTTCGATCTGGTTGCGCACGCCATCCGGATTGACGATCTCGCCGCTGTCGTCGGCAGCCACGAACCGCGCAGCGGCGTATCTGTCCGCTCTGCGCGCTCGACCTCGAGCTCGGCGGCCACCGCGGTATGAGGCCGCCAGGTTCTTATATTTGGCAAACGCGAAGCCGCGGCCGTATCCCACGCCCGGTTTCGCGAGGCGTCACTCCAACCGAATTTCGCGGCCGCTCAGCTCAACGACCGCACGGGCGCGGGCGTCAGCCAAGTGCCGCAAACGGAATTCGACCGGATCGGCGCCGGCGGCAAGCGCCAGTTCATCCATGAAACTCTCGAGCGAAAACACGTTCATGTAGGCACCGAGGCCGCGCAGGGCAGAGACCCGCAGCGGCATCTCGAGGATAAAGCGGTGCACGATGCGCATATTGGCGAACTGATAGAGCGGGATGGCGTTGCGGTCGCCGCCGCCCGTGGCTGCGGGATAGGCTCCGGCGCAGGCTGGGCGAGGCTCGCTGCAGATGCCAAGCCGGCATCAGGTTGCCGGCGCCGCCCGGACGCGTCGAGTGGGCGTTGCTCCACACCTCGTATTGCCAGCTCGCGATGTTGCCGCGGTTATCGAGGCTGGCCCGCGCGCCGTCACCATCGCCGGTCCGAAAGGCTCCCAGGCGTGCTCCTGGTCGCGCATCCATTGCGGCGGATGGGTCGGCCGGGGGCGCCATTGCCACAAGGGCGGCATCGGCGGCGACGTCGTCGGCCCCATTGTGACCGTAGCGGCCCGAGCCCTCCATATGGACGCAACGGATCTTGTCTTGCGCCAGGCCCAGCATCTCGGCGAGCGCCGCGCGGGCAGGGTAGACGCCTTGCGCATGCGTCCATACTGTTAGAGCGCCGGCTCGGCCTGCGCCACGGCGCAGGAGGGGCCCAATTGACCCGTGTAACTGATAGGGTCGGTGATAGACCGCCTCCAGCGAGCGCCCTCAGTCTCGGCAACGTTGCCGACCGAGGCGATGACGTACTCCTTAGAGACGGCGTTGCGCACCCAATCGTAGAGCCCATTTGGGTTCGGGAGTACCTTGTCTTCGTCCCACTGGCTGGCCAGTGCCAGCGCGTCCATCGCCTGCACGGCCTGGAATTCGCGTTGGGCTGCGACGGCAGAAAGTGGCCGTCGCGCACGACCCTAAGCACCCCAGGCATGCGCTCGACGGCAGCAACTCGACGGAGCGTAGACGCGCACCATAGCTCGGCGGACGCACAACCCGCGCGTGCACCATACCGGGCAGGCGCAAATCCTGCACATAGAGCAGTCCCACCCGTCACCTGGCGGGGATGTCGACGCGCGCCATCGGCTTTTGCCGATCCAGCGGTAGCTGCCGGGCTCTTTGAGCTGGATTGCGGGCGTGCTTCCAGGTGCAGGACCTCGGTTGTGGCAAGCTCGCGATAGTCGGCGCGGCGGCCGTCGGGGCCGCTGATGACGCCAGCATTTGCCGTCAGCTGCTCGGCCGGGATGCTGAAGCGCGTGGCGGCGGCGGCAATGCAGCAACTGGCGCGCTTGTGTGCGCAGCGTGGCGGATGGCCGTGGCGCTGTCGCTGCATTGACTGGCTGCCGGAGGTGTAGCCCTCGTTGAGGAGTCCTGGCCGTGTCCGCGGTGATGAAGTGTGATGTCCTTCGGTTCGACGCTCGAGTTCCTCGGCCGCGACCTGCAACAGCGCAGTCTTGATGCCTTAGCCGAGCTCGGCCTTACCGGTGAAGACGCTGATGCCATTGGCGTCGATGCAGATCCCAGGCATCGAGCATGGGCGTGGTGCGAAGATCTGCCCGGCAATCGCGGCGGTGCCGATCTGGGCCGTCGCGCTGGGAAACTGGCGAGCGAGCCAGCGTGAAACTCACCACTAGGGCCGAGCCGGCCCCGAGCAGCGATCGTCGTGACAGCGTGGCCGCAAGCCTACTCATCGCCGTGCATCCTGTGCGGGTGAAGCATCAACTCTGGCGGATCGCTCGGCCTGCGCGGCGCGACGCACAGCCGCCAGAATGCGCGTAAGTGCGTGCCGCAGCGGCACAGGTTCGCACTCAGGTACGTGCGGATCTCCTTGTCGGAGGGTTTCGAATTGCGGCGAAGCAAGGCCCTCGGCGCGCATGATCATGCCGGCTATACGGAAACCGCACTGCGCCGCCTGCTCGGCGATGAAGGCGCGCTGCACAGGACCCGGATTGTCGATGCCGCCAAGCCCCTCAAGGTCGTGATCTGGCGGCCCTGGGTCACGGCGATTGGCGTGATACAGGATAGGGATGGGCCGGTCGTCCAATAGCACGGTGCAGGCGCCACACTGGCCGGCAGGCCACTAGCGCGAATTTAGCGCCATTGAGCCCGATCTCATCGCGCAACACATAGAGCAGCGGTGTTGCCGCCTCGGCCCTCGACCGGATGCGGTCGACCATTGATGTTGAGCGTGAGCATCGAACCTCCTGGGTCTGCGCAAAAAGCAGGGTCGCGATCGCGATCAGAGGTTCCCGAGCGCCTGCCGCGCCGCACGCACCGTGTCCTCGAGCCCGCTCCACGCCGGTTGGTCGCTGAAGTTGCTGCGCAGGTAAGCCATGAGCTCGGCGATTTGTCTGTCGGTAAACGCCGCGCCAAACCCTGGCATTAGGGCGGCCGGAGAGGCCTTGGGCGGGTCGATGCCCTCGAGAATGACGTGGGTGAGATTGCGGGCGTCGGCCATTGCCACCACCTTGCTGGACGCCAAATTAATACCATGGGCGGAGAACGCCTGTCCGGTCGGCTCGTGACAGAGCGCGCAAGCCCCGCGTAGATCACCGCGCCATCGGCGCTACCTGCAGCGGGCGATGCCGGTCGGGGCGGTGAGCTTGCGCCTTGGCCGCGCCCGCGGCTTGCCGCCTGGCTGGCCGTGGCCGGACCAAGCGTGGCGCCGATGTAAGCGGCGATGGCTTTCACATCTTGCTCGGAGACGGTGCCCAAGTTGTTGGCCACGGGCTGCATGGGCCCGGCGGCGACGCCGTGTGGCGGCACAAAAGCCGTTACGCAGGTAAGCCAAAGGCTGCTCGCTTGTCCACGGCTCTGGCGCCGGCGAGGCCGCGTTCAAGGCCGGGGCGTGCCAGCCCATCGATTTCCCCGCCGTCGAGGTAACGATCGTTCGCTTCCGCGCCCAACCGGTTGCGTGGGGTGTGACAGGCCCCGCAATGGGCGAGACCTTCCACCAAATAGGCGCCACGGTTGAGTTCGGCGCTGAGGGTCAGATCGGGCTTGAGCTCGCCCGCTTTGAAATAGAGTAGTTTCAGCCCGCGATCAGGGCCCGCTCAGACCAGGGAAGGGCAGCTCGTTGTTGGGTGTTTCCGGCCCGCACGGAGTTCGCGTGTCATCAGGAAGGCGTAGAGCGCGCGCAAGTCGCCGACCGATGCCTTGGTGAAATGATCGTAGGGAAAGGCCGGATAGAGGTGCGCGCGTCGCGCCGCACGCCCTCGCGCATGGCCCGCAAGAAGGCCGTCTCCGACCAAGACCCAATGCCCGTATTGGCATCGGGTGCTTAATGTTGCTGGCATAAGATCGTGCCGAATGGCGTCTTGAGCGGGCGTCCCCGCATAGGGGGCTCCATCCTGTTTGGTGTGGCAGACGTTGCAATTGCCGATCAGGGCAAGCTCGGCCCCTTTGGCGACGAGGGCCCGATCGAAGCTGGCAGCCGACGGCTGTTGCATCACCGGTAAAGCCGGTTGTCGGCTGAAAAAGATAAAGCCGACGGCCCCGAGCAGGACGAGGCTGAGAACCCCCAATAGCGCGCGCCTCAGCCGCATTCTCGACTCGCACGCAAGGGCCCCGGCAGGGGCTGCCACCATCAACGCCACCACAACGATCAAGCTGCCCGCTTGTTCCCAGCCGGACTGGGTCGGCCCGGTCGGGTGGCGGCCCGCCTTAGCGAAAGCGAGCGAGCTGTTGCAGCAAGGCCTCGTTGAACTGCACCGGGTCTTGCACCTGCGGTTGAATGGCCAAGCTCTGGAAACGTGAGGAGCACGGACCCCTTGATCCGCTGATGGGCCAGCTGGCCCAACTCGGGGTAGTTGCCAAGTGCGCTTGCCATCTCGGCTGGCGCCCGATCCTTGCCGATCGCGGTGGTATCACCTTCTGGCCGATCAGCAGTGTGGTCGGCACCGCAATGCGGTCGAATTCATAGACGACGGGTTGGCTCATAATCATGTCCGACGTCAGGGCCTGGTTCCAAGCAACGAGCTTGCCGGCGTCGCCGGCATACATGCCGGCAAGCATCTGCACCCAACGATCGTAGGCTGGCTTCCAGGTACCGGCATAGTAAGGTGGCCTCCTGGTAGCGTTTGATGCTCTCAAAGGAGGTCTTGCGCTCCCCGCTCATAGAGCTGATCCACGCCAACGAGCGGTACGCCCTTGGCTTTCCAATCTTCGAGCCCAATCGGGTTGACCACGATCAAGCCCGTCATGTCCTGCGGGTACATCAACGCACTATCTGAAGGCAAGCATGCCACCCATCGAATGCCCCAGCATGATCGGCCGCTCGACGCCAATGCCGGCGAGGAGGGCGTGTGTATTGGCGGCCAGCTGATGCAGGCTGAACTGATAGGCTTGCGGCTTGCTGCTGATTTGCAGAAGCCAATTTGATCGGGGACGACGACGCGATAGCCTTCATCGCGCAGCGGTCAATGCTGGCCTCCCAAGTGGCGGCGCAGAAATTCTTGCCATGCAACAGGACAATGGTCCGACCGTTTGGCTGCTCGGGCCGCACATCCATGAATGCCATCGACAGCGACTGCCCCTGGGATTGGAAGTCGTAGTGATGAACCGGCTGCAGGTAGTCGAAGTCGGCGAGCAGCGGATCGGCGCCTGCCGGTTGCGGGGTCGTCGTGAGCGCAACAAGAAGCCCTAGCACGGGTCGAATACCAGCCATGCGCTACCTCCGCGGGCTCTGGTCCCCTCGCGCCCAACGCCGGGCTCGGCCGGACGGGCTTGCCGTCGTTCGTCGAGGCGACCAAGGTCGGCCGACCCGACGGCAAGGTCTGCAGCGCCCACCCAAATCGGTCGGCCCCGCCCGGGTTCAGGGAATTGCCACGGCCGGCAGGCGAAGGCTCGATCTGTATCTACCGCAAAGGCAACGTCGTCCAGAAAGCCCGGTTCCCAAGCGGCACGGGATGGAGGTTTCTCGCCGCGCGCCAGGGGACCCTGGCGCGCCACAAGCGACGCGGACGACATCGCGTCTCATTGCGCGTGCCCTGCGTTTGGTTCTCGACTAAAGGCCCTGGTGCCTCCGGCACTAGGGTCGTGGTGCCTCCGGCACTGGGGTCGTGGTGCCTCCGGCTGGGGTCGTGTGCCTCCGGCACTGGCTCCGGCGCTAGGGTCGTGGCGCCTCCGGCGCTAGGTCCCGGCGCCTCCGGCACGTTCCGCCTCTCGCAAGCCTGAAACGCTCACGCTTCGAAGGCGTTGTCAGCTTGCCACATCCGCTTTGCATCGGCTGGGAAGTCTAACAGATGGCCACGACAGCGAGCACGCTTGGCGACGATCGCCTCGACCAGGTTCACGATGTGCAGCGTCGCCTGAAGGCGATCTTCATCGGCTCGGTTGGCAACCTGGTCGGAGTGGTATGACTTTTATGCCTATGCCGCTTTTTTGCGCTTTATTTCGCCAAGCTCGTTTTCCCGGGGAAGACCCGGTGGTGCAGCAGCTGAACGCTGCCATCCTATTGCCATCGGCTTTATCGTGCAGACCGATCGGGGGCTGGCTCTTCGGCCACCTCGCCGACCACTACGGCCGCCGCAGCACCCTCATGCTATCGGTCCTCTTGATGTGCTTCGGCTCCCTGATGATTGCCGTGACCCCGACCTATGCCAGCATCGGCGTGCGCAGCGCCTGTGCTGCTGGAGCTCGCGCGCGTGTCGTCCAGGGCTTGAGCCTTGGCGGGGAATACGGCACCAGTGCAACCTATCTGACCGAAGTAGCCGCACGAGAAGCATCGCGGCTTTTACTCGACGTCTGGTACGTGACGCTGATCGGCGGCCAGCTCGTGGCCATTGTCGTGCTGCTATTGCTGCAGCAGGTCTTTCTCAGCGCCGACCAGTTGCGGGCCTGGGGTTGGCGCATCCCCTTCGTCATCGGTGCGCTACTCGCCGTCATAGCCTTGGTCATGCGCCGCAATCTGCATGAAACCGAGGACTTCATCGCGGCCAAGAAAGGTGGTGCGACGCGAGATTCGCCTGAAGGCTCTCCTCAACTATCCGCGCGAAGTGATGCTGGTCATCGGCCTGACCATGGGCGGCACGACCGCCTTTTATACCTACACCACCTATATGCAGAAGTTTTGAAGCTCTCGGTCGGGCTCAGCGATGGGCAAACCACCCTGGTAACCGGAGCCTCGCTCGTGTTCGCGCTTTTTGCAGCCGATCTATGGCGCGCTATCGGACAAGATCGGCCGCAAACCCTGCTGATTTGGTTTGGCGTGACCGGCACCCTGTTCACGGTTCCGCTCCTTTACGCGCTGCAGGGGACCAAGAGCGCCCTCGTTGCGTTCCTGCTGATTGCCGCCGCGTGGCTCATCGTCGCGGGCTATACCTCGATCAACGCGGTGGTTAAAGCCGAGCTGTTTCCGACCAGGTGCGGGCAACGGGGTGGGCGTTGCCATACGCGCTCACCGTTTCGATCTTCGGCGGCACCGCCGAGTCCATTGCGCTCTGGTTCAAATCAATTGGTCATGAAACCTGGTTTTATTACTACCTGACGGCCGTTATCGCCACCTGCGCTGGTGGTCTATCTGACAATGCGCGACACCAAGCATCACTCGGCGATGGGGCGCCATGAGATGATCATTGCGGAAGGGCTGCTGTTTGCGCCGGAAGGCGATAGACAAGGGGCGGCGAGCCGCCGACAACGGCTTGGCATCCGGGTCCGATCGATAGCGCCTTCTTGGCTCGGCGGTTTGAGTTTTAGCCTAAGCCCGCCGATCAGCACTTCGGACCGGGACGAAAGGTATCCTCGATCCGCTCGACAATGCGGTCAAAGATGTGGCGCTGATCCGATCGATAGATCATCGCGAAACTGTTAATGCGTTGGCCCCCGCAACTGAACATCGCCTTTTCGTAGAAGATCTTACCGTTTCCTTCGCCCGACAGGGCAAACCAGCTGCCGCCGAGGCGGTGGTAGCCAATCCGATAGTCAGCGTAGGAATTGTGCGCAACGTAGCTCTGGTAGCTCGCCGGCGTAAGAGTTCGCCTCGTTGCTGAGCGTGCCGACGAGCAGGCGCGCATCGCCATTTTTAGCAACGAACAGCTGTCCATCGCCGGCTTCGGCCGTACGCTCCACGGCAAAGACATTGCTTGGATATTGGAGGCTGAAACCGTAGCGCGGCGTTGCTATAGGTGTGCCAATCGTCCGCCCCACGCGCCAACGGTCGTCCCCACCAGAAGCCAACAGCCAGCGCGCCGATCGGCCCAAGGCGTGGGCAGAAGGTTTTTGCAAGCGTTTGCCGCATTGGCTTACCGGTCCCGCTGGGCTCTCGAGGTTAACGTCAACATGTCTTTCGCGGGTATCGAGCTCACCGCTGCCAACCCGGAGGCTTGCCGCCGGCAAGAGGCGCCGGACGGAGCCGTCCGGCGCCCGCTGCATTGCCTGATTAGCGCTTGCCTTCCAGTACGAGCTGTACCTTGTCGCCTTGCGTATCAACGATGGCGACGCGGTTTTCCCGCGGCGAAGAATTTGTGGCCCTTAAGCTTCGGAACCTGTTGGACCACCGTGTCGGAGAAGACCTGAACGTTGGCTCCGCGCGGAACGGACGACCCTTCGGTCAACGTCCCAAGCCGAGCGTCGAGTTACGATCCATGTCAATCGAGCGTAGCACGATTGCCTTTTCTTCCTCCGTCAGCACCAGAGCGCTTTGGCCGCCGCGGCTGTCGACGCGGGCGGTCTGCCCAGGGCCGCAATGACCTCGACGATCTCATAGGAGCTCCGGATCGACGATGCAAATTTCGTCGTCGACGACGACGTATTGATAGCTCCGGTAGGCGGGCACGACCGAGATAATGGAAGCGGGGAGCGCGACCAATCGGACCGAGGCGCGGGATGCGTGTCCCGACAGAAATTGAGATATTGAGCTTCGTGGCCCGATTAAGATTGCTCTCCTTAAGCAGCGTCTGGTGCACGTTGGTGCGTTGCTGTTCGGAAAGCTGAACCCGCTCCGCCTGAGCTCGAACGCTCCGGACGACTTCTGCGTCTCCCTGCCGTTGCGATCCTTCGACTGCGCCTGCCCGGAACCCATCTTTTCCTGCTCCTTGCCAGGAGCTTGGGCCGCTACCTTTGTCCTTCGACGGAGCTTGAGCGGTGCCCTTGCCGTCCTTTTCCGCGGTGCGGTCTGTGCACTGCCCTTCTTGTCTTATTGCTCTTTTTGTCGGAGCTTGCGCCGTTCCCTTGTCGCTCTTCTCCTGGGTTTGGGCGCCTTTCTCCCTTGCTCTGCTCTTTGTTCTGCGCGCCCTTCTCCTTGCTCTGCTGCTTGGTCTGCGCGCCCTTCTCCTTGCCGTTACTCTGGGCCGCGCCTTGCTCATTCTTCGGTTCGGCCTTGCGCTGGCTCGTGCCCCTTTGTGGCGAACCTTGCTCCTTGGTTTCGCCCTGGGTTTGTGCGGAGCCTGCTTCGTCTTCCGCCTTTTGCTGAGCGATGGCAGGCACGGCGCACATCACGAGCCGACGATCGCCGTGCCGGCTAATAGGGTGTGGCGTTGCATAATCGAAACTCCATTCCGTAGGAGGATTGCTGTCTAGCTGGAGCAACGATTAGGCACCTAAGTTGTTCCAGCCTTCCGCCGGGCCATTGCACGCGCGCGCGTGCAGCGGAGGAACGCCCGGAGAATGGCAACGCGAGACGGGCAATGGCAGTGCCTGCTCGACCGAGAAAGTTCCCGCCGAACCGCAAAAAAGAAAAAGATTGGAATGCCCCGCGTGCGTCGGCTGTGGTGAGGCCCCCACGCCAACGAATTGACATTCGCGGCAGACTTGCCGGCGCCGAGACCCGACAAGGCTGTTGCGCGCAACGGTGCGCGCCGTCCGCCCGATCGCTTCGGTCTCAGCGATCGGCCCTGTCTAGAAATTGCAGCCGGCGCAGGCCAGCGCGATCAAACTGTGAAGGCGACATCCGGCCGTCGCTGCCGTGCGCGGCGGCCGGAATCGAGGAAGGTATATCGAGAGCTTGCGCCATGGCTAAGGGTTTGGGCCTATAGTAGGTTTGCCTCGATGACGGTGACCGCCGCAGCGTTCTGGGTGGCGGTCACGGCCACCGTTGGGAGGCTTAGCCGACGGCTTTCAGATTGATCTTGCTCTCGGCGATGCCGGTCGGCTTCTTATCGGCCGCCTTTTCCTCGCCCAAGGTCTGTTCCAGCAAACGCGGCCGCATCGTTACGGCCAAGCTGCTTGGCCCAGGCAATCAAAGATCCATAGCGGGTGATCTCATAGTGTTCGACGGCCTGGCCTGCCGCGATAATGGCCGCATCCAGCACATTCTTGTCGTCGACTTCGCCGGTCACCTCTTCGGCTTCCTCGGATGATGCCGTCGATCGCCGGGCAGTTCACAGACTTTGCGGCTTTTGGCCGAGCATCTGGAAGACCTGCTCCAAACGCTTGACGTGGCCCTTGGTCTCTCCAAGGTGCGCCTTGAGGCCCTTGCTTCGAGTTGGGCGTCGCTCGCGGTTTCGATCATCTCGGGCAACGATTTCACGATCTTATTTTCGGCGTAGTAGATGTCCTGCAGCGTATGCAGGAAGAGAGTCGTCCATGGTTTCGATGTCTTTCGCTAAACAGTCCCATGCTGGTGTCCTGTGTGGGTTGATGGCGGCGAGAGCATCGCGCTTTTGCTCGCGGTGATATTTGGCTAAACGGCAGGGGCAAGTCACAGTTCCAAAACGAAAAGCAGGCTGAGCGCGTGCGTGTCGGCGCGTCCGCAGTACCGTGGCGCCGCCATTGCCGCTGTGGCGATGTCATGGGCCGCCCTGGTCGCCATACTTGCTCCGGCAACCCGACGGCCGCCCGCGGAAGAGCGGGCTAAAGTGTGTGCGGAAAGGTTGGGCCATCCGACCTCACCGTATGGAAGATGACCGACAACATTGTCGAAAGATTAGGAGATCTCAACTAAGCCTACGACGTCGTGCTGAGTCGGGGGTGCGGGCTGGGGGCGACCGTGTCACATGACACCGTTAGGCGCCGAGCCGAGATACTCGAAAAAGATCGAACTTGCACCGCCCGCATCAGGTCGACGCAGGCCCGCATCGACGCATGTAAGGTCAACGGCCTTGACGCAAGCGTCGATGAAAAATGGATGGCGACCGAACTCGACCTCCCTCAGCATTCTCGTCGACGTGTTGAAAACGCTGAAGGTTGGCGGCGGCTCGATCTGATCGCCAGGGCTTGTGCGGACGCGCGAGCGAGGCGAGGTGCGGCCGACGCCGCGAACGGCAAGCTTCGAGCGATCCGCGCGATTGGCTAAGCCGCAATCTCTCGCGGCGCGCGAGCGCGAAAGTTGTCCTCTTCGAGGTGTGGGGGCAGCGCGCCTGCGGAGGGCCTGATCGTCCTCCGTGATCTGTCGATCCCCACGCACTGGCACGCCGCCCAAGGCAAATGCTGCGCCGGCGCGCCCACCGCAACCGTGGTTGCTGATCGGGCATTCGGCCTCTAACGCAGCAATGGGCTCGGCTCTTCATGTCGTGTTCAGGTTTGATGGGGGAAAAAGCAAAAAGGATAGGAACGTCTCAAAAGCAGGCGAGCGTGCGGGATTGTTGCATGGCTGGGCGGGAGGCCGACGCCAACGCGAGGGACATCCCATGCGAGCCATCCGTGCCATCGTCGTTTTCCTGAGCACTCTGACATTGATCGCCTCCTTGGCGCCCGCCCAGGTGCTGATTCGCATCACTACGCCCCACCGCCGCTGCCCATCTATGTTCAGCCGGTCATCCCCGGCCCTGACTTTATTTGGGTGCCCGGTTATGGGCGTGGGGCCTGAGTTCGGCTACTTCTGGGTCCCTGGCACCTGGGTGAGACGCCGGCGCCGGGTCTTGCTATGGACGCCGGGATATTGGGCCTGGAACGACGGCGTCTATGGTTGGCGCGCGGGATACTGGGGACCACGCGTCGGCTTCTACGGCGGCGTCAACTATGGTTTCGGCTACACGGGCGTCGGCTAACCATGGGGCTATTGGCGGGATCGCGTGTTTGTCTACAACACCGGCGGTCACGCGTATCGGCACGGTTGGGATCACCAACGTCTACAACAAGACGGTTGTGAACAGCACGACCGTGACCAACGTGAGCTACAACGGTGGGCCGAGCGGATTGAAAGCGCAGCCGACGGCGCAGGAACAGGCGGTCTCCCAGGACAAGCACGTGCCGCCCACCGCGCTCCAGAGCCAGCACCATGACGTTGCCGGCAAGAACCGGACACTGCTTGCGTCGGTCAACGGCGGCAAACCCGGCGATTGCGGCAACGGCAAAGGCCGGCGAGCTCTCGGGACATGGGACGGTCGAGCCCGCGCCGCACCCGAGCCAAGCTGCAAGCTGGCCCGGCTGGTAAAGATCGGCGTGCGGATGCGACGAAGATGGCCGGGGTACCCATGCCCAAGCATCCCAATCGAACGCAGGACGCCGCCGCATCACGACAAGAAGAAGAATAACCCATGATCGCGCGGTGCGGCGAGCGAACGCCTCGAGCGCCGGACGTGAGGACCCCTTTGCTCGTCGCAGCGAGGCGAATACGTCTCGCCACCGCCGTCCAGATGCCCTTCAAGAATTCGATCAGGTCCTTTTTGTCCGCGGCGCTGAGGTTCAAATTGAGCGTGGCCGTCATAGTGGTTGACGACGTCGAGTGAGCGTGGCGAAACCGGCCGTCGTGATAAAAGCCGCCGGTTCTGGTGGGTCCACAGGCCGGCCAGCGGCGCGGTGCGATACATGTGGGTCGGCGAGCGGTCGGCCTGGAAGGCGTCGACGCCGATCTCGCTCGGGCGCATGCAGATTGTTGCCGGGCTCGGTAAGAGTGGCGGGCACGTGGCAGGTCGCACACCTGGCCGTTGCCGTTGAACAGCGTCTTGCCGCGTTCGAAGCGCCGCTTCGGTCGAACGATGATCCGGCCGCGTGCTTGCGGCGCGGGATCGACAGCTGGTAGATGTGCAGCGCGGCCAGCTTCGATGTCAGCCTGATCCGGGTGCCGCGGGTGTTGCACGACTCCGCTCTTCGCGGCGACCGGGAACTGGTCCTTGTCGTCGAAGTCTTGCATCGAAGAACGTACCGGCCCCGTGCATCTCGGTCGCCGCCGACGTAGGCGTTCCAGTAGGGGACCGATCCGTAGCCCGGTCCAGGTATGCAGATTGACGCCGGCCAGGCCGAACGCGGGCGGAATTAGCGTTCCGGCCTGTTTGCCGTCAGGACGCAAAGGCCTTGCCATCCTTGTCCAGTTCGGCATCGAAGCGGCCCGGGCCCCAGCTTGCCAGCACTTTCTTTACGGTGTCGACGTCAACGCCGAGCAAGTCCGTGAACGGCTTGAGGTTCGGCGACAGTGCGACGATCGCGCCGACGTTCAGGTCGCGGTTGGCCCAGCCGTCGAGGCGGCTTGCCGATCCCTGGCGCAAACGGAGTCGTCGACGGTGGAATGACACAAGCGCGCACTGGATGCCCATGCGACTTGACGCTGCCGTCGCGGATTTGAGAAGGCCGTCACCCCGACGACGGCGTTGAGCTTCGAGGAGGGCGATCGTGGTCGCTGCGGGATCGTCGAGGTTCGACCTTGCCGGCGGCCAGCTGCTTTTCAGCGCCGCCGGGCAGCGCGTCGGCGTCGACCTTCGAGACCCAACCGACAAGCGCCGTTTTGGGCGAAACGCCGGGGCCGACGCCGCCGTTCTTCGCGCCTGCGATCGCCTTATGAAGCTGCAGCTGATCACCCCAGAACGCCTCGCTGCCAAGGTGTCATAGCGAAAGATCTTTTGCGGCCCTTGCTAAGCATCGCCTCCGCGTAGCGATCGATTTCGGTGTCAAAGCCCCTTACGCGCGGCAGGGGCGGCGGACGCCACCAGTGCCGCACACAACCCCCCGCCGCCACGACGCCAAAACCAATGCTGCCGAGCCGCATCGAACGTTCCTCCCATTCCCGGCGTTCGCGCGCCAAGCGCCGCCGCCGGTGTTGCCGGTCGTTCAAAGTCGTCAGCCCCGACCGCTCAGCCGGCGGCCGGGGGCAATAGGCCAAGCCGGTTCAGTACCTCGTCCGTGATGCGCAGGCAGCGGGCCCCTGCGAAGGGGAATACGTCCGTTAAGACAGGGGCCAGCTTTTCATCGAGGGCCTGCCGTAACAATTTGCGTGCCCGGTGCAATCTCGTCTTCACGGTCTCGGGGCGAAGGCTCAGGAAATCGGAGGTCTCTTCAATGGTCATGTCCTCCACATCACGCATGACGAACACGACGCGGAATATTTCCGGCAGTTCGTCGATTGCCTGTTCGATGAGGCGGCGGATCTCGTGTTGGGCAGCCATGCGCTCGGGGTCTTCGTTGGCAGTCATGGTCGGAAAGGGGATCACCTTGGGCGCCGCCGCCTTGCGGCGCATCGAGAATTGACAAATCCACCGTCGGTCGCCGGCGCCGCAGGCGTCCAAGGGCTTCGTTGAGGGTGATGCGCGTCAGCCAAGTGGCCAGGCTCGACTTCGGCCCTAAATTTGGCAAGGTTTCCGAAGGCCAGGACATAAGCCTCCTGCACCACGTCTTCGGCTTCGCTGTCATCGTGCACGACGCTGCGGGCCACACGGTAGAGCCGCCGGTTGTGACGCTGCATGATCTCCCGGAAGGCCTCGCCGTCCCGCTGCAGGGCCAAGCGCACGAGGTCCGCATCGCTAAGCGCCTGAAAATTGCCATCGCGCCGAAACTCAAGCCTGGGCATGGCGTCTTCCCTGTTGGTTGTTGAGCGTTTGATGTCCCGCGACCGAAAAGGTTCCCGAATACGCCGCTGCGATCGGCCAATGCCGCCTTTGGCGCGCTGCGTTGCCCCGGACGTCCGTTGGGGCCGTTAACGCGCGCGCGCGCCCCGAGCCAAAAGCCTTACCGCCGCGGCAAATGCGAGGGCATTCGGCGCGCCGGGAGACGCGGCGCGCGAAGCAGCTTTCGTTCCGCCGAGGCTTGCCGCGGTCCGGCATGCGGGTGCGACGGCACCCCGAATGCGCTCTTCACGGAAACTTGTCCTCGCCCCGGACGCGCGCACTCCAGCGATCGCCCCCACCTCTGCCCCTCGACATCTGCTGCGGGCGGGGTCTTGGCACCACGTGCTGGCCACCTGTCCTGCCAAGGGGGTATGGGCCAATGGTGTTGTGGCCCTAGGGCTGGGCGGGTCGTGCGATGTGGGGGCGCGAGGGTTCGCGCGACCGTCTCGGTAGTCGGGCGTCCACAGACGTTTTGGGAGCAAAACGCTAGACCGGCTTGGCAGAATAGCAGCGCGGCCGCCACGTGCCGGGGCGCACCTCTGCCATGTCGCGGCGCAGCGGCAATTGTGGCGCGCAATCCTGGACCAGCCGCCCCGAATTGCCGTACCGTTCCCTAAGATCGGCAAAAATGGCCGGAGCAATCGGCGCAAAGAGGAACGCTCATGACCAAGAAAAGCTCACTGTCACGCCGTCGCCTGCTGCAGGGCGCAGGCGCGGCGACGATCGGCGCATTTCCGCGATTTCCTATGCCCAAGCCGACGTCATCAAGATCGGTCACCTGACGCCGCGCACCGGTTTTCTCGGCACGCTCGGGGAGTTCGCCGTGCAGGCGGCGGATCTTGCCGTTGAGGAGATCAATGCCGGCGGTGGGGTGATGGGCCGCAAGATCGACCTCATCAAGGAGGACTCGGTCAACCTGCAAACCGCCTCGACCAAGGCCGAGCGGATGGTGGAACGCGACAAGGTCGCCTGCATCGTCGGGGAGATCTCCTCCGCCTCGGGTCTGACCATTTCGCAGGTGGCCGACCGCACCAAGACCTTGTTCGTCAATACCGGTTGCAACTCTGATGAGCTCAGGGGGAAGGGCTGCAAAAGGTTCATGGCCCACGTCGAGTCCGCCAATTCCATGTATGTGAAGACGGTGGGCCGTGCGCTGCTCGCCAACAACCTGGTGAAGGGCAAAAGTGGTTCTCGCTGACCGCGGATTACGCCTTCGGCCATGATCTGCTGCGCGTTGCCAAGCGCTTCATGGAAAGCAATGGCGGGCAATTCGCCTCGGACAAATTGGTGCCCACCGATGCCACCGACTTCTCGGCCCTGCTGCTGGAAATCCGCAGCGCCAAGCCTGACCTCGTGGTGTCGAACTTGGCCGGCCTGCAGATCACGAATTTTCTCAAGCAATACTCGGAGTTTGGCCTCGACTTTCCGGTCGCGGGTTTTGGCTTCGACACCGCCGTGGCCTGGGGGGCGGGCAAGGGCAACTTCTTTGGCACCTGGCCGCTGGTGTGGCATCACCTGATCGACACGCCAGGCTCGAAGGCGTTCGTGGCGGCATTCAGCAAAAGTACCACAAGCCCCCGAGAACCAGGCTTGGGGCGACTACATGGCCTTGAAAATCCTTGCCCAATCGATGAACGAGGTGAAATCGACCGAGGCGCCGAAGCTGGTCGAACATTGGGAGAAGGGGCGAAGTTCGACCTGCTCAAGACGCGACCGGGCTATTTCAGGGCCTGGGATCACCAGCTGATGCACGAAATGTATGCGGTCGAGGCGCTGAAGGCCTCCGAGCTGAAAAATCAGTGGGACATTTACCGGGCAGGTCCAGCGGTGCCCGCCGCCAACGAGGATCTCGAGGCCATCGCCCCGACCAAGGAAGAGAACGCCTGCACCTTCGCCTGATCCGGGACGGCGCCGGCGGGGAGGCGCGCATCGCGCCTCCCCGTCGCGATGGATATGGAGGGAGCCGGGTGCAGTCAGTTCTCTTCCTGCAGCATGTGCTGAACGGCCTGCTGGCCGGCACGTACTATCTGCTGATTGCGCTCGGGTTGTCCCTCATCTTTTCCCTCGGTGGCATCGTCAATCTCGCCCATGGTGCCTTCTATGCGATCGGCGCCTACCTGACGGTAGTACTGTCGCCGACGATCGGCTTTGGCGGGTCGATCGTGGTCTCACCGGTGCTGGTTGGCCTGTTGGGTATCATCGTCGAACGCACGCTATTTCGCCGCTTCTACAAGGCCGATCCAAGTCTGTCCCTGATCCTCACCTTTGGCCTGGCCATGGTTGCCGAGCAGGTGTTGCGCATGATCTTCGGTGCGCCGCCCCTGTCCTTTCCATTCCCGCCGAGCTGCGCGGCCAACTGTTCGTGGGGGTTTCGTTTATCCCTACTACCGTGTGCTTGTGCTGCTGGTTGCGGCGGCCTGCGTCGCGGGTCTTTGGTTTCTGCTGCAGCGCACGGCCTTCGGGCGCGTGGTGCGCGCAGGCGTGCAGAGCCCGGACATGGTCGGTGCCCTGGGCATCTCGCTCGAACCTTACATGATGGCGGTAGCCTTCCTCGGTGTTGGGCTCGCCGGCCTAGCCGGCGTCATGCTGGCGCCGATCTTCTCCATCCATGCAGCGATGGGAAATGAAATCATAACGGCAGCCTTCGTCGTGGTGGTGATCGGGGGCTTGGCTCCTTCTGGGGTGTCGTCGTCGCCGCCATGATCGTCGGTTTGGTGAAGGGACTGGTGGTGGCCTTCGGCTATCCGCAGTTCTCCGAGGCGGCCATGTATCTGCTCATGCTGTTGGTCCTGCTGGTGCGCCCGCGCGGCCTGTTCGGCGAGCGCATCCAGCGGTTCGAATGAGGCGTGCAAAATGCCACAAGCACGCGACCTCCTGATCGCCGCCGCCGCGCTGGTGCTTTTGCCGTTCGCACTCACCTCGCTCGGGCTCGGCATCACCTCGGCCACGGAGGTGGTGGTTTTCGCCATTGCCTGCACGGCGCTCAACGTTTTGGTGGGCTACACCGGGCTTACATCCTTCGGTCACGGCGCCTGGCTTCGGCCTGGCCGCCTACGCGGCCGGATTGGCACAGCTCAAACTGTTTCCGGGCTCGATCTTGCTGCCCATCGTGGTGGCGGTGGCCGTGGTGGCGGTCATAGCGCTCATGTTCGGCTATGTCATTCTCCGCCGGCGCGGCGTCTATTTTTCGCTGCTGACGCTCGCCCTGGCGGCAATGCTTTATACGATTGCCTTCCGATGGACCGACGTGACCGGCGGCGAAAACGGTCTAGGCGGTATCACGCGACCGACGTTTGCCGGGTTTTCCCTCGATAGCTCGCTGGCCTTCTATGTGCTGGTCGCCACGGTTGGTTTTGCCGTCGCCTACCTGCTGTGGCGCTTTCATCGCTCGCCGGTGGGACACGTCTTGGTGGCGATCCGCGAGAACGAGACGCGCGCCCGCTTCATTGGCTATCAGGCCAATCAGTACAAGCTCTTGGCTTTTGTGGTTTCGGCGACAGGGACAGGACTGGCCGGCACGCTGCTGCTCTTCAACAACCGCATGACCTCGGCCGATCCGATCTCGGTGGCCTTCTCCGGTGAACTGCTGGCCATGGTGATTATTGGCGGCATGCGCTCCTTCCTTGGACCCGCCCTCGGTGCCCTCTTTTTGTAATCTTTCGCGACTATCTCTCCAGCACCACCGAAAATTGGCTGCTTTACTTCGGCTTGTTGTTTGTCGCTTTCATCGTGTTTTCGCCGACGGGTCTCATCGGTTTGGGCGAACGGCTTTGGGCGCCGTTTGCGGCAAAGACGGTGCAAGAGGCCGCCATGGCAGGTCGGCAGGCCGGCAGCGTCGAGCTCCCCGCCTTCCTGCGGCCGCAAGCTCACCGCCAGGGCACAATTTTGGCGGTCGAGGGAATTTCCAAGAGCTTTGGGGGATCAAAGCCGTCCAGGACACCAGCTTCTGCGTCAAGGACCGCAGCCTACACGCCCTGATTGGGCCTAACGGGGCCGGCAAGACCACGGCCTTCAATGTGATCTCGGGCATGTACACCCCGGATGCGGGCAAAGTCGTGCTCGAGGAGCGCTCGGTTGGCGGATTGTCGCCCGGCGCCATTACCCAGGCCGGCATCGGTCGGTCCTTTCAGATTACCAATCTTTTTCCGGCTTTGACGGTGCTCGAGAACGTGCGCCTCGCCGTGCAATCGCGTGATCCCAAGCGCTTCAATTTTTGGACGGCGGCCGAGCGCCTCAGTCAGGTCAATACCGAAACGGCCGCCATGATCCGCACCATGGGTCTCGCCGGCATCGAGCGGGTCGAGGCCGGATCGCTGTCCTATGGCGGCCAACGGCTGCTCGATATGGCACTGGCGCTTGCAACCAAGCCGCGCGTTCTCCTGCTCGATGAGCCGCTCGCGGGCTGGCCGCCGCCGAACGCGAGCGCATCGGCCGTCTGATCAAGCAGATCTCGACGGACATTCCGGTCCTGCTGGTTGAGCACGATATCGACCGCGTGTTCCAGCTTGCCGATGCGGTCACCGTGATGAACGACGGCCAGGTCTTGGTCGACGGCACCGTCGACCAGGCCCGTTCCTCGGCCAAGGTGCAGGAGATCTATATCGGCTCGGGCAGCCACGCGCTTGCCGGCAAGGCCCGACCATCCGCAGCCCTGCCCCAGCCGTTGCTCGTCCTCGACGGGGTCAACACCTTCTACGGCAAGAGCCATATCCTGCACGACGTTGGCTTCGCCGTGCGCGAAAAGGAGATCGTGGCTTTGCTCGGCCGCAATGGCGCGGGAAAGTCGACGCTCCTCAAGACGATCGTCGGTATCGCGCCTCCGGCCGCGGGCAGCATTCGGCTGGGAGCCGAAGAGCTCGCGCGTCGCGCCGCGGCCGAAATCACCCGCCGCGGCGTTTCCTACGTGCCTCAGGGGCGTGGACTGTTTGCGGGGATGAGCGTGGCCGAGAACATGGAACTCCGGTCGCCTGCGGCGACGCAATCGGGCCGGCACCTACTGGGAGGAAGACAAGATCTTTGCCTTTTTCCCGCGCATTAAGGAGCGCTGGCGCTCGCCGGCCGACTACCTCTCCGGCGGCGAGCAGCAAATGGTGGCCGTCGCGCGCGCTTTCGGGGGATACGCGCGTGCTGCTGCTCGACGAGCCGTTCGAGGGTTTGGCCCCAGCCATCATCGAGGAGTTGTTCGAGGCGTTCGACAAACTCCGCCAGGAGATCGCAATACTGATCGTCGATCATCATCTCGATCTTGCCCTGGCACTGTCCGACCGCACCGTGGCGCTCGAACGCGGCCAGATTATTCACGTCGGGCCCTCCAAAGCCCTATCGGAGGACCTCGACCTGCGCCGCAAGGTCTTGTGGCTCTGAGGGCCCCGCCGGCTATCGAGCCGATGCAAAGGCGGAACGGCTGTGCCATGTTGGCCCGGGCGAAATTCGCTGGGCAGCAGGCGCTCGCCGCCAGCCACCATGAGGATAAAAGACATGCGCGATCCCCGGGCCCTCACGAGCACCGAACAGCTGGCCGCCAGTCTCGGCGAGCCCAAGCTCAGGATCTATGATTGTACGACCTATCTCGAGCCGGCGCCGGCCGAGAGTGACCAGCCTTATCGTGTGGTCGCCGGTCGCCGCAGCTTTGAGGAGGGGCACATCCCCGGCGCGGACTTTCTCGATTTGCAGGGCGAGTTTTCCGATCCCACGACGCGGCTGCGCTTCATGATGCCGGCAACGGCAGCGCTTGAGGCCGCTTTCGGCCGGCATGGCATCGGGCCTGGGGTGCATGTCGTGCTCTACAGCATTGGCACGAGCATGTGGGCAACGCGCTTTTGGTGGATGCTGAAATCGCTGGGATTTGATGAGGCCTCGATCCTGGACGGTGGCTTCGACAAATGGAAAGCCGAGGGGCGCGCTATCGAGACGGGAGCGGCCAAAGGCTACCCGCTCGCCAGCGTTTACCGCCGCGCCACGGCCGGGCTATTTCAGCGATCGCCACGCCGTCGCCGCCGCGCTTGGCAGCCCGGCGACGAGGATCGTCAACGCGCTCGGGCCGCAGTTTCACAAGGGCTTGGAGCCGAGCCGCTATGGTCGGCCGGGTCGCATCCCCGGTAGCGTCAACGTTCCGGCAGCGAGCCTCGTTGGAGCGGACAAGACCTTCGCGACACTCGCCGATGCGGCCGCCAAATTCTCCGCCCAAGGCGTGGCCAAGGACAAGTCCGTCATCTGCTATTGCGGCGGGGGTATTTCGGCCACCGTTGACCTATTCCTGCTGTATCAGCTGGGCTACGACAAGCTGTCGCTCTATGACGGGTCGATGGGCGAGTGGGCGCGCGAGGCCTCGCTGCCGATCGAAACCGATTGAGGCGGCAACGCCATCACCTCGGGCGCGCGGACACGCTTGGGCTCGCGCGCATCTGCACACGGAGTGCCCCAGCTTCGGAAAGTTCTGCCGAGAGGAGGGTTACGGCACGAGGCGTTTGCGCATGAGCAACTCGGCATCGCCATCGCGCATCAGCCCATCGAGGGTTGCGGCAAGCGTGTAGCCGTGCGCTTGGTAGAAGCGCTGGGCGGCGACATTGAAACCGCTGACGCACAGCCAAACATTGCGGAACAGCGCACGCGCCTCGCTTTCGTACCAGGCGAGAATTCTGGCGCCGATGCCGAGGTTTTGATGCGCCGGCAGGATCGCGAGCATTTGCAGGTAGGGCCCGGCCAACCAGGGACAAACCACGACGATGGCGCCTGCAAGCTCTCCGGCGCATTCGACTTGAAACCGGTGGATCCCCTCGGTGCTGGTCTTGAACCCGGCGGCAATTTTTCCGCCGTCGAAACCATAGTGCGCCCACGGCCCGAAGGCGGCCGTCGCCGGACCAAGCACGTCCGCCGTTGCGGCGGTGAAGCGGCCCAAAGCCAAGCTGCGACCGTCGGGCAGAGGGCGCAGGAGATACCGTTCAGCGCGGAAGGGAGGGGCCGGCTCGGACATGCGTCGTGGGCTCCCAGGACGGGGAGGCGGTTGGCGTGGAACCCTTGGGAAATCGTACCTGTCGGTGTCACCCGGATGCGCATCATAGCAGGTCTCGGCCATGACGGGCTTGCCGGCGCTTAATAGCTCGGAGACCGTGACAAAGGTGAACCCCTTTGCGCGCAGGGCCGGAATGGCCAGCGGCAAGGCTTCACCCGTGTGGTAGCCGCGTCCATTGGCATGCGAAACAACGATAGAGCCTGGCCGCGCGTTGCGGATCATCGCATCGGCAATCGCCCGTGCGGAGCGATGCGGCGACGGGTCTCCGGTGGCAACGTCCCATTGGATGGCGATCAGGCCCGCCCCGGCGACGGCCGCAAGGCTTTCCGCGCTGCAAGCGCCGAACGGAAAGCGAAACAGGCTCGGTCGATCCGGGATGGCCGAGAATGCCGACCGCACCGGCGCCGCGCACTGCGCCTGGCTCAGCTCGGTGCGAATGCTGGTGTAAACGGCTGAGGGTCCGAGGATCTCCTTTTGCAACTCCAAACCGCTCATGAGGCGGGTGTTGCGATGCGCCCAGCCGTGCGTCCCAATCTCAAACAACGGGTCGCTCAGGAGCTGCTGGGTGCGCGCTTTGTGCGAAGCCATCCAATGCCCACCGGCGAAAAACGTGGCCTTGACCTGCTGCGACCTGAGATAGTCGACAATGCTGCCGTCATAGCCGGCGGTTTCGCCCGACGTTTCGCAAAGATCAAACGTGAGGGCGATCAGCTTTTGGCCGGGCGGCAACAGCACCCGGCGAACCGTACCCGCGGCGGCCAGGGGATTGGGGGTGAGGCCGGCAATGTCCGGAACGCGCCATTGCCGACTGGCGCGGACGACCAATTCCTCGCCGGGTTTGCCCGCAAGCGTTGAGGCTTGCCAGCACGCCGCTTGCAGGGCCGCGCGCTCCCCCGCCAGGAGCGGTAACGGCGAAAAACTTTCCAGGATGGCCGACAGCAGGACAATCTGGGCGAGCTTGCTCAGTCTCATGGCCGCGCAATACCGGATCAGCCGTCCCGGGTCCAGTCTGCTGTGATCGTCACGCCCGGCCCGAGCCGCACTTTGGCGCTTGCCTCGTGCGCGAGGTGGGTCCCACGGCCCAGCCCTATCGATCCCTTGCGGCGGCGGTAGGGCTTGGCGGGGAGGGCTGCCTGGCGCCAACGGGCGGGGGTTGCGCTCCAACACGACCAGGCACACCGGGAGCGACAGACCACAATGCGTGGCAGTTGCCATGATCAAAACGACACCAGGGCGAAGACGTCCATGTCGCGCGGCTCCGCTGCTGCTGCACCACCATCGGGTGGGCTAGCAGGTGCATTGCGCCTCACCGCGCCGATCACCGGAATGGGGGAGATCGGCGGTTGCAGGTTATGCCCGCGACCACCGACGGTCAGTTCAGGCGCGGAAAAGCTAAGGAGGGCGGGACGCAAGGGGCGCGGGTGGCGTAGGCGTCCTTCACGTAGCGCGCGCGAGGGGGCATAGGACCCCGGCAGATACTACGCGTCAAGCGGCGACCCAACGGGCGTAGGGTTTGCAAATCTGCCGAGGCCAGCTCTGACGTGTGTCCGATACGTCAGCGCCTCGTCGACTGTGTGACCTAGGGGTTCAGCCTGTCCATCGGGAGGACCGTGTAGAAGGCGGTGTTAAGCGCCTCAACAGCGAGCGGAGACACCATGACGTTGCTGGCGCGGCCGGGTGCGGCGTGTTTGGGGGAACCACGAGGCGCAACCTCCTCACTAACACCTACGAATGGGGACGCGGCTGTTGGCGCACAGCATCGGGTGGTGCATTGTTGATACAAGCTAGCGCGCGCGCGACGCCGTGGCCGGGTACTGGCGCGGCGTTCAACCCTACGCGCTTTTGATTTGCCGTGAACGTGGCGCGGTCCCACTGTTCGCCCGCGGCATTCATGTTTTCCTGGTCTTTTCTTGCTGAAGCGACCCACCTCGGCGGCATCCCTTGTTGGGGCCTGTATGTTTGATGAACTGGTCGAAGTGCTTGGCAAATTCCCGAGCGTAGTGGTGGAGCGCCGCCATGTGAGCGTCGCCCGCCATATTTTCAATGCCGGCGGCCCCAAGTGCGGCGAGTGGCGGCGGAGGGCGGCGAGGGCCTAGAGCCCGTCGTTCTCGGCGATGGCGCCCTTAGCATGGACCACGCCCGCTACCTGGTGCAACAGGCGATCCATGGGGCGCCGTTCGCCATCGATGATCTCGGTCGGGTGGAGGTGCTATTCGATCACCGGCGCAGCTACGCGCAAGCGATGCTGGCTCCTGATCGGGGCGAGGAGGGCAACGCTGCTCTGCTGCTGGGCAACGGCACGCCGCTGTGTGTGCGCCACAGCACGCGCGTGGGCGTCGTGCTCGACGGCGGCAATCGGGAGCATGGCGATCACGTGCCCGCCATTATTGGCCTCGCCCAGGATCAGCTTGATGTGGTGTTTTGCGGGCATCTGCACGAACGCCTCGAGCGCAAGGTCGTCATTGCCACCCAAAGAGCCTTGCGCCGGCGCCAGCAGGAACATCCAGCCGTGCAGCAGCTCAAGCACTGCATCGGCCGTCTCGCCCTGCCGCTCCCTGAGGCGGCAACGACCATTGAGCCGTCGGCACCCGGGTCGTGCGGGTTGGCCGCCGCCCGATCCTCAATTCGCAAGCTGAGTCGGGCCCGCGGCGGGGCAGCCGCCTGCGTCGCCACGGTCGACCATGCCTGCCCAAGAGCCCGGTGCCGGTCGGCGGCCTATTTGTCGCCTACCTGCAGGAAATCGCGCAGCGCTGCGGTCTCTTGCGTCATGCCGAAGTCGTAGGCGCCCTTCGGCAGCCGATGCGCGATCCCCTTGTGACAATCGATGCAGGTCTTCTGGCCGGTAAAGAGGGAACGCTGGTGCGCGCTGGCGGCGCGTTGGCTTTGCCTGGCGATGTCCATCGAGATCGCGGCGTGGCAGTTGCGGCATTCAAGCGAATCATTGGCCTGCAACCGTTCCCACTCGTGGGAAGCCAGCTCAAAGCGTTTGTCGAGGAATTTTTCGCGCGTAGTGATCGAGCCGAAGAGTTTGCCCCAGACCTCTTTCGAGGCCTGGATCTTGCGCGCGATCTTGTGGGTCCAAGCATGCGGCACGTGGCAGTCGGGACAGGTGGCACGCACGCCCGAGCGGTTCGAATAGTGGATAGTAGTTTTCAGTTCCTGAAAGACATTGTCGCGCATTTCGTGGCAGCTGACACAGAAGGTCTCGGTGTTGGTCGCTTCCAGGGCGGTATTGAAAGCTCCCCAGAAGGCGATGCCGGCCAGGAAGCCGCCGATGCTGAGAAAGCCGAGGCTCAGCGTCTGGCTTGGTGAAATCAATATCTGCCAATAGTCGAGCAAGCGCTGGCGTAGGGGGCGGCTCCGTTGCCATAGCCGCCTCGCCCAGCCGCGAACGTTGCGTGCGCCGGCCTGCAGAGAGCCGGCGAGGGTTGTGGGGTCGTTACGCTGCAGGCTCATTTTCGGGCGGGCGCCGTGGCGCTAAGGAGCGCATCGATATCGACAAAGCGGTTGGCGATCGGTGGTTTGACCGGAGACTGCGGGACATGGCATTGCACGCAGAAGTATCGCCGCGGCGAGACACTGGCCAGAAACTGGCCGTCGCGATCCATGAAGTGGGTAATGCTCACCATCGGCGCCTGTGACTCGCCCGTGCGCGCGCGTGCATGGCAGGACAGACACTGGTTGACGTTGCTGTCGAGTTGATAGGCCTCAATCGAGTGTGGGATCACCGGCGGCTGCTCAGGGTAGTTGCGCACCTCACGGATGTCGGTATTTGCCTGCGGCAGCAAGCGGGGGCAGGTCCTTCGACCGGCAGCGGCGTGTTACCGCGCAGGTTGGAGTGCAGACCGTCGGGGCTCTTCTGGCCGCTGGCAATCGTGCCAAGGCCGAGAACCGCAGCGCCAGCCAGCGCGCGCAACAGGTGCTTGCCAGCGATAGGCATGGGTTCAGACTTTCTCGATCCTGACCGCACACTTCTTGAAATCGGTCTGCAGCGAGATCGGGTCGGTTGCGTCGAGCGTCACCTTGTTGATGAGCTCGCTTTCGTCGAACCAGGGAACGAAGATGACGCCACGCGGTGGCTTGTTGCGACCCTTGGTCTCGACCCGGGTGCGAATATAACCTCGTCGCGACACCACCTTGATTTCTTCGCCGCGCCAGACCTGCAAGTCCTTGGCGTCGTCAGGGTGCATGTAGCAGAGCGCGTTGGGCACAGCCCTGTACAGTTCCGGAACGCGCCGCGTCATCGAACCGGAATGCCAATGCTCAACACGCGTCCGGTCGTGAGCCAGAGCGGATACTCGTTGTCGGGACTCTCGGGGGAGGCTCGTAGGGCAAGGGCAAAGATGCGCGCCTTGCCGTCAGCGAAGCCGTAGAACTCATAACCCTTGCCCGCCTTGACGTAGGGATCGTAGCCCTCCCGGAAGCGCCAGCGCGTCTCCTTGACCGTTGACGACCGGCCAGCGCAAGCCGCGTACGTGGTGATAGGTGTCGAAGGGCGCCAGATCGTGACCATGACCGCGGCCGAAGGCTGCGTATTCCTCGAACAGGCCCTTCTGCACATAGAAGCCAAAGTGCGTCGCTTCCGCGTTCGCGTATCCCGCCTCGACATCCTTGACTGGAAACTTGTCGACCTAGACCATTCTTGAAGAGCACGTCGAACAGGGTCTTGCCGCGGTAATCCGGCTTCTTAGCGATCAGCTCTTGCGGCCAGACCTCGTCGAGCTTGAAGCGCTTTGAGAACTCGAGCAACTGCCACAGATCCGAACGCGCCTTCGCCCGGTGCGGTTCGACGAGCTGGTGCCAGAAGTGCGTGCGCCGTTCGGAATTGCCGTAGGCTCCTTCCTTCTCCACCCACATCGCCGACGGGCAGGACGAGGTCGGCGCCCAGCGCGGTAACCGTGGGGTAGGCGTCCGAGACGACGACGAAGGTTTCGGGGTTGCGGTAGCCCGGCAGGCCTTCCTGGTCGATGTTGGCGCCCGCCTGCAGGTTGTTGTTCACCTGCACCCAATAGGCATTGAGCTTGCCGTCCTTCAGCATCCGGTTCTGCAGGACGGCATGAAAGCCCGGCTTGTCGGCGATGGTGCCCTCCGGCAGCTGCCAGATCTTCTCGCGTCTTGGCGCGATGCTCGGGATTGGTGACGACCATGTCGGCGGGCAGGCGATGCGAGAACGTGCCGACCTCGCGGGCGGTGCCGCACGCCGATGGCTGTCCGGTCAGCGAGAACGGGCTGTTGCCAGGTTCGGCAATCTTGCCGGTCAGCAAGTGCAGATTGTAGACGAGATTGTTGGCCCAGACGCCGCGCGTGTGCTGATTGAAGCCCATGGTCCACAGGCTCATGACCTTGGTGTTTGGCTCGGCGTAGAGCTCGGCCAAGGCTTCGATGCGATTGAGCGGCACACCGGATTCATCGGCCGCCCGTTGCAGCGTAGTAGGCCGAGACGAAGGCGGCGAACTGATCGAAGCTGATGTCGGTCGCCGTCGCCGGCCTTGTCCTTGCCGGTCGCCTTCTGCTGCAGCGGATGCTCCGGCCTCAGACCGTAGCCGATGTCGGTCTGGCCCTGCTTGAACACCGTATGCTTGGTGACGAACTCCTTGTTGACGCGATTGGTCTGTGATGATGTGATTGGCGATGGCGTTGAGAATGATGAGGTCGGTTTGTGGCTTGAACACCATGGGGATGTCGGCCAGCTCGAACGAGCGGTGCTCGAAGGTGGACAATACGGCCACCTTGACGTGCGGATAGGAGAGCCGCCGATCCGTGATGCGCGACCACAGGATCGGATGCATCTCCGCCATGTTCGAGCCCCATAGCACGAACGGCGTCGGCCGCCTCGAAATCGTCGTAGCAGCCCATCGGCTCGTCGATGCCGAAGGTGCGCATGAAGCCGGCGGCAGCCGAGGCCATGCAATGGCGCGCATTGGGATCGAGGTTGTTGCTGCGGAAGCCGCCCTTGAAGAGCTTGGCAGCGGCGTAGCCTTCCCCAAATCGTCCATTGGCCCGGAGCCGAACATGCCGACGGCCGAGGGCCCGCCCTTCTGAGGGCGGCGCTGAAACTTTTCGGCCATGACCGTAAAGGCTTCATCCCAGGCGACGGGCGTGAAGTCTCCAGTCTTGTCGAAGTGCACCGTTCTTCTTGCGCAGCAGTGGCTGCGTCAGGCGATCCTCGCCGTACATAATTTTGGAAAGAAAGTAGCCTTTGACGCAATTGAGCCCGCGATTGACTTCCGCCTTGGCGTCGCCATGGGTCGCGACCACGCCCATCTTTGGTGGCCACCAGGACGCCGCAGCCCGTGCCGCAAAACCGACAGGGCGCCTTGTTCCAGGTCAGCAGTTCGCTTTGGCTACGGTCGGTGACAAGTTGTGCGACAGACGAGGTCGGCAGTCCTGCCGCCGCCGCGGCCGCAAGCGCGGCTTGCGTTTTCAAGAGTTGACGACGGTTCATCCCGCGGTCGGTCATGAGCGGCCTTCAAGCAATGCCAGGTCTGTATCGGTGGCTTGGAAGACCATGGCCGCAACGACGACGTGGGCAGTCCGGCAATGCGGTTGACCAGCCGATCGCCCCCTGGCTTTCCTCTTCGATCACCACAATCAGCTTGCCCTTCGGATCTTGCGCATGGATCTCGCAATTGCCGAGGTCGAGGATGGCCGCGGCGACGGCAGCCAAGTGCTGTGGTCCGCTGCCCTGACGAGGAGGCTGACGATTTCGACCTGGCGTCTGCCGTTGTCTTCTCCGGTCAGCCCGGCCAGGCCTCCCTGTCGTGAGGCAGCAGGGCACGGCGGTTATGGGCATGTCGAGCCTCGCATGTCGCGCCTCACTTGCCTCGTTGGGGCCTCATTGGGGGCCTCATTGGCGCTCATTAAGAGGCCTCACTGGAGGACGATACCACGGCAGGCGCGATGCCTTGGGCGGCGGACCTGGTGGCCCGCTGATCATTTGGTAGATCCAGATGCCAAGGCCGTATCCCCGACCGTCGCAACCGCCAGGACGGGCGTCAGAACCAAGGTCAAGACCACAAACACGGTCAGTTCCTGTTTGCGTCGAGATTCGGAGGTCCCGAGGTCAGGGAAAGCTTCATCCCGCGGCTTCCGTTCTTGCCTTGGCCCCAAGCGTGCCATAGCTTCGCGTCAATGGCATGACGTGTCGCGCGACACCTGCGCCGCCTTGCCCGAGGCGCAAAACCTCGAAAACAGAAATCTCTGCAACGCCCAGGTGAAGAGTCAGGTGTAACCTGGAAAATCCGACGCACCGCGCGCGCGGGCTTTTTTGCCAACGCGCGACCGGCCGATGCCCGGAACTGCCTTTCGGCAGCCCGTCTTGTGCATTGCAACCAAGCCGCGCCATTTGCCCGGCGGCCCGGAATGATTGCATGGGCCGAAAGATTAGCGCCGCTTAAACTCTGGGCGTGTCAAACCCGGCGCCAAAACCTCGGCGCCCCGGCAGTTGGTTAACATTGAGGCCGCCAACATCGTGTATCCCAGCAAAAACGAAAACCAGGCCGTGTCGCCCGCGTCCCCTGTCGATGACCCCAAGCCTGCCTACTGTGAGCGCGATAAAGGTTGGAGGACATTTGCAGGTTTGCGCGTGTCGCGGTTTGATCGAAATCAAATTCACCGGGGCAGGCTGGCGCCGCGCGGGCGCAAGAGGTTGTTACCTCTATTGCAAAGAGTTGATCTGACCGACGGGAAGGGTGGGAATACTGTTGCCGCTGAGGAGGCGTTTTCGTTAGGAGGAACCCATGCCCATTTATATATCGCGCGGGAAGTTTACGACCGACGCCGTGAAGGGCATGCTCGCCAAGCCCGAGAATCGCGAAGAACAGGTCGCCAACTTGTTCAAGAGTGTTGGTGGCAAGCTGTTGGGTTGGTATTTGACCTTCGGCCGCCATGATTGGTTGGTGATCGGCGAGTTCCCCAGATGAAAGACGGCGGCCTCTGCGATCCTCGCCGCCGCCGCCGGTGGCAGTCTGTCCGACATTGAGACGACGGTGGCCATGACCGCCCAGGACGCGGCCGCGACGTTTGCAGCAGCCGGGAAGGCGGCGAAGGGCTTCCGCAGCGCTGGACGCGGCTAGCGGGCAGGACCGGCGCGGAGTGGCCCTCGTTGATCGAGTGGCCGCCGTCGCGCCTGACTGGGGTCAAGAGGATTGCGCGCCTGTTGCGATCGGCGTTGCCAGGGATCGGCCCCAGGCGAACGGAATGACAGCTGGGAAGCGGCTGCCCTGACGCGCAGCCAAGTCGTGTGGTCCGATGATCTTGCCTCAAATCAGGCCAGCTCCGGTTTGTTGCGGGAATGCAGCTGCTGAGCGGTGGCCGTCGGTCTGATCGCCGCGGCGACGACCTGCGCGCGTGCTGGCAGCTATCGGTTGGCGCGGTGTGCTGACGGCGTTTTCTTGTTATGGTCTGGTCGCGGCCTTTGTGGTCTTTGACCTCGACCGCCATGCCCCCACCAGCGCTTCGGCGCGGCCAATTCGGTGACGTTGGCGCGCGCAGCTTTGACCGCCTTGCTGTAGGGGTTGTGGGCGATAACTCATGCTGGGCGCGCGCGACCTCGACCAAAGCTTGCGCTGGTTGCTGGCCAGTTGCTGCGACGGGGGCTCTTGTGCTTGACGGGGTCGACGGCTGGATTGCGCGCCGGAACGGCATGACCAGTCGGTTCGGGGCCGATTTCGATCTGGAAGTCGATTGCCTTTTATGCTCGGGCTCGCCTTGCTGGTCTATCGCACGGGGCAAGTGGGTGTCTGGGTCCTAAGCAACGGGCTAATGCGCTATCTTTTTGTCGCTGCCGGCTGGCTTCAACCGAACGCTGGCGGCGCGCCTCAGCCCCTGCGGCGGCGAAAAGTCATCTGTGCCGTCCAGGGCGCGGTATATGATTGCAACCTTGGCGCCGATCTTTCCCCTGAGATCAGCGCCGCCGTTCTTGCCTCGCCGGTCTTGCCCTCCTGACCTATTCCTTCGGTGCCGATATTCTAGCGCTGGCGAGGGCAAAGAGGCGGTGACGGTGTCCGCCTCGAAATCGCGTGCGGGGGCTTGGGCCAGGCTCGCGGCGTCCTTTAGGATTTGGCCGTGAGCTGAGCGGGCAGCGAGGGTCCCCATGCTATCGGATCGCGAAGCTTTATTCCTGGCCGACCGCCGGGTCGCCCATTTGGCAACGGCCGACCGGGCCGCCATTCACGCATGTGGTTCCGGTCTGTTTTGTCGTCTTGGCACCTACGCTTTACGTAACGATTGACGAGAAGCCAGGCGTCGACCCGCGCGCCTCCTCAGCGCTTGCGGAATATCTCTGAGAACCCGATGGTCGCCGTCGTGGTCGACCGCTATGAGGAGGATTGGGCGCGGCTCGGCTGGGTGATGCTGCACGGCCACGCCGACATCCTGGCGCACGGCATCGAAGCACGATGAGGCCCAGAACCTACTGCGCGGACGCTACCCACAACTTGCGGCCATGCAGATCGCCGAGCAGCCGGTCATCGCCCTTCGTATCGCGCGGGTCACGAGTTGGGGTGACCTTTCCGTTGCGCGCCACCCCCGTCCTCAGCGATCGGCCCCAAGGAGAGCCGTCGCGATTAAAGCCCCAACATGTACCCGTACTCAGGACCCGTATTCAGGGCCCTATTCAGGGTTTGTGCCGATTTAGTTTGTCGCGCCGGCGCGCACAATCGACCCTGCAGCACGCATCGGTGGCATGCGCGGTGGCATCGTTTCCTACAAGGAGCTCAAGATGGGATTGCTCGATGACGTAATCGGTGCGGCGCTGGGAGCCAAACCAACGCAGGGTCAGACCGCTCAGGGCCAACCGGCACAAGACCAATTCCTCGCAAATTGCTGCGGCCTTAACGGCACTGTTGGCGCCTCGAACGGTGCCGCATCCGCCCCCAAGCGGCACCATCCGCGCCGCAGGCCTCATCGAGGGTCTCGACGTTGCTCATCAATCAACAGTTCAAGCAAAAGCGGCCTCGGGGACGTGATCAACTCCTGGATCGGCACCGGCCAGAACCAGGCGGTCTCGCCCAACCAGCTGCGCTCAGGCGCTCGGGCAAAAACCATCAACGATCTTTCGCGCCAGTCGGGTGCCCCGCAGGACGATTTGCTTTCGCAACTCTCCAGATACCTACCGGGCGTGATCGACAGGTTGACGCCAGAACGGGCAACTTCCCGATCAGACGGATCCGCGCTCAGGGTCTCGAAACACCTGACCGAACGCCACGGTCGCGGCCCGCGGGGCCGCGCCCGTTCGAGGACCAAGCCGCATCCCTGGTCGGCCGCCGGCTCACGCCTTCCCAAAAACCATTGCCGGGGCGTTGGCCGTCTGTTGCTGCTTTAGGCCTCCTTGCTCCAGCGCGCTGTCGCAAGCATGGGACGGCCGGCGCTATGGCGCTCATCACCGCGTGATCGAGTAGGCCTATTTGATCCCGGTCGATGCTGCCAATGGACCAACTCCGTCAATCTTAATTCCGTGATCGAAGGTTTGCGCGAGCAAGCGCCGCCGCAGGGCGGCGGGCGATGGAGGGGTTGCGGTTGGGCTGCCAGCCAACGCGCCTATGCCGACGTCGAGGCTGGCGCTTGCGGTGGCGGCGCGTGAGGCTTGCTCTGACGCCACAGAAATAAACCTCCCGGCGGCGCCTTCCCCGCGCGCCCGGCATCGCGACCGAGCGCGGACGCCGATCCCCGCGGTGCCCCAGGGGATCTTATTGGTGAGCACCTGCAGGGCACTTCTTCTGGGGACTCGAGATATCACGCGGACGCGGGGGGCAGCGAGACTGTGACCGCGCCTGGTTAAGCCCGCAAGCCATCTTTTCAGCTGTTGTCGGGATGTGCACGGGCGAGCGGTGCGTGAAGCGCCGGGCGTGGGCGCTAACCAAATCCGTGCCCTGGCCGTGAGCGCGCGTTGGGCGGTAACTTAGAACTGTTTACCAAACGCCAAGCAAAATCGGGAGTTCTGTCACTGAAGCGTTACCCTGGGGCGATATTAAATGCCTGACGGGTGGGCCTTGCAGGAAGGACCACAACTAATGCCGAGCATACTGACGAAGGGGACCCAGGTTTGGGAAAAGGCGTCGGTGCCCACCTTGCCGATGGCGCGTTGTAGGGCAGGGGCGGCATGGCGTCATCTGTCGACGGTCTGAGGGGCAGCAACGTTATGACCTCGCTGCTTTAAGCCGGAGGAACTACAAGGGGCTGACGAACCGGCGCTGGAATCGATGCGCAACGGCTTTACCGAGGGCGGACAAATCAAGCAGCCCTGCGTGGGCCACAGCCGCCGGTGCGGGGCGCTAGGCCGGGCGCACTCGGCTCACCTTTTGAACAGGTAGTAGCCCTGCTGTCGCAGGTGGTGCCTAACGACTTCCAAAGTTTTCGATATCTCGATCTGCCAGCGCTGCAACGAAACTCCACCTTGTGCGCGTCGTTGGCTTTGGAATGTTTCGGCCCGTCACGTCGGTTGAATAGGCAAAGGTATTGGCGCCGCTGCCATCGCGGAAAAAGATAAACAAAGACGTGCGTGCCCCCCGATTTAACCGGGAAAGGGAATGCATAAGACCGACCCTGGTTCCGCGCAAAAAATAAATCCGTCTGCTGTCGCAATTCTATCACGCCCGATGCCGCCGGCTCGATGCCCCGGCCCGCGCCCTGGTGGGCGTGCATTGACCTGGCGCATTGCGTTCAACCCTGTCGCCGACAAGCTCCGGCGCGCGTCATCGTCAGGATCGACCGACGAGCATCTGCTTGAACTGGGCCGAGGCACGCCGCCGGGCCGCCTCCGCTGCCGGCGAGGCGCCGCCCATGCCGAAGTAACCATGGATCATGCCGGGCTCGCGAAAGTAGTCGACGCGAATGCCGGCGCGCTCAGAGATGCCTGGCGTAGGCCTCGCCCTCATCGCGCAGGGGGTCGAGTTCGGCCGTGCATATCACTGCCGGCGGCAGCCCCGCGAAATTAGCGGCGCGCGCCGGCGACGCGCGCGGATCGAAGCCCGCGTGCGGATCGGCAAAGGTAGGTGCGTAAAAGCGCATGGCCTCGAGGGTGAGAAAATAGCCTTCGGCATTCTCTGTCCGTGACGGGTAGTTGGCGTTCTCGGCCGCCGCGCCATAGCAGCCGACTAAGGTCGGTTGCAGGGTAGATCTAGAGCTGGGCCGCGAGCGGGTGTCCCTGGTCCCGGCACGCCAGGGCCACGGCCGCCGCCAAATTTCCCCGGCGCTGTCGCCCCGACGCCCAGCCGGGCGGCGTCACCGCCCAGCGTGGCGATGCTGCTCGCGGCCCACCGCGTCGCGGCAAAGCAGTCGTCAAAAGCGCAGGGGAAGGCTGCTTCCGGCGGGCGTCGATAGTCGACGCTGACCACAACCGCTTCGAGCTCGATGGCGAGCGTGCGGGCAAGGCGATCGTGCGTGTAAAGGTCGCCGGCGACCCACCCGCCGCCATGAAAATACATCAGCGTCCCCGTCGGCCGCCGCGTTGGGCGATAGAGGCGAGCGGCGAGCGCGCCCCCAGGTATGGGAATTTGCGTGTCGGCGACGGCGGCCGGCTGCGGCAAAAGGCACATCCTGCGAGGAATCCGCCAACGCCACCAGAGTCCTGGCGGGCCTGGGATGGCGTGAGGCTCGCCGCATCCATTCGAGCGGCAGCAGCGGAAGGATCGCCGCAAGATCGGGGTCGAGCCGGCTTCCCATCACCCTTGTCTCCTCACTCGTTGAGCCGTCACCACCTGGGGCTGGAGGCGAAGGCAATGGTGGCGCCCTACAAGGCCAAATAGCGCTTGCTTGACGGCGTCAGTCGCCCTGGAGCGCGTCGATGCTGTTGCGATAGACGATCCGCCCCTTGTCGATGATGGCGGCGTGACTGGCGATGCCAAGGCAGAAATGCATGTTCTGCTCGGCCAGCAAGACGGTTACACCCATATCGCGCAGGCGCCGCAAAAGCTCGCCGATGCGCGCCACAATCACCGGTGCCAGACCCTCGCTCGGTTCGTCGAGCAAGAGGCCGATTGGATTTCCCATCAGCGTGCGGGCGATGGTCAGCATCTGCTGCTCGCCGCCGGACAGGCGGCCGCCCAGGCGGCTCTTGAGCGGCTCGAGCAGCGGAAACATTTGGTAGATGCGTGCCAGCGTCCAGTAGTCCTGTCCGTCGGGCCCCTTTTTCGTGCCGATCAGCAAGTTGTCCTCAACCGTGTGCTCGGGAAAGATCTGTCGATCCTCGGGAACATAGCCGATCCCGGCGCGGGCGATGGCATGTGGTTTTCGCCCCTGAAACTCTGTGCCGGCAATGCGTATGCGTCCGCGCCGTGGCGGCGCCAGGCCGGCGAGCGCCTTCAGCGTGGTGGACTTGCCGGCGCCATTGCGTCCAAGCAGCGCCGTGGTCTGACCCTCGAGGACGGCAACGCCGAGGCCAAACAGGATCTGGCTCGAGCCGTAGTAGACGTCGATGCCCTCCGCTTCGATGATCGCCCGTTGGCTCATGCGCGGCCCGCCGCGTACTCACTGCCGAGATAGGCCTCGATGACCGCGGGATGTCCGGCGGATTGCCGCGGGTGTGCCCTCGGCCAGGACGCGACCATAGCTCAGCACGGCAATGCTCTGGGCAATCTTGAAGACGATATCCATGTCGTGTTCGATGAACACCAGGGTCATCTTTTCCCGCTGCCACAGGCGCTGCACGGTATCGATCATGTGCCAGCGCTCTTCGGGGCCCATGCCGGCCGTGGGCTCGTCGAGCAGCAGAACCCGCGGTTCGAGCACCAGGGCGAGGGCGATGTCCAGGAGCTTCTGGTCGCCGTGGCTGAGCGAGCGGGAGATCATGTCGGCCTGCGTCGCCAAGCCGACCATATGCATGATCTCTTCGGCGCGCTCGCGCGAGGCGGGCAAGCGGAAAGCGGGCCAGCAGGCTTGCGTGCTGTTGGCGTTGAGCGCTTCACGGCGGCAAGCAGCGCTTCGCGGACGGTGAGGCTCGGAAAGATGCTGGCGATTTGAAAGGCCCGGCGCAATGCCGCGTCGAACGATCTCGGGCGTAGACAGGCCGGCAATATTTTCTCCGCCCAGCAGAATGCGGCCTTGGTCCGGGCCGCAAGGTCCCCATAATCAGGTTGAAAGAACGTCGTCTTGCCGGCACCATTTGGCCCGATGACGGCGGTGAGCGACCCTGGCGTGAAGTGCAAGCTGACGCCGCTGATGGCGACGACGCCGCCGAAGGACTTGCTCAAGTTCTCGATCAGCAGCATTGACCTGCCGCAGTGTCATTCGCCGCTCAGTTTGTTGGATGGCTCGGCGAACGGGGTCGCTGCGCAACGGCGATTGACCCTGGTGCTGCGCTGCGCTCGCGCCACAGCTCGGCCAGATAGTCGGCAAGCCCTTTCTTAGCCCGAGGGCGAACAACAAGATAATGAGCCCCAGAACCAGGCCATAGTGCTCGGTGAGCTTGGTCACCACGTCGTTCAGCAGCAGCAGCATGACGGCGCCGGCCACCGGCCCCAAAAACAAGGTGGTGCCGCCCAGCATGATCATGAAGATTGCCTCGCCGGAAATGGTCCAGTAGGCGAAGTCCGGAAAGGCGCCAGACACAAACAGGCTCATGACCACGCCGCCGATCGAGCCAAAGGCACCGGCGATGATGAAGGCGGCAAGACGCATGGCCCAGACATTGATGCCGAGCGACGTTGCCCGTGCGGGGTTGTCGCGGATCAGGCGGAGCGTGTAGCCGAACGGCGATTGCACGATCATGGCGCATCAGCAGCAGGCACAGCACCAACAGGCCGGCGGAGAACAAGTAGAGGTGATAGGGCTGGTCGAGGCGGATCCCCAAAAACGGCGGGCGCGGCACGCCGCCCGTCAGCTCCTGGTCGCCGCCCGTCAAGGGCGTCCAAGCAATAATGAGGCTGTGCAGCAGCATCTGGAAGGCCAGGGTCAGGAAGGCGAAGTAGATCTCCTTCAGCCGCACGCAAATTGCCCTGACGATGCCGGCAACGCCGACAGACAGACAGCACGGTCAGCGCCAAGGCCGCTGGGATGGATGTGCCGAGCCTCTGCATGGCGAGGCAAAGCTATAGGCGCCAAGGCCGAAGAAGAGGCCGTGCCCGAAGCTCTCCAGACCGGCATAGCCGACCAGCAGGTTGAGCGAGGTGGCAAAGATGCCGAAGGCGGCGAGCCGGATGACAAAGTCGGACATGCCCCTGCTCGGCCAAAGCATCGGCAGGGCGGCGAGCAGGGCGAAGATCACCAGCGCAATCAGGCAGTCGCGTAGGGTGGAGGACGTGCGCACCAAGTCAGCCCTCGCGCCCGAACAAGCCGCTGGGTTTTAGGACCAGCACGACGGCCATCAGCAGAAACATCAAGCCTTCGGTAAACAGCGGGAAGCCGATGGTGCCAAAGCTACGCACCAGGCCGATCAGAAGCGATCCGATCAATGCGCCGGCAACCGAGCCCATGCCACCGATGACGGTGACGATGAAGGATCTGACCACCACCGACAGGCCCATGCCCGACACGATGGATCGCACCGGGGCCGCGAGCGCGCCGGCGAGGCCGGCGAGCAGGCCGCCCAGCATGAAGACGCTGGCGTAGACGGTATCCTGTATTAATGCCGAGCGCCGACACCATGCCGGGATTGATCGCCACGGCGCGCACGATTTTGCCGAAGCGGGTGCGCGTGATCGCGAGCCCGAGCGCCAGGGCAATCAGCAGGGTCAGCACGATCAGGAACAGATAGTAGACGGGTACGACGCCGCCAGCCACCAGGTAGGGCGGTTTCTGAAAGGCGGCGGGCATCCCGAGCGACTGAATTCGGGACCCCAGATGATCTTGACCAAGTCGTCCATGATCAAGATCACGCCATAGCAGACGAGAAGCTGCATCAAGACCTGGGAGCCGTACACCCGGCTGATGATCAGGCGCTCGAACAGCAGGCCAAATGCGGCGACGCCGAGCGCAGCCGTGATCACCGCCAGCAAAAGCTGTCGCTGAGGCCATGGACGGTCAGCACCAGATAGGCCCCGAGCATGTAGAAGGAGCCGTGGGCGAAGTTGATGACCTTGAGGACGCCGAAGATGAGCGAGACGCCGGCGGCCACCAAAAACAGCAGCATGCCGATGATCAAACCACTGGTCGATTGCGTGACGATGCAGGAGAGCGACGTGACGCAGTTGGCCAAAGCCGGCAAGTCCAAGCACCACCTCGATCAGATCTGTAGCCGCCGCCGCGCCTAGCGCCTCCTGGACAATGCGCCACCGCGCTGCAACGCGAGCGCGACGCCTAAAGGTAGTTGTTCTTCTTCTTCCATGCCGTTTCGAGTTCGTAGATGACTTGCCAGTCGACGGGTGTCACTTCAGGCATGAACGGTTCTGTGGGGATCGTTTGCCCCCAGCCCGTGGCGTAATTGACGAGCGTCTGATCCTCGGCCCGCATGGTGAGCGTTCCATCGGCTCCGAACGGGCTTTCGATCGTCATGCCGCGGATGGCGTCGGACAGCTTTCGGCTTCCGTGCTGCCGGCCTTTTTCAGACCCTCGAGCACGAACTTGGCGCCGGTGGCATTCTCCCAGGACCAATTGATGGGAAACTCGTTGAATTTTGCGCGGTACTCGGCCGCCCACTTGGCATTGGCTTCCGTCCGCGGAAACGTCGACAGGTAGCGGTTGCCTGAATGGATGCCCTTCGGCAGGTTCTTGACCGCCGTCAGGATGGTGTAGTCGGCCACGTTGATGGTGAAGACCTCCATCTGCGCGAAGAGATTGTAGATTGCGCTCTGATCGATGAAGGCGGTGAGGTCGCCACCCCACAAGCAGGAATACATTGCCTGCGGTTTGATCTGTAAAATCTTTGGTCAGGGCATCGGTGTAATCCGGCTGATACAACTTCGGCCAGGCTTCACCCACCACCTCGACGTCGGGCTGGAAGTGCTTGAGGTATTCGAGAAAGAGCTGCGTGGAGTCGCGGCCATAGGCATAGTCCGGCGAGCACGATAGCCACTTCTTCAGGCCCTGGCCTTGGCGATCTTGCCGGCGTAGGAGCCGGCGGCGATCGAATCGTGAACGCCCTGCCGTGCCGCCCGGAAGGCGTTTGCAATGCAGCTTCGGATCGGCCGTCAGCGCTGAGGTCTCCGGAGTTCATCGTGCATGACGACGACGCCCAAGTCCTTGGCGACCTCGTGAATGGCAAAGGCTCCAGCCGACGATTCCGAATCGAACAGAATTTCGCAGCCGTCGCTGTTGACGAGCTCGCGTGACAGGCGCGCCGCCTCCTCGGGCTTGCCCTTGGTGTCGCGTGCCACCAGCTCGACCATGCGGCCGCCCAGTCCGCCGGCGGCATTGAATTTCTCAATCTCCAGCAAGCAGCCGTTGCGAGACGAGGAGCCGACCATGGCGGCGCGTCCCGACTGAATGGTCGGCATGCCGATCTTGATCGGTTTGTTTTGCGCGCGCGAGACGAATGGAAAAACCCCGACTGCCACCGCGGCCACGGCACCCGACAACACCTCGCGCCGGCTGCGCCATTGTTGCGCCTTTGGACATGGATTTCCTCCGTCGCTCGCGTCCGCGGCGGTGCCGAGGCGCTATTGTTGCTTTTATGGTCAAGACTTTGAAATAGGCGTGGTCCTGGTCAAGCCACCAGAAGCTCAGGCGAGGCCCGCCAAGCGTGCATTGCTGGGAAGGGTGATGGCGCGCCATGGTTTCTAGCGCGGCGCCTGCGCGCGTTAAGTCCAAGCAAGCGTCCGCTCGGATCAAGACGCCCAAGGCGTCAAACGGGCGCGAGGTGCTTGCGGAACCAGGCGATGGTTTCGGCCATCACCTGACTGAAGGCAGGCTCGACATAAACCTGGTAGTGACCAAAGCCGCGCAAGGTCACGAGTTTCTGGGCTCGCCGGCCTTGGCAAACAGCGCCTCGGATTCTTCGGGCGGGACCAGGCGGTCGTCATCCGTCGTGATGAACAGAATCGGGCGCGGGGCAATTTTGTCGACCACCCACTCGGGATGAAAGCCCAAGGTATCATCGATGAACTCGAGCGGCAGTTCATTGACCGCGGCGGGATTAGCGCGCGCGGCGGCGGCGAGTTCGGCGGACTGACGATCGGGCAAGAGGATCTGGGCGCGGTCGGCCATCGCCGACTTGCCATCGATAACACGCTTTTCGCGGTCTAATTTGGCTCGGTTGAGAAGATCGTGCCATTCGTCGGGTCGGCGCACGCTGCGCATCCAGCGTTGGCCGTGACCAATGCCGACGACGCTGACGATGCACTTGACCCGGGGGTCGACGGCGCCGACCCAGACGACGGTGGCACCGCCGTAGCTCGTGCCGTAGAGGCCGAGGCGACCGGGATCGACCCGGGGCCGCAGGAGAGAAAGGTCAGCGCCGCCTGGACGTCGGCCACGCGGCCGTAGGGCGCCAGCCGGCTGCGTGGGCCCCGCTTGCTCCCCAGCCCTTGTAGTCGAAGGTGAGTACGATGTAGCCCGCGTCGTTGAGAAGGCGGGCATTGTCCGGCAAGTAGAGATCCTTGACACCGGTATAGCCGTGGCACAGCACGATGCCGGCACACCGATCGCTCGCGCGCAAGTCCTGCGGCAGATAGAGATCACCGGAAAGCTTGCAGCCTTCGCTGTAGAATGCGACGGATTGTTTCATCGCCTCCTCCTCGACGGCAGCTGGGGGACAGGGCATGCACGCGAAATGCGGCATGATCTCTTTGGCGAAGGTGTTCAGTGCCGCCACCGAGCCCGTCGGGTCGACCAGCAACACGTAATCGACGCCCCCGGCTTCTAGCTTTTTCAGGCGCGTGATGATCTCGTCGGGCGTGCCCAGCAGGCGGCCTCCTCACCGGCAAGGTCGGCCTCGGCATGTGAGCCGATATTGCGGTAGCGCTCGGCGCCATGTCCGCGCGCCAGGCCCCCAATCGCCTTGAGCACACTTTATGCGCAGATTGTAGGCCTGCTGCCGCTCTTCCTCGGTGCGCACGATCTGCAAAGCGCGCGCCACGCCGATCTGACCGGGGCGGTAGGGGCGGCCCTCGGCTGCGGGGCGTGGCGGTAGGCGGCAACCCCGCTCGATAATGAGTTCGACCGGTGCGATCTGGTCGAGCAGCAGATTGAAGCCTTCCGCGCCGCGCGCTGGATCGAGTCAAGGCTGCCCGCGCCCATCCACAGGGGCGGATGCGGTTGCTGGACCGGGCGAGGTTCAATGATGACGTTCTCAAATGCCAATAGTGGCCGCTGTGGGAGAAGCGATCCTTGGCGGCCCAAGCCTTGCGCAGGAAAGCCATGGTCTCATCGAAGCGCGCGGTCGCTTCTGCTATGGGAATTGAGAAGCCGGCGAATTCGGCATCGCGGTAGCCTTTACCGACGCCAAAATCCAGGCGGCCGTTGCTCAGAAGATCAAGCGTTGCCACCTGCTCCGCCAATAGGACCGGATTGTGCCATGGCAGGAACCACCACCGCCGTGCCGAGGCGCAGGCGCTGGGTGCGGCCGGCGAGATAGCTCAAAAGTTCAAGGATGCCGAGAGCTGGCCAACGCCGGTGAAGTGGTGCTCGACCACGAATACGCTGTGAAAGCCCAACTCCTCGGCCCGCAACACGTAAGTCAATGTATTTGCGGTAGCCGATGCTGTCCCCGACCGGCCCGTCACCGGACGACTTGGCTCCCCCAAACAGGCCAAACTCGCATGCACTTTCTCCGCCTCGAGCGCCCCTGGCTGCCTGGCCGCCACCCAGAATGGCACAGAGGTAGGGTCGCGAGGTAGCCTGCGTTGTCCCGCGGGATGGGGTCAACCGTTGCCGGTCAAGCGCAGGATCAGGCCCAAGATGGCGTCTGTTGGGCCGCTGATGAGGCGCGAGATGATGTTGAGATCAACGCCCATTTGTGCGCCGAGGATCGGTGCAAACAACATAAGCGTGAGAAGGATCATGACGCCGTAAGGTTCGAGCCGGGCCAGCGGCAAGGCCAAAAATTGGGCAACAGGCCGACGGCCACCCGGCCGCCATCGAGCGGGAGCAGCGGGATCATGTTGAACACCGCCAGAACTACATTGATGATGAGCGCATTGCGCAGGTTTTGCGCCAGCCACAGGCGCGGCTCCGGTTGGCAAAAAAGGCGACGAGGTGAAAGATGAGAGCTGCGAGTGTGGCATAGCACAATGTTGGTCGCGGGACCGGCGACGGCGACCAGCACCATGTCGCGGCGCGGATGGTTGAGGGCCGAAAAGTTCACCGGCACCGGTTTGGCGTATCCGAACAGAAAGGGGCGCGCAGAAAGAGGAGCATCGCCGGCAGAAAGAGGGTGCCGAATGGGTCGATGTGCTTCAGGGGATTGAGGCTCACCCGCCCCAGGCGCCAGGCCGTGTTGTCGCCTAACATAGGCGGCGAAGCCGTGTGCGGCTTCGTGCAGGGTAATGGCGATGATGGCCGGCAGCACCCAGGTGGAGGCCGTGTAGAGCATCTCGGGTGACATGGGGTAACTCGCCGATCGATAAGGCCGCCGCAGCCAACGGGAAGGGTGACAGCACCGAGGGACTGAAGTCGGCACTGCGCTAGGCAGCTTGGCCAAAGGTGATTGTTACGTCAATTGGATGGGAGCGGCATTGGCAAATGACCCGAAATCGCGCCCGCGCAATCAGGATAAGGCTGGACGGCGCCGGGAGCTTCAGCCCCTGGAGGCCTCGGACTTAGGCCGCGCGGCTCAACTTCTCGGCCGCGAGGGCACTCCGCCTGCGGCCGAACTCGATCATGGCCTCGATCGCAAGGGTTGCGTGCTGGAACCATTCGGGCCGCCGTCATCGGCTGGGCCTGTTGGCTTGGCACCGCCGTGAGCAACAGCCCACGTACGCGTTCGCGGTCTGAGAAATACTTCTGTTGCACCAATCGCGTCTGCTCGGTCAGGCGCGGCTGCGGCGCCAGCCCCGCTAAGGTCGATTGCATTTGCTGCCAAATGGACACGGCGCGATGACGATTGTAGTCCGCGCTCGTCAGTTGCCGTCGGGCCGCGCGCCCGGAGGCGGCGAGAAAAATGGCGATTTGCGCGCGCTCGCGGCCTGCAGCTACTCTGCCATCTCGAGCGCCAGCCGCCGCACCTCCAGCCACCCGGCGATGGCGTTGTCGGCGGCCTTGAGTTCGGCGTGGATCCGTGCCGAGCAAGTCTTGCATGGCGGCGATGAGGAGCGTCGACGTCTCGAACAATCTCGAGACGGCATGGATGGACCTCGGGAATGCGGGCTTGCCCGCGTCCCGATCGAGTTCTTGGCGCCGCGATAGAGCATCGCCCGGGCGGTGGCGATCCGATCGAGCTGCTGCGCCACTGGGCTCGGCTGCATGCCTTTGAGCAGCGCTTCGACCCCGGCAACGGCCGCATCGGCATCTTGGCGCCGCTCGGCTAAGCCATTGGCCTCGGGCGCACCGATTGGCTCCAGCGCGCTCAGGGCCGCAAGGGCCAATCCGCGTTCGCTGGCCAGAGCTTGGGACGCCACGAGCATCGTCGTCAGCCAGCCGCAAGGCCAATCGCTTTTCCGCCAAACCCCAGGCGGCGCGGCCCATTGGCGGCCTCATTGCCGGTATCGGGCCACCGCCAAACGGCGCTCAAGAGGGCAACGAGGACCATGAGGCTGAGCAGCAGTGTTACCACGCCAGGTCTACGGCCATGCATGTCAGCCTCCAGCGGCTGTGGTCGCCCGCGGCACCGCCCTTGAGTGTATACGTGCCGGCGCTGGTAGCCAAACCTCTGCACCAACCGGGCTTGCCGGGCCTCCGATTGCGAGGCCCCGATTGCCCAATTGCTGGGGCGGATTGAAACGCCCACGCACGGCTGGGCGACAGGCCGGAGGAAAGTGATGCCGGACTTGAGCGCGCGGCACACGGTCCAATTGGCTTTTTCCGCGTCAGTGCCGAAAGCTGCGGCGCCGAGCTCACGATGCCGCATAAGTCCTAGTCCGGAAGGTTATTGCCATGCCTTTCGGCGGCGCGGGGATCCCTGAGCCCGCCCGGGCCTCAGGCGCCGGGCGGGCGTCGCAGCCGGCCGACGCGCCACGTTTATCAACAACCCGGCGCTACCGCCCCGTAGCTTGAGCCATGTGCAGTCACCGTCTCGTGATTTGTAAGCGAGCTTAAGGTTGCGCGAGAACAGGTAGCGGTGGGGCCGCACAAGCGTTTTTGAGGGCAGGATGAAACGCGAGCGTCCAGCAGACGACATACGGCGTTGGGCCATCAAGGCACGCTTGCAAGGCATTCCTGAGCCGCGAGATTGCGCTAAGCCTCGACCGCAGCCATGAGACGATCAAGGGGTATCTTGGCAGCTGTGGTGGCACGGTCGAGGGCGCGCTATCATTTGAACGCGCTCACCGCCCGGGCGCTCTTCACCGAACAGGAACTGGTGGAGCTCGGCGCGGTTTGGAACGGCCGGTGCTGGGTTGGTCCCGGTCGCAACAAACGCGAGTTATAGCGCGGCCACCGCGGTGCCGTTTGGCTTCTTCGCCACCTCGAGGCGATTGTCCGCCGCGGGTGGGGAGGAGGGCATGCGCGCCACCAGCGCGAGGCGGCTGCTAAAATCCGGCGCGGCTGAAATGGGCCCCTGCGACCGGGCGGGCCTCGGCTCGTTTGCCGCAATCGTCGTGAGCGAGCGTGGTCCGACCGCCAAGACGGTGGCGCTCGCCGGGGCACTTCCCGCGCGCCGCGCACCTGTGGCGCGACGATGGGCTGCGCCGCAGGCTCCCAAGGCGGCTAGTGCGGCAAAATGCAAGTTTGGGTTTCCAAATTGCGCCGGCTGTGGTGTTCCGGCCATAGCTTTCCCTGCCGGAATGTACGATGCACGCCAGATGCGACGCCGCTGTGCAGGATTGCGAACGTTCCTGCTGCTCGTGATCTCCCCATCACGGTGGCCGCGCACCCGTTGGTGCGCGCTCTGATGTTGGCCCACGCCGCAAGCATGCCGGCGGCCGAGCCCGTCGTTATTTGTACGTCGCATGGCCCGGTGGTCCATCGATGAGCCAACGGGAACGCCGCCAGCCGGCAAAGAAAGCCCATCGTGTCCCTGGTGCGGCGTCGGCGGGGAGTGGCCGCGAAAGCTACCCGCGCTCGCCACCGGCCAAATTGGTCAGGTCGAACTGCCGTGGCCTCGGCAGCATCTGATTGCTGCGCTTCCCTCGGACGCGCCGTCCGCCGCCGCCGATTGGCCGGCACCACGCGCCGCGCGGACCACCTGGGACGGTCAGCGCCTAGCGCGCCGCATCTGCTCCTTCTTCGATTTCTGTCTTGTTGCAGAGAGTGTGGGCACTGCCCATGCTTTCGCGTTCGATTTATCAGGGGACACCCTCATGCCGACCCAGAGTTCGTCATCACGGCGGCCCGGAGCCGCGCTCTGCTGCTGCTGCCCAGCCTGCGTTCGCCCATCACCCTCTGGCGTGGGATCGACCGGCGGACCGGCCCGATCAACACCATCAGTGCATCGCCGCTCGACAAGAGAGAAACGGCGGCCTCGATTGCCTTCGAGTGGATCAAACTCGATCCCTTAAGCAATGCCTTGCTTGCAAACTTCGGGGCTACGCATGGTCACGACGTGCATGTTCACAGCCTGTCATCCATCATGGCGCCCGCTATTTCCTTTGGTTACGGGCTGACGGCCGATTTTACGATCAGTGCACGATTGCCAGTCGTCGTGCGGAGCGACATCAAAGAGGCCGCACACACGAGCACCCTGGCGGCGGTGCTCCCGCGGTGGGCACGGTGGATTTTCTCGGTGATCTCGGCTGGGATCGGCGACCTCACACTGCTGGGCCAGTATCGGTTCTATAACAACCGCGCCACCCGAACTGAGCTGGCGCTCCTGCTCGGCGGTCAAGACGCCGACAGGCGTCACCGACCGCCAGACCGACACTGGGGAGCCGTTCGATGCCGAGTTCCAGCCCGGCAGCGGCTCTTGGGACGGGTTGTTCGGCCTAGCAGGCCACCAAGCGCATCCGCCGGCCGTGGGATCCCCTCGCCGTTTTGATTCATCAGCGGAAACCGCTCTGTGTCGGTCGGGGTTCTATCCACTTTGCGCATGAACGTCGAGGTTCGCCGGCAGAAGCGGTCGATGGACGCCAAAATGCGTCGGCCGACTTGGTCCAGCGCAGCGGTTCCGGGGTTGTCATTCTGGTTCCTGATGAACGCCTCGATGGCGGCGATCAGCTGTTTGATCGACTTGTGAGGCGCCCCGTTTGATCTGCTTCTCGGCGAGGAGGGCGAAGAAGCGCTCGACCTGATTGATCCATGACGACGATGTCGGCGTGAAGTGCCGATACCAGCGCAGCCGCTTGGCGAACCAGTTACGGAGCGAGTTGGTTTGTGGCTCGACGCATTGTCCATCAGACATACGTCGAGGCCGACGGGGACGTCACGTTCGATCTCATCGAGGAACTTGCGGAATTCCTGCGCCCGGTGGCGCGGCATGCAGGTGCCGATCGCTGTGCCTGCCTTAATGTTCGTCTCGGCGTCACGGCAGCGATGAAGGCACGAAGAGCGTCGTCGTGCCATGACGGTCGTAGTCATGCGTGCGCCGCTCGATCTGTCCGGAGCGCATCGGCAGCACTGGCTGCGTTCGATCCAGAGCTTGGATTTGGCTCTTTTCGTCGACGCAGATGACCAACGCCTTCTCCGGCGGGTCGAGATAGAGGCCGACGATATCGCGCACCGCTTCTCGACGAACTGCGGATCGGTTGAGAGCTTGAACGTCTCCGTGCGGTGCGGCTGCAGCGAGAAGGCCGCCAGATCCGATGCACTGTCGACGTCGACACGCCCGATGCCTTCGCGCCGCGCGTGCTCCAGTGCGTGGCGTCCTTCGGCTTTGTCTCCAGCGTCCTTGTGACGATCTCTTCGATCCGGTCGTCGCCGATCTTGCGCGGGGCGCCGCATCGCGGCTCGTCGTCGAGGCCATCCAGGCGATGCTTTGCGAACCGCTCGCGCCATGTGCGAACGGTCTGGCGAGGTCACGCCAACCGCGCGCGGCGATCTCGCAGTTGTTCAACCTATCGGCGGCGCGCAGGATGATCTCGGCCCGCTGGGCATCACCGCGCGCGACCTTGCGGCGCCGAACGAGCCGCTGGAGAAGAATCGCGCTCGTCTTCTCTGAGCTTGATCGCGCTCGCCTTCCTCGCCTTTCCGCCACCATCGTCCCCCTCCCAGTTACCGCGACGGAAGAATCGCATATTAGTTCATGGCTAGAATTTTCTCGGTGGAGGACACTGCCTTTCCAGCCCAGGGATGTTTAATGGGCCTGGCATAGTGCCTGAGTCTGGCATTACAGTTTGTTACGTCCTGCGTTTCGCGGCGCGGCGCAAGCGGCAGTAAGTTAACGACGAAGCCACGACGATCGATCGACAGCGCAAATCACTGATGGTTGGGACGTAGGCTCAAACCGGCAGCGGAGCCTCGGGGTCGATAACTTTGGGACGGGCGAGTGAAGAGAACTTTACCAATTGATCCACGGGAAAAACTCACAGTCAGAATCCATAAACACGTTGGCATCATTTGCGTTCATAAGTGGGCTTACTTACCTCATAACCCCTTCAAAGTCTGTCGCACCTCTTTAGCCAGAGCTCGAGATAGTCGTGTTCCATTGCGCCAGCGCAGCTTATTGCGCCAGGAGCATCTCGGCAGGCCCACCGACGCGCGACCAAATCTCATATGAAGGGTCCTCCCCTACTGGCGCGCGTGATCAGGTTGGCATTCGGCGGATATGTAACTGGTGCAGGTACTCTTGCGGAACACGCGCGATCTGCCGCGATTTTGCTACAACGGAAGAAGTTTTCGCGGCTCGCCCGATGAAAGCCAGAAGAAGCGCCGGAAGGGCGATCATCTTTCGTGTGCACGGAAGGGGGATGATCCAACTAGCCCTGGCGCTCGGTACCAAAAGAAGGCGCTTTGGCCGTCTGGTTCAGGCGCGCGCCGCGGCGCTCTCACTTTGCGCAAGAGAAGATGATCGTCGCTCTGGCGCCGCAAACTCCTACATCGCTTTAGCGGCGCTTCGTACCGCCTGATGGCGTGGTGCCGAAGGCTACCGTTCTGCGTCCAGCGCATTGAAACGGGCGAAGGATTTCACGGCCGGCAGGCAGTTGACATCGGTTTTCGGCCCTTGCTCATGCCTGCGGCAGGTCGCCGATGACGGTTCGGGGTGGCGGTGTCCCGTCTGGGCTCATGGCTCAATACCGGTAAAGAATAAGGACCGCCTATCAGGCTCGCTGTGCATCTTTCATCATGGGTTTAAGGTCTTTTTGGATCCGCCAAATACAGGATGTGGCCTGGGTAATTGCACCATGCGACACCCCCTCGACTTCGCATCCGCCTATTCTTCCAGGACGAGGCGCGGATCGGTCAGAAGGGTCGGACCTGCCATATCTGGTGGAAGCGCGGCGAGCGCCCACCGGGGCTCTGCGACAAGCGCTTCACATTCGCCTACATCTTTGCTTGCGTTGAGCCCGGCACCGATAACGGCTTCGCCCTCGTCATGCCCTATGCCAACACCGAGGCGATGCAGCAGTTCCTCGACCGCTTCGCTGCCACCATCGCCGACGATGAGCACGTCGTCATGGTGCTTGATCAGGCCGGCTGGCATGACGCGCGCGCGCTCAGCGTGCCAGCCAACGTCACGCTCGTGGCCCTGCCGCCCTATTCGCCTGAGCTCAATCCCGTCGAGCGCGTGTGGCTCTACCTCAAGGAGCGCTTTCTCTCGCACCGGCTGCATGACGACTACGAGGCTATCGTCGATGCCGCCTGCAAGGCTTGGAGGCGCCTCACCGCCCAGGCCGGCCGCATCAAATCGCTCTGCACCTACCCCTGGATCCCGAAGGTCAAGACTTAGGGTCGATGGTATGCGATTAGCACCTGTTTCGGGAAGCCCGTATCATCGATGATCATCCGTACTCAATCCGTCCGTGCCGCTCCATCTCCGGCACCAACTATTTAGCAGAACCATGCCCAAAGACGCCTCCCGTCCGACCAGCCTCCTTGGCACGACGAATGCAACAGCGATCGATGCTGAGCCGAAAACGCTCCGGTGCCGCTGATCGCGCCATCGGCTCAACGCTCTTGCGTTCACAGCAGGCAGCAACATGAGCCGATTTTGAGCAGGCTTCAGAGTGGAGCTTATTCCGATCCGGCGTGCCCGATCACGCTTGCCAATTCCTCAACATAGGCAGCAAATCGTGGCTTTGCCCCATCGCGCCGAGCGGCGTGTTCGTGATCGGAGACTGCGTTGGTCCGGCACGATTTCCTGCGAAAGCGCCACCTCGGTCAGTGACTGGACCATCACCGCTATTCTTACTGCCGGGCACCATTCTGTCGGCGTTCGTGGCGGCGCCCTCGTTCTGCGTCAGCTGCCTCCCTTCCTGCCGCGCGCTCGGAGTGCTCGGCGGACGCCTTTAGGGGTTTATACGCCGCTGGCGTGAGCGGCGCCTTGCGCGCTCACCGTGCTGGCCTCAGTGCCATCGTAGACCGCGCCGTGTCTCCGCGTTGCTCGCCTTCAACCCAGCCTTGCCTTACCTCGAGGGTCTGATCGTCGACGTACGCTGTGGTGTCGCTTGCGGCGTTTGGGTTACTAATCGCCCTGCGCCGGCGGGTGGAGTTTGGCAGCGTGACGACGCTCCATCTGACAACGTCCTTCATCAAGGGCCCAGGCCGGAGGGAATGCGATCCGCAGACACCGTGTGCCCAGGCTGCGAGCGGCAATAACCGCGCCCGGCGGCACGTCAGCGTGATGAGGCCCCACAGCCTCGACCCTTTGACATCGAGCTGGTTGCGCCGCATCTACAAGATAGCCTCGCTGGCCCGCAAAAGACCGTGCCGGTAGATCATGAGCAGAAGGGCGTGGTCGCGAATGCCGCGTGGCGGCCTCTATGACGAAGCCTCCAAGCGAGGCGATCGAGTCCGTCGGGCTCTTCAGAAAATCCTTCGAGCGCTCGGCGAGTCGGTCGTTCCCGCCTCACCCTGTACCTTTCGCCTGTCGGCCTCACGTTCAGCGCGCTTCCGAAGGGGGCAAGCCGCGCTTCGCGGCGCCTGGGTCGCGCCGCCAGCAGCCGGGGAAATCCCTCTGGTTGAGCCCTGCCGGCCCTCGCCTGCGCGATACCGGCGTCACAAACCCGGCTCGCGCAAGCCCTTCTGGCGTAGAGGCGATCAAGGAGACTCAGAGTGACAGGCGTCGACGCGCTGGCGCTCGCGATTGTTGAGCGGCGGTTTGTGCAGCTGTCGAACCTATTGAAGCGTGTGGTTGGCGGTGGCCAGGGTGATCATCAATCTGCCTTGCCGGGGCTCGATGGGCTCCATGCTGCTGTCCTGCATAGAACGCTCGCACTGAGGGCAACGCTGCCGAGGGCGATCGCATCCGCCCCGGCAACCACGTCACACAAGGTGGTGGCCGCCGGCGAGGCAACGTGAGACAATGACACAAAAGCGTTCAAGATGGTCACCGGCAGCGCCACGAGGGCGCGCTCGCGCAACGCGCCCAGGTCGATTATGATCGCCAGCACGGTGTGAAACGATGGCCACACGATTGGGCCCAGGCACCCTGCTAAGTCGAGCACAGGCGCGGGATCGAGTGGAGGCGCCGTCTGGCAGCGTACTGCCGTGCGCTGGCCAGCGGCAGCGCCCTAGGTTGGCGTGAAACTCGGCCGGCGGTTGGTAGAACGAGGCGTGCCCAGCGCCGGCACGAAACCACATACCGACGCACGTCAGGGTGAGCTTTGATCGCGTAGATTGACGGGAATTCGACGAGGCCGCTCCTGGCGTCGCAGCGAGGCATCAGCAAGAACTGAAAATAAACAGTGATCGAAAGCTACGGCGCCTGTTGCTAGCGGCAAGATGCGAGGCGCAAGGTCGAACCACGATCGCGCTTTGCATTTGCCCAGGCCAGGAAGCCAGCCCAATCGAAAACCGAGCCGTCGTTCGCGTGGCGATCGCGTCGTACATCGTGGGCGCTTCGGCGAGGCGTCAAACGGCATCTGGGTAGTGGCGCCGGCCCATCGCCACACGCGATGAAGCATTGCGCCTCCACGGCAGAGACAAGCTCGATCCGGGCAGCAAGCCATGATGTAGCCGACGCGAGGTCCGATCTCCCCGGAGACGTTGGCGAACAACCGGGCCACCCCGATCCACAGCGCCGTACCGGCGACGAGTACCGCAATCGTCAGGTTGGTCGGAGCGAACGTGATCGGCGAATTTGACCAGCCAAACCGCATCAACGCCGTCAGAAGGCCAGGTAGGCGGAGCGATGATCATCTCCCAGCCGCGCCGCCGGCGGCTGAACGCAAAACTCACACTGCAATACAGTAACCACGCTAATCGTCCCTGGCTATCGTAGCGTTGACCTTCTGGCTAATGACAGTCTGCGCCGTAGCCAGCCACATAACAACACGCTGCACCTAATAATATGCCTTCATGGTCTTTCCGCTCCATCAATGGTGACCGGACTTGATGCGCCGTCGGGCATGATGCGGCGATGGGTTTACAGACCGGCATTGGCAGCGATCATCCACGCGCTGTAGAGGATTGGCGCACCGATATGGTTCATGCCTGGACCTTTCTGTTCCATGTCGCGCGGCGAGAAGGGTTGCACTATGCTAACATCAATCAACAATGCTACCTTGATTATGACATGTCAAATAAGTTATTGAGAATATCGGCTCCTCGAGTATGACTGCAATGTCAGGGGTATCCAGGAACTCAGACACTGCTGAATGACGACTGAAACAGTCTCTCACACCTATCACACCTTCCACTTTGCAATAACTCTTGGATCAATTTATACTTTTTCCAGAACTACTTCTGATCCAAGGATTTACCCAATCCTCAAACCGGACAGAAGCTTCTTAGCCTATGCCACAGAACGCATAAATCTACGATGGCGCAATCACGATTATATCTTATCAGCGCCGGGGGTCAGGAAATGAACCCGGCGAGCTTCACGGCATGCTCTTACGGCAGGCGCGTAGGTGCAAAACCGCTCCCCCAAAGAGGGGATCCGGTGCCGCTTACAGCCGGTCATCGCGCGCCTCGATCGCCCATAGTAATCTTAGTCTTGCCGTGCCAGGTCGAATTACAGGGCGGCGCTTCTCGTCGCGGGGCAACTTCGGGGTGATGCCTTCATCAGCTCGACGCCGGTCCGGCTGGTTGTGCGCGGAAGTGCTGCTCGGCGGCCGCCGTGCCGACCCCATTGGGCCACGCGAATCGAGGGCTCGACTTTCACTCCGGAACGCACGAGGATCCCGTGCACGATTGCCATTTGCGATAGAGCGGCTTTAAAGTGGTCGAAGCGAACTTCCACCTGGTGACGACGTCGGCGACCAGCCGCTCGGTCGGCAGCCCCGCCCTCGATTAGTCGCGGTGGTGCCGCCGCCTGGATGATGCAGGCAACCTCCTCGGCAACCGGTCGTCTCACTCTGGCGATGAGCGGCTTCGGCATGCATCACGATCACAGCGAGCTCCTGCGCTGTGGCTGCTGGTCAGGCCGCCTTTCTGTTCGGCGATTGTCGCCCCTTGCTGATCGTGGTTGCGCTCCTGGTGCACCAACCTAAGCCTCGAATGCCCCGGGGGATGGCGAGCGTCGGTCGCCGACGATGCGCCGAGGCCATTGCGCGCGTGCGTCCTATTCCAGGTGTTCGGGGTCGGCCGGCGCAAAGCGGCGCCCGTCGCGGGATGGGTGCATGTGCCGCTCGATCGGTCGCATCCAGGGGCCGCGATAGGGGTTGGGTCTTCGATGATTGCATTACAGCTCCGACACGCGGGCGCGCTCGATTGAGAATTCTCGCCGGCGCGGGAGACAAAATGCTAGGCGCTGGAGGTAAACGCGGACATAGAATGCAAAAGGCGCCGTTGAGCCGCAGCCGGTGGCTCGGTCAAGGAGAGGTTAGCGATGCAGCCTGTCGCCTCGCGCAATATAAAGTTCATCAGTCATTGCGACCTCGGCGGCCGTGGCGACGGCGTCCAGGTCATGGTACATCGCGGCTTTGCCTACATCGGCCACGGTTTCAGCAACGGCATTACCATTGTCGATGTCCGTGACGCGAACAACCCAAACGTCGTCGACTTCATTGCCTGTCCACCGGGCACGCGCGCCATCCACCTACAGACGCACGACGACCTGCTGCTGGCCGTGAACGCTCCGAGCGTGTGGACCATGCAAGAGTTCCAAGACGAGAAGGCCTACTTTGGTGGCTCGCCCGCCGATAAGCTGAAGGACCAAAGCCGCTTCACCTCGGGTATTCGCGTTTACGACATCTCCAAGCCGGCGAAGCCGGCCGAGATCGGTTTCATGCCGGTTGTTGGCCTTGGCCCGCACCGCATCTGGTATGCGGGAGGACGCTACGCCTATGCTTCCATCCACTTCGCCGACTTCACGCGACCACATCTTTGCGGTGATTGACGTTTCGGACCCGTCCAAACCGCTCGTCGCCGGTCGCTGGTGGCTTCCTGGCATGTGGCGTGCGGGCGGCGAAACCCCGACCTGGCGGCAAGGCAAGCGCTATGCGCTGCATCATGCCTTGGTCTCCGGCACCATCGCGTATGCCGCCTGGCGCGACGGCGGCTTGACGGTGCTCGATATCGCAGATCCCGACCACGCCGAAGCTGCTGGCATGGCGCAATACCGATCCTCCCTTCGGCGGCGGCACGCATTCGCCGCTGCCGCTGCCGGACCGCAATCTCCTCGTGCTTGCCGATGAGCCGACCTCGGCCAATTGCAGGAGGGCTTGCGCTACATTTGGCTGTTTGACATCCGCGAGCCCAGCAATCCCGTGAGCATTGCCACCTTTCCGCAGCCCGACGAGGCCGACTATTGCCGCAAGGGCGGCAACTTCGGGCCGCACAATCTGCACGAAAATCGTCCCGGCGCGTTCCAGAGTTCGCGCCTGATCTTTGCCACCTACTACAATGCCGGCGTGCGGGCCTACGACATCGCCGACCCGTTCCGACCGCGCGAGGTGGGGTTCTACGTGCCGCCCAATCCGACGCGCATGATGGATCCGCGGCCGAACCGGCCACAGGTCATTCAATCCTGCGACTGCTATGTCGATCGCAGCGGGCTCATGTACCTGACGGATCCCAATGCCGGCCTCAACATCCTTCAGTTCGAGGGGAAACTGGCGACGTAGGGAGCCCCGATGAGGGCTCACTGCGGGGCAATGGTTGACACCCCGGCATTTGACCGGGATGCTTGCAAGCGTGCTCAGGTTCGTGAGGAGGGTCGCATGGCCAGTGTGCTGCCGCTCAGGACGAAATCCCTACGCGAGCAAGTGTCCGCCGAGGAATGGGAGACGCGCGTCGATCTGGCCGCCTGCTACCGGCTGGTGGCGCTCTACGGCATGACGGACCTCGTCTACAATCACATCACCGCGCGTGTGCCCGCCAGCAATCACGTTCTCATCAATCCCTACGGCATGCTGTATGAGGAGATCACGGCCTCGAGCCTGATCAAGATCGATCTCGACGGCAATACCGTGCTGCAGCCGGAACACGACTATTCCGTCAACGCGGCCGGCTACGTCATCCATAGTGCCGTGCATACGGCGAGGCACGATGCCGAATGCGTGATCCATACGCATACCCGCGCCGGAACCGCCGTCAGTGCGCTCGCCGACGGCCTGCTGCCGCTCTCGCAAACCGCCATGCGATTTATCGGCCATCTCGCCTACCACGACTACGAAGGGCCGGCGTTCAACAGGGTGAGCGCGAGCGCTTGGTGGCGGACCTTGGCGTCAAGAATGCCATGATCCTGCGCAATCACGGGCTATTGGTATGCGCACCCACGATCCCGCAGGCGTTCAATCTGATCTATTGGCTGGAGCAGGCCTGCAAGATTCAGATCGACATTTTGTCCTGCGGCCGGGCGCTGCATGCCGCCGCACGAGGTGGTCGCGAGCACGGCGGACGCCTTGGCGGGGACGGAGATCACGCTGAGCAACGAGGCCAGCACCAATCCGCACGTCAAGTCTGGGGCCCAGAAAGGGCAGACCGGCTATGGTCTGTTGGAATGGCCTGCGCTGAGACGCAGGCTCGATCGCCTGGATGCGTCTTATGCGGATTGACCTCGGCGAGGGTGAACTCAGTAGATCGTGACGCCGCTATCGACCGAGAGGATTTGTCCCGTGGTGATCTCGGACTCATCTGATGCCAGATAAACGGCCATGTTGGCCACGTGGATCGGCTGCCCCATGCCGAGGAGGTGGCTGGCGGCCAGCTTGCTGACGTTCTTGTTGCCGGCGAGCAGCCGCTTCACGCGCTCGGTGAGCGTCACCGACGGTGCAATCGCGTTCACCCTGATCTTGTGCGGCGCATATTCGACCGCCATGGACCGCGTCATGGAGGCAACGCCGCCTTTGGCCGCCGTGTAACAGTCTCGCCCCGGCAAGGCCATCAGGGCGACGTTGGATGCCATGTTGATCACCGAGCCGCCGCCGGCGCTTGATGATGTGAGGGATGGCGATCTTGCTGCAGAGAAACGTGCCAAACAGATCGAGTTTGATGGCCCGCCAAAATTCCGTGCTCCGGCGCTTCGGTGACGGGGCCGTCCTCCAACGTCGAGCCGCCGGCATTGTTGTGGAGAATATCGAGCTTGCCATAGCGGGCGACAGTCTCCGCCACGGCGCGCTCGACGCTGGCGCGTTCGGTGACATCGCAATTGACAAACTGGCAGTCGCCGCCGGAATTGGCGGCCAGGCCTCGCGCCGACTGTGCCGCGGCCTCGCCGGCTGCGAGATCGATGTCTGCCACCACAACCTTGGCACCCTCCTCGGCAAAACGTTCCGCCGTTGCCCTGCCGATGCCGCCGCCACCACGGCAATACGTAGTGCAGCGTACTTCACGTTCGGATTACGTATTGCGAACCGCGATCCGGCCTGCGCTGTGCCGCCGCAGCTCCCAGCGGGGAGCGGCGATATTGATGCGGATGGTCAAGGTGAACACTCGGATCGGTCGAACGTGAACGCCGGGATCGGCGCAACGTGAACACCGGGATCGGCTCCATGGTGAACGCCAGGATCGGGATGGTGAACACGTAGATCGGTGATCGTGAACAGGGCGACCCTGCCCCACCCGGGGGCGGGCGCCTGAGGAAGCGACGCTGGGTGGTCCAGCGCGCCGTCCGCCCCGCAGACGAAAGGGGCGCGATGGCGGCCGAGCGACTATCCACGCGAGAAGCAAGTCGCGACATCCTCCGGACAGAAGTGAACCTGCGGGGCTCAACCATCGGGCCATCGCCCGGAGTCTCCGGAGCGTAGTCGACTTTAACGCCCTCGCAGCCCCTTCCCGCGCCGCCCGTCCCCAGGCAGGCCATCACGCCCCCAGCCCCACACGCCGCCCCCGCTGGAGCCGCAGGCACAGGGCATAATCAACATCAACACCCTCGCGCCCTCGCTCCCCCCTCGCCCACGCTCTCGTCCCCAAGCCATCACTTCCGGCCCCGCGCCCGTACCCCGCTGGAGCCGCAGGCACAGCAGCGTAGATCGACATCAACGCCCTCGCGCCCCTGCCCCTTCACGCCTGCGCCCCCGTCCCCAGGCCATCACGCCCCCAGCCCGGCAACGCCACCGGTGCTGACGCGGGCGCGGTACGTGTGCCCCTTCGAGGATCGAATCTCGTCGACCCCTGATGTCTCCGCATGCCACAATTTGGTGTTCCAGTTCGCTCTGACCGTCTTCCGGATCCAGGGTGCGTTTCCTGGGCGACGTCCTTGATGGTCGCGACTCGGCACCGCCGCTCCCACGAAGAAGGCGAAGCGCTTGGTGTAGAACGGATGGTCTGCCAGCCAGTCCAGTCGCTCCTGCTTCACCTTGCCGCAGCTCTACGCGCGCGACGCGCCGGATCTCAGACTCCAGGTAGACTTCCGGGCGTACCGGCACGAATGCAGGTACGGCGCACTTCCGGCGCAACGCTCTGCAGGTCGTAGCACGCTCGATGGCGACGCGACGCACGCGCCGGCAGGGCTGCTGCGCCCGCCGATGGAGGCGAATGACTCGGAAGCCTTGGGGGTCGGAATATCCCGTGGTTACACGTCTCGACTCGGACCGTGGAAGCCGGGGAAGCGGTACGCGCCACTGAAAGCGTCGGATGTACCTCGCATCCGGAATCATGCACGGAATTTACTCGACCCCCTGACGTGGCGGACCACTGGCCCCTACCCCATCTGAGCGTCATACTGCATCTCGCTTACCCACTCGGAAGGTGAAGAGCCTTTCAGCTTACATCCGACGCTGATCCGATTCCCCGTACTGGTGACGGCAGCCGGCCCGACGCCGTCGGCGTCGACGTGCACGGCCGCACAAGCCGGGCGAGCGCGGTGTCCCGGCGCGAGCGTCCCCTGGCCGCCTGACAGTCATGCGGCGCACCTCAGGCCGATGTCCGGCTGACTTCCCTCGCGCATCCGCCGGCGCGCTGTGCGGGTGAGATCATGCCTCCGAGACCGAGCGACGGAGGAGGCTCGCGGACTGCTCAGCAACTCGCGGCGGTGTCCGCCGACTGCGCGAGACCCGGCAGCATTCTCGGCTCACCGTTCCGACCTTGACCGGCGAGGCTGCCAGTGGAGGCTCCGGCATGACAGTGCCCCGGTGCGAGGTGGAGAACGACGCGGGGCGCACGTTTCTGCGAGGACTGTGGCGCCCCGGCTCGAGGCGACCTGCCCGAGCCGTGGCACCCCCGTCACGCCGGGCAAGAAGTTCTGCCGGTCCTGCGGGCTGCGCTCACCACCGAGCCAGCGGGCGGCTTCACCTCCGCGTCGCGTACACCCCAAGCACCTCGCCGAGGAAGATCCTCACCTCGAAGAGCCGCGCTCGAGGGCTGAGCGCAAGCAGGTCACCGTGCTCTTCGCCGATCTCAAGGGCTCGATGGAGCTGCTCGCCGACCGCGATCCCGAGGAGGCGCGCAAGCTGCTCGACCCCGGTGCTCGAGCGCATGATGGAGGCCGATCCACCGCTACGAGGGCACTGCCGTCAACCAGGTCATGGGCGACGGGATCATGGCGCTGTTCCGGGCGCCGCTCGCCCACTGAGGATCACGCGGTGCAGGCGTGCTACGCCGCGCTGCGGATGCAGGAGTCGGTGAAGCGCTACGCCGAGGAGCGTCAGCGGCGATCAGCACGGGGTCGAGCGTGAGGATGCGCGTGGGGCTCAGCTCCGGGCGAGGTCTGGTGACGGTGCGCGCCGGCAGCGGCGACCTGCACATGGACTACACGGCGGTCGGGCAGACCACTACGCACGCAACTGGCCCGGATGGAACAACTCATGTGCCCGGCACCATTGGCTGATAAGGTCCCTAGCAATACGTAAT